>Ga0194053_10000898_pt1 | contig 20657 bp, 19 predicted proteins | sample SepL228m_MetaG_FD_161684 | JGI IMG/M metagenome (GOLD analysis project Ga0194053, IMG submission 161684) | Anoxic zone freshwater microbial communities from boreal shield lake in IISD Experimental Lakes Area, Ontario, Canada - Sep2016-L227-8m | ecosystem: Environmental > Aquatic > Freshwater >... | reverse complement strand
GCCTAGTCTGACCCTAATACTGCTACATTAAAAATATCTATATTATAATCAATGTGTTGGAATGCAAATAAATGGCGAGATCAAACTCAAAAAGTGTTGAGAAAAACAGATTGCGATTCTATTTCTATTTAACTTGTTGATTTTTCGTATATTGGTCGTTTTAAAAAGATCACATTTTTGTATACTTTTAACATACAACCTGTTGATTATTAAATTAATTAAAATTTAAGGCAGCAGTATTAGGGTCAGACTCGATTGATTTTTGACTCCATTGATTCTATGGGACTTTACTACGACTTGCCGGTTTACCGGGATACCTATAAACTGATACTTAAGATTTTTGAAGTGACCAAAGACTTCCCCAAGGATTATAAATACACCCTGGGGCAAGATATGAAACGCTTTATTAGATAGCCCAATTTAGCTTCATCACGCGCCATTCTCCATGAACTTCACTTTTACCCCGTTAGCGCAGACAATATTTAATCGCACCACAGGAATAAACCGGTTATAACCGATACCAAGTCAAGTCAGTTCATCGCCTGTCATCGGTTTTAAATCAGGACTGGCGTTGAGCCAAGTATCAAAAGCATTGAGTTCGCCGCGAGATTGCCGCTCACGAAAATAGGTCTCGGTCTTCAATGCAGACACTTTTTCAGCAATGGCCATGACGAAAAACTGGTTCATTGATACCTGCTCTTCCGCCGCCACCTTGCGAGCGTAAGTAAACAGAGATTCGGGGACGCGCAGCGCATAGTTGGTCATCAGATATTCTCCACTTGCAGTTGGCGCAAAAAAGCGCATGGGGTCAATACCGGCAGTCGAAAAGGGCTGGCGGGAAAAAAATCAGCAATATTCAAGGTAACCAGCACTTCGGCGCGGCCATTTAATGCGGTTTCCACTACCATCTCGTCGGCTGGGTCACGTAATTGTGGTCGCCAAAGATAATGCAGGTGAATGGGTTCAATAAATAACGACAGTGCGTCCAGGAAGGCATCGGTGGTGGTGGCTGTACGGCCGCTAACAGCCAGTTGTTCCGGTCGCTTCAGTACAGCCTCGTATTCCAGCATTAGCAGCACCGACGCCAGCGCTGTAAATTGACCGTTTTTTAGCGCCAATAGCAATGCAAATGAAGCGCCATTCCGGCTTCTGGATGCGGCGACGAGCACATTAGTGTCCAAAACTACACGGGTTATTTTCATATCGCATATCATATTGCTATGACTTAAGAAGGTCAAGACGTCTTATTATTTGCAGTTGTTATTCTGGCAGTAAGTTAAAAGGCAATTTTAGATAATGGTTTGTTAATCCATTACCACGCCGCCATGAGTATTTCGTTCTGGTTTCTAAATTTTTCCATCCAGACCCATCTGGAAATATTTATGGATAATTTTATCCTGATTTTCCAGTAACCAATCGATATCCGGTTGGTTATTCATGGCTTTATGGATACCGGTTGCCATGGCTTTTCGGTGAATATCGAACAAGATTTTATGATCCAGATTATCGTCAGTAGCGACGCTTGGATTGAGCCACACCGAAACGATAATACCTAAATCGTTGGCTTTTTCTTTGGGAATGTCGCCTGCGCGGACGGCATCCAAAACACCATTGGCAATCGCAGCTTGTACCGTACCCATTAAAATATTGGTGTAACGGGTATTTTTAACGGTGACTTTACTGACCATCAACGTCACGGGTCTGACCTGAATGTCGGTGTTTAAAAGGGCAAACACCCGTGTATGGCCATTAACTTGACCGGCAGTCATGGTGGCAATGGCGGTGCCGACAGGCCCGTCAAGTTCACCGATAATAATTTCAGGTTCGGCTGCTGTTCCGGGCGGTCCGCCAGCAATCAAGGCTTCGCCTGTGCGCATAATAATTCTTTCGTTCATTGAGTTTTCCTCTTAAGGTAAAAATAGTTGGCGTCAAATGTGGAATGTCATCGTGTCGGATGGCAATTGTATATCACCACCCGATGCGCGGGTGATTTTTCATGTAGAACATGATCAATTCTAATTTGATCACTCTATTTTCAGCACCTTGGCACCGCGTATCTTGCCGGCCTTCAATTCCAGCAATGCTTCGTTTGCCTGCGCTAATGCAAATATCTGAACCTCGGGCTTGATATTCATTTCCGCCGCCAGATTCAAAAACTCTTTTACATCGCGACGGGTAATATTGGCAACGCTTTTTATCTCTTTCTCTTGCCAGAGGTGAGCGGGATAATCAAGATTCAGCAGGCTGCGCTTGTCGTTTTCTTTGCGGATCGCATTAATTACCAGTCGGCCGCCTGGCTCCAGATTGGACAACCCCTCAACAATGGGTGCCCATGCCGGTGTCGTATCAATAATGCTGTCCAGTTTATACGGAGGATGATCGGTGGTGTCTCCCGCCCAGTCAGCGCCCAGTTCCCTGGCAAATGCTCTTTCCTCTGCGCTTCGGGCAAAAACATAAACGTCGGTATTGGGATACTGATATTTGACCATCTTCAAAACCAGATGAGCGGATGCGCCAAAACCTGTCAAGCCTAAACGTTGTCCATCTTTTAGCCCCGTTAATTGTAGCGACCGATAGCCTATTGCACCAGCGCAAAACAAAGGCGCTGCCTGAGCATCGGAAAAAACGGCCGGAATGGGATATGCGAAATTTTCGGCAACGGTCATATACTGGGCATATCCGCCATTGGCATCACGACCGGTTGCCTTGAAAGATTCACACAGATTTTCATTGCCGGCCAGGCAGAATTTACAGGTTTCGCAAGCGGAAAAAATCCAGGCGACGCCAATCCGGTCACCTATTTTTATAGTGCTTACTTTGCTGCCAATAGCCTCAACTCGACCGACCACTTGATGTCCCGGCACCCTGGGTAATTGCGACGGTGGCGTGCGCCCCTCAATTTCATCCAGTTCGGTATGGCAAACCCCGCACACTGAAACTTTCAACAAAAGTTCTCTATCACCCGGAACCGGCACAGGCAGCTCTATAAGCGTCAGCGGCATCTGATTTTCGGTAAGGTTGCAGAGCTTGTTCAAGACCATCGCTTTCATGGATGTCATCCTTAGGCGATTTCCTGCGAAGAACATACCCAATTCACTGGTCTTTTTATTTATTTTCTGCGCTGTCAAAATAGTTACGTAGCCACCTACGCGCCTATTTTTTCGCCTTGAAAATAAACAAAAATCCTGCGCCACTTTAGTATATTCATTTTTGGATATCGCCTTAGTCTTTAATTTATAGTGGCTTAATGTTATAGCGGAATTTTTGATTTACAATGTTTTTTAGCTAAAACAGCTTTCATCTCAAGACGGGGCAGTTTAAGATTAGGCGGTTAGTGGCGAGTCTTTCGGTTTCGCTCGGGAGAGTCTGTCGAACCATGAAATATTTGCGGAGAATAACCCATGAAAGAGCTGCAACGTATGCTGGACGATATTGACATGGAGGTTCACTTGACCCGCCATCTCATTGACAAAAACGCATTGGATGACAGGGTTATGGCCGCAATGAAACAAGTGCCGCGTCATGAGTTTTTACCGGCTGAATTACGTTATTGCGCTTACTCTAACGGCCCTGCGCCTATTGGCTGCGGGCAAACCATTTCCCAGCCCTATATGGTCGCTTTGATGAGTGACTTATTAACGACGAAACCAGCGGATATTATTCTGGAAATTGGTACCGGATCAGGTTATCAGGCGGCTATCCTCTCCGGGTTGGTACAACACGTTTATTCCGTTGAAATAATTACAGATCTGGCTGCAACAGCACGCAAACGTCTCCTCAAGTTCGGTTATAACAATGTAGACATTAGCAACGACGACGGTTATTTCGGCTGGCCGGAACATGCGCCATACAATGGCATCATCGTCACCGCAGCTGCGCCTTATATACCCCAACCCTTGATTGATCAATTGCGGCCAGGCGCCCGTCTCGTTATACCCGTCGGTTTGCCTTTTGATTATCAGACGTTGATGGTGGTAGAAAAAAAAGCGAATGGTGAAATCGAAACCAGTAAGATTCTTGGCGTTAGCTTTGTTCCGCTCACCGGTGAACATCACTCACAATCATCATCTTAATAATCGTAGTTATTCACCTCCCCCTTTGAAAAAGGGGGATTGAGGGGGATTTATCTAATAAAATCTCCCCTAACCCCTCTTTTTCAAAGAGGGGGACTGGATGATTACTAATAATAACCTACTGACCCGCTACCCAGACTATGATGAATAACAACCATGACATTAAAGATATAGCGCTGGCAGATCAAGGACGTGAGCGTGTTGAGTGGGCGCTTACCGAAATGCCGGTACTGCGTGAAATATATGAGAGTTTCGCCAAAGACCGGCCGTTAGCGGGTGCGCGAATCAGTGGTTGTCTACATATCACCACAGAGACGGCAAATCTGGCACACACCCTCAAAGCAGGCGGCGCGGAGCTGGTATTATGTGCCAGTAATCCCCTTAGTACTCAAGATGATGTCGCGGCGGCGCTGGTGCAGCATTATCATATCCCCACCTTTGCCATACGCGGCGAAGATGCCGGCACTTATTACCGGCATATCGCAAGAGCCCTGGATCACCGGCCGCAACTGACTATGGACGATGGTGCCGATCTGGTTAGCGAGCTGCACAAAAATCGCCGTGATTTATTGACTAAGGTTGTTGGCGGTACTGAAGAAACTACAACCGGCGTGATAAGGTTGCGTGCCATGGCAGCGGATAAGGCGCTTAAATTTCCGGTGATTGCCGTCAATGATGCCATGACCAAACACCTGTTTGATAACCGTTACGGCACCGGGCAAAGTACCTTGGATGGGATTATTCGCGCAACCAACATATTGCTGGCCGGTAAAACCTTTACGGTTGCCGGTTATGGCTGGTGTGGGCGCGGGATCGCCATGCGGGCCAAAGGTCATGGCGCCCATGTCATCATCACCGAAGTCGATCCGCTAAAAGCACTGGAAGCCGCCATGGACGGCTTTCGGGTCCAGCCTATGATGGTAGCTGCCGCCTGTTCGGATTTTATTATCACGGCAACCGGCGACAAAAATGTACTGGATCAGCCGCACTTTGCAGTTATGAAAGAGGGTTGCGTAATCGCTAATTCCGGTCATTTTAATGTTGAAATCAATATTCCGGCGCTGGAAAAAATGACCCTAAACAAACACAGCCCACGTAACCATGTAGAAGCTTATCAGCTTAAAGACGGCAGGGAGATTAGGTTGCTGGCTCAAGGACGACTGGTTAATCTGGCTGCCGCAGAAGGTCATCCGGCAACGGTCATGGATATGAGTTTTGCCAACCAGGCACTGAGCATTGCTTACTTGTGGCAACAAGGTGTCAATCTTGAAACCCTTGTGTATCCGGTGCCAACAGCTATTGATCAACAAGTGGCCACCATGAAGTTGGCGGCCATGGGCATTAACATTGATAGGTTAAGCGCTGAGCAGCGGGCTTATTTATCGTCCTGGAAAGAAGGGACATAGAAATAGATTGCCACTGTACAAACAAGCATCTAACTGACGTTAGCTGTCAGTTAGATAACTCGAAAAATATCCCCTGCAAAAGTTGCCTTACTTTCTGAATCAGTTCGGCAAACGATGAGGGTCCGGCACTCATTCCCTCCAGAAGATGCAGGTAATATTCGTCCCTCTGTTACTGAGGGGGCTTTGGCATAGAATCATGAGTGAGTGTATTCCAGATATTATCTGACTGAATCCGGTTCATCAGGTTGGCGACGGTGGAACTGACTACTTGCTCAATGAGACTGGTACCGGGCCATACATACGTTCGTTCCGTCTCTTTTGAGATATAGACTCGAGTTGTTCCGGATTCCTGTCCGGCTTCCTTCACCAGCAGCTTAAGCTCAATCTCGGCCGTTACGTCCCAATACAGCGCGGAGGCAGGTGTCTCCACCCAAAACTTAAGAAGCTCCCCTTTGATGGTCACGCTATTGGCAGAAGCGCCCACTTTATGCCCCATTGTTCGGAGGGCATCGGAAAGGGTCTCGGACAGATATTCCCCTACTCTTCTGTTTGGGTAGATATCATCCATTTTAACGCCAAAAGCGGCGGTGCGTTCTCCAAGGCGTAGTTTGTCAATCCGCAGATCGCTGATATTCTTTACCTCCAATTCAAGAGGATTTTTGGCGCGAACGGTTCCAGAGGACTGCTCCGAATAGGGGGTGAGGGAAACTACGAAACCTCCGCCATTGATTCTTGTCTTCATCTCCTGCACCAGATCGTCCGCAACGTTGCCAAAGATGCTTTTCCAGGCACCTATCGTGTAGGCACCTCCAGCAAAAATACTTCTTTTGTTTTCGATCACTGCGGCTACGGCTCCGCTATCAGCTGTTCGAAGCTCTCCGCGAACATTCAAAAGCGTGCTTCCCCAGCCGGGGATAATCCATCTTTTGAAAGCGTTGCCTGGTTCGTAATCGACAATTTTGACATCAAAAAGAAAACGAGGTGCGGTCTTGTCGCCTGACCCTAGTAACTGCTCTTCTTTGAGAGCCGATACAAGCGCTTCATTGAGAAGTACTGCGGGATCGAAATCGAGCTGCTTTTTTCCTTCAACGGTTATCTTCCCGACTTCTACTGTTGCGCCCGGTTTGGGCAAAATATCCGCCACTTCGCCCCCCGTTGTCTTTATCTCTCGCGTTGCACAACCCGATAACAAGGCAACCGTGAAAAGAATAACCAGAATGAAAGAATGTCCGACAGCGTCTTGACGTAAGTGATGATGACACAAGTTTAATCGTTGCATTTTTTCTCCTGGAGGTGTCTTTTCTGGAACAGGTGGTGTGATATCACTGAATCTATATACGGAACAATCCTGGACAAGCCAAGCCCAAGAATCCTTTTTTCATCCGCTCATAACCCGGAGGCATTTGGGTTACTGGATTATGCTAAACAAAAATACTTCAAAGGTAATGATTTAATCGAAAACTAAACGTAAAATTATTGCCGACGAATTTTTACCGCCACGACAATTTAATCGGTTTATTTAATAACACGAAAGTATTATAGTTGGATCTATTTCATTCTGACACCGGAGACTCTCATGACTAACAACGTAATTGATAAAGATGCCGTTATTAACGTTTTGAATAAAATTCTGGAAGCCGAGCTGGCTGGGGTTGTTTGCTATACGCACTATGCCTTAATGGTTTTCGGCTACAACCGTATTCCTATTGTTTCCTGGATGCGCAGCCAAGCCAGCGAGTCTTTGGCTCATGCTAACGAAGCAGGTGAAATGATCACTCATTTGGGCGGTCATCCTTCATTGGGCATCGGTGCATTACTGGAATCGCATCGCCACGATATTGGTGATATTTTGCGTGAATCTCTGGAGCATGAAACGTCGGCTTTAGCGGAATACTATCGTTTACTTGAGTTGGTAAACGGTCGTAACGTTATGCTTGAGGAGTATGCGCGTCGTATGTGCGCTTTAGAAGAAATTCATGTGGGTGATGTACGCAAAATGCTCTTAAAACCCGGCGATTAAGCCAGACTGCGGGTAGTCCCTACAAAACAGTGCAGGTCTATAAAATCAATAAGTGTGCGATAATTTATATTTCACATTTATGGTTTGTAGATAGTTATAAATCAATGGGTTGGCAGAACACATGTTGCTTAATATGCCTCACCTGCATCAGTTTGTAGGGACTACCAGACTGCGGATGTGCTACAGCAGGCGAACACCCTAAACAAAGTGTTTTTTCAATCCGTATCGAAACCGGCTCATTAGTAACCCTTGTCGTGCTTGCCGACAAATATCGGGGCGCGGAAACAAAGCGAGAAACCTGTCTATGACAATCTTACAAGACCCTGTGTTTTTGTCACGTTTGCAATTTGCCGTTACGGCCATGTTCCACATTTTATGGCCGCTCACGACGGTGGGGTTATCCCTTATTCTGGTCGTTTTTGAAGGGTTATGGCTGAAAACGGGTGATGTTGACCATTATCGGCACGCGCGTTTCTGGGCGAAATTGTTTGTGCTTAATTTTTCGGTAGGCGTTATCAGCGGACTTCCCCTGGAATTTGAGTTTGGTACCAATTGGTCCCGATTTTCCATGATGACGGGAGAATTTTTCGGTAATATTCTGGGTTACGAAGGCGCTATGGCTTTTATGCTGGAAGCCGGTTTTCTTGGAATTATGCTGTTTGGATGGTTGCGGGTTCCCCCCGCCATTCATTTGCTGGCAACCGGAATGGTCACGTTAGGCGCATCGCTTTCTGTTTTTTGGATTCTGGTTGCCAATTCATGGATGCAAACCCCGGCGGGCATTCATCTGGAAAACAACAAGGTTGTGGTGGACAGCTATTTTGAAGCAATCTTTAACAAAAATATGCCGTGGGGCGTTTTACATACATGGTTTGCCTGCCTGACGACCAGTCTCTTTGTTATCGGCGGTTTATCCGCCTGGTATATTTTAAAAAACAGAAATACGGATTTTTTTCTTAAGTCCTTTAAGCTTGCCCTGATAGGAGCGATTTTTGTGGTGCCTATTCAAATATATTTGGGCGATGCCAGTGGTCGGCATGTGTTTGTAAACCAGCCGGCAAAAGGAGCCGCTATCGAAGCGCATTGGACGACAAATCAAGAAGGCAAGGGAGCCGAATGGAATCTTCTGATGTGGCCCAACGAGAATGATCAAAAGAATGACTGGGCTATTACTCTCCCGAACGTTTTGAGTGTTCTGGCAACCGGTGATCTCCACGGACAGGTAAAAGGCTTAACATTATTTCCACAAGCCGACCAGCCGCCTGCCATTGCGCTGATTTTCTATAGCTTCCGAATTATGGTAGTGATCGGGATGGCTTTTTTGGGACTCATGTTGTGGACATTGCTCGCTTGGCTTAGGGGGCAATTAACACCCGCGTCTATTGGCAAGCATCGTTTGCTGTTGTATGCCTGGATAGCTTCAATTCCTCTTGGTTATCTGGCTACAGAATGTGGCTGGATTGTACGGGAGGTTGGCCGTCAACCTTGGGTAATCTACGGTTTGTTACGAACCCGCGATGCGGCATCGACGCTTCCGTTGTCTGTTGTGGCAGCCAGTCTGGTTGCTTTTGTGGCCATTTACAGCAGTCTTTTTATTTTGTTTTTGATGTTTGCTGCCCGTATTATCAGTAAAGGTCCTGATCTGTCGCTAGCGCCGCCGTCAAGACGTTAGATTAGAGCCCGTCTGATAACGATTCCGAGGATATCATTTATGGACAATGAAATTCATAGTTTACTCGCCAATATCTGGTTTTTAATTATTGGCCTGATGCTCTTTTTGTATGTCATTCTGGATGGTTTTGACTTGGGGGTAGGTATTCTTTTCCTTTTTACCAAGGATGAGAAACAACGCGCTATTATGATGAAGAGTCTTGAAAGTATCTGGGATGCCAATGAAACCTGGCTGGTTTTACTGGGTGGTTCACTTTTCGGTGCCTTTCCCCTTGTTTTTGCAATCATGCTGCAAGCGCTTTATATTCCGGTCATGGTCATGTTATTTGCCCTGATCTTTCGTGGTGTCGCCTTTGAGTTTCGTCATTATGCCCGGAATAAAGCTCCCTGGAATCTGGCGTTTGGTTGCAGCAGTTTATTGGCTAGCCTGGCGCAGGGGATTGCATTTGGTGGCTTGATTAGCGGACTGGGTATTACCGAAAGCAACTATCAGGGCAACGTATGGGAATGGTTTACACCCTTTTCAGCGTTGGTCGCATTGGGAGTAACAACCGGTTATACCTTGTTGGGTGCCGCTTATTTGATAATAAAGACTGAAGGCGCAATTCAGCGCAAAAGTATTGTTCAAGCTTATATAGCGGCCATTCTGGAAATAATTCTTATGATAATGATAGTCATCCTGGCATCCCGCTTCAATCCTTATTTTGCGGCTCGCTGGGCTGATAAAGAAACCGGAAATTACCTGGATTTATTTGTTATTCTGGCTGTTTTTGCCTTTATTATGTTGATGTGGGCATTGCGGAGAGGTTTCGAATTAAGGACTTTTTTCTGGAGTGTCATCATTTTTCTGGCCTCCTTTACGGCAGTGACTATCGGTTATTATCCGTATATGATTCCTGTCTCGATAACGTTGATTCATGCAGCATCATCGAGCAAGACATTGATATTTATGCTCGCAGGTATTGGCCTTTTGATTCCCGTCATGCTGGTTTATAGCGGCTATCAGTATCTTGTTTTTCGGGGCAAGGTGCATTTGGACGAGCACACAAACTGATTAAAAGAGAAGAAGGGGCATGCTATTTAACTACGGGTGCCATCACTTTTGAAAGCAACAGCAGGCTAATGGCTGAATCAGTCTTGAAATTCAACCCCGCCCGTTTCTGACGCTAAGGGCAGAGTTGAAATTATTGCTAGCTTGCTTGACCCGCTTCTGAAGCAGCCGGGACTTCGATTAACCGGCCTGTTGAACAGTCGTAGATATAGCCATAAACCGGAATGTTGGCAGGAACCAGTGGATGGCTTTTAATACGAAGTACATCCTCCAGCACACTTTGTTCCTGATCTTTAATGGTCAGCCAGCTGATATGTTGAGCTTCGTGCGAGCCAGGTCCTGCGCCGGTGTCATACCACAAGCCTTTATCATCCAGAGATGCCGTTGTTAAACTGCTGGCCAACAAATCACGCATAATCTCATCGTTAAAAAGCTCCATGCCGCAGTTGGTATGGTGAATAACAAACCATTCCCGCGTGCCCAACAATTTGTAGGAGATAACCAGTGAGCGGATAGCGTCATCACTGGCGCGGCCTCCGGCGTTTCTGATTACATGCGCATCGCCTTCGGATAAACCGGCGTATTTTGCAGGGTCTAAACGCGCATCCATACAGGTAAGGATGGCAAAATGTCTTGCTGGTGGCAGCGACAAGTCTCCTTTATCGCCAAAATCATTTACGTAATCTCTGTTTGCTGATAAAACTTCATTAAGAATTTTACTCATAACTACCTCTTATTATTATGGGGTCATCGGGCAATAAAAAACCGTTTGGTTCTGTCATTAAACTTGAATAAATGTAAGTATTCACCTCCCCCTTTGAAAAAGGGGGATCGAGGGGGATTTATCTAATAAAATCTCCCCTAACCCCTCTTTTTCAAAGAAGGGGACTGAATAACTACGAAAAAAACAAACGGGTAATAATTACCTTGAAGCTAGAGTTTACCCTAATAAAATCAGCTTTCAAACAGCAATTTTATATTCCATTACCGGGTATTTATCGGTAAAGATGCTTTCTGCGCCACAAGTTAACGGTGTTTGTTGATTATATGGTTAAATAGTTTGTAGAGTTTGCGGCGCAGTAATAGACAGACTTCAATGCGACACTCTTTTTAAAGAAATAGAAATGGTTAACTATGGCAAGGCGAAGTGAACACAGTATGGAAGAATTAAAGGCATTGGTTTTGTCTGTGGCAGAAACCATTGTCATCGAAGAGGGTTTTTCGGCATTAAAAGTACGCACGATTGCTATGGAAATTGGCTATACCGTGGGCAGTATTTATATGGTATTTACTAATATGGCTGATTTAATTATGCACATAAATGCCGGAACGCTGGATGCTATTGCCGTGCAGTTAGAGCAAGTGCAAGAGGGCAGTGCAGAGCAGTCAGTTGAAACCATGGCCAGCAGTTATTTGCGCTATGCCAGCCAGAACTTTAATCGCTGGCACACTGTTTTCGACTATTCATTGTCGGTAGATTCCAAAATAACAGCTTGGTACCAAGAGAAAATTGACAGAGTTTTTGCCCTCCTTGAAGTGCCGTTTTTAGTCTTTGTGCCGGAGCTTTCCGAGGATCAGAGAAAGCGTGCTGTACGCGCTTTGTGGTTCGGCGTTCATGGAATCTGCGCACTTTCGCTAACGGGTCAGCGCGATAAGGCTGATATTGACGATATAGAAGAAACGATTGCTTTATTGGTCAAAAATTTTATGCGCGGCTTGTCTGTGAGCGCCAGGCAATAATAATCTCTTGGATGCCGGTCGGAGATTGTAATCCCGACCGAAACGTTTGATGGCTTTAATAGCTTTCAAAACGTGAGTGACGGGGTTGCAACCCCCGTCACGCTTCAGTGGCTTTAGTAGTTTTAAAAACTTAAATCGTGACCATTCCCAACTATTAACCCTTTTACAGGCTTACCCACTATGAACAGCACTCAGAATAAATCATTGTCTGATGAAACAAGCCCGTTACTTGGCAGGGCAGGGCGTAGGGAATTACTGGCCTGGGCTTTATATGATTTTGCCAACTCGGGTTATACCACTGTGGTGCAAACCACTATATTTAGCGCTTATTTCGTCGGTGTGGTTGCCGGTGCTGCGCAAGGAGTTACGCCGGGGTTATCGACTTTTCTATGGTCGCTGGCTATCGGCATCGCCAATTTTATAGTCATGATTAGCGGGCCGTTAATTGGTGCAATTGCCGATCATCGGGCCTGCAAAAAAATATTTCTGCTGATTTCCTCGGTGGGTTGCATTGTTGCTACTGCTTTATTGGCACTGGTCGGGCCCGGTGATATAGGTTTGGGAATGGTGCTGGTTACTCTTTCAGCCATTATGTTTGCCAGTGGCGAAAATCTGATTGCCGCATTTTTACCAGAGCTGGTGCCTGAGGAAAATATGGGCAGAATGTCCGGTTATGGCTGGAGTCTGGGTTATTTTGGCGGCTTGCTAACCTTGGGTATTTGTTTGGCCTACATCACTTGGGCCAAGCAACACGGGTTGCCGGAAACGCATTTTGTTCCGGTTACTTTACTCATCACCGCCGCCCTGTTTGCTTTGGCGGCCGCGCCTACTTTTATCTGGTTGCGTGAGCGTGCGATACCCGTTATCCGGGACAAGAGTCTGTCCAATCTACAGGTCAGTTATGCCCGCTTGGTACATACCTTTAAAGAAGCGGCACGCTTTCGTGATCTGCTTTGGTTTTTGATAACCTTGGGCGTTTACCAATCGGGGGTTAGCACGGTGGTGGTTCTGGCGGCCATTTATGCACAGGAAGTGATGGGCTTTGATACCCAGTCGTTAATTATACTGATTATGGTGGTTAATGTGACGGCGGCTGTGGGTGCTTTTATTTGCGGGCATTTGCAAGACCGCATGGGCTCGGTTCCCACACTGGCAATTACGCTGGTTATTTGGATAATTGCGGTGCTGGTGGCTTTATTCGCGACTGATCGTGTAGATATGTGGATAGCCGGAAATATAATTGGTGTGGCCATGGGTGCCAGTCAGGCGGTCGGGCGGGCTTTGGTCAGCAAGTTTTCACCGACTGAGCGGGCCGGTGAGTTTTTAGGTTTATGGGGTTTGGTCAATCGCTTGTCGGCTATAGCGGGACCCTTAAGCTACGGCTTGATAAATTATTTGAGCGATGGCAATCACCGTTTGTCATTGCTGTCGACGTTATCGTTTTTTATCATCGGCTTGGCGCTGTTATCCAAAGTTAATGAGAGTCGAGGCAAAGCGGCGGCAATCAGTTCCAGTAATACAGCTTAAGCGTTTGCATGAGATAACTTTTCCATTCCAAAAATGCTATGCGTTGGTACCAAGAGGAATGGAATTGTCCGAAGTTTTCTCTTTTACCAGCGAACCACCCACTATGCCGTTTACATCCACCCATAAATGGGGCAATCCCATCGTATCCAGCCAAGCCGAGCCTTTATCCTCCTTAAGCATGGCGATAGTCGATGCACTGCCGGCCACTACACAAAAATCTCCAACCACACTCACAGAAGACAGATAGCGTACCGGCCAACCGGTTTTCGGATTAAGCACATGCCCGTAGCGAACACCCTCTATCAAAATACAACGCTCGTAGTCACCGCTACTGGCCAGCGCACCCTCACTTAATAATAGGGTATCCAGTAAATCCTCTTTTTGACGGGGATGACGTATCCCGACTCGCCAAGGGCTTCCATCACCACGGGGCCCGATCACTTTAATATCGCCGCCCAAATTTATCACGCCATGACGAATGCCTGCCGACTGGCAGAGTGCAGCTGCTCTATCGACAGCATATTCCTTAACCAAGCCGCCAAAATCAATTTCCATTCCTGCTGTTGGAAATTCCAGTACAGGTGACTTCCACCTTAGTTTATGCCAGCCGATGTGGTTAAGCAGCTCCTGGATTTGTGTCTGATCCGGCAGTGCATGCGATTTAAAATTCCACGCGCGACGCAAAATGCCGGAAGTAATATCAAACAAACCATCGCTTTGTTCATAACAGATGGCGGCGTAATTAAGTAATCCTGCCGTCACCTCATCGACTTCTAGATTTCCACCGGTACTCGCCACACGATTGATAGTGGATAAAAAACTGTCAGTACGATAGCGCGAATAACGTACTTCCAGCTTATGGACATCGGCAACGGCAGCATCTGCAACCCGCTTTGCCTTCAATCCGGTTTTGGCAAAAAGCTGGATTTCGCAAGGTGACCCCATCGCCTGAAACGAATAACGGTAATAACTTAAATTTTTCAAATTGAAACTCGCTTAAGACTCAAAAAGGTACTTGAAATAATATCACCAACTGAAATGAATTGCCGTAATCCACTCGGCATGGATAGCTTGATTCTATCTATGGCACTGAATGCAGTGTCTCAAAAAGTATGACGGTTTTGTGTCCAGCCATGAATATCTTAATGCTTAATCTTCATATTGAGTTCGGGGAAGTCCGCTATAACAAGCTTTAAAGAGAAAACCAGGCGGCTTCATTCGATGCCCAGGAAAAAGCACGTCATATCACATATTGAATGGGTTAAATAACATAGTTTAATTATATTAAAAGAGCCCTGTAATCCCGGAAGCCTTTAATGACAAGGGCTTTGGTGGTTGGCTTGTTAATTGCTTTAGTCTTAAGCAATTGCTTCACTTCCTTGTTCAGCAAGCAGGATAAGCAATATTGAGCATTTGCCGTTTAACAATGCATTAATTTGAGTATTTGCCTTTTTGCGGGAGCGGCTTTAGTTGCACTATTCGCGGCTAAAGCCGCTCCCACAAATTAAGCAAGTGTTGGTTTTACTGTGTTTAATTTATAGAGGTTGCCCTGTTAAAAGGGCTGTAATTTTTTTACTATTTTAAGGTATCTACATGACTTATAAACAGCAAACGGCCGTTTCTGCACGCGCAGGACATGGCTTTAAGAAAAAAGCGGTATTCGGCATGACCGTTGCCTTGTTGGGCTTAAGCCAACAAGCATTGGCGCATGTTGAGTATTATGATCTTAACCAAGGCTCGCAAATCGGTGATTTGACGGCGGCGGGTAAAACGGCTTCTACCGCGCAATATGGCTCCACGCCTGCCGGTGTTGTCGCTCTGGGTGGTAAAGCTGCCAATGGACTTGGCGTTATATCGTCGCAACAAGATTTGGCTTTAAGTAACCAGAGCCAATGGAACGCAACCAACCAATCTTATACCGGCGTTGGCAGTTTCACCAGCGTCACTTATACGCCGACTTTAAGTAGCGCAACCGTCAACGTTAATGATGTTACTGATTTTGGCTGGGGTAATGGCACCAAAACTACTTTGGGGGATAGCCACAAGGTGGATATGTTCAACTTCCGCCTTTCTGAAGCTTCCAAAGTTAATATCAGTTGGAACGTTGATAATGGCCAAGGCAGCTTTTTTGACAATGGCTTCACGCTGTATAGCGGTCTTCTGCAATACCAGGCTCATGATGATGGTAACGAAAAATTGAATCCAAAAGCATCTACTCCTCCGTTTGCAAAAGTACAAGATACTTTGGATGGACTAACTGCGCCGATGGATGTACAGGGTATTGCTTCTTCGTATCGCCAAACGGCAGGAGCCGGAAACCCGGGTACTTATGTCGGTCAGTACAATTCACTGGCTAACTGGGGTCAAGCCAATGTCTCGGGTAACTGGAGTAACGTGGCTTTTCTTGCAGCGATTAATGGCAATGCCGGCTCTGTTAAAGGATTTTCGGCTAATGCCAGTGATACCCTGGAAACGCTTGCCATTACCTTAGGTGCGGGGAATTATACCATCGCTGCCTCGGGTGCTCTGGGTGCGGCCCTGGCTGCAGGTGGTTTTGGCGTGGATTCTTTTGGTGGAACCAATTTACATGGCCAATTAATCTTTAATGCTGTCAGCGTTGCTGCTGTGCCTGTCCCTGCTGCGGTTTGGATGTTTCTGACCGGCATAATGGGTGTATTGGGCTTAAATCGCCGTAAAAGCCGTTCAATGGCTATGTAAAAAACCCCATTCGCTGGCGTTTTTTAGCTGCCGTCAGCCTCTCCAAATAGTTTAACCGCTGTTCTATTACCGGGTAAGCAAGGTAGCCTCTGTCTTGTTTGCCCTTTTTTTACGGGTGATTTTTAACGGGTAAATCGGGAGGCAGTCCTTACTTAAATCTCGATTACTCGTTTACAAAGTATGTGATATGACACACTGAGCGTGTTAAATAACATAGTTTAATAAAGTCCAGCCTTCGCTTGCATACTCTAAATGCCGATTAAACGGAGCTTGAGAGCGTTGGCATGGTGCTTGCTTTAATGAATACTGTTAATGGGTACAAGAACACGCTTAGATGCCGGGTAGATATTTTTAATAATAATTTTAAGGTGTAAATATGAGTTATACAAAACAAGCGGACATTCAGCAAACAAAAAAACGTGGTTTATGGGCATTGCTAAACTTAAGTGCTGCGGCAATCCTGTTGCTGGGACTTGCCAATCCGGCTGCTGCGCATGTCGAGTACGCTGATTTGAGCGATTCTAATCAATCTCCAGGCGGTGTAAACTCAGGCCTTTTTACCGACAATGGCTGGTATGAAGGTACTACGCCCCAACTGGGTGATAGTCACGGTTTGGCGGGTGGTACTTTCTACAGTTTTCATCTGGCTCAGCTTGCAGGGCAGCCCACCCAATATTACAACGTAAATATTAACTTTAAGGATTACGATAATACTGGACTGCTAAATCCGGCATTCAGCCTTTACTCCGGTCTGTTACCTGCGGACTCGCATGATGACACCCTTATCGATCCTTTAAATCCGTCGCATTTTGTAACAACGCCCGCCCCTGCGCACAGCGTCAAGGATGGCTCTCCTGTTGATACCGGCTTGGTTGCCGATGCCAGCGGCAATTTCTCGCCTTTTCGCGACACCGCAAACATTGTCTATAAAGGGCAATTTGACGCATTGCATAGCTGGAGCATGGCTACCACAGGGGTCGCTGGAGAATGGGCCGTTATTGATTATTTAACGCATGTAGGGCCGACCGGCGGCAATTCGGTATCGTTACTAAATTACCTGCTGCCGTCCGGTGATTACACCATTGCTGCGGGGGGCGGTAATGCCGTCAGTAACGGTAATGAATTAACCGGTATTCTCACCTTTAACTCGACAGTTACCCCAGTTCCACTGCCGGCATCAGTTTGGCTTTTTGCCAGTGCACTTGCCGGATTGGGGGCATGCAGAAAAAAACGCACCGTTTAAAGTAACAGGCGGTAACGGTTCACCAAGGAATTAACAACGGAAAGAACAGGATGTTTTGCCAGGGATGGCCTTATCGCCACACTCGTCGCAAGGCGGGGCCGGAAAGCCACAGGTGCTGAAAGTAGGTTCAGGACGGCTGGGTTACACATTAACAATTGTCGGCATTGGGATTAGTCAATAGCCGGCAATTAACTTTACATAAATTTAGTGTGGAAAAATAATGAAATCACTTGTATTAAAAGCAACAATGGCAGGACTTTTGGGCAGCATGGCTCTGGTTTCTACTCAGGCATCGGCTCACGTTGGTTACGGTACTTCTTTGTACGATCAAGCGACCAATACTTATGCACCTACTGGTACTGGCGGCTCAAACCCAACCGTAACCAGCAACGGCGGCTACATCGAAGGCTTGCAAACTGCCTTCACCGCTAACTCCCATGACAACAAGTTACGTTTTTTTACCCTGACTACAACATCACAAGTTGATTTTACCATCACCGGCACAGCCAACCTTAATGGCGCAGCTGTACTTAACCCGGGGTTCTCATTATTTCATGGTTTAGTGCCTGCTGCATCTCATGATGGCGTTGGTGATACTGCCTTAGTGGGTGGTGTGTTTAATCAAGCGGGTTATGATGCTTTAACGCCAGCAGTAAAAACCTATCTGGCCAACGAAGCCGGTTATGCTTCATGGTCGCCTTTTGCAGCTCTGAACGTAGTCATTGATCATGCTAAAGGCTTGACAGAAGGCACAACCGCAGCCAGTGCAGCAGCCACTAACTGGGGTGTTTATGATGCCAATGGCAATTTTAGTATGGGCAACAACTCAGGCTTGACTAACACCCTCACTTACACAGGTATTTCAGGTGCTGATGCTGCTACAGGCTCTGGAATTTTGGGTGCTGATGGTACAGTTGATAATAAAACATCCTGGTCAGGCATTCTGAATGCCGGTACTTACAGTCTGGTTATCGGCGGCGCGAATCAAGCAGCCTACGATAAATTGTTTGCTGATGCAGTTGTTTCAAAAAGTGGTTTAGGTACCGATACTGCTTTGAACGCTGTTTATGCTCATGATCGTTTGGCTGGAAACTCCAGCATTGCTTTCCACGTTTCAGCTGTTCCCGTACCTGGTGCAGTCTGGTTGTTTTTGTCTGGCATGATGGGCGTGTTGGGTTTAAACCGTCGCAAAAAAAACGCGTTATCTCTCGCTATGTAATAGCTTAAAGCTGCTCTCATTGGGCAAACAAGGACACAGATAGTGGTGTTTGTTTGTCCAAGTCTCGGTTAAGCGGGCGAAAGTCCGCTTTTTGAGTTTTAAAAAATGGCACTTCAAAATTTGGTTTTTTAAACAGGCATCTTTTAACCCTCGCAACATCAGGGAGAACCAAGTAGCCGAATTTTGAAGTGCGGTAGCTTGTTGCATTGTCATTCCGGCAGGATTGACGGAATCAAGATTACAGCGATGTAATAAGAAATACGAGTTAATTAACTCCCTAAACCTACGGAAAAGCTTGTGCTAATAAAATGGTTATTTAAACTGCTGACACTTTTACTCATGATGGGCAGCGCCCGGGCTTATGCGCTACACGAAGGGCAAACGGCTCCACAATGCCCGTCCGCTTTGACTGATAAGGGTCAACAGTTGAATTTGACTGCGTATAAAGGCAAGGTGGTGTTAATCGATTTTTGGGCGACCTGGTGCGGGCCTTGTCAAAAATCCATGCCTTTTTTAAACGGTTTACGTAATGAACATCTGCAGGAGGGTTTTGAGATTATTGCCATTAATGTGGATGAAAATACCGAGGAAGCCCGTGAATTTTTAAAGGCGCATCCGGTTGATTACCCGGTCGCCTTTAACCCCAAAGGCGAATGTCCGGGCATTTTTAATGTAGAAGCCATGCCCTCTTCTTTCTTTATCGATAAAACCGGAAAAGTCCGCAAGATTCATTTGGGTTATCGGGATGGCGATCAAACAGAAATTCGCGAAGTAATTTCGGCCTTGTTGGCGGAATAGTGATGGAAGTTTATTGATGCGTTTTTGTCTTATTTTACCAATGTTGCTGTTATTGCTGATTGGCATTGTCGGCAGTCAGGGGTGTAGTCCTGTTGCCGCTTGGGAGCGAGGCAATCTTGCCAAAAAAGAAATGGCGCTTGATCCTAATCCAAAACTAAACCACCTCCGGGATCATATTTTTACCAGTCGCGAAGCCTCTCAAGGTGGCGCGAGCGGAGCAGGCGGTGGTTGTGGCTGTAATTAAAATGGAAAAAGGTAAGGCATTGGCCGCTTTAACCGCCGCTGCACTTAGTTTACCGGGACTGGATGCCTCAGCAGCAACGCCAGTCACCCGTGCCGAAGCAAATTTTCAGTACGGTCATTATCAGGAAAGTGATAAACGTATGAAAGTTCAGGTTTATCATACGGATACTTTGATTCCACTGACCGACAGACTGGAGTTTTCTTTTAGTTATGACCGCGATACTTATTCGGGGGCTTCGCCTGCGTATAGTCTTCCTGAGGTTATGACTATATCGGGCGATCCGGGGGCGTGGTGGGCAGCTAATGGCGCAACAGCAATCGATGGGTGGCAACGTAATAAGCCAGACCCCGATCCATTTGAAAAATATCCACAAAATATTGATCCCAGTGGATTAGATTGGAATGAGCTCGGCTTTTATAAAGCCGATGCGATTTCATCGGCAAGTCAAGTATCCGCAACGGGCTTAACGGGCGGCAGCTTGGAACAGTATGCAGTTTGGAATGAATTAAATGTATTAAATAGTGAAGATAGAGAGGCACGTATTGCCGCCTATCGAACAATGCTTAATGTCCCTTTACCTAACAATGCCCCAATAAAGCAGGTATTTCAAAATCAACCACTCGAAACTCGCACCCAGCCGACCTTAGGTCTCAAGTATTATTTTGATAATACGACGTTAGGCATATCCGGCGGCATCTCAGATGAGCCAGATTATCTATCTAATTTTGGCTCGGTGAATCTGAGTCAGGAATTAAACAATAAAATGACTACCGTTTCCGTGGGTTATGGTGCGACCAGTAACAGTATTTGGCGTAATACCAGTCATTCGCATGCACCTGTTTTAAAAGCTACAAATGCATTGCCGCATATTCACCCATCGGATTGTACTGCTACAGCTACAGTCTGCGCACCCGGTTCAGCCCTTGATGGCTCAAGCCTATTTAATG
>Ga0194053_10000896_pt1 | contig 20676 bp, 17 predicted proteins | sample SepL228m_MetaG_FD_161684 | JGI IMG/M metagenome (GOLD analysis project Ga0194053, IMG submission 161684) | Anoxic zone freshwater microbial communities from boreal shield lake in IISD Experimental Lakes Area, Ontario, Canada - Sep2016-L227-8m | ecosystem: Environmental > Aquatic > Freshwater >... | reverse complement strand
GTTTCGAGATGTGGCGCGGCGATTATATTGAACCCCGCGGCGGTTACCGCGCGGTCGTGCGACTCCGCCGCGATGGCCAGGCGGAATGCATCACGACGATTTCCTGGTGGCAGGGCCTGCTCCGGGCGTTCACCGATTCTTCCGCAACAAGATCATGACCAAGTCCCAATCAACCCGATCTCCCGCGCCCGAAACAAGCACCCCCTGGCTCAAGAGCCTGTCCAGTCACGGCCCCGCCCCTTCAGGCTCTCCGCGCGAGTCCCCTCCTGCCATCGAACTGCCCGTGCCGATCGCCATTCTCGGGGTTCCGTTCGACCAGGTAACCTCGGCTGATGCCCTGCGTTTGTTTGGCCAGATGATTGCCTCGGGCCAGCCGCATTATGCCGCGACGGCTAATGTCGATTTTGTCGTCCAGGCGCTGGCCGATGTCGAACTGCGACGCATTCTGGCCGACGCTGACCTTGTGCTCTGCGACGGTATGCCGCTGGTATGGGCGTCGCACTTTCTAGGCAATCCACTGCCGGAGCGGGTTACGGGTTCCAACCTTGTGCCGCTGTTGCTTGGTGAGGCGGAACGCAAAGGTTGGCGCGTATTCTTTCTGGGCGGCACGGATAAGAGCGTGGCAAAAGCGGCGGAGAATGTCAGGGATCGGCATCCAAAGCTCCAACTTGTGGGCGCTTACTCGCCGCCGTTCAAGCCATTGGTCGAAATGGACCATGCGGACATTGTCCGGCGCGTGAGGGCGGCGCGGCCGGACATCCTGCTCGTCGCCTTCGGCTGTCCGAAACAGGAGAAATGGATCAAAATGCAGCTTCAACACGCCGGTGTGCCGCTGAGCATCGGGGTTGGCGCAACCATTGATTTCCTCGCGGGCTCGATGCGGCGCGCGCCACTTTGGATGCAGCGCACGGGATTGGAGTGGGTTTTCCGACTGCTCCAGGAGCCGCGCCGGCTTTTCCATCGTTATGTCATTGACTTTTGGGTCTTTGGCCGGGCGATCCTTTTCCAGTGGTGGCAACTCCGCGGCATTCGCAACCAGGCACAGCGCGCCAATCAGATCGTTTCCCAGTCCACCCGCAGCGGCGGCTATGAGGTCGTTCGCTTCGCGGAGCGCATCGACGCCGCAACCGTCAGCGAGCACGAGCAACTCTGGCCCCGCCTGGCCGCGAGCCAAGCCCACATCGTGCTCGATGTGTCGCAAGTTAAGTTCATCGACAGCACGGGCGTGGGGCTGCTCGTGCGCCTGCAAAAGAAGGTCTCTGCGAGCAACCGCCGGTTGGTGCTCGTCGCGCCGGCGAAACCGGTCTTGAGCGCGCTGGCTTTGATGCGTTTCACCGAGTTTTTCCCCGTGGCCGCCGACCTTCCCGCCGCGCGCGCCCTGATCCTTGAGCGCATCACCGAACAGAACGTCATCGCCACGCTCAACCTCGCCGGGCCGCAAGAGCCGCTGGCCTGGCAGGGGGATATTGTCGCCTCGAACGAAGATGATGTCTGGCGTCTGACGAGGGTGCATCTGGACCACTCGCACAGTCGGGAATCCGAAATGAATGTCAACCTCGCCGGTGTCCGCTTCATCGACACCACTGGCGTCCGGTTGATGATGAGGGTGCGCAAGGAAGCCCGGCTGCGGGGCCTCCAGCTCAGATTCACGGAACCCTCGCCCGCCGTGCTGAACGTCCTGCGCATTCTGCGCCTGGATCAAGCCCTGCTGAGTTAGGCCCCATGCGCATCGCCATTTCCACCTCGGTGATGCAACGGGGAAAGTCCGGCGTCGGACAATACCTGCTTGCCCTGGTTCGCGCGTTGCTCAACCATCCTGGCCAGCATCAGATCGTGCTGCTCGTGCTCGAACAAGATCTGCCATTGTTCGACTTTGCAGTCGGGCGCGCGCAAATCGTGACCGTGCCGGAACGCTTTCGACCGGCGCTCAAGAACATCCTCTGGCATCAGGCGCTGCTGCCGTCCCTCCTCAAACGGCTGCATATCGACGTATTGCACGTGCCGAGCTATCGGCGGCTGCTCCTGACCAGTCCCTGCGCGCTTGTGGCGACGATTCACGACCTCGCACCGTTTCACGTGCGCGCCAAGTACGATGCGGCGCGGATGTTTTACGGCCGGGTGGTGGTCAAATACCTCGCCCGCCGCCAAGACCAGGTTATTGCCATCAGTGCCAACACCGCCCGCGATATCGAGCGTTTCTTCGGCATCCCGACGAGCCGTCAGAATGTCATCCTCAACGGCATCGATCACGCCCGCTTTCATCCTGGCCTGCCTGCGCAGGCCAAGGCGGAGGCGGGATCCCGATGGCGTCTCGACGCGCCATTCTTCCTATTTGTTTCCCGGCTGGAACATCCGGCTAAGAACCATGTGCGGCTCATCGAGGCATTTAGTCGATTCAAGACCGAGACGAAGTCGAACTGGCTGCTCGCTTTGGGTGGCAGCGATTGGCACGGCGCGGAGGTTGTGCATGGCGCAGCGGCCCGATCCCCCTTTGCGCAGGACATCCGTTTTCTGGGCTTTGTGGACGACGCGTCGTTGCCGGGTCTTTACCATGCCGCGGACACCCTGGTATATCCCTCGTTGTTCGAAGGGTTTGGTCTGCCTCCGGCTGAGGCGATGGCGTGCGGGTGTCCGGTGCTGAGCTCGACGCGCGGTTCGCTGGCAGAGGTAGTGGCGGATGCCGCCGATATTATTGAACCGGAAGACGTCACCAGCATCGCCGCGGGTTTGCAACGGATGGCTTCGAGCGAGTCACGGCGCGAGCGGTTCAGGCAGGCAGGTTTCGGTAACGCGCGGAGGTTTGACTGGGAGATGAACGCCCGCCAGGTATTGGAGGTATATCGCGCCGCTTTCAGCCAGCGCTCGAGATCAGTCTGACTCGACCGCCAACAACGCATTTTCCGCTTCACCGTCAGTTTGGCGGTCATTGCAGTTTCCTTTCCTGGAATGTTGGCACAGGAACAGCGTACAAGGAATGAACTGTGACTATCATTTTATCGGAAAGCATTGGTATCCAAAGGATTAACCGATGTGCAGGGGTATTCTATCGGTTGCGTGCCGGCAGGAGTGAAGTTGCGTCTGCAATGCGTGCGCAATACACCCTGCGTGAAGAATGACCGAATAGGGCTTCAGGGACGCCGTTGGAAACGATGAACGCTATCGCGTGAGTTTGACCTCAGATAACGCCCCGCCTGCCGCGCCGAACCAAGCGTTGACCTCGACGGCGGCCGAAACCGTGCCTGTCCCGGCGCCGGCAAAGGCGGGTGTATCGCTGCCTTTCGATCCGTTACGATTGGTGGCGGCGCTGCTGCGACGATGGCTTGTCATTCTCGGGGCGGGTGTGGTGGTCGGTGCACTCGGATGCGTGACAGGATTCTTGAAGTTCAAAGCGGAATACAAAGCCGTCGCGCAGCTCTTGCGGCAGGAAAGGTCGGATACCTTTCGCTCGTCGGAACTCGGCGATCCGTTCAAGCCGCGGCAGCTTTCCGTTTCGACCCTCGTAAGCTTCATGAAGTCGCCGGCAATCCTTCAGCGTGCGTCAGAGCAGGCGCAGCTTTCGGCCAAAGCCATCGCCGGAGGACTTATCGTTGCGCCTGAGCGCAACACAGATCTGATCAACCTGAGTTTTAAGACGATTCGCAGCGCGCAGACTGCGGTGCGGGTGTTGAACGTGTTCGGCAACGAAGTTGTGCGGCTGACGCGCGATATGCAGGCGCAGGAAGCTGCCGAAATGAACCGGCTGTTGAAACGGCAACTCGCCAAAGCCGAAGACGACCTGCGGGTCGCAAACAAAGAGCAGCTCGATTTTTCCCGACAGGCCGGACTCATCAACGTTGACAAGGAAATCGATGCCTACCTGCGCAGTCTGGGTGACCTGGACATGAAGTTTGAAACGATACGCATCGAGCACGACACACTCGACTTGAAGATTAGAGCGCTCGAACGGGAGCTGGAGGCCAACAACCCGTTGACCGAACATCTTCAGGTTGCGCGCGAGAAGCTGACCGAGCTATTGCAGCAATACACCGAGGCGAACCCGCTGGTGGAGGAACAAAAAGCCGTTGTGGCTGATCTGGAGAAGCGCTTTAAGGAGACCGGAATTAAACCCATCGCGCCACCGCGCCAGAGCGAAGGGGGACTCGCCATCGGCTTTTACACGGAACTCCTGAGCCTGAAAACGCAGAAGGAGGTCACCGCCGCCCAGCTCGAGCAGCTCAAGAGCGTGCGATCGGGCGTCGAGGACAAACTCCGCGGGCTGCCTGAGAAGGGCATGCAGCTTGCGCGCATCAAGGCGCGGCAGCAGTTGCTGGAGATTGCTCAATCGTTGCTGGCCGGGCGGCAGCACGAGGCCCAGCTTTACGAGGAAAACGCCCTCGGGTATTACCGCTTCTTCGAGTCAAAGCTCGACGAGGTGGAGGTGACCGGCCGCGGCAAGAAGCTGATCCTGCTCACCGTGGCGGGCGGCGTTCTCGGGGTTTTCTTTGTCGCCGCCTTTGTCTGCCTCGTGGAATCCCTCGATGACCACATCAAAACCGCCGCTGATTTGAAGCGCATCACCCGTCTGCCACTGCTCGGAACATTGCCCGTGCTGGACGCGCTGGACGCCGTGGCGCAATCCAACTGGGCGTTTCGCACCTGGCTCGCGTTGCAAACCAGGCTCGCGGCTGGGCCGCGCCGAGAAACTGTGTGCGGCTTCGTCTCGGCCGCCGGTCGCGAAGGTTGTTCGACCTGGGTGGAGCTGCTGGCGCGTGCGGCCGGCCAGCGCAACGAGAACGTTATCGCCGTCCTGAATCGCGCGCCCATCAATGGCAGCACGATGCCTCTGGACGAAGCTCTCGCCAACCCCTCCGCAGTTTCCACCTCACCAGGCCAGCCGCAGTGGCTCATCACTCCCGCCGGCTGGAGTTGGGATGCCGGACGACGACGCCAATGGAAGTCGGCACTTGAAATATGGAGCCACTCCGCGCGACTCGTCGTGCTCGTCGAGCTTACTGCGGCCGACCAACCCGAAACGCTTTTGCTGGCCGAGGAACTGCCGCAACTGATCTGGCTGAGCGGCAGCGGCGTTGCCCGCGGCCGCGAAACCGGTGAGCGGCTTCAGACCTTTCAACATGCGGGCTGCCGCTTTGCCGGCGCCGTTTTGAATCACGAAGTGAAGTTGTTTCCATGGCAATGAAAATGTTCGCCCAGTCGCTTGCCGCAGCAGCGATCGCCATCGCGGCAACCATGCCATTCCGCGCGGATTTGGCCGCGCAGGATGGTGTCATTCCCGTCCTTCCGAAGCCCGATGCGCCGCTGGTCTTCTCGGGCTCGAATGCCAAGACCCGGGCGGCGTGGCAGACCCACTACACACTCGGGCCGAACGATGTCGTGAGTTTTGCGCTCTACGGCCGGCCCGAGATGGCGCGCCCTGGCGTTCTCATCGGGCCGGACGGTCGCGTGAACTATCTGCAGGCGCAGGGCGTGATGGCGAGCGGCTTGACCATTGATGAACTGCGCGACGCGGTGACGGCGGAGTTGGCGAAGTATTATCGCAAACCACGCGTCATGGTGACGCCGGTTGAATTTCGCAGCAAGAGGTTCTGCATCCTCGGCAAGGTCGTGAACAAAGGCGCATTCACCCTGGAGCGGCCCATTACCGTCATCGAAGCGGTCGCAGAAGCGGGCGGATTGGAAACTGGCCTTTTCCAGCTCAACACGGTCGAGATGGCCGATTTGCCTCGGAGCTTTCTCATCCGCAACCAGAAACGCGTGGCGGTGGATTTCGACAAGCTCTTCCGCAAGGGCGATCTCTCGCAGAACATTTTGATCGAACCTGACGACTACCTCTACTTCCCCTCCGCCATGGCGAACGAGGTTTACGTGCTCGGCTTTGTCAAATCGCCCGGCCCACAGGGGTTGTCGATGGATGCGAGCGTGCTGGGCTCGGTGACCCTCGCGGGCGGCTTTGCCGATCGCGCCTACCAGCAGCGCGTGCTCGTTGTGCGCGGCGGGCTCGAGAAACCGCAGCGGTTTGTGGTGAACGTGGCGGACATCCTCGCGGGCCGCGCGCCCGATTTCCGGCTCGAACCGCGCGACATCGTCTATGTCTCCAATCATCCGTGGTCGCGCGTGGAAGACCTCGGGGACATGGCGGTGACGGCATTCATCTCGACGATCGTCACGATCTGGACTGGCGGCAACATCGGGCCGTTCCTCAAGAGTCCGATTGTCCCGAACCTCTAGCGAGCCGCACATGAAGGCCTTCAAATCGCTTTGGACTGCGAGTTGGCTGACCCGGCTTGCTGCTGCCGTGAGCTTGCTGCTTTTCCTTGCCGGCTGCAAAACCACCGGACCCAAGTTCGACCCACGGGCCGGCCATACCGCCACCGGCAAAGCCGGTTCAACCAACCTCTTCGCCAACGCCACCACCAACTTGATCAAGCCCGAGTGGCTCAAGCCATCCACCGAGCCGTTCCGCCTCGGTCCCGGCGACAGGCTGGACCTGGAAATCCTGGAAAGGACAGGCACACGCACCGCCACGTTTGTCGGCCCCGATGGCAAAATATACTATGACCTCTTGCCCGGCCTGGACGTGTGGGGCTTGACGCTGGCCGAGACCAAGGAACTGCTGGAACGTGAGATGGCAAAGTATTACGCCCGCCCGCAGATCTCGGTCACGCTCACAAGCGTTCAGAGCAAGAAAGTTTGGCTTCTGGGCCGCCTCAACAAGTCCGGCATCTACCCGCTTAGCGGCCCGATGACGATCATCGAAGCCATCTCGATCGCCGGCGGCCTCTTTACCTCGCGCATGGGCGGCACGACGGAGGAACTCGCCGACCTCAATCACAGTTTCATCGTTCGCGACGGCGAGTTGCTGCCGGTGAATTTCCAAAAGCTGCTCCGCGCCGGTGACACTTCGCAGAACATCTACCTCGCACCGGACGATTTTCTCTATCTGCCATCTTCGCTGTCATCCGAAATCTACGTGCTGGGCGCGGTCAACGGATCCCGTCCCATCGGCTACGTGGACAACATGAACCTCACCACCGCCATTGCCAAAGCCCTTGGCACACAGCCGCAGGCCGAGCTTTCCCATGTGGCCATCGTGCGCGGCTCGCTTACCGAACCGAAAATTGCGGTCGTGGACTTCAAAGCCATCGTCACCGGACACGCCCCCGACGTGCGACTGGAGCCGCGCGACATCGTTTACGTTCCGCTCAGTCCCTATCGCACTCTGGAGCGCTACGCCAAGCTCATCACCGATATCTTTGTCCGCACCGTAGCCGCCAACGAAGGCGGCCACGCCGTGGATTCAAATTTCGGCGGCATCGGTGTGAGCAATCCGATTGGTCAATGAATGAACTTGCCAAACCCATCGGCCACTGTCGTTTCAAACCCCGGCCACCAAACGCCCTCAGCGGAATGAGGGAGCGCGATTGACTGATGACGAAAGAGTCGTATGACGAATGACCCAAACTCTCCGCTGTTGGCTGCCAAAGATGTTTCGCATGACACGCCTGATTCCCTTCGCCAGTGGGCAATGAACCTTCGTTCGTCATTGTCCTCCCCGCGTCAGCTTTTCCACCGGCAGTGCCACTCGCTGAAGATGCGCCTGGCCAAATGGCCTGCGAAGTATCTCTGCCACCTTTATGATCGGGGAAAGGGCCCAGCGGCCCGGCTCCTACGCGTCTTCACGGCTCCCCATGCACCGCCGCGCCCGGCCCATCGTCTGCTGCTGCCCAGCACTGCCATTCCGTGGGCGGAGCCAAAGCTTTTCGTCCCGAGCGGAGGCGCGGACATGGTGTTGAGCCGGATGAAAACGGATGGCGGACGCGAGACCTGTCCTGCAGGAATCTTGCGCGCGGACCGGGTGGACGTCTCCTTTCCGATTGGGATGCATTGGTGGGAGGGACGGCTCTTTGAGGAGGCTTTTCTCAATTCCAATGCGCTGACCAATCCGAAATATGTCCTGGATCTCCAGCGGATCAGATTCTCTCGGAAGCAGCGCCTGGAGGAGGGGGTTCTGCTGACGATGCCCTGGCACCACAACTTTTACCACTGGCTGACCGAGATTCTGCCTCGTCTCACGTTGGTGGAGATGGCGGGTGATTTGAGCCACCTGCCGCTGTTTGTGCCCGAGTTGTCCCCGGGCTATGTCAAAGCGAGCCTTGGTCTTTGCGGGGTGCTGGACCGCGTGCGGTTCGTGCCTAATGGGGTCTATCGGGCCGAGCGCCTGCACATTCCCACGCGGCTGGCGCTGGGCTGCGATATGGCCCCCGCCGCCGTAGAGTGGTTGCGTCGCTCCATGCCCAAGGCAGCTCAGGCTGCGAAACGGCGTCTCTATATCTCCCGCGCGGATGCGCGCATCCGTTTCGTGGCCAACGAAGCGGAACTCCAGCCCCTTCTTGCGGAGCACGGGTTCGAGACGGTGAATATGTCCGATTACTCTCTGGAGGAGCAGATCAGACTGTTCCGCGAGGCGGAGTTCGTCATAGGCAGCCACGGCGCGGCCTTCGCCCACCTTGTGTTCATGGAACGTGGCGGAACATTCGTGGAACTCTTTGAGCCGGGATTCTTCAACCGTTGCTACCACCGCATCGCGAGCCTGCTGGAGCTTGACTACGGGTTTCTCGTTGGGGAAAAGAAAGGGTTGGGTTTTAGCATTGATCCGGTGGAATTGCGAGGGGTGCTGGAGAGGAGCCGCAAGCCGTGACCGGCTCAGCAGGTGAGCGATCTGCAATTAAGATGGACCTTGAGTTGGAACGTCTCGCAATAAAGGCTAACGAGTAGCCACAACATCTTGCAAGCAGACCTGCAAGTTGAACCCAAGAGCCTTGAGATGCGCGTCAACTACAGGTCGCTGCTCTCCCAGATGCATGTGCTCATACACAATCAACCGCGGCTTCACCTTCTCGAAATCCATATTGAGAAGCACATTCGGTTCATGGCCTTCGAGATCGAGGAACAGACAATCAATGGAGCCAAGGCCGTTTTTCTGCATCAGTTTCTCAATGGTGTGCGCCGGAACTTTCAGCTCAACGATGTGCTTCGCCCAATCCTTGTCTTTCGGCAGATGTTTGAGCACATGCTCCCGGGACATGCCGGCCACCTCTCCAAGCCATTTCGATTCAGCAGGGATCGTCTTCAGGAACTCCGGATCGAGCGTAAAGAAATTGACGGTTGATGCCGGGTAAGACAGGGCGCAGTTTTCAAATATAAGTCCTGAAGGTTTGCACCGATAGTTTCCACGAAGCTGGTCAAAAATGAACGGAAGCGGCTCGACGAGGATGCCGTGGACCTGTTTCATAAGGACGAATTCCCTAAAAGAATCGTGCGAAATCCCATCATTTGCTCCAGCCTGCAAGAATGAAAAAGCACCCAGTCTGTGCAATGCTGGTTTAAGCACCCGATAAATCTCTGGCTGCTTCCCGAGTTTCCGTGACACCGATGTGGCAGCATCAATCAGGCGGGGGTATTTTCTTAGATTCTCCCTCGTTAACTTGGCAAGGGCCACCAGGCGAGGATGTTTTCTCAACAGTTCTCTCATAAGTTGTGAGCGAGGTTTAGTTGTTCTGAACTGGAGACTTGGGCGCGCGTTTCCTGGTTAAGGCGATTTGGGACGCTGCACGGGCTTCATGAACACCACGCGCGAGAGAGGCACCGGACTCTTGCGCTTCGCCAGCTCTTGCGGGTCGTCAGTGTCGCCAAGGATCATGTGGTGATCTTTGTACTCGTAAAGGGTGTGGCCACGTTGCGAGTAATAGAGCGGGAGGGTTTTGCTGTCCTTGAGCGCCGCGAGTTTCTTGCCCCACTCAGCAGCCGCCGGTTCGGCGGCGATCCAAACCTCGAGCGGTTGGGGATGGAATTTCCGGCGCAAGCACAGCGCAAGAATTTCGTCGCCACGGCAGAGGAGGCAGTGGGGATCAGTTTCCTTCTGCGGGTCGGCGTGGTACGCGCCAATGAGCTGCGAGAACGAGTAGCTGGCACCTGGTCTATGGGTCGGCATGGCGATGACTATAACACATCGAGGCGGCGATGGGAAGGGTGCGGTGAAGAAAAACAGCTCATTAGTTTGCAACCTTCCGGCAGGAGGCTGAGGCGATGGTGCCGCGTTTCTGACTGGGAGTTAGTTCTTATCGCCCGAACGATGCTCCTCACATCTGCGGATGCTGATGTCGAACTTCGAGCTCAGAGCGGGAACCAATCCCTTCAACTGCTTATACACATTCCTGGCTTGTTCCCATTGCTGCAATTCCTCCGCCAGATGTCCAGCCACCATGCCGGCTTCCTTTCTCCAAAACAAATCCGGTTTCTCGCCATCACGCAAAATGCTTCCGGTGAACACGTCGAGACAATTTGTGAGCGCCAGGTTGAGCAGGACAATTTGATTGGTGCCGGAACTCAGATCGGCTTGCTTTTCCATTACGATTGCCAATCCAACCTTGGCCTGGCTCCGCGCTGCAATGTCCGCATTGGTGGAGACGATCACCTGTTGGAATGCCTTGGCGGCATCGTCATACAGTTGGGAAGACTTCGCCCACTGCAAAAGGGCGTTCGCCTTCCCGCCCCAGGCCAGTGCCGTCAATGGGTTGGTCGGATAGGTTTCGCAAATTCGGTTGAAGTATTTGAAGGCTTCCTGGTAATCGACCGGTTTATTTGTCGAGTCCTGGATCATGTAACAGTCTCCGCAGGCCAGCAGCGCCTGGATTCGCAAATCGGTGGCGCAATTGGTGGTGTTATACAGATCTGTGAAATAACTCCTGGCCTCGCTCCATGCCTGGCGGGCGAAAGCGGCGCGGCCGGCCATCATTTGGGCCTGATATGTCAATTCTGAGGCTGGCCAGTTGGTCTGAAGAAGCCATTTATAGCTTTTCTCCGCCTCCACGAAGGCGCCCGCGTGGAAGTAATAATCGCCCACCCACATTTGCGCCAACGGGGAGAACTCGTTGGTGGGGAACCGGGCGAGGAAGTTGGTAAAGCGCGCGAGTGCGTTGGTCTCCTCGCCAGCCAGATAGGTTGCTTGAGCGCGATAAAACTCGGCTTGCGGCCGAACGTTGGAATTCGTGAAGACAGCTAAACAGTCGTCATATTGTTTAATTGCGTTTGTCCATTGGTTCTCTTGCTCGTAAGACCGGGCAATGGCCAACTCCACTTCCGGCAGCAACGAGGAGCCGGGAGCCGCTTTGGCGAAATCCAAAAACACCTTGCGCGCCCGGGCTGGGCTGCCCTGGCGGCTAACCTCCTGCTCCGCAAGCAACACGGCGCGGTCGGTATGAAACCCGTTGGGATACGAAGCCAGAAGCCGTGCGAGTGCGTTTGTCACTGCGCCCAGATCGGCGGCCGCCAGCCCGGCCTGGACGACTTGGTAGAGCGCCGGCTCGAACAGATTTTTCTCCACTTCCGCCAAAGTCTGGAACTTGTCGATGATGGTGGTGTAATTGGTGATCGCGCCGGCGTAGTCCTTCTGACGAAACCGGGTGTCCCCCAGTTTGAAGAGCGCGGTCGCCTGATCTGCCGAAAAGGGCAGCCGGTTGGCCGCGGCTTGGAAGTTCGTCAGACATTCGGGCATCTTGTTCGTCAGCCAAAAGCACCAGCCGAGGTCCAGTTGGGCCTTTCCCATCAGAGCGCTTTGCGGAAATCGTTTCGTCAGGTCCTGCAATGAATCCAGCGCGAGTTGAAGAGCGTTGGTCACGGCGGTCGCGTTGGTTGCGGCATTGGAGATCTGGTTAGTGTCCATGCCAGCCAGGTATTGGCGGAGGCGGACTTCGCCCAGGGTGAGCAGTGCCATATCTGCGGAACGGGCTTGGGGATAGCGGTCCAGAAAATGTTGGAGCACTTGGGCTGCCTCCGCGACCTTATTCTGAGTCAGAAATAATTCTGTGATGTTCCACAGCGCCTGGCGTTGCCGCTCGGCGGGAATCCCCTCGGCAAGATTCGCCAGGTAAGCCACAATAGCTTGATCAGCGCGGCCCAAACGCTCGAACAGGCCGGCTTGAAACGCGGCGCTTTCAGCCTGGGGACTGCGTTGCCCGGTGTTCGCCGCCAACGTCATGAGGTTCGTGGTATTCGCCAGCGCCTCTTCTGTCCGTCCTTTCGCAAGTTGGATGCGGCAAAGCAAATATTGCTGTTGCCAGGCGGTCTGCGGCCCAACGGGAGTCTCGCCAAAGGCTGCAGCGCCGTTTCCGCCGCAGCATAGTCCTTCTGTGCCAACTGAGCTTCGCTCAACAGCAGATAGCCGCACGACACCAGTTCGTTCGTCACGTTGGCCCGAACCGCGCTTTGGAAGACCCCGTCCTGCTGCTGTAGCCTCTCGATGAGACCCCGCCAGTCCGCAAGCTTCGCTCGCGAGGTCGCTTCCCCGATGCCCGCCTCCAACCGCCGTGACGAAGCCTGGAAGTCTCGGACCAATTTTGCGAAAGCATTCGTGGCCGTCTGGTAATCGCCTTTCCGAAAGTTAGCTTCGGCCAGCCAGAAAAGATATTGATCGGCATTGGTGCCGGCGTCGCTCTGGTGAGCCGAGAGGAGATCAATTGCGCCGACATAATTGGTCTGCTGGATACGGGCTTCGGCTTGGTAAAGAATCACCTCAGCCACCCGTGTGGAGTTGGTATAGACCTGCGCAAAGTCGCCAAAGGCCGCTTCGGCACGATCATAAAACCCGAGGTGAAAGGCGTTGGTCGCGGCGTCAAAAGCGCGGCTCTCCGCCGAACTCGCGGCGGCCAGCAGCGAACCGCCGGCCAGCGGCAAGCTCAATACCAACATCCATCGGCACAGAATGGCCATGACACGCAGACCCTAAACCAGATCGCACGGTAACGGAAAGATGGAAATCACTTGCCTGGGGCGAACCGGTTTGGCCTGACCCAGGATACCCGGCATCGGCTGCCGATTTCCAGCTCCGGCGGTCTGAGCGCTCATTTGGTAAAGCGGAAGTTGACCAGGTCGTAGTCCTGCACCACATACTGTTTCAGTTCCAAGCGCTGGTTGCCCGCCCGCTTCGCCTGCGTTTCTCCCCCGGCTTGAATGAAATCCGCGAAGCTGATGATCTCGGCGCGAATAAACCCTTTCTGAATGTCCGTGTGGATCGTGCCCGCCGCATCCCAGGCCGACGTGCCTTTGCGAATCGGCCACGCCCGGTTTTCCTTCCCGCCCACGGTCAGAAAAGAGATATAGCCCGAGTCCGCAAAGGCCCGCAGAAGGAGGGCATCGGGATTCTGAAGTTCCTCGCGCCCCGCGATGGCGATCGGTTTGTTCGTATAAAAGCTATGCGCCGCAACGGTCTGAAGTTCCTGTGAACTCAACCCTGAAGTGAAGAGAAACTGCTCGCTTTCGAGGAGGGACTTGATTTTTTCCAACACCGTCCGTTCGGCCGGCTGCGGATCGCGACCCAAGCGCGTCTCCACGAACTCCAGATCTTTGAGAATCAAATCCGCCTTATTTTCGTGCAAGGCGAGAATAGCATCGGCGTCTAACATCTCATCTTCGCCAATCACATCGGCTTGCGCGTGCGTTTTCTTGTCGGCCTCGACCAATTTGTCGGCCTGGTCGAGTCGGGGGTCTTTGAGGTTATGCTTGCCGAGTTTGATGTCGGTGATTCCAAATAGAGCGATTTTCATAAAGGCTTTTGATCGGGTGTCTTCAGAAAGACGACGTTAGCAGTATTCGTGAGATTCGGAAACAGGTTTCTGCGCGTTTTTGGGCATTTGCCGGTTGGCAGCAGTTCCTGAGTTCGCGCGAAAGGATTGTAAACGGCGCAAACGGCACAATAACCAAGTGTGTTTTCTTGGGGATTTTCAGGTTTTATTTACGGCCCTTCAAATCAGCTTGCCAATGGCACGCAATCTGACAGAATATTTCCCAGACGGAATGTAACGGATCGATTTGAGGACCGATTCTTCCATCAGAGTTTGGTGGCCTTCGGGGTTGATTTGTTGCGTTTCGTATGGGCAGTATCAAGAGCAAGTCTCGACTTTTCGGGCTGCTATGGTGGTGCAGGTTGGTAGCACCTGTGTATAAACGTTTGCACTCATAGCTCAATTGGATAGAGCGTCTGACTACGGATCAGAAGGTTGTAGGTTCAACTCCTACTGGGTGCACCACTTGGTAATCAACGACTTAGAGATGATTAGCAAATAACACGAATCCGTCACTTTCTCACTCCTTTCTCACTTTTCCTAGGGGGGGGGGTGACAAAACGTCAAAGTACTTCGGTCGGCGAGTTCACGCTTGGGCTTATGCCGGCAGGTCCACCGGGATGGCTCCTTCAAGCTCCATCTCGGCCGGTCACAGATCTGACAGAGCCCGGCCAATCGGTATGGGCACCGAGGTTATCCGGGCGAATTCTGTCTCCACACAACCGCCTATGCTCATGGGAGGCGGAGGGATGCAAGCCCCGCCGTGACACTGCACAGGTAATTTAGCGGCATCATCGACTCCCAGCGACGACTTCATGCCGCGCGATAATAAGAATGCCAGATATTCAACCACGCGATCCCGAACGACAAGAAACTGGCGGCGAAGGGTAATGCCCCCTCTTCGTGCCAATTCGGGGGGCAAGGTGGCGCGCTTATTTTATCCAATCCTGAGTGCTCCAAAGCTCTCGCTTGATACTTTCGCGCCGGTTGTGCTGAATGCCCGTTGTGAAAAGCAATCCGCCACGTCACGAACCCGATAAACCGGACCTGTCAAACTTGACAATTACCGACGCAATTCGGAACGCCGCTAAAACGGTCGTACACGCCTACAAGGCGTTCGACTGGGATCAACTTCAGAATGACGACTTGGACTTTGTTCATCTTCATTTTGAAGACGATGCCGGTTTGCAACGAGCCAATGATTTGATTCTCCAACTCGCCACCGCAAAGCCCGAGTTTATCGTCGAGACACGGAGGCGTTATCTACATCTGTTTTTCCAAACGGTCCGCAAATATGTCATTGATTGCATCAAGGCGCTGCAGGGGCGGCCCAAGCGAGACTCTCCCGGCGCTGCGATCGCAGCGGATCTAAAAAGCAAATTGAAGGCTCTGAAAGCCAATCAAGGACGATTGGGATGCCTTGAAAATGATTTTAAGCGATTACTCGACTCGTTGATTTATCAACAACAACCTAACGACGCATCGCAACGGCTTTCAATCTGGAAACAGGCCAGTGCGATCTTGAATGAAGTGGAAACAGTGCGCCGGACCGTGATTGAAGACGCACGTAATGTGGGCAGACCAACCAGAACAGCGCCTCCACCGCCAATAGAACCTTTGCGGTTTGGGGACAGCGGGGAGCACTGGCTTTCACTGCCGCTGAGTGTTTTCACGGGGAGAATTGTTGGCTTCAGCAACAAGATCGTTCAAATAAACACAGGCCAAAGGCAAGTCGTTATGGATGGGAATTTGGTCGTTTATGAGGAACTGTTCACTCGCTGCGGGCTGCTGCGGTTAGAAATCCCTTGCCAGGATGATGTCCCCGCTAGTGAAGCAATTGAACTGCAAAAGAAGACTGACCGCCTGTCCGAAGCCGTGCATGCGCTTCTGGCCGAAATTCCCGGACAAACAGCAACCGAGGAAGCAAAGAGGCTGACTCAGGTTGGGCTGCCGACCATTTCTCCGCCTGAAGCTGCCCAGTCGACCGATCTAACGGCCGCGGGTGAGAAGCCGGGTGAAGATGCAAAGAGCAAGAGCGGAGGTGCGTTGGGTCTGCCAACAGTTGGGATCTCCCCCGAAGATGCCCCCGGCATCGATCCGGCGTGCCAGAAAGACAACTTAATTGAGTCTCCTATCACCAAAATCGTTGAGTCTAGCAACAAATTCCACAATTTGACCATCGACGGCGGCTTCCGCATTAAGGTAGATGGTGAAGATGAAACCACGGAGTTGAATAGGCGTACATTGCTTGGCCTCGCAATCTACGCAAAGGACGATGCTGCAGTCGGCTTTCGGATAAACACGCGTACATTTCTGGGTGACGTCGAAGGCCATGACGTGAAATGGAGCAATCGGTGGAGTGCTCGCTGCAAGGGCTTGGCGGATTGCCTGTTGTTTTCTATCGGCGACATCACCGACTTGGATTTATTCGTAAAGAACTTGGTGGAGGAGAAGCCACACGCAGTATCCGACTATTTATGGCACCAATTCTCGGAAAAACATCAAAATCGGATCTCTTCTTATGGGAACAAACTTAAGCCAAAAGAGAAGGCAGCCTTTAAAAAAGAGTTCTTATGGAACCTAAATCGCATAGTCAGAGGTCCGTCCATTTATGAACTCAAGCGCTTTGCGGATTTTCATTTGTCGGACAACGTCGCGGAACTAATTCGTAAAGCACCAGAAGGCCGAGAACGAATCTACCTGAACCGTATGCTTCTGCTGGCTGCCTACCCCAAAATGATAAGAAAGCGACAAATATTCCAGTGGTTTTCGGCCCAGTTGGTGGCTGACGGAGAATACGATATTCTGGGTTTACGGTTTGTCAAGAAGCCGGGGCCGGAAATGATCCGCACCTACCTAAACGGCAACCCGTTTAAAACACGCCGCCGACGCAAAGCGCTCGGAGCGACCTAAACACTCCCTCTCATCTCTGAACTTCACACCTCAGGGCTTGGCTGCTTCGGCAATCGGGGGGGACACATCCGAGAGGAATTTCGTAGCAGTGCAATGCAGACTTCAGATTTGGCGCATTGTGTACGGGTAATTACTCAATCCACGATGACTCGGTTACACACACGAGTGGTCCCCCTTTTGATCCGATCCGTAACAGGCTAGCCCTGATACGTCGGCATAATTGTCGATGGCCATCCAGCAGTCATGCTCGCTCTGGTGGTAACTGACATCCACTAAGTTCGATCACCAACACGGGCGTATGTCCCTGACTTGACCCTTTGGCCGCAATGAATGTCATACAATGACGTTCCTTCCTGCTGATCGTCAATGTCGATTTTGAGGCTGCAATCGATACCGTAATCACTGATCACATGGAGGTATCTTCGCAGACTGGAACAGCCATCAGGAACTAGATGGCACATCCACACCAGATTCTTAATTATCCTTAAATACGCTTAAAGTCATCCCTAACCCTCTTTAACCGCCCCTAAGTATGATTGTTAACATGTTGTGGCACAATTGGTTCCATTGACCCATTGCGCAATTCGTGATTTCGTAAGGCGTGGCCAATAATCTGGTCTAGAACAAAATACATGAAAATAATAAAAAACAAGACGGGCGCGGCGGGAATCCCCGAGACCGCGACTGGTGCGGAGTATGATAAAGTCGATGGCGAACTGCTCACGCCCATGCAACTTGGTGCTCGCTGGGGTTTGCATCCCGAGAGCGTCCGGCGAATGCTGAGGCGGGGCGAGGTGCGTTCGACCATCATCGGGCGGCGACGACTGATTCCCCGAACGGAAATCAGCCTCATCGAAAATCGGGGCCTGGTTTCCCCCCGTCGAGATGGGGGGGGGCAATGACTCCACTCATGAGTGCCTTATACAAGACTGACCGGACGTGGTTGACCGAGCTACCAACGGCAACCGATTACGCCGCCGGCCTGGGCTTCCAACCGCGCCTGGCTGGTCCCACGAATGTCTACTTTCCATCTAGCTCAGCCGTCCCCATCAACAAATACTTATAAGACCGATGAACACTAATATTACGCCACAACTCGACAGCCAGCCTACTACTACTTCGTCCGCCGATGATAGCCACGCGCAACAGCACCTGACAATCCCGGCCATCACTCAGGCGCAAGCGACCTCAACCGAACCGGGTGGTTTCGACCTGGAAAAATATCGCCTCGGCCAAGATTTTGCGGCAGCGCTCAACCTCAAGCGGCCGCTGTCAACCGTGCCGGTTCGCAAACCGAACAAAACCAGCTTTATCCGGGTTCGTCCCGACGATGGTTACCGCCTGGCGACCGCGGTGATCGAAATGAAGGAGGATTCGGAAACATTTTTAGTCGACCCCAGTCTGTGGCCACACCTCGCGACCGAGCCGGCTTTTGTCCCCAAATTGTTGGTAACGTGCATCAGTCGGCCGGGCGATGTGGTTTTTCTTTGGCCACTTCGTCTGCCGGCGGCAGATGGGCGGTTGGATCCTTGGAGCCAGTCGGCGCTGGGAATCGCCACCGGGATCGCCACCACGTCGTGGACCCGCGTCCAATCCAATCAGCACCTCAAGGCCTACGAAGCCCTGGTCGCGCCGGCGAGTGCGTCTTGGGGGGATCCGGTTTGGCCGAGTATTCCGTTTGCTGAGATCCTGAAGATCGCATTTAAGGGTCGCGACATCCACGAACTGGCGCACCCGGTATTGCGCCGTCTGCGGGGGGAACTGTGAACTACATTGGCGATTTTGATCGCGTCGTTCTCGCTGACTCAGAGTTTGGCGCGCGGCCAGGCGCTCGCCCGAACCCCGTTTGTTTCGTGTTTCACGAGCTCGGATCTGGCAGAAGGACGCGCACATGGCTGGGGGGGGGTGGCTCAGTATCACCAGCACCCTTCGTCTTTGATGACCGCACGCTCTTCGTTGCCTACTTTTCAAGTGCCGAGCTGGGATGCTTCCTCGCACTCGATTGGAAACTCCCGGCACGAATCCTCGTTCTCTACGTTGAGTTTTCACGTCTAACTTCGGGGACCACCAGACCTTGTGGTCGGAGCCTGCTGGGGGCCTTAATAGCTTTTGGCCTTGATGGTATTGCCGCTGCGGAAAAGGAACACATGCGCGAGCTAATTCTGCGTGGCGGCCCATACTCTGATGCAGAGCGGGCCGCAATTTTGGATTATTGCGAGAGCGATGTTGTGGCTCTGAAGTCCCTGCTTGCGGCGATGGAAAAGACCATTGATCTGCCGCGGGCTTTGATACGCGGCTCGTACATGAAAGCCGTTGCCTTGATGGAGTACAACGGGGTGCCTATCGACGTCCCAATGCTCGATCTCCTGAGGGGACACTGGGGTTCAATTCAAGACGACTTGATTGCGGAACTTGATGCCAGCCGGGGTATCTACGAGGGGCGCACATTTAAAACATCGCGGTTCCTCGAGTATACCCAAAAGCGCAAAATCCTCTGGCCTACGCTCCCTACGGGCAACCCGAGTTTGGACGATGACACGTTTCGCGAGATGAGCCAACGCCACCCGCAGGAGATCGGTCCGATACGCGAACTGCGCGCCGCACTGTCCCGAATGCGGCTGAGTGATCTACAGGTTGGTCCCGATGGACGTAATCGGTGTCTTCTGGCGCCGTTTGGTAGTCGAACAGGACGGAACCAGCCCTCGAATACCAAATTCATTTTTGGCCCGGCTGTGTGGCTTCGCAGCCTCATAAAACCGGGGCCAGGCCGGTTCGTGGCCTATGTCGATTACAGCCAACAGGAGCTTGCAATCGCTGCCGCCCTATCGGGGGATGAAGCGATGATGTCTGCGTACAAAAGCGGCGATTTCTATTTAACCTTCGCCAAGCAGGCCGGCGCTGTCCCGGCTGATGCCACGAAGGAATCCCACCCGCAGCAACGGGAGCAATTCAAAACCTGCACACTGGGGATCCAGTACGGAATGGGTGGAAAGGGCCTCGCCGCGAAGCTGGGAGTATCGGGAGGTCGCGGCCATGAACTGCTGGCGCTACATCAGCACACCTACTCACGGTTTTGGCGCTGGTCAGACGCCGCGGAGGCGCTCGCGATTCTCTCGGGCAAACTGGAGTCGACTTTCGGCTGGTGTGTGCATGTGAACTCCGCCGATGCGAACCCGCGCTCTCTGCGAAACTTTCCGGTGCAGGCGAACGGCGCAGAAATGATCCGGTTCGCATGCTCTCTTGCAACGCAGCGTGGCATCGAAGTCTGTTGCCCGGTTCACGACGCCCTACTGGTGGAAGGACCAGTCAGTCGGGTAGACGAGATCGTCCATGCGACCCAGGGAGCCATGGCGACAGCATCTGAGATCGTCCTCCCGGGCTTTCCGCTTCGCACGGAAGCGAAGGTCATCTGCGAACCGGACCGTTACATGGATCCTCGCGGGAGGGAGATGTGGGAAACGGTGGGCAGTATCCTGCACCGGCGCGGATACTCCTAACGTAACCCCACGCACGCATGCCTATGGACCCCATGCACCGCTGCGCACCCCGCTCATTCTTATTTATGTTAAATAATAGCAATTCTCTAGAACCATCTGCTTTTGAGCTCAAAGGGTTCACTGATTTAACTGATATAACCAAGACGTGGCGTCGGCAATCCAGTACCGCGCGGTCAAAGGACCCCTTTCTGTGCGGACCTGTGCCGATGCATTGGCTATACGCCGCCGGGTCGTTGCCAGGCAAAGCTCTTCAGATCGCTATCCTCCTCTGGCACGAGGTGGGGTGTCGGAGGAGTCGAACGATCCGCTTTCACATATCAAAAACCAAGAACTATGGAATTCATCCGGACACCGCCAGACGCGCTTTGAAAGCGTTGGAAACAAGTGGTTTGATCCGCATCAACCACATACCGGGCCAGTGCTCAGAGATCCACATCCTCGATAAACCCTCATCGGCGGCAAAACAGGTCATAGGCGGCACCGAGGTGGAGGAACCGCAGCATGCCCTCCAGCAGCAAAGCAATGATGGTCACGCCCCGACTCCCGGTGGTGTGAAAAGTGCAGCATGAACTCTCTGGCGACAGCAACCAACCAGACCAACATGGCTTGCCCGTTTGAGATTCCGGCCATGTTGCGGATCCCTGTAAATG
>Ga0194053_10000895_pt1 | contig 20698 bp, 14 predicted proteins | sample SepL228m_MetaG_FD_161684 | JGI IMG/M metagenome (GOLD analysis project Ga0194053, IMG submission 161684) | Anoxic zone freshwater microbial communities from boreal shield lake in IISD Experimental Lakes Area, Ontario, Canada - Sep2016-L227-8m | ecosystem: Environmental > Aquatic > Freshwater >... | reverse complement strand
CGCGGCCCCCAAGTCGATATCCTCCAAAATCCTCTGGCGGACCTCCGCCCGTTTAGTGCCTGGAAAGCGAAATCCTCTCTTTGTGATTATCCCATCAAAGAAAGGCAAATTAGCAAGGGGGGGGGGGTATCAGAGCGTTGCTTCGGGTGGATTGCGGTTGAAAATAATTCTTGCCGGACTTCATGAAAAGAGTTAATAGATGAAAATGCAGAAAAGGCCGTTGAGGCTTTCTCTTGGAAACGAATTATTATATGGAAATGTTTCTGGAAAGGAACTGATTTTCATTATTGAAGACAACTACACTTTACCCGTGGCTTTCCCAGGTGCTGTTGTTGCTGCTGAACTGATTTGCGAACGGGCAATCTACAGCTAATAATAACGCTAAAACGCTATCTGACACCCGCACTAAAGCTGAAGGAGGTGATGCCCAATCCCGCTGCCCCTCTTGGAAAACATGGATGAAGAACAAAGGCGATGAAACCTGAAAAGCCAACTGAGAAGTCAACTGATGCCGCCGACCTGCGTCGCCGCGCCCAAGCTCGTTTGCAGAGCCTGACGCCGCCCCTGAAGGTTCTCAGCTCGGCCGGCGAAATGCAGCGACTCCTCCAGGAACTGGAGGTCCGGCAGGTCGAACTGGACATCCAGAACGAAGAACTCAGGGAAGCGCACGCGGGACTGGAAGCATCGGTGGCGCGCTACAGCGACCTGTATGACTTCGCTCCCGTTGGTTACTTCACCCTGGGACGCCAGGGAGAGATTACCCAAACCAATGTGGCTGGTGCGCGCTTGCTCGGGCACGATCGCGCAGAGTTGCTGAGCCGGCAGTTCGCTGGGTTTATCTCCGAGGCAGATCGGCCGGCCTTTAACCTCCACCTCCAGCAGGTGTTTGCGGGCCAATTGGAACAGGCCTGCGATGTCGGCATCGGGTCCAATGGCGAGCTTGGGCGCTTTGCGCATCTGGAGACTACCCTCGGCCGCGATGGTCAGGAGTGTCGCACCGTGGTGATGGACATCACCCGGCGGAAGCGGGCAGAGCAGGAACTTCGCGTCGCAATAGCCCAGCTCAATGAGACACAGGGAATTGCCAATATGGGCAGCTTCGTTTACGACGTTGCCACCAACCATGTCGCAAGCTCGCCCCAGCTTGAGAAAATCCTCGGACTGGGCGTCGATCACGAGGAAACCCCCACCGCCTGGAATGAACTCCTGCATGCCGAAGATCGCAGCGCGGTGGAGGCCGCTTGGACGGACTGCGTGCAAAATGGAGTGCCGTTCGACATGGAATACCGGATCATTCGCCGCTCCGACGGGCAGACGCGCTGGCTGCAGGGCATCGGCAAAGCAGAAGCAGACCCCACCGGTAAGGTGGTTCGCGTCACCGGCGTAAATATCGACCGGACGGAGCAACGGAAAGCCGATTTGGCCTTGAGCGAAAGCGAAGAGCGGTATCGTCGGCTGTTCGAAGTCGAGTCGGATGCCATCGTGCTGGTGGATCGGAACACCCAAACCATCCTTGATGCCAACCCTTCGGCGTTGAAGTTATACGGCTACAACCGGCAGGAGTTTATCCGACTGAAGCAGAACGACATATCGGCTGAGCCGGAGAACTCCAGCCAGTTCCTGAATGCCGGGCTGACCTTTGTTGCCTTGCGTTGGCATCGCAAGAAAGACGGATCGGTGTTTCCGGTCGAAATTTCGGCCGACTACTTTGAGGTCCACGGGCAAAAACTACACGTTGCCGCCATTCGCGACATCACGGAGCGGCAGCAGCTTGCGGAAGCGCTGCGGGAGTCAAGCCGGTTCAATGAGCAGATTATCGCCAGCGCTGAGGAGGGCATCATCGTTTGTGATCGGGAACTGAAGCATCAGGTGTGGAATCCTTTCATGGAGCGACTGATAGGCATTCCGGCGAGCCAGGTGCTGGGGAAACATGCCGAGGAGGTGTTTCCGTTCCTGGGTGGGGCCAATGTGCTGGACGCGCTCCAAAAGGCCCTGGCGGGCCAAACGACACCCGCAATCGATTTTCCTTTCGCTGGTGTCCCTTCGGGAAGATCGGGTTGGACTTCCAACAGCAATAATCCATTGCGGAATGCGGCGGGCGAGATCATCGGGGTCATTGTGATCGTGCGGGACATCACACAGCGGAAGCGGGCCGAGTTGCGAACGGATGTTTTCGCGCACCTTGGGCAGCGGCTAAACTCCGCCAAAACCGCCCGCGCGGCAGCCGGGATTATTGTGGAGGTGGCGGATGAACTGCTCGGCTGGGACGCGTGCCTGTTCGATCTGTATTCTGCCGCTGAGAACCGGGTATGGCGTTTGCTGTGCATGGACTTCATCGACGGCCGCCGCACCGAATCCGAACGCAAGCCTTGCAGCCCCGAGCCTACTGGATTCGCCAGGCGGGCAATCGAAGAAGGCGGCCAGTTGATATTGCGCGACCATTCCGACGCGGCGGGGCCAGAGGATGTGGCGTTCGGCGACACGTCCCGCCGCTCGGCTTCGATTTTGTTCGTGCCGATCCGGCACGGGGCGGAGATCGTGGGGGTCTTATCGATCCAAAGCTACAAGCCCAACGCCTACGACGGGCAGAGCCTGGAGACGTTCCAATCCCTGGCAAACCACGCTGGCGGATCCCTGGAACGGTTGCGCGTGCTGGAGGCGCTGGTCGAGAGTGAGGCGAATTTTCGATTGGTTTGGGAACATTCGCTTGACGGCATGCGCCTGACCGATCAGGAGGGGCGCATCATCGCGGTGAACGGTGCTTTTTGCAGACTGGTCAAATTGCCGCGTGAGAAGTTGGAGGGGCAGCCTTTCTCGGTCGTTTACAATGGACGCGGCCCCGAAGATGGCATGGAGGTTTACCAGCAGCGCTTCGCGGCCGGGGAGATTGTTCCCTGTCTTACCGCGCGGGCGTCACTATGCAATGGCGAGGAGGCGCACCTGGAGATCTCCGGTTCATTCATCGAACTGGGTGTGCGCGGCAAAATGCTGCTGAGCATTTTCCGGGATGTCTCGGAGCGCCGGCGCGCGGAGCTGCGGATAGAGGCTTTTTCGCAGTTAGGTCAGAGGCTGAGCGCGGCCAGGAGCCCGGCAGAGGCGGCCCGGGCCATCTATGCCAGCGCCGATCGGTTCTGGAAATGGGATTCCGGCGTGCTGGATCTCCTGGCTTTGGTGCCGGAGCAGATGGAGACGGCGCTGGCTTACGACGTGCTGGATGGGCAACGCCGTGATGTGACGATGCCAGGCGTGGTCCCACTCACAGCCAAGACCCGCCGTGTCATGGCCCAAGGAGCCGAACTGCTCCTGCGCAAGCCAACGGATCCGCAGCCGGCCTGTAGCCTTCGATTTGGAGACGCTTCCCGGCTTTCAGCGTCAATTATGACTGTGCCAGTGCGTGTGGAGGGCCGAACCGTCGGAGTCTTCTCGATCCAGAGCTACACGCCGAACGCATATACGCAGGCTGACTTGCAGATGCTGCAGGCGCTGGCCGATCATTGCGGCGGCGCCCTCGACCGTATTCAGGGGGTGGAGGCGCTCCGCAGCAGCGAGGAGCGCTATCACAGCCTGGTGGAGACCGCTTTCGACTGGATTTGGGAAATAGATGCGGACAGTCGCTACATCTACGTCAGCCTCCAGGTTCAGGGTTTACTGGGTTACGAGCCCCGGGAGGTGTTGGGCCGGACCCCGTTCGATCTCATGACGGCGACCGAGGCGCAGCGGTTCGGCGCCATCTTCCGCGAGATCGTGGTAAAGCGGGAGTCGTTTTCGGCCATCGAAAACATCGCTCGCCACAAGGATGGGCATGAGGTCGTGCTGGAGACCAGCGGCGTGCCTGTGCTGGGCCCGAATGGTGAGTTCAGAGGCTACCGCGGTATGGACCGGGACATCACCCGGCGGAAGGCGCTGGAGGAACAGCTCCGCCAGTCGCAGAAGATGGAGGCGGTGGGCACGCTGGCCGGCGGCATCGCGCATGATTTCAACAACATCCTCGCCACTATTCTCGGCAACGTCCAATTGGCGGTCGCCGACACCGACCCCGGGCATCCTGCCCGCGAGAGTCTGGAAGAAATCAAGAAAGCCAGCGTTCGGGCGAAGAACCTCGTGCAGCAAATCCTCACCTTCAGCCGCCAACAACCCCAGGACCGGCGCGTCATCGCCCTGGCGCCGATCATTGCGGAAGCCACCCGGTTCCTGCGTGCCACCATCCCATCCGGCGTCGAAATCGTCTCAGCCATTGAGGACGACGTCCCTCCCGTGCTCGCCGATGCCACGCAGATGCACCAGGTGCTCTTCAACCTCTGTACGAATGCCTGGCATGCCCTTGAAGATCAGCCCGGATGCATCCGCATCCAACTCCAGGCCGTCAGTCTCAATGCCGCGGCGGCTAGCCGATTCACGGACCTGCGCCCGGGTCGTTTCGCCTGCCTCTCCGTTAGTGACACTGGCAAAGGCATGGACACCGCCACGCTCGAACGCATTTTTGATCCTTTCTTCACCACCAAAGCGCCGGGCAAAGGCACCGGCCTGGGTTTGTCCGTCGTGCGAGGCATCGTGGAGAAACACGACGGCGCGATCACCGTTGTCAGCCAGCCAGGGCAGGGCGCGACTTTCGAGGTGTACCTTCCCGTCGCGACGGCGACCGCAGACTCCGCGACTGCCTCCGCAGGTGCGATTCCTCAAGGCGACGGCCAACACGTTCTGTTCCTCGACGATGAAGAATCCTTGGTGTGCCTCGCCACGCGCATGCTCCAACGGTTGGGTTACCGCGTGACCGGCTTCACCCGCACGGCCGAAGCGGTGGAAGCCTTCCGCGCGAATCCCAGGCAGTTCGACGTGGTCATCACGGACTTGAACATGCCCGGTGCCTCCGGCCTGGTCGTCGCCCGGGAAATCCTCGTGTTGCGGCCCGAAATCCCCATCATGCTCTGTTCCGGCCACATTACCGAGTTGCTGAAAGAACAAGCTCACGGCGCGGGCGTCCGCCAGATCCTTCACAAACCCAACAGCATGGCGGAATTCGGCGAAGCCCTGCACCGCCTCGTCACTGAACCCCGTTGACGCCACCCCACCTATGACCACCACCCCCAAACCCCGCATCCTGCTCACCGATGACGACGAGCCCTTGCGCTCCGTCCTGCGCCGCAGCTTGGAACGATCGGGCTATGAAGTCCGCGAAGCTGGTACAGGTGACGCCGCTCTGAGGTTGCTCGCCAACGCTCCGGCGGACTTGATTATCACCGACATCGTGATGCCGGGAATGGAGGGCATCGAATTCATCCTGTCGCTGCGCAAAACCCATCCCGGGCTGCCGGTGATCGCCATGTCGGGCGGCGGGCGAATCGAGGCCAATCGCTATCTCGAGATGGCCCGCGTCTGCGGGGTGGCAAAGATCCTACCCAAACCCTTCGACCTCGAACAACTGATCGCCATGGTCCAGGAGTTGATTGCCCCACTGCCCCCAACCAAAACTTGATTCCTGCGCTGAGAAGCCGGTTCCTCAATTGGTGTACTGACCTGCCAGGGGCTTCATTAAGCTCGTAAAGACGGCTCGATTCTGCGATGGGCAGACCAGTAAAACGCCACTGAGTATTAAACGCGCACGATTGCAGGCCATCACATTCACCCGGACTATCTGGAACGTTTGGTGAAGGAAGACTTGATGTAAAATGTGGGTGGGGATACCGGCTCAGTCCCCAGCCCGTAAGTCAACATGTTTGCTCCTTTGAATACCGTGGGCGAGTAGTGCGCCGCGTAGCGAGCCGCCCACTGTCAGCAGTCGCCTTCCTGAATGCTGTCCACCTTGAGCTTATCAGGCAGTCGCAGCTTGGCCGTGGTGAACGCGTCCGTTTCCAAACTTTGGCGAAACAGCTTGCCTTTGTGCCGGACCCGTGCGAAAAATACAGCGCTTGGCACGTACTGCATCAAGCACGGAACTTTTGGAAATGACCGCCAAAGACCGTCTGGCGATACGTGTTGAGGTTGTTCTTTGGTTTTCGGGCTGCTTGCTGCAACCGCCGTTGGATCTGTAGTTGTCTTTTGCACGCGCAAATACTCTACAGTATCAAATTGCGGTATGAAATTGAAAAACGTAAGACAGTTCTTGAACCATAAGCCATTTATTTTCAATGGGTTGGCTGGGTAGCTCAGTTGGTAGAGCAGAGGACTGAAAATCCTTGTGTCGGCGGTTCAATTCCGCCCCCAGCCACCACCTCCGTAAGTGGTTAACCTCGAGTGTTATCCGCACTTTCCGGCGATTTCGATATGGCCGGTCACAAATCAGGGCACAAAAGCCGGGTTCAATTCCGCCAATCAAAAAGCGTAAAAACGATAGCACACAACTCAGACAAACTATGAAATGGAAAACCCTAACCTCGGTCATAACAGGCGCCTTGGCGCTGGTCGGCGCTGTTCAGGCTGAACAGGGCGGCGAGGGCCATTATCTTTCCGGCGCAACGGCGTCGTTCATTGACGCGTTGCCCGACAAACCGGGTTGGATTCTCGAAAGCCTGTTCATGAATTACCACGGCACCTACGGTGTGGCGCACGGTCTGCCTTACGGCGACAATATCGCGCTGAACGTTTCGGCCGACGCCAGTGCCGAGTCTGCTCTGGTGATGTACTCTCCGCCGTTCCACATTCTGGGTGGCAACCCATCATTTGCGGTGGCGATTCCCTACGCGTGGGTGGATGTCAAAGCGAGTGTCACCGTTGACAAAGCCGGTGTGACGCACCCGAGTGGCCAGTCGGACAAGGCCAACGGCATCGGTGACATCGAGTTTTGGCCGTTCATGCTGGGCTGGGCCAGAAATGACTTCAAGTATGACGTGCGTTGCGGCATTTACGCGCCGAGCGGCGGGTACGACAAGACCCATTTAGCCAACACGGGGTTGGGGTACTGGACGTTCGAGCCGGAAGTCACCTTTAGTTGGTTGACCAGCAAGAGCTTGTGGAGCAGCAAGATCGGCACGGAAGTCAGCGTCTTCACCGGTCTGGATTTCAACATGAAGAACATGGACACAGACTATCAGTCCGGCGACATCTTCCACATTGACTGCACTGTAGCGGAGCATCTGGTGCTGTTTGGGGGCGATGCCGGTGTGGGGGTTAACGCCTTTTACTACAAGCAATTCACCGGCGATAGCGGCACAGGCGCCCGGCTCGGCAGCTTCGAGGCCAGCGCCTACGGCATTGGCCCGGTGCTCTCTTACGTGCGCAAAATCGGCAAAACCGACCTGATCATCGAAGCCAAGTGGCTTCCTCAACTCGACACTCAGAACACCACCAAGGGTAACTACGTGTGGATCAAGGCCGCATTGATGTTTTAACACGATGACACCGAGCATTAACATGTTAACCCGTGAGAAAAAGAAAGCTACTGCGATGATACGATGGGAACGAGTCCGAACAACGGCTGTGATGGCTGGCGCACTGATGATGTTTTTGGCAGCGGACGGGGCGGGGCCCGTCTGTGCTGCCGAGGATGTCGGAGAGCTCGCGAAGAAGTCGCAGAATCCGGTGGCCGCCATGATCAGCGCGCCCTTTCAGAACAACTTCAACTTCGGGATGGGGCCAGACAAGGAAATGGGGTACAATCTCAACATCCAACCGGTTGTCCCGATCGAGCTGAGCTCGAACTGGAATTACATCGTGCGGCCCATTGTCCCGATCTTGGACATTCCGTTGGGGGGTGGTGAGCGCAAGTTCGGTTTGGGTGATTTGACCCTGGAGACGTTCTTTACACCCAACAACAATAAGTCTGTCATCTGGGGCGTGGGACCCATGGCGGTTTTCCCCACCGCCAGCGCGGACGCTTTGGGCAGTGGCCAATGGAATCTCGGACCGGCCCTGGTAGGTGTGGTGATGCGCGGTCCCTGGGTTTTCGGGGCGCTGTTCACCCAATCGTGGTCTGTTGCCGGTGAGAGTGGTCGGAACGCCAACGCGCCTTTCAGTCTTCAGCCGTTCGTCAATTACAACCTGCCGCACGGCTGGGCCATCAGCACGGCCCCGACTTTCACCGCGGATTGGCGAGCGAGTGAGCATAACGCCTGGACGGTGCCCATCGGCGGCGCTATTTCACGCACCATGATGGTGGCGAAGCAGCCGTTAACCCTCGCGGCGGCGGTGTATTACAATGTGGACAAGCCGAAATACCAGGCGGACTACCAGATCAGGCTCACGCTGACCTTCCTGTTCCCGGCAAAGTAAGCGTGCTTCGTTCTGTCGGCGTTTCGTGCGTGACACGAAATCTTCGGGCTAACCGGTCAGGATTCCTCCCTGGCTGGCGTTGCTCACCTGCTTTTGGTAGCGCCTGAGCCAGCCGGTCAGCTCACGCTTCACGGGTTGCCAGGTTTGCTTGCGCTGGGCCAGTTCGGTTTCGGGAACCTGTATATCGATTCGGCGGTTGGGGAAGTCGATGCGCAGGCGGTCGCCGTTGAGGAGCAAGCCGATGGGGCCACCTTCCTCGGCTTCGGGCGAGACGTGGCCGATGCAGGCGCCGGCGGTGCCGCCGCTGAAACGGCCATCGGTGATGAGCACGACCTTATCGCCCAGGCCCATGCCAACGATGTAGCTGGTGGGTGAGAGCATTTCCTGCATGCCGGGGCCGCCGCGCGGGCCTTCGTTGCGGATGATGATGACGTCGCCGGCTTTGACCTTGCCGCCGAGGATGCCAGCGCAGGCGTCATCCTGGCTTTCAAAGATCACACAGGGGCCTTCAAAGGCGAAGGCCGGGCCGCAGTTCTTCTTAAACTCGTCGCTGATGCCGGCGGTCTTGACGACGCTGCCATCGGGCGCGAGCTGGCCGTAGAGGATGGCGAGGCCGCCATCGGCAGTGTAAGCGGTTGCCTTGGTGCGGATGCAATCCTGGGCGTTGAACATGAATGCCGAGTCGTAGGGCATGAGGCCGGCGGGCTGGGCCTCTTTGAGTTGCGCGGGGCGATATTCGTGGTATGCCTTATGGAGCTGCCAGCCGCGCAAGCGGCCAGTGCGCACGAGGCAGCAGACTTTCTTTTCTTCGCCCTTGGCGTATTGCCAGATCACGAGCAGGGGCGTTCCTTTCAGTTGCCCCAGTTCGGCCCGCACGAGACCCTTGAACTCGTCGAACTTCTGTTTCAGTCCGGCTTCGATGGCCGCCGGGCCTTTCCATGTGGTGGTGTCATCGACATGAAACTCCGCATCGTCGGTGAACAAGGCGGCGGCGGTGGCGGCGTCGCCGGCATTGAAGGCGGCGGCAAAGCGCCAGAGGGTGATGCCGCGGATGTCGCCGGGGAAGAACAGCAACGGTTTGGGTGCGAGATTGCCGCTGGGGGTGCGCGCGGCGGGACCGAGCTTGTCGTTCGGGTCGAGGACCAGCGCGGCGCAGCCGGCGACGCGCGCAGTTCTGGCCCAGGAGGTGCATTTTTCAGAGCGAACGTCCCATTCGTCGATGTTCTCGCCGAGGGTCTTGCCCGTGACGGTTTTGCACGTGGGCGTAAGCGCGCCCATCCGGTTGAGTTCTCCCAGAATCGTGTGAATGCCCCCGGCGCGGTGGACATCCTGGACATGGTAGCTGGAGGATGGGGAAACCTTGCACAGGCATGGGACGCGGCGCGATATATCATCGATGCGTTTGATGTCGTAGGGGATTCCGGCCTCGCGCGCGATGGCGAGCGTGTGCAGGATGGTGTTCGTGGAGCCGCCCATCGCCACGTCCAGCGCGATGGCGTTATCAAACGCTTCCACGGTGGCGATGTCACGCGGCTTCAGGTCCGCGGCGACCAGTTTGACGATGGTGCGGGCGGCGCGTTCGTACAGCGCCTCGCGCTCCTTCGAGACGGCGAGGATGGTGCCGTTGCCGGGAAGCGCCATGCCGAGGGCTTCACAGAGGCAGTTCATGGAATTGGCGGTGAACATGCCGGAGCAGGAGCCGCAGGTGGGGCAGGCGCTTTGTTCGAGCTTCTGTAGATCCGCCTCGGTTATCTTGCCAGCCTGGAGTTCGCCAACGCCTTTGAAGACCGAGATGAGATCGGATTTCTGCGTGGCGGGCTGGAGATGGGCCGGCAGATCGCCTTGGACTGCCTGTTGGGCCACGCCGGCTGCCATCGGGCCGCCACTGACGAAGACCGTCGGGATGTTGAGGCGCATGGACGCCATGAGCATTCCCGGGACGATCTTGTCACAGTTCGGGATGCAGACCATGCCGTCGAAGCAGTGAGCGCGGACCATGGACTCGACGCAGTCGGCGATCAACTCGCGCGAGGGCAGCGAATACTTCATGCCGTCGTGGCCCATGGCGATGCCGTCATCCACGCCGATGGTGTTAAAAATGAACGGGACACCGCCGGCCTCGCGGACAAGGCGCTTGACGAGCATGCCGACCTCGTTGAGGTGGGCATGGCCCGGGATGCAATCGGTGTAGGAGTTGCAGATGGCGATAAACGGCTTGTCCCAGTCGGCTTCGGATTCAATGGAGCCGGTGGCCCGCAGGAGCGACCGGTGAGGGGCGCGTTCAAAGCCTTTTTTGATGATGTCAGAGCGCATAAATTTTAGATTTAGGTTCTATGTTACAAGCGGCGTCAACGCCGGACGGCAAGGTAGCAGCGGCCGACGCCGTTGTCACGCGCGTTGCGCTCGCTTTTTTTCCGCGAACGAAATGTCCAGGCCGGGTTTGGCGACAACAGGCGGGCAATGTGAGCTTTCCGGTCCTACTTCTTTGCAACCGTTGCTGGAATCTCGGAGTCTCCCAGTATGGGCAGACCATCGATCTGCTTGCCCCGGCCGGCGAGCAGGAAAACAACGCGGCGGTAGTCGAGCCGTTTGAGGTCTTCCGACCAGGCTGCCTTGGCTTTGCTCTCATCTGCCGTGTTGAAATAATGAATCAGCACGATGACGGCAAGCTGCCGCCGAGGCTGCTGGCCGGCAAGGTTCAGCAGAAAGGGCCGGTCGCACGCCACAAGAAACTCTCCCTCGGTCGTTAAGGGCTTCAGCACGTGGCTGACACTATCGGAGTAATAACGGACAATGAAGTCGGCGGAAGCTGCCTCACGAAATCGCGGTTCGGAGATTGCCGCAGAGGGAGCCATGCAGCCGGGCAACAAGAGGAGTCCAAAGAACAAGGCAGTTTGGGAAACCCACGCGGCGGACTTCTGTCTGCTCCAGAAACTCTTGCTCCAAAAAGAGCGATCTGCCCAGAACCAGCAGAGCCGCCCTTTATTTCCAGACCAACTCATAATCATTCATCCACGGCCAACTTGCCATTGTTCATCCGCCTCACGCTTCGTGGTTCAGGTGAGCGCGGCGCCATGAGCGCGCATGACCTCATTCCAGTTACAGCAACAGCTTATCATGGATTTGTCGCTCCGGTCAACAGGACTGTCGAAATGTTTCCACCTTGCTTGCGATTGTCGCCTTGCCGCGCTCCGTTGCTATCGGGTCTCATGGACTATTCGCCCGTCCATAATCGTCAACACGACATGGGCTTTGTCGATTTCGGCCGGGGCAATTTGATAGAGGTTGCGGTCCAGCATGACGAGGTCGGCGAGTTTGCCGGGACTGATGGTGCCTTTGACCTTCTCAGCAAACTCGGCGTAGGCTGAGCCGACGGTGAAGGCGCGGACGGCTTCATCGATGGTGAGTTTCTGTTCGGGCATCCATCCGTCAGGGTGTTTGCCATCGAGCGTCTGGCGGGTGACTGCCGCCTTAATTCCTTCCATCGGATTGAGCGGGGCAACGGTCCAGTCCGAGCCGAAGGCCAGCACCGCGCCGGAATCGAGCAGGGAACGGAAGGCGTAAGTGCCCTTCGCGCGTTCCGATCCGATGCGTTTGTCGCACCAGCGGCCGTCGTCGGCAGCGTGACAGGGTTGCATGGAAGCGATCACCTTTTGCGTGCCGAACCGTGAGATATCCGCGGGCCTTAAGTGTTGGGCGTGCTCGATGCGGAATCGGCGGTCGCGCGGTCCGTTTTTCTCGGCGGCCTGCTGGTAGATGTCGAGAATGCGCAGGTTAGCCTCGTCGCCAATGGCATGGATCAAGACTTGCAGGCCGAGTTTGTCGGCGCTTTCGACGCGTTTAAGCATGCTGCCTTCGGGCAACATCTGGTCGAAGAGGATGCCGCGGGTGTTCGGAGTGTCGTTGTAGGGTTCAAAGAAAAGCGCAGTGGATGAGCCGAGGCTGCCGTCGGCAAAACCTTTCAACCCACCAATCCGCAGGAGGTCACTGCCGAAGGCCGCGCGGACGCCGGTTTTGGCCAGCACTTCCCACGAGACAATCGAGCGGGTGGCGTATATGCGCGTCTTCAATTCGCCCTGTTCGAGCATGTACTGGTAGAGGCCGACGTCGTCGCCGGCGGACATGTCGGCAAGGCTGGTGACACCGACCTGCGCGGCGTGCTCGGTAGCGGCGCGGGCGGCGGTGTGTTTTTCCTCAAAGGTCTTTCCCGGGACGGCTCGGTCCACCAAATCCTCGGCGGCGTCTTTGAAGATGCCGGTCGGCTCGCCAGTAATGGGGTCGCGCACGATCAGGCCGCCAGGGGGGTCTTTAGTCTCTTTGGAAACACCAGCCAGTTTGAGGGCAAGGCTGTTGGCGAGTGCCATGTGGCCGTCGAGACGGTTGATCCACACCGGATGATCCGGGGTGGCGGCATCGATCAATTGCTTTGTTGGCAGAGGCGCGTCCGGCCATCTCTCGTGGTCCCAATCGCCGCCGAGAATCCATCGGCCTTTCGGAAGCTTCTTAGCATGCTCAGCCACCCGCCGGCCCATTTCCTGGGGAGACTGGGCATCACGCAAATCGACGTTCGCGAGAGAAAAGCCGCCCATGAGGAAATGCACATGGGCGTCGTTGAAGCCGGGGAAAACCAGCTTGCCACCGGCATCGATGACGCGTGTGCCGGGTCCAACGAGGGCGCGGATTTCTGACGTCGAGCCAACCGCGGCGATGCGGTTGCCCAGGATCGCGGCTGCGCCGGCGGTGGGGCGCGTTGCGTCCATCGTGTGGATGGCGGCGTTAACGATGACGAGGTCTGGAATCAGCATGGCAGTAGAAGTGGCAATGATGGGCAGTGACCGCTTTCATTGGAAAAAGGTTAGGCTCATTCGAATCATCTGCTTGTAGTCGGCCGGGAAGCAGTTGTCATGTTTGATAATGGGGATGGCCGCAAGTGGTGATCGCTGATTGAGGAGCCGCTATCAAGAACTGTTTCGAAGCCATGCCCGAATCACATCGTGGTTTCCGACAGCATGGAGCAAGAGCGTCTCTTCATGTCGCGTAAACCCAATTCTGACAGCCGCGCTGGCGCGACATTCATACACTCCGCGCCGCAAGGCACGCACTCCCAACCCGGCGTGGCGGTGGGGATATCCGAACGCGGCCGGCAGCGTCTCAACCGCCGCATCACAAGACTTCTGGTCGCCCTTCGATAGGCGGCCATACTGCCGAACAAACTGCGGGGCCAAGGCCAGTTTCATCCGGCCTTCCGTCGTTTCTTGAATTGCTCCCAGGAAACCGCTTTTCCAGACACCAGGACATCCTCACCGGTCTTGAGCAGATTGGCCGCTGCCCGGTCCATCTCCTCGCCGGTCAACCCGTATTCCACCAACGCCCAGTCTTCTGTGACCGGCAGCGGTTGCAGTTTGATGATCCGGCCTTTGTGCGTGATCCCGATAGACTGGCCGGCAATGGCTTGATCCAGCCAACGGGTCATGTTGCCGCGGGCTTGGGTTGGCGAAAGCGTCTTCATGACGCAATGATATTGTCTCTAAAGAGCCGCGTCAATATCCGCTGCACTGGTTTCCGAAACTCTCCCCTCAGAAACCGATGGATAGCCGATGATCGGTGATTGGCGAGCAGGATCATGGCGGAGCATTTGCGGCTTTCCCTTGCCGTGCGCCCGCGTTATGTTGGGGTATGCCGGGTGGACCCGGCGGCAACTATCTGCAAACTATGCAATCCTTAGCAACTGTTTTACTTAAGCCCGGGGAGGCCGACCGCATCCTGGCGGGTCATCCGTGGGTTTATCACGGCTCGGTTCTCCGGCTCACTCAACCCGCGGCGGATGGCGAACTGATCCAGGTTAAAGACCATCGCCAGCGTTTTCTGGGCGTCGGGTTCTACAATTCGCGATCCAAGATCAACGTCCGCATGCTCGCGCCGGAGCGGGTTGAGGTGGACCAGGCATTTTACGAACAACGGATTCGCACGGCTTTGGCTGTCCGGCAGAAGCACATGCCCAACGCCACCTCCTTTCGGGTTGTGAACGCCGAGAGCGATTTTCTGAGCGGTCTCATTGTCGATAAATATGAGGACGTGCTGGTGGTGCAGACTTCCTCACTGGGCATGGACCAGCGGAAGACACCGATACTAGCCGCGCTGCAGGCGATCTTTTCCCCACGGGCGATTGTGGAGCGAAATGAAGTGGCTTCGCGAAAGTTTGAAGGATTGCCGGATGCGAACGGGATGCTCGCGGGCAAACTGGAAGGCCCGGTGCCGATCAAACTCAACGGCCTGAAATTTGAGGTCGATGTGTTTGGCGGCCACAAAACCGGGTTGTATCTCGATCAGCAGTTGAATTACCAACGCGTGGCCGAGCTGGCGAAGGGCGCGCAGGTGCTGGATTGTTTCAGCTTTCTGGGCGGATTTGGTTTTCACGCGGCGCGGGCAGGTGCGGCACACGTGCATTTGCTCGACCAGAACGCCGAGGTCATCGCCGCCGCCGGGCGCCACGCGACGGCCAATGGACTGGCGGAGAAATGTTCGTGCGAAGCGGTGAATGTCTTCGACTGGCTCAAGGCGCAAACGGTGACGCAACCGCACGAGAAAATTGTGCCCCGGTGGGATATGATCATCCTGGATCCGCCCTCCTTCACGCGCAATCGGGCCTCGGTGCCCGACGCCCTGCGCGGCTACAAGGAAATCCACCTTCGCGCGTTGAAGCTGCTAAAAGCCGGCGGGACGCTGGCGACGTTTTGCTGCTCGCACCACGTGGATGCAGGATTATTTCAGGATACGGTGTTGTCTGCAGCGTTCGATGCGCGGCGGATTCTAAGGCGCGTCGCCACTTACTCGCAGTCTCCCGACCACCCCATTATCCCGATGATACCGGAAACGGAATATCTGAAGGGGTTTGCGTTTGAGGTCGTGCGGTAGCGAAGTCAAATGAGCGGAGGGCTTTGGGATGGCGTTCCGAGGGAAGACTCAGGCCTTGAGCGACGGCCTTGGCCAGGCCGCCACGACGACGGTCGGAACAGTGCCTCGGGAAAAAGGGATCGAGCAGAACAGCAAGAGAATTGAAAGCAAACGCCTCACATGAAAGCGTTTGGGCTCCCCCCCCCGGCGGTTGACTTGGACAGCGCGGGATGTGGGTGGGCCTGGTTAAGTCTCGGCGACGGGGACTACTTGGCCTGGTGGTCGGGCGTTGGGGCGATCAGTTGGGCAAGCTCCTTGATTTGCCTTCCGTCGTTTCTTGAATTGCTCCCAGGAAACCGCTTTTCCAGACACCAGGACATCCTCACCGGTCTTGAGCAGATTGGCCGCCGCCCGGTCCATCTCCTCGCCGGTCAACCCGTATTCCACCAACGCCCAGTCTTCTGTGACCGGCAGCGGTTGCAGTTTGATGATCCAGCCTTTATGCGTGATCCCGATAGACTGGCCGGCAAAGGCTTGATCCAGCCAACGGGTCATGTTGCCGCGGGCTTGGGTTGGCGAAAGCGTCTTCATGACGCAATGATATTGTTTCTAAAGAGCCGCGTCAATATCCGCTGCACTGGTTTCCGAAACTCTCCCCTCAGAAACCGATGGATAGCCGATGATCGGTGATTGGCGAGCAGGATCGTGGCGGAGCATTTGCGGCTTTCCCTTGCAGTGCGCCCGCGTTATGTTGAGGTATGCTGGGTGGACCCGGCGGCAACTATCTGCAAACTATGCAATCCTTAGCAACTGTTTACTAAAGCCCGGGGAGGCCGACCGCATCCTGGCGGGGCATCCGTGGGTTTATCACGGCTCGGTTCTCCGGCTCACCCAACCTGCGGCGGATGGCGAACTGATCCAGCTTAAAGACCATCGCGAGCCTTTTCTGGGGGTCGGGTTCTACAATTCGCGATCCAAGATCAACGTCCGCAGCGGAGAATTACGGCGCAGAAACCGGCTGGTTCTCATTTGACTTATAACCCGGTTGACCCGTGTTATCCACCAGGAGGGCGCGTTGCCAGTTCATCAACTCGGCTTGGTGCTTTTCCCAGTCGTGTGCCAGGTCAGACAACACACTCCGGCTCGCAATCAAGGTCGGATCGATGCCCAACTTGACGGCATGCGCGTCTCGGTGCTTTTGTAACTCGAGGAACCGGCGTTTTTCGCCCTCGCTAGGCCGGCGGCTGATGTAGCGGAGGGCTTTGGGATGGCGTTCCGAGGGAAGACTCAGGCCTTGAGCGACGGCCTTGGCCAGGCCGCCACGACGACGGTCGGAACAGTGCCTCGGGAAAAAGGGATCGATCGGCTGGGAAGCGGCGGCGGCGGCGGCGATGTCCACCAGGGCTTGATGGCTCATGACGAAGAAGGGCGGCTTGTTGGCGGCGGTGGCTTCGGCTTCACGCCACCGCCACAACTCTTGCAAGATGGCCAGCGCCGACCGTTCGAGCAAGTGGCTGCCTTTGACGCGCCAGACGGCGTCGGTGTCCGTTGGTCGCTGCCGGGTGGAGTCTGCGATGAGCCGGGCGCAGGATTCCTGGTGCCAGGCCAGGCGTCCGCGGTTCTCCAGTTCCGATTTGAGGTGATCGGAGAGGGGCTTGAGGTGGTGCGTGTCGTTGCGGGCGTAAAGCTCCATGCGCGGCGTCAAAGGGCGGATTGCCCAATTGGCCTTTTGCGCGCCTTTCTCGAGTTTGACTTTAAGGTAGTGCTCGACCAGGTGGCTGAGACCGAACTGACGCACGCCCAGCAAGCGCGCCGCGAGCATCGTGTCGAAGATGGCCCCGGGCACGAACTCATGGTGTTTGCGCAGCAACCGCAGATCGTAATCCGCTCCATGCATGATAAGTTCGTGACCCGACAGGGCATCGAGCAGCGGGCCGAGGGCGACGCGCGCCAGCGGGTCGATGAGTCTGTCGCCGAAGACGGTGCTGATCTGAATGAGGCAAATCTTTTCCGGGTAAGCATGCAAGCTGTCGGCCTCCGTATCCAGGGCCACCCAGGTGGCCGCGCGGAGGGCCGGCAGAAAGGCCGCGAGCCTTTGTTCCGTGTCAATCACCCGGGGAATATATTTACCCCGGCAGAAAGTGCCATTCTTAAATGAGGAACACGGTTCGGCGCGTTTGGCACCACTGGACCGTTGCTTGTCAAACGCGCCCCCGTCCGGTAGTGTCACGATATGACAAAACCGTGGCTTCTTCTTTCGGCCCTTGTTGGCTGGGGGTTGGCACCCGCTCTGGCGGACACTATTGAGTTGAAAGATAAGGCATCCATCGCCGGCAAGATCCTTGCGGAGAAGCCCGACCAGGTCGCGGTGGATGTCGGCTATACGGTGCTGGTGATTCCGCGCAGCCAGGTCGTGAGGATACTCCGAACCGACACGTCAACCGCCGCCAATGGGTTTCCCGAGTCCGGGACGCCGCTTGTTGCTGCCGGCGAGCGCGTGGCTGCGTCCAACACCGGTTTCTACTCAGCCCCAAACAAGCCGGCGCCCGCGCGCACGGTGCTGGATCTGGTTAGCCAACTTGGTGAGGCTGTGGTTCAAGTGCGCACGCCGAGTGGGTTGGGCTCCGGGTTCTTCATCAATGAGGACGGCTTCCTGATCACCAATTTCCACGTCATCGAGGGCGAGACGCAGATTTCGGTCGAGGTATATCACCAGAAGGCCGGCCAGCTTGATCGCAAGACTTACAAGCAAGTCCAGATAGTGGCCCTGAACAAGTTCGCGGACTTGGCGTTGCTGAGGATTGATGACAAGGACGCGTCCAGGTTCAAGTGCGTTTCGCTGGGCAGCGCCGATGCGTTGTCCGTGGGTGAGAAAGTGTTCGCGATCGGGAGTCCTCTGGGGTTGGAGCGCACCGTTACCGAAGGCATCCTGAGCACCAAGACGCGCGAGATGGCCGGCGCGCTCTATTTGCAGACCACAGCCCAGATTAATCCCGGCAACAGCGGTGGCCCCCTCTTCAACCTGAGCGGCGAAGTCATCGGCGTGACCAACATGAAGGCCGCCGCCGGCGAGGGACTGGGCTTTGCCATCCCTGTGGAATCGGTCAGGTTCTTCCTCGATCACCGCGATGCGTTTGCCTACGCGAACGATAATCCCGGTAATCCGTATCGGTATTTGGAACCGCCCAGCCGCACGCGGCACGCCGCCGCTAACAATTAAGCGTCAGTCCTCGAATGAAGGGCAGCCAACTGGTCGCACCGCTTCCTCCTCATTGAGATGAAGACCCCTCTGTCCCTCATTGTCGCCCTCCTCTCACTCGTCTCTCCCATCGGCGCTGCGATTCCCGCACCGGAAAAGCTGCTCTCCGATGACACGCTGGTCGTGGTGACCGTGCCCGATTGGGCAAAATTCAGCACGATTTATTCCAACTCATTGCAACACCAATTCTGGAATGATCCGGCCATGAAGCCATTCACGGACAAGTTCATCTCCCGGTGGCAGGAAGAATTCGTCAAGCCGCTGGAGCGTGAACTGAATGTGAGCTTCGCCACTTATGCCGCCCTGCCGCAGGGACAGATCACTCTCGCCATCACCCAAAACGGGTGGCAGGGGAAGCCTGACCAGCCGCTTGGTTTTTTGTTGCTGCTCGATACGAAAAGCGATTTGCTCAAGACCAACCTGGCCGAACTGCGCAAGAAATGGGTGGATGCGGGCAAAACAATCAGGACAGAGAAGATTCGCACCCTTGAGTTTTCCGTCTTTCCCATCTCGAGCAACAACCTTCCGGCAACCCTGAGAAAATTCTTCCCGCGCCCGTACGAATTCCAGGGCGCTCCCGGCGAAGTCGAATCCAGGAGAAACTCGGGCGGCAGCGAAGTCGCGGCCGGCAACATGGACCTCGTGCTCGACACCATCGCCGGCCTTCTCACGGCCGGCAACGAATTGGTGATCGGCCAGTCGGACTCGCTCCTGATCGTCGCCAATTCGATCAAAGTCGCGGAAACCGTTGCGATTCGGCTTACCGGCGGCGCGCTGCCCGCTCTTGGCGATCTGCCGGCCTATCAATCCAATCAGTTGGCCTGTTTTAGAGACGCGCCGCTCTATGCCTGGGTGAACGTGAAGCCGTTCGTGGATGTCCTTGGCCGCAAACCTGCGGAAAAGCCAGACTCGGAAGCGCCCGACCCGTTCGACGTTGTCGCACCCGAGAAGCTCATCAGCTTCACGGGGTTGACCACTGTGAAAACGCTCGCCCTGAGCCTCCAGACCTCGAATCAGGGCCTGCTCTTCCAGCTTTCCATCGGTGCGCCAGACGCCACCCGCCAGGGCATTTTCAAAATCCTCACCGGCGAAGCCAAGGAAACTGCTCCGCCGCCTTTTGTCCCGGGCGATGCCGTGAAATTCCAGCGCTGGCGTTTGGACGGCCAAAAAACGTGGGCCACGCTGGAAAAAATGCTGACCGAGGCCTCTTCGCAGACGGTCGGCACAATCAACTGGATTCTCGACACCGCCGGCGCCCGCGCCAAAGAGAAGGATCCGGGCTTCGACCTCAAGAAAATGCTCGTCGGCAATCTCGGCGACGACATCGTCACTTATGAAAAAGCTCCCCGTGGCGACTCTTTGGCGGACCTCCAGTCGCCGCCCTCAATTCTGCTCCTGTCCTCCCCCAGCCCGGATCAATTAACCGCCGCCCTCAAAGGTCTTTTTGTGATTTTGCCCCAGGGCGACACCCTCACCGAACGGGAGTTCCTGGGCCGCAAAATCTTCTCGGTCCCCATGCCTGCGGCATCGCTGTTCTCGACCGGTCCTACCAAACCTCGCCCCCCCAGCACACTTAATTTCTCCGCCAGCGGCGGGTATGTCGCCCTATCCACCGACACCATCCTCCTCGAGGAGTATTTGCGCAGCAGCGAGAGCCAGGCCAAGGCCTTGCGGGAAAAACCTGGACTTGCGGAGGCGGCGGAAAAGGCAGGTGGCGTCGGAACCTGTCTGTTCGGTTACGAAAACCAGGCCGAAACCATGCGCGCGACGTTTGAAGCGATAAAGAAAGACCCCGGCGCGGCTGCCAACGCCAACAGCCTAGGCCTGTTCCCTGGCCTCCCGGGATTGAGCGGAGCCGAAAAGCATTTTCGGGGATGGATGGACTTCTCGCTCTTGCCGCCGTTCGACAAGGTCGCGGCGTATTTCTATTTCACCGCCTATGCTGAGAGCGCAAATGTCGATGGCCTGACATTCAAGTTTTTCGCCCCGGCACCGCCCGCGCCCGGCAAACGCTAAGCCAACAAGTGGGCCAGGGACTTCTTGCCGAATCGCTGTTGGGTTTGGGATTGAACAGGAGGAAACGGAGATAACGGAGAAATAGAATAGATATGGCATTGCCTGAATCGGGCATCCACATTTGTTGGCCTTCCATCTCCGTTCCCTCCGTTCTCTCCTGTTCAACTCCCGCTTTCCCCCCTTCAATTTCTGTTTTCTGCTTTCCCTTCTCCTTTCCCTCTGTTGGTTGATGGGTTTGGGATTGAACAGGAGGAAACGGAGATAACGGAGAAATAGAATAGATATGGCATTGCCTGAATCAGTCAGGGGCTTATGTTGGCCTTC
>Ga0194053_10000894_pt1 | contig 20709 bp, 16 predicted proteins | sample SepL228m_MetaG_FD_161684 | JGI IMG/M metagenome (GOLD analysis project Ga0194053, IMG submission 161684) | Anoxic zone freshwater microbial communities from boreal shield lake in IISD Experimental Lakes Area, Ontario, Canada - Sep2016-L227-8m | ecosystem: Environmental > Aquatic > Freshwater >... | reverse complement strand
ATCAATACTTATTTCAAGGGGGACCTGAAAGGCAAAACCATTGGTCTCTGGGGGCTTTCGTTCAAACCCCAGACCGACGATATGCGTGAAGCCCCTTCCCTTGTCATCATTAAAAAACTGATGGATGCAGGTGCAAAAGTAAAAGCTTATGACCCTGTTGCGATGCCTGAGACCAAAAGGATTCTGGGCGACAAGATCGAATATGCCGCCGACCAGTACGATGCTCTCATTGATGCCGATTGCCTGCTGATGATTACCGAATGGCCTGAATTCAAATTCCCGAACTTCAACGTTATGAGGAAATTGCTTAAAACAGCGGTCATTTTTGACGGTCGTAATATTTATGACGTCAATGAGATCAGGAAAAAAGATTTCGATTATTTCTGCATCGGAGTAAATACAACCAAGTAAGCAAAACATGAACTCGAAAAGGCCTAACAGTTAAATCACCGCTGTTAGGTCTTTTCATTTAAATCCTTAAGGTATGATAAAAAAGAAAATTCTAGTCACCGGCGGTGCAGGGTTCCTGGGTTCCCACTTGTGTGAAAAGCTTCTGAATCAGGGACATGAAGTAGTTTGCCTGGACAATTACTTTACGGGCCAGAAACAGAATGTGGTCCACCTTCTTAAGAACCCGTATTTTGAACTGATCAGGCATGATGTGACCATGCCATTCTTCATCGAAGTGGATGAAATCTTTAACCTGGCCTGCCCGGCCTCACCCGTGCACTACCAGTATAACCCCATCAAGACGGTAAAAACTTCCGTAATGGGTGCCATCAACATGCTCGGCCTCGCGAAAAGGATCAGGGCAAAAGTGCTCCAGGCCAGTACCAGCGAGGTTTACGGGGATCCCGAGATACATCCCCAGACTGAAAGCTACTGGGGGCATGTGAATACGATTGGCCCCCGCTCATGCTACGACGAAGGAAAGAGAGTTGCCGAGACGCTCTTTGTGAATTATCACAAGCAGAATAAAGTGAGGATCAAGATCATCAGGATTTTTAATACTTACGGACCAAGGATGCACCCAAACGACGGGCGGGTGGTATCGAACTTCATCGTTCAGGCCCTTAAAGGCGAAGACATTACAATATACGGGGAAGGCACGCAAACAAGGTCGTTCTGCTATGTTGACGACCTGCTGGAAGGAATGGTACGCCTGATGAATTCCCGTGAAGATTTCACAGGCCCGGTAAACATCGGGAATCCCGGGGAATTCACGATGATTGAACTGGCCGAAAAAGTATTGAAGCTGACCGGTTCAAAATCGAAACTCGTTCATATGCCTCTTCCGACCGACGATCCCCTTCAAAGGAAACCAGATATCACCCTTGCCAAGAAGGAACTTGGATGGGAGCCGACGATTCCCCTGGAAGAGGGCCTGAAACGGACGATTGAATACTTTAAAACCATAGTATGAAACTACTGATCACCGGGGCCAGGGGCCAGCTTGGAAACGAACTTAAAATACTTGGGGAGAAATTTGCCGACTACCAGATCACATATACCGATGTGGATGAGCTGGACATTTCAGATATGCAGGCGGTTTCTGCTTATTTTGACATCCTTCATCCCGATGTCGTTGTGAATTGCGCAGCCTATACTGCAGTTGACAAAGCAGAACAGGAACCAGAGATGGCTCTGAAGATAAATGCACTGGCCGTAAGAAACCTGTCGAATGCCTGCGGGGAATTTAACGCCCTCCTCATCCATATCTCCACCGACTATATCTTTAGCGGGAAAGGATACAGGCCTTATGTGGAAACTGATACCCCTGCACCGGCATCCAGCTATGCCAAATCAAAATATGCCGGGGAGACACAAATGCTGAGCAGTTGCAAAAACGGTATCATCCTCCGCACATCATGGCTGTATTCGGCATTTGGCAATAATTTTGTAAAGACCATTATGAAATATGGCAAGGAAAGAGGTAACCTCAACGTGGTATTCGACCAGATCGGCTGTCCTACATATGCCAAAGACCTGGCATGGGCCATCCTGGAAATAATACCACAGGTGTTGGACCATGAAGGAATTGAAATATTTCATTTTGCAAATGAAGGAGTGGCATCCTGGTATGATTTTGCAAAGACCATCATTGAATTCTCTGGCATCAAATGCACCATCAATCCTATTGAGACCAAAGACTATCCTTTGCCAGCCGAACGGCCCTTTTATTCAGTTCTTAACAAGACGAAGTTCAAGGAACGTTTCGGACTTGCCATACCTTACTGGAAAGACAGTGTGGGGGATTGTATAAAACGGCTAAAATAAATAGTGAACCGTGAACCGTGAATGGTGAACAGTGAATAGTGAACAGTAGGATCTAACAGTCACCAGTCACCAATAAAGAATTTACATTAAATTATGGACGAACACATATTAGAAAAAGCAAAAGTCTGGACTACCGGCAACTTCGATGAAGAAACAAAGTCCAGGGTGAAGGAATTGATTGAAAAGAACCCCGGCGAAACGGCCGACTCCTTTTACCGTATCCTCGAATTCGGTACCGGCGGGCTTAGGGGAGTTATGGGTGATGGCACCAACCGCATGAATAAATATACTGTAGGCATGGCTACCCAGGGCCTTGCTAATTATGTGATGAAGATGTTTCCGGAAGTACGCCATAAAATGGCAATCGCCCACGACAGCCGTAACAACAGCAGGTATTTCGCAACCATCACTGCTGAAGTCCTCGCAGCCAACGGGTTCATCGTCTACCTTTTTGATGACCTCCGCCCCACCCCTGAGCTTTCTTTTGCGGTCAGGCAGCTCGGCTGCCAGAGCGGGGTCATGATCACAGCTTCTCACAATCCAAAAGAATACAACGGTTACAAAGCATACTGGGATGATGGCGCACAATTCATTGCACCTCATGATGAGAATGTGATAAAAGAAGTGGAAAGCATTTCTTCCATCGACCAGGTCAGGTGGCAGGGGAATCCCGAAAATATTATCAGTATCGGCCGGGAGATTGATGAGGCTTACCTTGCCAAACTCAAGACATTGTCGCTCTCCCCGGATATCATCCGCCGGCAGAAAGACCTTAAAATAGTCTATACTCCATTGCATGGAACCGGGAGGACCCTGGTTCCCGAGATCTTGAAACGCTTTGGATTTGAAAACATCCACACGGTTTCGGAGCAGATGATTGCCGACGGCAATTTCCCTACAATAAAAAGTCCGAACCCCGAAGAACATTCGGCTCTCGATATGGCAATACAACTGGCCGGGAAACTGAATGCCGACCTGGTCATGGCTACTGACCCTGATGCCGACCGAGTTGGGATTGCAGTGCGTGACAACAAGAACCAGATGATCCTACTGAACGGGAATCAAACAGCCGCCCTGCTGTTTTATTATGTTATCACCAAATGGAAGGAGAACGGCAGGCTTAATGGTAAGCAGTTCATTGTAAAAACCATTGTCACTACTGAATTGCTCAAGGATATTGCTGTCTCATTCAACCTGAAGTATTACGATGTGCTCACCGGGTTCAAATATATTGCCGACATCATCAGGCAAACTGAAGGCCGGGAAGAATTCATCATAGGAGGAGAAGAAAGCTATGGTTACCTCGCGGGAGATTTTGTGCGCGACAAGGATGCAGTGGGTGCCTGTGCGCTGATTGCCGAGACCCTTGCCTGGACAGTGTCCCAGGGAAAGTCCCTGTATGAGCTCCTCCTTGAAATCTATGTAAAATACGGCTTTTATAAGGAATCCCTGCTTTCGGTGACCCGCAAAGGGCAGAGCGGGGCTATGGAAATCAAAGAGATGATGATTGGTTACCGCGCCAATCCACCGAAGGTGATCAACGGAAGCCGGGTTGTTAAGATCAAAGACTATGACAGCAGTTTGGAAAAGGATCTGCTGAGCGGAAAGGAAAACAGGATACACCTTCCCAAATCGAATGTCCTTCAGTTTTTTACTGAGGACGGAAGTGTGATCAGTGTGAGGCCTTCGGGAACCGAGCCCAAGATAAAATTCTACTTCGGGATACGCGAGAAGCTAAGCAGCATTTCGGCTTTTGAAGAGACCGATAAATTGCTTAACGAGAAGCTCCAGGGTATCATCACATCCCTCAATTTAATGTAAAGCCGGCATACCGCCATGAGACGCAAGGGCAGGCAAGTACCAGGCTGTTTTTCACTGTCCGTTCTCTTATTATGCTTTCTTTTCCCTCTTACGATTCTCGCCCAGCTCCCTGAAAAAGAAAAGTCCCTCCTGGCTCCGCAGGAAGACAGTCTTTATAACGGAAAAAAATCGAAGGTCCGCACAAAAGTCTTTTACGATTCGGTTTTTCAGAGGTTTAACCGCCATAAATTCACCAAACTTTTATACAGCCTCGCATTTGTCTCTCCCCAGATAAGCACTCTGCCCGACACGGTACAGGCCCTTGCAAGTGAAAATATTTATAAAAAATACGAAGGGAAAATAATCCGCAGGATCCATGTCCTTTCATTAGATCCCTTCGGCCCTACCGTTATCGACACCACCAGGGAACCTACAACAGGCTTTGGCAAATTCCTGAATGTGGTTCATATCCAGAGCGCCCCTTTTGTTATCAGGAAGATGATCCTGATCAGGGAAGGCCAGCCCCTTGACCCCTTTGTGATGGCCGACCAGGAACGCATTCTGAAAGAGCTGAATTATATCGACGATGCAAGGGTAGTAGTCGTTCCTGCCGAAGAAACGGATTCGGTGGATGTGGTCGTGGTAACCAAGGATGTGTGGTCCCTTGGTGTTGTGGTACCTGTCGTTACTACGACAAAAATGAGTATTCGCCTGTTCGACGCCAACTTTGCAGGCCTGGGGGACCGTCTTGCACTGAATTTCTCTTTTGCATCACAGCGTGCCCCCTTTATGAGGTTCGACGGGGTTTCTTATACTTATACAAACATACTGGGAAGCTTCACTGACCTTACGGTTAATTATTATAAGGACGACCTTCAGCAGGCTAATGTTGGTTTTTGGCTGGATCGCCCGTTTATCACAAACCGAACCAAATTAGCAGGGGGCATATCATACCAGTATAACAAACTCGCATACGGGCCTGTTGAAACAAATCCCAGTTACAGTAAAGCAAATTCAGGGTATATCTGGCTGGGACGATCATACCAGATCGCCGAATACAAGGTCCCTACCCGTTTTGTCGCATTATCCTCATTCCAGGCTACATCATACAGCCAGAGACCGCAGATAAGCATTGATTCGAACAGGAGTTATTACGATGTGAGCAATTTCCTTGCAAGCGTGGCTTTTTCTAGGAACAACTACTACCTGATTGATTACTTCCTGAACTTCGGCAAGACCGAGAATATTCCCTATGGCAGGCTGATGCAGCTGACTTTTGGCCCCCAGTTCACCAACTTTTACACCCGTTTGTATACAGGGTTTTCCTATGCCCAGGGAAATTTTATCAAAAATTTCGGGTACCTGCAGGGCCGCCTTGACCTGGGTGTTTTTTATAATCACCGAACCATAGAAGACGGGGTGCTAAACCTGAGGCTGAATTATATGAGTTACCTGTATTTCACACCCGACAAACGGTATAAATTCAGGACATATGTATTCACAACCTACAGGCAGGGTTTCCTGCGGCGCCCCAACAATAATGACTTTGCATATATAAACCAGGATATGCGCATCAGCAATTTCAGTTCCGACACGGTGTTCAAAGGGGTTAACTCGATCAGCTGGTATTTTTCCACAGTAGCCTTCACTCCCTGGTATTTATATGGTTTCAGGTTTGCCTTTACAGGTATGTTTGCTGGCGGGTTCAAAAGCGATGGGGTCTCAAAACTTTTCGAAACCAGGTTTTATACAGGTATTGGGGTGGGCCTGCTGATCAAAAACGATAACCTGATCTTCCCTACTTTTCTAATCAGCGCGATTTTCTATCCCACCCCCGAAGTTGGCGTACCCTGGTTGCAAATGAATTTTTCAGAGACTCCCAATCTTCATATGAAGGATTATAACCCCCTTGCCCCAAATGTTATTTCATTAACACAATAGTTGCTTTCAAAAAAATTTATTACTTATATTTGCATTAAACGATAAGGTATGATTGACCGGCAGAAATTAAACCAGAACTTCCAGTATTTCGACAAGGAAACCATTATCGAGATCATCGATATCTTCTTCAGCGAATATCCTGATCGTGTTGAAAAGATTACAAAGAATATCAAGGAAGGCGATTTCGCTAAACTTAAATTTAACGCCCATAGCCTGAAAGGGGTTGTGGCAAACTTCCAGGATCCTCTAACCATAGAATTGTCGCGCAAACTTGATGAAATGGCTAAGAACCAGCAGTCGGCAGGGTTAAACCAGGTATTTGAAGAGCTTAAATCTGCTTCTGAGAAGCTGCTGGAAGAACTTAATTCATTAAAAACCGAAATGGGCGCAAAATAGCATGTCCCGGCTCACCCGTTCCTGCCTGTTAAGATTCCCCATGGGTCGCGAAGAGTGCAGCTGATTACTTCTTCACCAATTTATCCAACCTGTTCAATCCCTCGACCGCTTTATCGTAATTGACCTTTAGTTTGAGGGTTTGTTGGTAATCATCATAGGCTTTCCTGTATTCTTTCAGCTGTTCATAACTCAGTCCCCTGTTATACCATGCTTCGGCATATGCCGGATCCCTTGCGATAGCCATTGAGAAATACTCAGCAGCTGTTTTGAAATCCTGGAGGTACACGAGGTTTATGTAGCCGATGTTGTAAGGCGCATCTTTAAAAGTCGTATCCACCCTCGAAAGCACCTCGTAAGTACCTATCGCCTTGGGGTATTGACCGCTCTCCTGATAGAACATGCCCAGGTTGTATAAAGCTTCCCTGCTGTTTGGGCGGATCCTCAGCGCATTGGTGAAATAACCTGCAGCCAGTGGATCTTTGTGAGTGGCATACAATTCGCCCAGCAGCATATAGGCATCAAAAAACTGCTGGTTCAGTCTTACAGCTTCCATCAGGTCGCCAATGGCATGGGCCGTATCTCCCGTTTCTATTAAAGCCATTGCGCGTGTAAACCGGGCCGAAGAATTAGCCTTGTCAAGAGTGAGCACCTCCTTCACATACTGATCCACTTTTTTATAATCCTTGACTATAAGATAAAGGTTTGCAAGCTTCAGGTTGGCATTGAGATTCTTCGGATCCACAGAAACGGCCTTCAGCAGGGATTCCTCGCAGTTCTGGGGCTGGCCCATCATCAGGTAGATATCTGAGAGGGTAAGATAATAATCGGCCTTCTTCGGATCCAGCTGCAGGGCTTTGTTGATATCGTTCAGGGCCTGGTTGATTTCCCTCAGCGAGATGTATAGTTTTGCCCTGCTGTGCAGCAGCCCTGCATCCTTTTCATGCCCGGAGATCTGTTTATTCAGGTTCTCAAGTTCCACCCTCAGTGAATCCTCCCTGCTGAGTTTACCGTGTACTCCTCCTCCCCTGCTGCAGGAAAGGCTAAGCATCAGCAACAGGCAAACTGCCCAAAACGCTGAAAATCTCATACTACCTCTGTGTTTTGAGTAATTCCTTGATCTTGACTTCAAGTTCTTCCATCAGTTCGGGATTGTCCTGGATCAGCTTCTTCACTGCATCCCTTCCCTGCCCGAGCTTAGTATCCCCGTAACTGAACCAGGAACCGCTCTTTTTAATTATGTTATTGTCAACTGCAAGGTCAAGGATTTCATAACATTTCGAAATCCCCTCCCCAAAGATGATGTCGAATTCAGCCTTCCTGAAAGGAGGAGCGACCTTATTCTTCACAACTTTTACCCTGACACGGTTCCCAATCGCTTCTTCTCCGTCTTTCAGTTGTGTTTGTTTGCGGATGTCGAGCCTCACGGAGGCATAGAATTTCAGAGCGTTTCCGCCGGTAGTCGTCTCCGGATTGCCGAACATCACACCAATCTTTTCACGCAGTTGGTTGATGAAGATACAGCAGGTTTGGGTTTTGCTGATGGTCGAAGTGAGTTTTCTCAGGGCCTGGGACATCAGGCGTGCCTGCAAACCCATTTTCGAATCGCCCATTTCCCCTTCGATTTCACTTTTTGGTGTCAGGGCGGCAACCGAGTCGATCACTATGATATCGATGGCTCCCGATCTGATCAGGTTCTCGGTGATCTCAAGGGCCTGTTCCCCGTTATCAGGCTGGGAAACAAGCAGGTTCTCCACATCCACACCCAGCTTCTGGGCGTAGAAACGGTCAAAAGCATGTTCAGCATCAATAAATGCAGCAATGCCACCCGTTTTCTGGGCTTCAGCTATGGCGTGCAACGCCAGGGTCGTTTTTCCGGATGATTCCGGACCGTAGATCTCGATTACCCTTCCTTTAGGCAATCCTCCGACACCAAGTGCAATATCCAGGCCGATAGATCCTGTAGAGATCACATCCACAGCTTCGATGGCATTTTCACCAAGCCGCATGATAGTACCTTTTCCATAAGCTTTTTCCAGCTTGTCGAGCGTTAGCTGAAGAGCTTTAACTTTTTCTTTGTTTACTTCCTGTGACATTTTTCCTCCTTTATTTTATAAGCCCATCTCCTCAAGGATCTGCTGCGAATGGTTTTTAGTATCAACTTTGGTAAAGATTTTTTCAATTATTCCATTTTCATCGATTACATAAGTAGTGCGTATGATGCCGTCGTATTCCTTACCGTACAGTTTCTTCCTGCCCCAGGCCCCGTATGCCTTGAGAATGGTTTTCTCTTTATCCGGGATGAGGGTAAAAGGTAATACGTATTTTGCAATAAATTTTTTATGGGCAGCCTCCGAATCGGAGCTTACACCTAACACTTTAAACCCTTTCTTCTTTAATACCTGATAGTTATCTCTCAAGTTACAGGCCTCGGCAGTACAGCCGGGGGTATCATCCTTGGGATAAAAATACAATATCAGCCTGCTACCCCGGAAGTCTTTCAGGCCCAAAGGCGTACCGTCCTGGTCGACTAACTGGAAATCAGGGGCTTTGTCACCAACCTTTAAAGAACCCATACGATTAATTTTTATCCAAAATTATTAAAACCCTTCCGGATTCCCCGACGGAATAGCATTTAGTTTTCAACAAACTGGATTACTGGATTACTGGATTACTGGATTACTGGATATCAAGTTATCCAGCTATCTAGCTATCCAGCTATCCCCTTTCTTTTTTGCCCCTGGTAGTACTTGCATATCCCTTTCAGCCCGCATTCCCCGCATTTGGGTTTGCGCGCCATGCATACATACCTCCCATGCAGGATAAGCCAGTGGTGGGCGATTGGGATAAGGTTTTCGGGGATATTCTTGACAAGCTGCATTTCCGTTTGAAAGGGATTCTTTGCATTTATGGTAAGCCCAATCCTCGCACTCACCCTGTGAACATGGGTATCCACCGCCATTGCCGGCTTATTGAAGATCACAGCAGCCAGCACATTCGCACTCTTGCGGCCGATACCCGGAAGTTTCTGCAATTCATCCACATCCGAAGGCATGATATTGTTAAAATCCCTGACCAGGGCCTGGGCCATACCGATAATATTTTTCGTTTTATTGTTCGGGTAAGAACAGCTCCTGACCAGTTCGAACACCTCCTCATGCTTCGCTTCCGCAAGGCTAAAGGATGTAGGGTATTTTTTAAATAATCCCGGAGTGATCATATTCACCCTTTTATCGGTGCACTGGGCCGAAAGGATCACAGCAACCGCAAGCTGGTATGGGTCTGTATAAACGAGCTCGGTTTCGGCCGTGGGGCGGTGGGCGAGAAAATATTCAATGACTTTAGAGTAGCGTTCCTGCTGGCGCATGAATTTGATTTTTTTGTAAAAGTACAGAAAGTTCGTGAAGGCCCATTGATCATTGCGGCCGCCTGCCAACCGGGATCGTGATGAGGGAGATATAATTGATAACGGTAACAGGCCGTGTCAGCCGGGCCTTCAGTATTTAACAATCTTTGAAGCAAAGTTCCGGCTCCCCGACCTGAGCTTTAAAAAGTATACGCCGCCCGGCAATTTCCCTATATCAATCAGTGTTTCGGGATCGGTTAAGGAAAGGCTGAGCGCTTCCCGGCCTGTGACATCTGTGAGGCTGGCAAGAAACTGCTGAGTGCTGCCTGTTATCTGTATGCTCAATGTGCCGCTGGTTGGATTCGGGTAAATTAGAATAGGCATGCCCGGCGGCATGGCCGGAACACCCAGGGTATCACAGCCTGCTTTCACTTCAGCCTTGTTGTTGCAGCCAACCTTGTTATCATATATTGTCACACTTCCCCAGGTGACATCAAAGTACTTGCATACGCTGTATACGTCGCAAACCGAGAGGACCTGGTTATTATAAATGGAAATGGCAGGGATCATCCCTGGACGGATGCTGTCAAGCCCGCTAAGTGATTGCAGGGATGGGTTGGAATAAATTAAAAGTTCCTCACCAAGATTCTTCAGGTTCCGGAGTTCACTGAGGCTTTTCAGCGCGGCATTGTCATTGATCTGCAAAAGGCCGCTTATTAACCTGAGGTTGGTAAGAGCTTTCAATGTATCCAGAACGGGATTGGACCCTACCCAGAAATTCCTTCCCACAGTCGACAGGGTATCCAGGCCTTTAAGGTCCCTGAGAATGGGGTTGTCAAATATCTCAAAGTTATCGCCAACCGCCAGCAAGTGCCCCAGCCCTTTCAATGTACGAAGATTGAGATTGGAATAGATTCCAAAATGGCCGCCGACAGATCTCAGGCTGTCAAGCCCTGACAGGTCGCCAAGGAGCTCGGTATGTGAAATGTCGAGGTAGCCCTCGATGGCAACCAACCCCCTAAGGCTGTCAAGGTTCTTGATGTCGCCCCCGCTGATAATGACATCCCCCTGGATCACGGTGCAATTGGGATTATCACGATGAAACAGGTCGACGTCATCCTGAGAATAAAAGCCCCTCCCCTCGTGCAGGCAAGGCTGGGCGGACGCCACCACTGTGAGCAAAAAGCCGGAGAGGAAAATGAAAAACTTTTTCATCTGGTATGCGATTTGAGAAACCGGAACCATGGAGTTATATAAAACATACAAATATAATAACTGAAACCGCTCAAAGCAAGAAAAGGTTCTTAACAGGAATAAGAACAACAGAAACTATCCGGTATCTTCTACTTAAAAAAATCACGTGATTCCCTACCTTTGTATAATACAATTCCAGCCCATGATAAAACTTCATCAATCCCTTATCCCCCATTCTGTATCCTGCATCACCTTTCCTGCAACATTAATAAATTTCCTCTGTTTCGCCCTGTTCTTCTTCCACTCCCCCGGGGCTTTCTCCCAGCCTCTCACTTCCTTTGTCAATCCGTTTATCGGGACAAAAGAGATGGGGCATACCTTTCCGGGGGCATGCCTGCCTTTCGGTTTTGTCCAGCTCAGTCCCGATACCGATACCATCCCATACGATATGGACGGGAAATACAATCCGCCTGTCTACAGGTATTGCGCCGGGTACCAGTATGGCGACAAGACCATCGTCGGCTTCAGCCATACCCATTTCAACGGCACCGGGCATTCCGACCTTGGCGACTTCCTCATCATGCCCCAAACCGGGCCGTTGCAGCTTAACCCGGGAACTGCCGATCATCCTGAGAAGGGGTATCGTTCGGTATTCAGGCATGAAACCGAAAAAGCAGAACCGGGTTATTACCAGGTGCATCTCGACGACCCGAACGTGACAGCAGAGCTCACAGCTACATTGCACTGTGGCTTCCACCGTTACACATACCCGGCCTGCGATTCGTCGCGCATCATCCTCGACATGCTTCACGGCATCTACAATTATGATGGCAAAGTGCTGTGGGCCTATATCCGCGTGGTCAACGACACCCTCATTACCGGTTACAGGATTACCAGCGGCTGGGGCAGAACCAGGTATATGTATTTTGCAATGGCTTTTTCCAGGCCTTTTACTGAATGCGGATGGCGTAACTCGGATAAACCCGTCTACCGTGGTTTCTGGCGCAGGTTCAACCAGTACCGCAATTTTCCGGAGATGGCGGGTAAAAAGATCAGGGCCTGGTTCGGATTCAGTACAGAAAAAGGTGAACAGGTATGCCTTAAAATCGGCCTCTCGGCGGTAAGCATGGAAGGCGCCCTTACGAACCTGAAGGCAGAGATACCGAACTGGGATTTTGAGTGGATATGCCGGCTTGCCCATCAGAACTGGGAGAATGAGCTTTCCCGCATCAGGATTGAAGCGCCGGGTCCAACGCCCGGCAGCCAGCGGTCGCAGATGGCATCGTTCTATACTTCCTTTTACCATGTTCTCATGAACCCTGTGATCTACCAGGATGTTGACGGGAGATACAGGGGGATTGACCAGGAAGTACATACGGCAAAAGGGTTCACCAACTATACAGTATTTTCCCTCTGGGACACGTACCGCGCCCTTCATCCGCTCTATACCTGGCTTTATCCCCGGCAAAGCAGCGACATGATCTCATCCATGCTGGCCCATTTCGACCAGAGCCCCGAAAAGATGCTCCCCGTATGGTCTTTCCACGGGAACGAGGACTGGTGTATGACAGGCTATCACAGCGTTGCGGTGATTGCCGATGCCTGGGTGAAGGGTGTAAGGGGCTTTGATCCGGAAAAAGCCCTGCGTGCCTGTACCGCCACATCCGCAAACAAGTATTATGAAGGAATAAGCGACTATGTCAGGCTGGGGTATGTGCCCCTTGAAAAAAGCGCCAGCGCTGCTTCGGTGACACTGGAGTATGCATACGACGACTTCACTATTGCAAAATTTGCCGATGCGGTTGCCGACGATTCGGCTTCTGGGCCCATGCTACAGATGTTTGCCGGCGCCGAAATTGCAAGGTACCAGAAACATTCGGAGAATTACAGGAATGTGTTCGACCGCCAGACAGGCTTCATGCGGCCTAAAAATGCCGATGGCACGTTTAAAAAGGTATTCGACCCGCTCAGCACTTCCAACCAGGGTTTCGTGGAAGGGAACTCGTGGAACTATTCCTTTCACGTGCAGCAGGATATACCCGGACTGATCAGCCTGATGGGAGGGGATAAGGCTTTTATTACCCGCCTGGATTCCCTGTTCAGCATGCACCTTGACGATAAATATTTTGCAGAGACCGAGGATGTGACCAGGGAAGGTTTGATCGGGAATTACGTGCACGGCAACGAGCCCAGCCACCATATCCCCTATCTCTACAACTGGACCTCCCAGCCATGGAAAACCCAGGCCATGATCCATAAGATCATCAACTCAATGTATAAAGATGCCGTGGACGGATTATGCGGGAACGATGATTGCGGACAGATGAGCGCCTGGTACATTTTCAGCAGCCTGGGCTTTTATCCCGTCTGCCCCGGCACTGATGCTTATTCCATTGGCAGCCCCTGCGTTTCCAGGGCAGGCATCAGTCTCCCTAACGGGAAAACCCTCACTATCATCGCAAAGAACCTAAGCGAAAGAAATATTTATGTAAAATCTGTAAGTTTACGCGGTAAACCCCTTGACGGGCTTGTAATCCATCATAAAGACCTTATGGAAGGGGGAACACTGATGTTCGATATGTATGACCGTCACTAAGGAGACCCGAAACTGCTGGATCACTGTTATCCAGTTATCCAGCCATCGGCGCGAAGCGCAGTATCCAGCTATCCAGGCTTACTCCTTAAATACCTGGATCGACCCGTGGTGCATGTCATCCCCATACAATCCGTGCCCCTTGAAAACATAGAAGTAGGTGCCATCGGGCAGTTTCCCGATATCCCAGGTGCTGTTCACATAATTGACGGTGTTAAAGATCTTGCGCCCCCAGCGGTCATAGATCCATAATTCGTTACTAAGGTAAACATCGCTGAGCGTGATATCCCTGTAACTCTTTTCCCCTGCAATTTCTTTCAGCGTGAGTTTATCGTTGGGCGGATTGGAGGTCATTGCATTTGGGATGAACAGGTTGATTATTTTAACAGTAAGTGTGTCCTGCAAAGTGGTGTCGCATCCGTTATTGTCGCGGTACCTCATCTGTGTAAGCATTTGCCCGCTGCGGTCGTAGGTATACGATACAGGGTTGACATTTGAGGTAGTAATGGTGCTGTCAACATTAAAATACATATACCATTTCCAGTTGGAAATGTATTTTCTTACAGTATCGCTGAACTGCAGTGTGGCCGTTGGATTTGAGAGATAGATCGTGTCGGACGGAAGGATGGTATAGCGCACCGGCGGAAGCTTGAGCACATCCACGAAATAGATGCTGTCAATGCTGCACCCGAGGGAATCTGTTACGGTAAGCCGGTGCTTACCCGGACAAAGGCCAAAACAGAGCGTATCCTGGCTATGGCCCCCATGCCAGTTGTACATATATGGCGGATAGATACTGAAAGGCGTTCCGCCCGAAACCAGGGCTTTGAATTGTCCCTTGCATTGAAGCGGGCAGGCCAGGGCATTATAACGGTAAAGCTGGTCGAATTGCATCTTTGGATGCATCTTCAGGATAACAGTATTGCTCGTATCGATCATGGCCCACTTGCTTGCTATGCAGCGGTATTCACCGGTATCGGAAGGTTTTGCATGCGGGAAATAAAGTAATGAGGAATCGGCCCCGGGGATATCCACCCCGTTCTTCTGCCAGCGGTATGCCACCTGTGACGTATCCGTCCCTGAAATTTTTGCCGTATAACCAACGCTGTCCCTGTAACACCAGGTGAACGTCCCCGTAGGTGTTACAGTAACTGTCATCTGGGCCATGGAAGCCAGTGAGGGGAAAAAAAACAAGATAAAAACAAGTCGCTTCATCAGGATCAGAAATCGGGTACTAAATTAAGAATATTAACGGAAATTTTGAGGAAATATTACAGATGAAGGATACGGGATACGGGATGCTGGATTACTGGATTACTGGATAACTGGATGACTGGATGACTGGATAACTGGATAACTGGATATCAAGCTATCGGCGCGAAGCGCCTTACCCAGCTATCCAGCTATCGGCGCGAAGCACCGGCATCCTGTTTAATAGAGCTGGTTGGATAACATGATCAGTGTGCAGGCATGGGTCACATGAATTCCTGCATCCCGGAGTTTCTTCTCAAAATCGACATTTTGGGTGCCCGGGTTAAAAATAACCCGCTTTGGCGCCAGACTGATGATATAGTCGTAATATGGCTGCTGGTTTTTCGCCCCTACATAAATGGTTACCGTATGGATATTTTCGAAAGGAGTCCCCGGGAGCTGGATTTTAACTCCGTCTATCTCCCCTTCCCTGAGACCGATGGCACATACAGGGAACCCATACTTAAGCAGTTTTTTCACTGCAAGATAAGAGTACCTTTCCTCGTTGGTGCTGGCACCTAAAACCAATGTCTTTCTCTGATGCAAAGCCTTTTGAAATTACTGTTACAAAATTAACAATTCCGGAGAAACTGGCAGGAATTTTTCCCGGATCTATGACAAATATGCAGATTTATACAAGTGGCAGGGGGTTTGATGACTGGATGACTGGATCGCTGGATAGCTGGATATCCAGTTATCGGCGCGCAGCGCCAAATCCAGCTATCAAGTTATCGGCGCGAAGCGCCATATCCAGTTATCCAGACATCGGCGCGGAGCGCTTTATCAGAAAGGAGAAATAATATATGAATTTTAACAACTTTACATTAAAGGCAGAAGAGGCTGTGCAAAAGGCCCAGGAGATTGCCAATGCCCTTCAAAGCCCGCCTATTGAACCGGATCACATTTTAAAAGCCATGTTCAATGTCGACGAGAACGTCCTCCCATGGCTGTTTAAAAAACTCAATGTTAACCTGGGGGTATTGACCAAAGCCCTCGACAAGATGGTTGAATCCCATCCCAAAGTAACGGGAGGTGAGATCTATCTGTCGAACGAATCCAATAAGGCCTTGCAGAAAGCTACGGCCGTGGCCCAGGAGATGAAAGATGAATTCGTATCCATAGAGCATTTGCTGCTCGGGATACTGGCAGCGGGTGATGCAACTTCCAGGCTGCTCAAAGACTCAGGTGTGACTGAAAAAGAACTCAAATCGGCCATCAAACAGTTAAGGCAGGGAAGTACCGTCAACAGCCAGAATGCCGAGGAGAACTACAACGCCCTTAACCGTTACGCCCGCAACCTTAATGAACTGGCCAGGGACGGAAAGCTGGACCCGGTGATTGGACGGGACGAGGAGATCCGCCGTATACTGCAGATCTTAACCAGGCGAACCAAGAACAACCCCATCCTTATAGGTGAACCGGGCGTGGGAAAAACTGCTATTGCCGAAGGGCTGGCGCACCGCATCATCGACGGGGATGTGCCTGAGAACCTGAAGAGCAAACAGATCTTTTCGCTCGATATGGGAGCATTGATGGCCGGGGCAAAGTACAGGGGAGAATTCGAAGAGAGGCTGAAATCGGTAGTCAAAGAAGTCATCAATGCCAACGGGGAGATCATTCTCTTTATCGACGAGATCCACACTTTAGTTGGAGCCGGCGCAACCGAAGGGGCGATGGATGCGGCCAATATTTTAAAACCCGCCCTGGCCAGGGGTGAATTAAGGGCTATCGGCGCCACCACCCTTAAAGAATACCAGAAATATTTTGAGAAAGACAAGGCCCTGGAGCGCAGGTTCCAGCCTGTGATCGTTGACGAACCCTCGACCCTGGATGCAATTTCAATCCTGAGGGGACTCAAGGAGAAATACGAATCCCATCATAAGGTAAGGATTAAGGATGAAGCCATCATTGCTGCCGTAGAACTCTCGCAAAGGTATATCAGCGAACGCTTCCTCCCTGATAAGGCTATCGACCTCATTGACGAAGCTGCATCAAAACTCAGGCTGGAGATAAATTCCTTACCTGAAGAGCTTGAGATTATTGAACGCAGGATCCGCCAGCTGGAGATCGAACGCGAAGCCATAAAGCGCGAAAATGACGCCGTCAGGCTCAAAAGCCTGAGTGAAGAGATTGCCAATTTAAGTGACGAGCGCAACCAGCTTCGTTCGAAGTGGCAGGCCGAGAAAGAGATAGCCGAACATATACAGACGAGTAAAAAGGAAATCGAGAACCTTAAGCTGGAAGCCGAACAGGCCAACCGCAGCGGGAACCTGGGGCTTGTCGCCGAAATCAGGTATGGAAAAATCCCCCAGGCTGAAAAGGAGATCGAGCAATTCAAGGTCAAACTGCAGGAGATCCAGAAAGACTCCCCCATGGTGAACGAAGAGATCGGGGCAGAGGAGATTGCCGACATCGTTTCCCGCTGGACCGGTATCCCGGTGAGCCGGATGCTTCAGAGTGAACGCCAGAAATTGCTGAACCTCGAGACCGAACTCCATATGCGCGTTGTCGGGCAGGAGGAAGCGATTGCTGCCGTGAGTGATGCCATCCGCCGCAGCCGCGCAGGATTGCAGGACACCAAACGCCCAATAGGTTCATTCATCTTTTTAGGCACTACCGGGGTTGGAAAGACGGAACTTGCCAAGGCCCTGGCCGAATTCCTGTTCAACAACGAGAACAGCATGGTGAGGATCGACATGAGCGAATACCAGGAAAGGCATACCGTTTCGAGGCTGGTTGGCGCACCCCCGGGTTACGTGGGGTACGAAGAAAGCGGGCAGCTCACCGAAGCCGTCCGCCGTAAACCATACAGCGTTGTGCTGCTCGACGAGATCGAGAAAGCCCATCCGGATGTGTTCAACATATTGCTGCAGGTACTCGACGACGGACGGCTTACCGATAACAAAGGCAGGACGGTCGATTTCAAGAACACCATCATCATTATGACCTCTAACATAGGTTCCCACATAATCCAGGAGAACCTCGAAACGGTCAATGAAAAGAACCGCGGGGAACTTCTCAACCGCACCCGTGATGAGGTTTTTGCACTGCTGAAGAAAAGCATAAGGCCTGAATTCCTCAACCGGGTGGATGAGATCATTATGTTCGAACCCCTTACTAAAGAGCAAATCATGAAAGTGGTTGAGCTTCAGCTGAAACAGGTACAGAAGACGCTCGAAAACAATGACATCCACCTGAATGTAGGCCCTAAAGCCATTGACCTTATCGCAACCCTCGGCTTCGACCCTCAGTATGGTGCGCGGCCGATCAAACGGGTGATCCAGCGCGAAGTCCTGAACGAGTTGTCGAAGATGATACTTTCGGGAAATGTGGATAAGGAGGCAGAGATATTGCTTGACGCTAAGAACGGCAAACTCATCTTCCGTAACGAATAATGAAGTATCTTGCGCCCTTTTTCAACAGACAGAAATTCAGGCGCATGAAAATCATAACAACCGCAATCTTATTGGGAATTACCTTGCTGGCAGTTCCCGTGTTCAGTTATTTCTTCGGCACAGCACTCGGTGAGTCGGAGTGGAAAGCTTTGCACACTCTCATCATCATTGCAGCTATCGTTATCGCTTACTCTTTTATCGTTGGTGAACTGACAAGAAACAACAGCCAGGTTGACAAACTCTGGAGCCTCCTGCCTATAGCTTATACATGGATCGTTACCGCATACGGAGATTTTGCACCACGGCTGCTCGTGATGAGCATCCTGGTAAGCCTTTGGGGACTGAGGCTGACCATTAATTTTGCCATGAAAGGAGCCTATAGCTGGCGCTTCTGGGCCGGGGAGGAAGACTACCGCTGGCTCGTATTACGCCAAAAGCCGGAGTTTAATCCCCGCTGGAAATGGACCTTGTTCAACCTCTTCTTCATTTCGGGCTACCAGCTCGTTCTGATTCTGCTTTTCACCCTGCCGGCCATTGTCGCCCTTCAGAATATCAATACGCCAATTTGCATTTTCGATTACATAGCGGCAGCGCTGATGTTCTTTTTTATCGTTTATGAAACCATAGCCGATATCCAGCAGTGGAACTTTCAAAGCAAGAAGCATGCAATGATCAAAGCAGGAAAAGAACTTACCGGAGACTATAAAAAGGGATTTCTGGATAAAGGCCTGTGGGCATTCAGCCGCCACCCCAACTATTTTGCGGAACAATCCATTTGGGTATGTTTTTACCTTTTCAGCGTGGCCGCAGGATCACAATGGTTTAACTGGAGCATTGCCGGATGCCTTCTGCTGATAGTGCTTTTCCAGGGCAGTTCAAGCTTCAGCGAAGAGATCAGTGTAGGCAAATATCCTGAATACCCCGAGTATCAGAAGCGGGTTCCGCGGTTTATTCCGACAGGGCCGTTAAAAAAGTAATTCACTATCTTGCCGACATATATAATAAAAGATTTTTTGTAATCGTTATTACAGTGAAATTCAGATATATGAAACGGACAGTAGCATTTCTTATCAGCTCAGTGTTTTTGCTTGCCATATCGCCCCGGCTCTTTTCTCAATCAGACCCCGTTAAGCAGGATTTTGGAATCACGGCAGGCGGATTTACAAACTTCCCTGCCAATAAGGATTACCTTTCAAAATATATGAGCGTGGTTTATGTTGCTCCGTATATCCAGGTCGGCAAGCATGAGTTCTCAGCAGGACTTGTTTGCCCTTTGACAACCAGTGCCTTGTATTTCAGCGATAACAGCATTTATCCATCCCTGGGGGCCATTGCAGCTTATAAATTTTACGTCTTTAATGCTTATGGCAGGGAAAACCTCTTCATTCATTATTCTTTCCAGTACCTGAGATTTAAAGCAGGGTATGACATCTCATCAGCATCGGGCATCCCTTCTGATCACTACACCGAAACCGACATGTATATCAACAACGTCATCGGTCTGGGATACAATTTATATTTTGATACTGAAGAACGGTTTGGATTGTACTATACCCTCGATTACGTGATCTCCCAGACCGGGTATAAACTCGACGGTCCTGGTTCAAATTCAGGTTCCTGGATCACCACATATTCATGGAATAATATAAGCACCCACCTGGGCCTTATATTCAGGATTACGCCTCTGAAAAAGAAAGTAAAAAAATAAGCTTTGCAAAATCTGCATAGTTTTAAAACCATGTTCTGGCGGAGGGCATTTTCAGCCCTGATCGACCTGGAATTCATTTATTGCCTTTCCTTCCTTGCTCACCTGCTGCTGATGCAGTGGATATTTTTTGACTCTTTCTTTGTATTTGCCATAACCTGGATAATTTACTATACTGTTTGTTACCGCTTTTTCAGCGGGAGGACTTTCGCAAAAGCGATCACCGGGTTACAGGTCGTTGCCCGGGATGGTGAAATCGCAAACCCACGGCAAATTGCGATGCGTGAGTTGGTGTGCAAATTTGTCCTCCTGCTTCTTATCCCCTCTTACCTCATCCACTGTCAGCATTTTTATGTAAAGTCACAGGTATGGGCCACATTGGCAGTTGTGGTTATTGTTGTTGTTGCCATGCTGATATTGTTTTTTATTTATAAAAGACCCTGGTGGGAATTGATATCTTCCACGAAAACAATTAAAAACAGGGAAAGCCGCGGGCTCGTCCGCCTGGCCTCATTCCTTGCCATTGCAGGGATATTTGTTCTTACCATCTGCATTAAGATATCCTATTGCGGCAGCGAACGAAAATACTTCCGCACCAGAAATATACCCGGATTTCCTGTTAATGCAGAAACCAGAGAGTATGCGGCTTTTATCAAAACGCAATCGGCCGACCCTGTGGAATATGTCTTCAGGCTGTTTGAAAAATACGACCTGGTGGTGCTGGATGAAAGGATACATCCCGAAGATACCCAGTATGAGCTGATATCCAGAATAGTCGGTGATCCCAGGTTTGCCGTTAATGTTGGCAACATTT
>Ga0194053_10000893_pt1 | contig 20712 bp, 16 predicted proteins | sample SepL228m_MetaG_FD_161684 | JGI IMG/M metagenome (GOLD analysis project Ga0194053, IMG submission 161684) | Anoxic zone freshwater microbial communities from boreal shield lake in IISD Experimental Lakes Area, Ontario, Canada - Sep2016-L227-8m | ecosystem: Environmental > Aquatic > Freshwater >... | reverse complement strand
CGCCTGCGTCGGCCCGGTCGGCAGTTCATCCTACCAGGCCGCGCTGGGAAAATTCGGATCGAGTGTCCGCTACACGTTCTCCGCCGAGGTTTCAGGGGTTTTTGAGGAAGTGTCCGGAGAGCGCGCTGACTGCGGGGTTGTCCCGCTCGAAGACCCGGCGCACGGTCTCGTCCACCAGACGCTTGACGCGCTGGCAGAAAACGAGCTGTCGGTCTGCGCCGAGATCGTCCCGGATGCCACTTCCGAGGATGCCCGCTCGGCGGCACGGTATCTGGTCCTGGGACGGCAGCCGAATGCTGCATCGGGAAACGACCAGACGATGCTCATGCTCCGCATCGAGGACAAGCCGGGGAAGCTCGTCTCCGCGCTCGAACCGTTCAAGGAACTCGGAATCAACCTCAACCATTTCGCCAGCCGCCCGGCCATGAAGGGCAGCAATGACATCTTCTTCTTCGTCGAGGCTGACGGTCACATGAAGGACCTCCAGAATTCGGACCTCTTCCGCGAACTCTCGAAAAACTGCCGCGCCGTCAAAGTCCTCGGCAGCTACCCGAAAAGCGAGCCGCCGGCTGCAGGAGAATAAAAGCTCCCACCATGAAAAAAATCCGTTTTGGCATTCTTGGCTGCGGCGGCATGGCCCGCCAGCACGCCGTTAAAATCAACGAAAACCCTGCTGCCGAACTGGTCGCGCTCTGCGATATCAACGAGCAGATCACCGGCGCGTTTGCCGATTTTGTGGCCGGTAAAAATTTTCCGAAGCCGGCCACATTCACTGACCCCGCGGAAATGTATCGCGAGGCAGGACTCGACGCCGTAGCTATTGTCACGCCGCACACGCTGCATTTTCAGCACGGCATCCAGGCGCTCGAAGCCGGCTGCCATGTGATGATGGAAAAACCGATGGTCACCTCGTCGGCGGACGCGTATCGCCTGGCCGACAAAGTCCAAGAGTCCGGGAAATTCTTCGTGGTCGGCTTCATCACCTCGTTCACCCCGGTTTTCCAATACCTGCGCGGCGCGATCCGTGCGGGAACATTCGGCGAGCTGCAAATGGTGAACGGGTATCTCAGCCAGGGTTGGCTGAAAGGCACGGTCGGGCTCTGGCGGCAGAACCCGGAACTTTCCGGCGGGGGACAGGCCTACGACAGCGGCGCCCATATTCTGAACAGCATGATGTGGTCGGTGGAATCTCCCGTGGCCGAGGTGTTCGCCCTCATCGACAATTGCGGCTCTCCTGTGGACATCAACAGCGTGATCTCCGTCCGTTTTCGGAACAACGTGATGGCGGGCATTTGCGTCAGCGGCGACTGCCCGTCGGCGGGTAGCCACATGGTCTTTATCTTCGACGGCGGCCGGGTCGAGATCGACGGGTGGGGCGGCTCGTGGATCAAGCCGTTCAAGAACGGCGAGGCGTTCGAACCGGAACTGCCAGCCGGAATGAGCGGGCCGGTCAACAATTTGGTCGATTGCATCCTCGGACGCGCCGAACCGGCGGCGACGGCCCTCAACGGCATCCTCCACAGCGAGCTCATGGATGCGATTTACGAGTCGGCCTCAACCGGGCAGCCGGTCCGCAGCAAGGAACGGCCGACGAAACGGCAGCCATGACCCCGGCCTCTACAGCCACGGGAGGATTTGCCATCGGCTTCCGGCGAGGCTGGTCGCCGTGGCAGCGCGACTTGGAACCATTGGTACGATGGGCGCACGACAACGCGTTCGCGGCGGTCGATCTCGGCAACGATGCCGACGTGGCCGGACCCGAAGTGATCGCTGCCGGGGGGCGCATCGGTTCCGTCGATCTCCCCGAATGGAAAGGGATGATCTCGGCGGACCCGGCCAACCGCAAAGCCGCCGTGTCGAAGAATACGGCCTACATCGAACGGTGCGCCAAATTCGGGGCCCTGATCCATTTCGCCGTCATGTTGCCTGAAGATCCCGGAAAAGAGCCGGGGGAAAATTTCCGCTTCATGGTGGAGTCGTTCCGGGAGCTCGCGCCGGTCATGGAGCGGGTCAACGCGAAGCTCGTCATCGAAGGCTGGCCGGGCCCGGGCGCGCTATGCTGCAACCCGGAAGGCTGCCGCGCGTTCTTCGACGAATGCCCGTCGCCGGCGATGGGCGTGAATTACGACCCCTCGCATTTGATCCGGATGGGTATCGATCCGATCCGGTTCCTCCGCGAGTTTTCCGGCCGGGTTTATCACGTTCATGGCAAGGATACGGAAATTATTCCCGAGGCGGTCTACGAATTCGGATGCTCGCTCCCGCCGATCCTGGCCAAAGATCACGGCTTCGGATCGACCTTCTGGCGCTACACGATTCCCGGGCACGGGATGACCCGCTGGGGCGAGGCTTTCAGGATCCTGAAGGATGTCGGATATTCGGGTTTGGTGTGCGTCGAACTCGAGGACGAAAACTTCAATGGCACCGAGGAAGGGGAAAAACGGGGCTTGCTCCTCTCCCGCGATTTCCTGCAGGGCGTTTAGGCTGATGTTTGCCCGCTTTTCAATGATTGTCCGCAGTAAATTTGTTGCGACATTTGGCGTTCCTATGAAATTTCTCCATGTGTTGGCGGGAATCGTGGCCGGGGCGCTCGCTGTGATCTTGATTCCTCCATTTCAACCCGCCCATTCGAGGCTGGTAGCGGCGCAAGTCACCCTCGGTCAAAAGGACGCCGAGATTCAACGGCTCCAGACCCAGGTCACCGCAGTGGAGACCGAGAAACAGGCGACCCGCAAAGAGCAGGACGCTTTGCTCCACCAAATCGTCGGGCTGGAAGAAAAGCTGAAAGCGGCAGTCCCGGCACAACCCGCCTCCAACCCCATGCTTGCGATGGCTGCGGGCATTCTCAAACAAAAAGGAGAATCCCAAATCGAGGCCCTCAAAACCAGGCTCAATTTGACTCCGGCGCAAGAAGCCGAATTGAGACGCCATTTTGACGAGGCGGCCAAATTCCAGGAGGAAATCACAAACGCCCTGTTATCCGGAAAAAAACTTACCAGCGAAGAAATGAAACAGCGGGCTTCATCACAAGTCTCGCTGGAAGAAACGCTCAAAAAACTATTGAGCCCTGATCAAATGAAATCCTACCAAGAGTTTCAAAAGGTGGAAAAGTCCGAACAGAGCGATCTGATGGCCCACATCAAAATGAACGAGGTCTCATCCATGTTTGCCCTGGACGAAGACCAGAAGGATAAAATCTACGGCGTATTCTACGATCAAGATTCTTTCAAACCAGACCTCAAGGGGGTGGATCCCCAACAAATACCCATCGAGGGCAGCCGACAACGCCACGAATACGTGAAAAACCAACTCAAAACGATCCTCACTCCCGATCAATTGGAGACGTGGTCAAAGCGCCAGGAAGTGCAGATGAAGGCCCAACAGGAAATGATGCAAAAGTTTCTTCCGGCACGATGAAGACGGTTCTTGATACGATTCTGGAAGACGTGCGCGAGGCGGTGTCCTCGGACAAGCTGAAACGGACGCCGGCCGATGTCCGGCGGATGGCTGCCGACGCCCCGCCCGTGCGGGATTTCCACGGGGCCATCGCAGCGACGTTCGGGCTGATCGCCGAGATCAAGGAACGCTCGCCGAGCGTCGGCCCGATGCGGGCGGAAAACTTGCGCGATGCGGCGTCCGCGTATGCGGAATCCCCTGTCGTGCGCGCGGTCTCCGTTCTCACCAACGCCCGCCATTTCGGGATGCGCATCGAACGGCTCGCCGCGATCCGGAAGGAAGTGCCGCAGCCGGTGCTGAGAAAAGATTTTATCGTCGAGGAATACCAGATCCGCGAGGCGCGGGCGTTCGGAGCGGACGCGGTCCTGCTCATGGCAAACGTCCTTGACGCCGCGCGGCTGTCCGGATTTCTCGATCTGGCGCACGAGCTTGGAATGGAGGCGCTCCTCGAAATCCACGCGCCCGAAGAAATCCGCACCCTACCCGCCGGAGCCCGCATTGTCGGAATCAATAGCCGGAAATTCCAATCTGACTCGGGGTTTGTCGGTGACGGCGGTGCCTCGGAAAAAGATTTCAGCCTGGATCCGGGGGTCTTCGCGCTTGTTGACGAACTCCCCGCCGCCGTTTTGAAAGTCGCGGAGAGCGGGATCAGCCCCTCAACGCTCGACGGGGTGCGGGAAAAATTTCAGGCCGCGCTTGTCGGGACATCCCTCCTGCGGGATCCGCGCGGGGTGCGGGCGTGCCTGCGCGAGTTCGAGCAAGCGGCAGGGGTTTGAAACTAACTCTTTAAGTTGCCTGGACGAGGTGTGGAGGCGGTTGCGCCAACCGCCTGTCCTTGGATCAGGCCCTTGGCACAATGGCCTCTACAGCACTTTTTTCAAAGCTACGACTGGCGTGCGAGGAGCTTTGCTGCGAGCGCCCGGAGGACGTCGGCCCGTTCGCCGATCGAGGAGAGCGAAGTGAGGGCGTTTTCCGTGAGCCGTGCGGCTTCCTTTTTCGAGGCTTCGACGCCGAATAGAGCAGGGTAGGTTGTTTTCCCGGCTGCAGCATCTTTTCCGGCGCTTTTGCCAAGCTGTTCGCTGGATTGCGTGACATCCAAAATGTCGTCGATCACCTGGAACGCGAGCCCCAGATGATCGCCGAATTCCTCGAGGATGCGCATCGAGCGCGGGGTGGCGTTTGCGCTCATGGCGCCGAGCTTCAGGCTGCAGATGATCATTGCGGCGGTCTTGCCGCGGTGGATGAACCGCAGGTCCGCCCTGGTGGACTTTTTGCCTTCCGCCTCGAGGTCCGCCACCTGGCCGCCAATGAGAAACCGGCTGCCCGCCGCGCGGGCGAGTTCGATCACGGCGTCCGCCGTGCTGTATCGTTCGGTCGGCTTCATCCTCGCAAGAATCTCGAACGCAGCTGTGAGAAGGGCATCGCCCGCCAGGATGGCAACCCCTTCACCGAAGACCTTGTGCGAAGTCGGGCGTCCACGGCGCAGGTCGTCGTCGTCCATGCACGGCAGATCGTCGTGGATGAGCGAGTAGGTGTGCACGCACTCGACCGCGCATGCCGCCGGCAGGGCATCGGCAAGCCGCCGGATCCCGCACGCGCGGGCTGCCGCGAGACAAAGCACCGGCCTCATCCGCTTACCTCCGGCAAAAAGGCTGTGGCGCATGGCGCGATGAATGGTTTCCGGCTTCGCCGATTCTTTCGGGATCCACTGGTTGAGCATGCGGTCCACGGTCCGCGTATCGTCGGCAAGCAGGGCGTTAAGATTCATCGGGAATGCCGGTGTTTACAGGATCCGGGCAGGTTCCTGCAAGCACGGGCGCGGATTTTCACCACGGGCCGGAGCTATTTCTTCTCCGGCTTCTGGAACAGTATTTTGTATTGCGCGTAGCCCTCTTTTTCGAGGTCTTCAATGGGGATGAAGCGGAGGGCGGCGGAGTTGATGCAGTAGCGGGCTCCGGTCGGGGCGGGGCCGTCTGGAAAAAGATGGCCGAGATGCGAGTCCCCTTTTGCCGCGCGCACTTCCGTGCGATCCATCCCGTGCGAGCTGTCTTTCTTCTCCACGACCGCCGCCCCGTCAATCGCTCGGGTAAAACTCGGCCAGCCGGTGCCGGAATCAAATTTGTCTTTCGAGCTGAAGAGCGGCTGCCCGGAGACGACCGAGACGTAGATCCCGTCGCGGTGGTTGTTCCAGTATTCGTTTTTGAACGGCGGTTCGGTCCCGCACTGGGCGGTGACATATTGTTGGAGCGGTGTGAGCATGGGTTTTTGGTCTTCTGCAACGGCGGTGCCGGCGGCGAGGGCGAGGGCGGCGAGGGCGGCGAGGGCGGCGAGGACGGCGAACTTCATGGCGAGAACGTCGCACGGGCGGGGCCACTCCGCCACCGGAAACCGGTTCCAAGTTGCGACGGGCGCACTTAAACCGGAATCGAGTTGACCAGCCGCTCCTCGAGCTGCTCCCGGAGAAGCATGAAGAATAGAGGGTTGCGCAGCGCCAGGATCTCGATGGCGGCCATGGCCGCATTCGCGGGTTCCAGCACAGTGACTACCGGCACGTTTGACGGCGTCCGCAGCGACGACCAGACATCCTCCGGAAATTCTTTGAAACTTGCCGGAACGGTAATCACAGGGACCGTGGTTGATGCCGACAGCGTCGGCCCGGCGCCGTTCGAGCGGCCGATCAAGGCGATCACCACGGTGTCGGGAACTTCCTGCACCAGCCGGTGAAGCTCGTTCAGCCCCCGAATCGGTTCCTTGTGAATCGAGCAGGTCGCAGTCGTGATTTTTAAATGAGGACATTCTGCGGAACCTCCGGACAAGTGGTCGAGCGCTTTCACCAAAGACGTCACGTCGTCCTTGTCGGACCCGCGCCAGATGATGACCTGCTGGACCGGCAGGCGGAAGTGGTCGGTCACCGCGGCGACGCGGCGGTATTTCTCCGCCACATCATCGAGCCCGCCGCCATCGCGATACGCCTGCTTGTCGATGTAGGAACCGTTCTCGATCACCCGCCATGAGTCGTTGTCGATCACGTCAGCAAGAAGCAGGGCGCCTTCCTTTGTCAGGCCGAACTCGACTTTGAAGTCCACCAGTGCGCGCCCTTCGAGCTGCCACGACTTTTCTAGAACGAGGAAAGCGCGCCGGGCGATCTTCTGGATTTCCGGGAACATTTTCCATTCTTCGGCATGGGCGAAAACTTCGTTTCCCTCAAGAACCAGAAAGGGTTTTCGCGCGTAGGCCGGCTTCGACGGCTCGTAGAGGGAGATCGTTCCGGCATGCTCCGAATACTCCATGAGCGGGTCGTCGCAGAGGAGATCGTGTCCCTTCCACTTTCTGCCGCTCGTCTTGAGAAAAAACTCCACGAGCAGTTTCGGAAAGAGATGGCCTTTGGCGAGGTTGGGCATGCGCTTGAGATACGAGCCATGAGCTTCGCGGCGGATCACCACTTCATACGGGAGCATCTGGCACAGCGGAGCCAGAAATGTTTTTGCGTCCACCTGCTCGTCGAAGGCCACGGGAAGGCCGCAGGCTTTGAGGAGCCGGAACACATTGCACGTCGTCCGGGTCGCGAGCGCGGCTTTCCCGTCGATGAGATCGTGCTTGGCTCCATCACCGGCCGTGATGTCGTCTTTCGAGAGGATCAGCACCTTCTCGTGCTTTGCAGCGCGGATGATTTTGGTTTTGCCTTCGGCGATCAAGTCGCCCGGTCGGTCAATTTTCTGTGCCATTGAGAGGTTTGTTTTGTTGTCAGTAAAACGGAGAATCAGGAGTCACTTCCGGCCCGATCATCTGCCCGAATTCGCTTTCCGACCTATATCAGGAGAATACGGAATTTCCAGCATGAACCTTGAATTGCGTGGAATACCAAGGGCGTTCCCGCGCGGTTTTTAAAATTTATTTCACAGGTTCAGGGCATCAGAAAGCGAATCGGGTTGCCTTTAAGTCCGTCTTCCTCATGTTTCTATGGAACGGCAGGGCCACGAAACAAAGACGGATGCTATGAACGATCGGACTTTCACTTTGGGAATCGAGGGAGGCGGGACGAAGACGACCTGGTGCCTGGTCGGCGCGGACGGAACAGTGGGAGCCGAGGGGGCGCTGGGCTCCGGTAACGTGGCGATGATGACAGACGAGGAACTGCGCAGTCTGTTCCGGGAGATCGCACAAGCATTGCCGGACCCGCCGGCGGCCATAGGGGCCGGGTTGGCGGGCGTGGTGAATCCCGAAGCGATCGCGCGCGTCAAATCGCTGCTGGGCGAGGCCTTTCCGCTGGCGCGGACGATTGTGGTGGATCACGATGCGCGCTCCGGATTTTTGGCGGCGCACCCCACGGGCTCGGGGGTCTTGGTGATCGCGGGCACCGGGAGTTTCGTGCTCGGGTGCTCCAAGGGACGCTGGGCCCGCGCGATCGGTTGGGGGCATGTTGCCGGCGATGCGGGCAGCGCCTATCATCTGGCCGAATGCGGGCTGCGGGCAGTATTCACGCACTATGATGAAACCGGCTTGGTTTCCGCGCTCGGCAGCGCGCTGCTGGCGTCCACGTGTTTGAACTCCTTGGAGGATTTGAGCGGTTGGGTGACACGAACGACAGTAAGCAAAAAGACGATCGCCGGGCTGGCGCGGACGGTGGTCGAAGCTGGAGAGGCGGGATGTCCGCTCGCGCTGGCGTGTGTCGTGGAGTCCGCCGAGGCGCTCGTGCGCAGCGTGGCAAGCGTGACACGGCGGCTGGAGATGAAACGGCCGTCCGTGGCACTCAGCGGCGGGCTGCTGACGAACTCGAAGCTTTACCGGGAAGCATTTTCCCGCCAACTCGCGGAGCGGCTGACTCCGTCGGAGATTCGTGTCAGCACCACGCCGGGGGCATTGGGTGCGGCGCGACTGGCCCGGGCGGCAGCAGCGTCGCAGCCGGCGGCCAAACCGTCGGTGGCATCCGTGCGTTCCAGCAACACGGAGCAGCGCAACCCTCGAACCCGGCATCTGGAAAAACGCACGGTGCCCGAGCTGGTGGGTTTGTTTCTCGACGAGAGCGAACTCGTGGTGCCGGCCTTGCGCGCTGTGGCACCTCAACTGGTGAGGGCCGCGGAGCTGATTGTCGCATCATTAGGCAAAGGCGGCCGGATGTTTTATATCGGGGCTGGCACGAGCGGAAGGCTTGGCGTTTTGGATGCCAGCGAGTTGCCGCCCACCTTCGGGGTGCCGCCCACAATGGTCCAAGGCATCATCGCAGGCGGGGCGCCAGCTCTGGCACTCGGCGTCGAGGAGATCGAAGACAACGGGGCTGCCGGAGCGAAAGCCATAAGCCAGCGCGGGGTGAATACCCGCGATGTGGTGGTGGGCATTGCAGCAAGCGGACGAACGCCTTTTGTAACCGCGGCATTGGGGGAGGCTCAGCGCCTTGGAGCAAAGACCGTGTTCTTGACGTGCAACCCGCAACGGTCCGCGATGCCTGTGGTGCCGGATGTGGCCGTGGACATTCCGACCGCTCCGGAGTTTTTGACCGGCTCCACGCGGCTCGCTGCTGGCACAGCGACAAAGATCGCGTTGAACCTGCTCTCCACGCTCGCAATGGTGCGCCTGGGGAAAGTGCGCGACAATCTGATGATCGACGTGCTGGCCACCAATGCGAAGCTGCGGGACCGGGCGACGCGCATCGTGATGGAACTGACCGGCTGGAATGAGGCGCGGGCGGGCACCGCCCTGGCACAGCACGACTGGAACATCCGCCGCGTCCTTGCAAACTCTACTTAGCCGCGCTACTTCCGGGAATCCGTTTGGAATCCTAATGCCGGGAGGCCGTCGAGGTTGAACAGGTTCGCCCAGGCGGCGGGCCAGTAGCGAGCCGCAACGGGAGCGCCCACATCGGGGCTCGACAGGACGACGGTCGCCCCATCAATGACGGCATCCGCCCAATGAAACTTCTTGTCTTCCCCGGCAATGGCAAACCCCTGCAGTTTCTGGTTCGCTGGCACTGTCAGCCCCTTGCCGAGATGGGTGTAGGAAATCCGGATTTTGTCGCCTTCGACTTTGAAGGATTGAAACACCGGCCCGTAATACTCGACGGGCTTTCCATACACCGCCCCGAGTGCCACGATGCTGTCGCGGGTCGCGTAGCCGGATTTGTTGATCGGATGAACGCCCGGCACCAGATCCGAGGTGATGGCGAGAAAGGTATTCGGAGGGCATGTGGGGCCGAAGCCTTCCACAAACTGGTATCCGACGGCGGGCGGGTCTTTCGGCAGTGGCTCGAAGGGCTTTGCTCCAAGATTCACCGGATCGGACGGGTTCAACGCGCATCCACCGCCGTTCTGCTTCTGCACAAAAATCCAGGGAAAATCTCCCTGTCCCCAGTCCTTGCGCCAGGAACGGATGAGCGCCGGCATGAGCAGGCTTTGTCCGACTCCATTCGGGATGCCCGAGTAGCTCTCGCCCTGATCCCAAAGAACACCTCGGATCGCGTAGGGGATGATCGGGCGGACGAGAATTTCGAACTGCCCGCCTGTCTGGATGTCGGCGGCGCGAACGGGCGGTTTGGGCCGGGGAAACTTCGCCAGAATCGCCTTGTCGACCGAATTCGTGGATGAGAGGGCTGGCTGGTTGTTGGTGGAGTTGGAAGCGTCGGACGGAGCGTTTGCCGTCGCGGTCGCAATATCCGTTTTCCATTCCTCCAAGGCGACCTCGTAACTTTTCTGTTCGGCCTCGAAGGGATGCCACTGGTCCCATTTGGCGAGCATTGTTTGGACGTCCGGATCCGCCTTGAACCCTTCCTGGCTGATAAACACGCCGGAGGCCATCCCTCCCTTCGCGCATTCGATCACGCCGACCGGCACACCGAGTTCCTTTTGCAGGAGCATCCCGAAGTAAAAAAGTTGCGCGGAGAAACGGCTCACGACGTCCGGCTTGGTTTCCTGCCACCCGTTATTCCGGCACAGCCGCAACCGGGGGCTGCTCGCGCTCGCGGCTTCTTTGAGCGCCGGGTCTTGCGCCGCATACATCTGAACCGGGCTGTCGATATTTGATTGTCCCGAGCCGATCCAGACGTCGCCCACCAGCACGTCGGCGAGGGTGATCGTGTTGCTGCCGGAAACCGTGAGGGTGGCCGGATCGCCCAGCTTGAGCGGGTCGAGCTTCACCATCCATTTTCCCTGCGCATCGGCAGTGGCGGTTTTTTTCTGATCGCGGAATGTGACCGTGACCTTCTCATTCGGATCGGCTGTGCCCCAGATCGGAACTGCAATGTCCCGCTGGAGGACCATGTGGTTGCTGATGACGTTGGGCAGGGATACGGCCGCGGCCGCAGGAAATGAAACGAGGCCGGCGCAAATGGCTAAAGAAGCAGCGATATAGCGGATCAGGGATGGCATGCTGTTAGTTTTGTTCGGCGGCGTGGTGATCGGAGGGGACGGGTTGCTGTGACTGGAAAATGGAGAAGCGGAGCCGCACGAGGCCCTGGCGGCAGGATTCGGGCATCCGCAATCGCAGACGAACGCCACCACGGTTCTGGCTGTGCAGGCCATCGTTTTTCATCAGTCCGATCTCGGCTGTGGTGCCATCCGGGAATTCCAGCAACTCCCAGTAATAAAGCAGCGACTCGAGTTGGATGCCGGCGAGGCGGATCTGGGCGGGCGGGAAATTCCGGTCCCAGTATTGCCCTCCGGAATCGGGAAGGGAACCTGCCAGGATCTGCCGCACTTCCTCCCCGAGCCAATAGCCGGTGAATTTTTCAGTTTCCCGCTGGAGATGAAAATCGAGAACCGCGGGGCCACTGAGTCCCGCAAGATCAGCGCCGAGGAGCAGGCTGTCCTGATCGAAGCGGCAGTTCAGCGAGACAGTTCCGCCGCTGCCGTTCTCGTGATTGAGGAGGTCTTCCGTCCAAGCCGCGACGACACCATCGTCCGTGCGGACTTCCGGCGGGCACATGCGCTGCTGGGAGTGCCAGGGTCCGCCCGGACCTTCGACCCGCACATGGGGAAATCCGGCCCAGTCACTGGTATCCCCGATCAGCAGTTTGCTCTTTTCAATTTCCGTCGGCAGGGAGTGCAGCGTCGAAAAGACAGGGCCCGTGGCGTGGGAGAGGGCGGCGAATCCTCTGGCCCAGAGACTTTTCGGATAGTTGAAGAACCATGCGTGAAACCCACCGGCCCGGACAACCGAGCTCTCGATGCCGGGAAAATTGTCCGAGACCTCCGGGACGGGCTCCATTTCTGGCGGAGTGGCCAGAGCGAGTCGCCAGACATCCGCCTGAAAAAGCGGCTGAGTATGCCAGGTCCATTCCGTCCACTCGAGGGTGCCGCAACGGCGCAGCACGGCGGCAGCACGGCTGTTTCCAGCGGCGGCCTCCTCGACGATCTGCAGAGGAAATACGGGGCAGAAGCAACTGGAACGCGTGCCGAAATTTCCGGCCCACAGGAGTTCGCGCGACGCGAATCTCATATGCAGATCCAGCATTTTCCTGCTGGCTTCCCGGAGCAGAGGATCGCCGGATTCGCGAGCGAACTGCGCGAGAAATCCGGAGCCGAGAAGCTGATATACCCCCGAAACGCCACCGCCTTCGCCGGTGATCCAACCTTCGGTGTCCACATCGCGCCGGATGCGTTCATGGGCGGAGGCAAGAGCCCATTCCCGCCATTCTGGGCGCTGGAAGGTTTCTCCGAGATGCCAGAGCAGGGAGAGCAGGTGCATCCCGCAGTTGAAAACAAAGGAGCCGCAGATCGGGTTCCGATAGATCCATGCGCCGGTCCGCTCCAGGTGGGATGTCCAAAAATCGCGTTCGCCCACAGGGAGGCGGTCGCCCAGGCGTTTCTTCACGTCGAGCATCATGTGACCGTGGAAAGCGGTGCCCCATGGGATGGTGCGCCACATGTCCTCTTTGGGAACCCAGCTGTTCCAGTCGTATTCGAGGAACCCGCCATCCGGCCGGGCATAAGTCCGGACGAGGAGAACGGCGAGGTTTGCGGCCAAATCGGCGGCGGGCTCTGCATCGGGATGGGCTTCTTCGTCGGCCACACCCAGAGCCGACCAGACAGTGTTCATGCCTTTGCGGAAGAGCGTGACGGTCGGGGCGGATTCGTATTCACGGCGAAGGGCCGCGAATAAGGCGGGCGCGTCGGAGCCATGCCGTCGCAACAGCGGTTGGATCAACCGAAGTCCGGCGATGCGCTGGTGCTCAAGGATTTTCCCGGGTGTCAGTTCTGGAATCATGGAGCGGCCGATAATTCTATTCGTCTTTGGTGATGCGGAAGTTGGCGAATGAGAATGTCTTCCCGCCCTTTGCGAGTCCCGACCAGATGATCAAAACCTTCGGGGTGCCGGCTTCGACGCAAATCGTGCAGGAACATTCCTGCCAATCGTTCTGGAGCTTGAATTTTGCGCCGCCCATCTTGAGGTTTTGCTGCGCGTCGCTCCAGTTCGAAACCTTGATCTCGTCATCGTCGCCCGGCTCGACTTTTGCGAAAAACGAGATCGTGTAACTTCCCGGTCCGGGAAAAGCGACGTTTTGGGATAAGCGTCCCTTCCAGGGATCGTTGTCGGTTTCGGGCACTTCGATCACCAGGGCGGGCTTGCCCTGAAAGGCATCGGGCACGGCCGCGACTTTCGCCGTGAGCTCGTTCTGAAACGAGACGCTCCAACCTTCCGTGCCCTTGGAGAAATCGCCATTCTTGAACTCCTGGGCCGACACTCCGCGGGGACAGATGCTGAGCATGGCGAGAACGATGACTGCGAACAGGGCGGTTGGTTTCATGGGTTGGTGGGTGGTTGAAGACTCATGATAAAGTGGCTCGGACATCCCTCCCGCGCGAAATGAATAAATATTTCCGATGGTCCATCACTTGAGATCTTTAGTCCATCCGGCGGCGATCCCTGCATTGGCGATGCCCTTGTCTCCTTCGACCGTCGGGTGGAGCATGTCCTTCGACCATCCGTCGACCCAAACTCCTTGCGGCTGCGCGATGCCGTAGAAATCCCACACGGCATCCGGGCCGTCACCCACTTTAACGCTTGCGTCGATGAAGGCACGGATAGCCGCGCTGCCGGATTGCGAGGGAAGGACGTTTCCCTTGCCGATGTAGTCCGAGGGACGTGTCTGGATGATCTTTTTGTAGCCCAGGCCGCGAAGGTATTTCCAGAGGGCCGCGAGGGCGGCTGTGTCGCTGCTGTTTCGCCCGTGTTCGCAGATCGCGATCTCTCCCCGGGCCATTTGTGCGCGCACCATGGCGAGCTTGGGGATTTGTGTCTGGTTCTGGCCGTGGACGCACAGGTTCGCCATGGGGTTTCCGGAAGCCAGCACCACCTGGGTGACCCACGGGATGCTCATGGTGCCAGCACCGATCGAGTCGCCCCAGATATCCACGGATGGCAGGCGGTCGGCATTCAGGCTGTCCGTTTCGATCATGACGCAGCGGAACATTCCTTTGACGTAGTGTGCCGCAGCCCATGGGCCTGTCCCCATCGCTATGCCGCTGGCATCCTTGCCCAGCTCATCCTGCCCGCTGTCAAACGTGCCCGATGGATTGGCATACGACTCCGTAATTGGTGAACTGAAAGTCGGCATGTCGAACCCAGCACCGTCATTGGAGCAATAGCCTTTCGTGTAAAATAAATCATTCGCCGCCATGGGGGCCTCCTGCCAATCCGTGCAAAAGATGGCCCCGCCGCCCGCCGGCACGGAGAAAGAAGGTTTCCCATCGAAAGTCCATGGGAGAAATATTCCGCCGGGAACCTCTGTTGCGCCCGAGAGCGTGAAGGCCGTTCCGGTATTGCCTTGAGCGCCGTTACAAAACCACAGGCGGAACCTCTTGGCAGGCTGGGTGACTTTCCACGACTGGAGGAAGTTGTGGTCCTTTGCAACGGGGCGGCTTCCGAGGCTGTCGCAGGAGGCATTGCTCGACCCGATGGCGAAGTAGGTGCTGGTCCGCCAGACGAGGGGATTTGTCCCTCCCGCTGAAGGAGGGTTCGGTGCACCGGGTTCGGCCGCCACGGCATGCATGGCTAGAAGTGCCGCCGCCAGCAGGGTGATTTTGCAGGAAGGCAGGTTCGTCATGGTCACTCTTATTTGGGGTCGCTGTCGGTGCGGAACGGTACCGCGGGAAGACCTGCCTTGTTGCAAAGGTTGCAGGTCGGATTGCGTGCCCATGCGTAGCGCACCCGCACGGGATTTTTTACTTTATCGCTCCAAACGACCACGCTGTCGCCGTCGATTTTGGCGTCCGCCCATTGGAACCCCCCCTCCGCCGGGGCAATAGAAAAGCCTTTGAGCGGTTCGTTGTTCCGCGTGGTCAGTCCGCCGCCGGTGTAATCAAACGCGATGCGGATACAATCGCCTTCCGCTGCTTTCGAGGCATAGACGGGGCCCGAGCAGCAAAGGCCGGACTCGCCATAAACTTTGGCCCGCGCGATCAGGCCGAGCCGCCGCCCGACTTCCTGTTTGTTCCGGGGATGGATCGTGTTCTCCTCACCGACATCGATCGCGACCGCCATGCCCGTGTTTGGCAGGTTGGAAGCCATTTGCTGGGCCTCGCGGAGCTTTGCCCAAGTGTCGTCGCCGGGTGTCGTTTCGGGCGGCATCCAGTTCGCGAGCTGCACGAAAAGGAATGGTAACTCCGGCTGGCCCCAGTGCTTGCGCCAGCCCTGGATCAATGCGGGAAAGAGTTCGCGATACTGTGCGAAACGGTCCGCGTTCGCCTCGCCCTGATACCAGATGACACCGCGCACCTGATAAGGAACAATCGGCGCGACCATGCCGTTGAAAAGGTTTCCCGGCAGGCCGAAGATCTCGGGAGGAGCGGGCTTGAGTTCCACCTCGACGACCTTCCTGCCATCCGCCGGCAACCGCAGCTTTTCGGGCTGGCCGTCGGCGCTGATCACAAATCCGTCCTTGGCGTAGAAGCGTCCGCTTCGTTTGGCGGCGAGCCGGACCGCCAGCAAATTGCCGGTCTCCGCGATCAGCCCGGCTGGCACCTGCACGCTCTGGGCTTCCTTCGTGAGGTATCCGTCCTTGCCGCCAACGCCTCCGATTTCCTTCCCGTTCAAATAAACCCGGGCCAGCCCCTCCACCTGGCCGAGTCCGAGCGTTGCGGCTTTGCCTGCCAGCGCGCCGGGCACGGCGAAGGGAATCCTGACCCAGACCGCCCCGGGAACCGACAGGAGCCGGGCAGTTTCCGGTTTCGCCTTCTCCCATGTGCTGTCGTCGAAAACCGCCGCCGCCCAGCCCGCCTGCACCATCTTATCATCGGCGATCAGCGCTTCCCACTTGTCGTTCCAATCCTTGGCCGCCTGGTCGAGTTCCGCCTTCGAGTTTATCCCCGGCCCGTATCCGGTTCCGCGCGCTTCCAGCAGGCCCTTCAGTCCCGGGTGCCCCTCGAGAGCATCAGCCGGCGTGAGCGTTTCAGCCGGAATCCCCCCCGCCGCGCTGTGAATGATGCCGACAGGCACGTCGAGCTTTTGCAGGAGCTCCCTCGCAAAAAAATATCCGACCGCAGAGAACTCGCCGACCTTCCCTGGCGAACAGACCGTCCACCCGCCGCACTTTTCTGTCGTCTCGCGCGGTTCCGCAAACCCATTGCGCTGGAGGACGGTGAACTCCCGGATCCGCGGGAATGCCGCATTTGCGATTTCCTGCTCCGGGTTGAGCGACTGCTTGACGGACATCAGCATGTTCGACTGTCCGGAAGCAAACCAGACCTCGCCCACGAGCACATCCTCAAAGCTCACTTCTTTTCCGCCCGAACTCACCTTGAATGGCACCGGCTCGTTCGAGGCTTTCATGGGGTCCATCACGGCGGTCCAGCGCCCGTCCGCCCCGGCCTGCACGGTTTTTGTCTGCCCGTTTGCGGTCACGGTGACGGGAACGTTGCTGTCGGCAAGCCCCCACACGGGGAGCGGCTTTTCCCGCTGCAAGACCATGTGATCTTGAAAAATCCCGGCGACTTTCAGCTCCGCTCGGGACGTCGAGCAGGCGAGGACAACCGACAGGACGAGACGGAGAAAAAATTTCATGCCAAGGGGCTAAGGCTTGGCCGGCTCCCAGCCAAGATCTTGCTTGAGGGCGGCAAGAAACTTGTCCGCCATTTTCTGGTGGGTCCCGAGGTTGGGATGCCAGTCCGCACCGACTCCGTCCACGAACGGATTTTGTGTCGCAAACTCGAGGAAGTGGACTTTCTTATCGCCGCGGTCGTTGGACTCCTTCACCACGCGTTCGATGCACTGGTGCGCCTTGGTGGCGGCCTGCGCTCCTGCAGGATAGCCGTCGGTCAACATCGGCCCGATGGCACAGTAGATCGTGGCATCGGGGGCATCCTTGCGGAGGCGGGCAATGAATTCGTGGTAGGCCGCCACCCAACCCTCCAGGTCCGGGGTTTCTTTGCTGTTAAAATCGTTTGTGCATAGGTTGATGAGGAAGACGTCCGGCTTCTTCGTGTCCCCGCCCCATGCAGAGGCGGGATCGCGCGGCAGCGTGAGGTCGTAGATCGAAGGGAGCGTGTTGTTGGGCCAAAGCTTCCGTCCGGACCATGCCAGGCAGGTGTAGTCCGCACCCAATGCGCGGGCGGCGATCGCGCCGTATGTCCAATAGGCATTCTCGGTGGCCGCGGAAAAATGTTCGCTCTGGCTGGCCGCTTCATTTCCGTAGCCGGCACTGATCGAGTCGCCGATCACTTCGATTTTACGGGAGGGAGCAATGGCAGGAAGGACGGTTCCTCCCTCGGCGAGTTGAAACCCGGTGAACTGGACATTGCCGCAGCTCGCTTCGGTGCATTTCAAGAGCGTGACGACATGCTCGCCGTCGGGAAGTCCCGAGGCCAGTGAGTAGAGCCGGGGAGTTGGAGCGGCGCTGGCTGCCTCCTTCGGGTCTCCGGTGAGGACCTTGACCGGCTTTCCGTCGAGAATGACCTCCACCCGATTCCCCCCCACGCCAAGGTTTACGTTGGCCGCCGTGCCGCGAAAATGGAGAGTCACGGCGCTGGCCGGCCACGCACAAACTGCGGCACCAGGATTCTTTTTGTCGAACCGCCCCGAGTAGCTCAGGCCGCTGTGGTCGGGTGGCACCTGGACCGGAAGTGCTGTGGGTGCTGACGGCTGCGCGGTGGTGACGACCGTGGTGACCGTGGTCCCGTCATCGGTGGGAACAGTCGCCCTCTTCTCTTCCGCTCGCCCAGCATATGGAAGCACGAGAAGGACAAGGGTGGTGAATTTCAGCATTCGGAGCGTGTTCATGGATGGTGTGGCGGAGCGGAGTCCTATAACCTATTTTGCAGGAGAAATGTTTTCAAGAAACGCAATATGCATATTGATGCGGCCGATGAGGTGGAGGTATGCGCAAGAGATCTCTCCGCGAGCAAACACGCTCGCGCATCAATATGCGCAACGCGGCAATTGCATTGCCGGCTTGCAGGTGCAATGTATTGACAGAAGATGACTCTCCCTCTCCCAGTCCGGCAACGATGCTCCATGGGCTTCAGCCTTGTGGAGGTGGTGCTTGCCTTGGGCATCATGACATTTGGATTGGTTCCTCTGATGGCGCTGCTTCCAATCGGGCTGAGGGTCCACCGGCAGGCGATCGAGGCCACGGTTTCTTCGCAGATCATCGCGCGGGTGACACACGAGGCGCAGCAAACGGATTACACGAATCTGCCCAACGGATCGAATTATCCTCTGACCTTCTGTTTCGACGACCAGGGGAACGTTCTTTCATCCGGCACCAGCACGGTGCTGTTCACGACGTGCAAGGATTCGAAGAGGATATACGACGTGCGGGCCACGGTGAATAAGGCGGCTTCGCTTCCGACCGCAACCAACACGTCGCAATCTCCGAGCCTGGCGAGGATCCAAATCGATATCGCCTCGAATCCGGGAGCAAAGCCGGATGTTTTCACCTCGGGAGGAAGCGTGCCATTCCTGACGTATTTTTCATTCGTGTCGAAGAACGACTAAGCCCCCCTGTGAGCAAGTCGAGCCATGCATCGGAACCCGCGTTCACCATTTTGGAGCTGCTCGTCTCAATGGCCGTTCTCTCCATGCTCATGCTCGTGCTGGTCTCGCTCACCGAACAGACGCGAAAAACGTGGAAGCAGACGTCCCAGCGAATCGATGCGTTCGGGGGGGCGCGAGTCGCCTTTGAGTCGATGACACGCAACCTCAGCCAGGCCACGCTCAATACCTACTGGGATTACGACAGCGCGACGGCCCCGCAGCGCTACGTCCGCAGGTCGGAGCTGCGCTTTATCAGCGGGAACATTCCCGACGTGGCCACGGCATTAAACCCTAGTGCGTGCCCGACCCACGCCGTGTTTTTTCAGGCCCCGCTGGGCTATGTCGCAGACGGCACGTATCATGGCATGGAGAACCTGCTGAACACCTGCGGCTACTACCTCCAACTGGCCGACGACTCGAAGACGCGCCCGGCATTTCTCACCAGCCCGTCACGCGAGCGGCTCCGGCTGATGCAGCTCCTCGAACCTTCCGAATCGCTCACGCTCTACACGGGTTCTTCCGGCAAACCCGCCTACAATGCCACCGATTGGTTTACGACCCCGCTTGGGGCCACCAGTTACTCGCACGTCCTCGCGGAAAACGTGATCGCGCTGGTAATCATTCCCGAGGAGATTGTCCCGGATCCCGTTGACTCCAGTAAAACAGTGAAGCAGGTTATTGGTTCGAGCTATTCTTACAGCACCGCGCCTGCGGTGCCGCTGGTTTCGCCGCAGCCTAAAACCGAAAACCAGCTTCCGCCATTGCTCCAAGTGACGATGGTGGCGATCGACGAGGCCTCGGCCCAGCGTCTGCAGAGCATGGGGGACCCCGTGGCGACGCTCGGACTGGGAAGTCTATTTTCCTTCCCGGGCGACCTGTCGAACCCGTCCCAGCCCGGTTATGCGCAGGATCTCAAAACACTTGAATCCAAGCTGCAATCGCTGAAATTGACCTACCGGATATTTACCTCGGTGGTCAGCATCCGCGGCGCAAAATGGAGCAGGGAACAGTGAATCTATGAAATCTCGGCGAGCAATATCCCCAACCGCTGGAAACAAAGGCGTAGCCTTGGTCATCGTGCTGGCCATGCTGGTCCTGATGACCGTGCTGGTGGCCACGTTTTTCTCGAGCGTCACCAACGACTTCACCTCCGCCAAGGCCTATTCCCAGGGCGAGAGCGCCAAGCAGCTCGCAGATTCCGCCGTCAACGTCGTCACAGCTCAGATCAAGGACGCCACGGCGGGATTCAAGATCCCGGATCCCACCACAGGAGTGCCGGACACATCCAAGCGCCTGGCATGGGCCTCCCAGCCCGGCCTCATCCGGACATGGGATGACAGCGGTGCTCCCGCCAACAATTACAAACTCTACTCCTCGGATAACATGGTTGTGTCCGGGGTTTTCGATCAGAGCATCGACCTGGCCGACATCACGAGCGGGACCTGGAAAAACGAACCTGCCATTTATACCGACCTCAACAGCCCGGTGCTGATTCGCGACGATGTGAATGGAACCATTGATTCCCCTGACCCAGCGAGATCGTCGGAAAAATACATCGCCAGCGCGCCGATCATCGACCCGAACCTGTGGGATGACGGAACCGGCAAGTTCACATACAAAGACAATCAGGTCGAGGGCTTTTCGGTCACGCCTCCTCCATCCTCTGTTTTTGACGGGAATTTCAAAAAAATTTCGCCGGTCAACAATCCCGTGCCGATGCCGGTCAAATGGCTCTATGTGCTCCAGGACGGCCAGCTCACCGCGCCGGCTGTCTCCGGCTCGAATGCCAGGTTCAACCTCCCCGGTCAGCCGGTTCCCTCCGCCAGCAACCCCATCGTCGGCCGCATCGCCTTCTGGGCGGATGACGAGACCTCCAAAATCAATGTCAACACCGCGAGCGAGGGGACGTTCTGGGATGTCCCGATTTGCGCTTCCCTGGACGAAATGCAATATACGGGGAATCCTCCTTCGCAAGGAGAATTCCAGCGCGTTCCAGGCCACCCTGCAATGACCTGTTTGAGTTCGGTGTTGGGGGGGGGAGCACTGGCCATCAATCACGGCATCGTCCCCGTTTCTGATTCCGCGACATATATTCAAAATCTGGCGAAGATTTGCAATTTTACGCCACGGTTTATGCCTGGAACCGCTTCCTCCACCGGATCTCGAGGGCAAGGATCTCTGGGGGGAACCGCGCCGTTTCCGAGGTCTTTCGCTTATCCGCCGCGAACTGGGGATCTTTACCCAAATTACTTAGGCACAGGAGCTCAGAATATCATTCTACCAACAGCAATCACC
>Ga0194053_10000885_pt1 | contig 20778 bp, 12 predicted proteins | sample SepL228m_MetaG_FD_161684 | JGI IMG/M metagenome (GOLD analysis project Ga0194053, IMG submission 161684) | Anoxic zone freshwater microbial communities from boreal shield lake in IISD Experimental Lakes Area, Ontario, Canada - Sep2016-L227-8m | ecosystem: Environmental > Aquatic > Freshwater >... | reverse complement strand
CAGTTTTCGCATGGCGATGTCGGCCGCAGCGTCCAGCCCGGCCAGCGTTACGTTATTCGTGTTCTCAAAAACAACGCTCGCGCCATCCATGATTGCGCAGTTGACCGCATACACGCCCTCTGGCAGCAGGGGAATGTTCGTGAACTCCAGTGTCCTGGTCGTTTCGCCCGCGCCCGGCCAATCCAGTTTTACGTTTGCCTCCTGGTTCATGAAAGTCAGCCTCAGCTTGGCCTCCGCAGGAATAGTCCCCGGAGACGCGACGCGAGTCGCAATTTCAAGGGTGCGTTGCCCGGAATCGTACACCGCCCGACTGCAATCCAACTCATAGCGCGGGCGAATCTCGACCTCCACGTTCTTGATCACCGGCCAATCGGCAAGCTCCACGAAGAACTGATGCCAACCGGTTACCATCCCCGCTTCGCCTTTCACAACGTTCCCGTCCACTTTCAGCCCGCTCACAACATGCTGGGGGTCCAGGACGTTCTCTATCTTCGCGCCCAGATCCCAGGCCACGGGAAGGCCCACGCCCGCCACCGACGGCCCCGTGACTTTGATGACGATGGGGGCGGTTCGAATTTCAACCGTGTGCGAAGCCGCAGCCGGTTCCGTAAATTCAAGGAGCATCGTGTCCAGCGCCGGCGTTAGCGTGTAATTCACTGGCCGCCCATTATCCCGCACTTGCAAAACCTTGGCGGGCTTGAGGAAAATCGAAAACTTGAGTCCCTTGGGCGTGGAACTTTTCACCGCGTAACGATCCGTCCGAACCTCCGCTCTGGTCTTGCCTTGATACGTCAGTTCCGCATAGGTAACTTTCAAATGAGCGCTATCCCACGATTCGGGGAAACCCGGCCGCCATGCGATGGCTTTGCCGCCGTCCGTCAGCTCGAGACCAAAAAGGCCATCAATCAACGCCATGAGATAAGCGCCCGTCGGAGGACCAAAAATGTAGTTGGCGTCACCGCGCCCCGCATCGGTCATTCGCTCGGGAAAATTGCCGGGCGCCTCGGTGAATACCGTGCTGGCCAGGGCGACCGATTCAAGCAGTTTCGTCCCGCGATCCTTATCCCCAATTCGGAAGTAGGCGCGGGCGGCCTCCGCCATCTGGAACGGCATGACATTATCATCGCCAAACATGGAGGGCTTCAGGTCCCCAACTCGCATGAGCGGCGGCTCCGTCCCCTTGGGATTCACCCAGAGGGCATGATTCATGGCAAAGAGGCTCTGCCAGCCATACTTGACATCAAGACTGGTATAGAGAGTCGGCCAGACAAAATCGGAATAATAGTGGGTCGTGTGGGGCACGCCCTGCAAATCAACATGATTGTAGAAATAACCCATCGCCGGATTCCACAACTTCGCTTGTAACGCCTCGAACATCGCCGCGGTGCGATCCTTGAGCAATCGGGCGTCGTTTGTTTTCCCCAGCGACGTGGCCAGATCGCCCAGCCGCTCAGGCAAGCCCGCCATAATCAGGCTCGGCGATGCGCCCAGGCCCGGCAGGCCCAGGCAATCCGCCTGATACATCAGGCAATTACAGCCCATGTGGAACTTGAGCAGCAAATTGTCGGACCCGGCATACAATTTCCACATTTTTTGAGTGGCCGACATCAGCCGGGGCCAAAACCGCTCCAGCAGGGCGCGATCTCCGGTAAAATCGTAATACTGCATCACATCGCGAAGATGGTAGGGGAAGGCATCATAATCATAAATCCCGCTACCGCTACCGCTGGCTTTGCCGGAAGCGGTGTAAAAGACATAATCCGCCTCCTTAGCCAGCCCGAATGCGGTGAGGGCTTTGCGCGCCCGCTCTTGCTGACCCAGCAGCATCGCAGCATTTATCTGGGAAATGTTGGGAAACGAAGCGGCCCACCAATGCACCCCCTCCAGCCAGGCCGGGGCCGTATATTCATAATCCAGATTCGCGATGCCGGTGAAAAAGCCCGAATCGAGAACAGGGTTTGGAGTTGAGATGGCATAGGGTGTCAACATTATCTCATAATACCTCCGGCTTTCGCTGATCAGTTTCTCAGGTTTGACGTCAACCACCCGGTGGTCAGCCCCATTTTTCGGATCGGAATGACTGGCGACAAGATAGACCGACTTGGCTTTTCCCGGCTTCAGGTTGAGGCTGTGAGAATAAACAACTCTCGATATCGAAAGGACGGGCTGCTTCAGCGGATAGGTGGCCACGGTGGCAAGATAAGGAAGTTGGTCCTTTTGGAGCGTCGCGCTCGTATCGCCCAGCGAAACCCTGTCCCCGGGGGTGTCGTCGCGTTCTGGAGGAAAATATTCCGCATGAAGGGTCCGGGTGATGCGCGCCCCGCCCCCCCAGATCCAGTCGGCTTGGACTTTCAGGGGTTGGGTCGAGGTGTTGATCAGTGAAAGGCGCGCCACCAATCCCCAGTCCTCTGCCTGCGTCACCAGCAAATTCGCCTGAAGCCCCGGAATCGTTGTCGCCGCCCACCGATACTCCGTCGCGCCGGGATAGAAAGTTGTTTTGCACCCCTTCATCGAATCGAGCCAATGCTTCTGCCCTTGATAGGTGATTTGAACCCGCCCATCACCGAATTTCTGAAAATCCGGCATTACAGTATCTTCGGGCAGGATGCGCAGCATGGCGAATCGCGCCCGATCACCCGTGACCAGAACGGTGTCATCGCGTTTGATCCCCCGATTGAATTGCCGCGTGCCATCGCAAGTTGAAAACGACTCTCCCCGGCCCACCAGGTCGTAGAAAGATGAGGACTGCGGAATCTGTTTTTTCCACGCCGAACCCCAGGCGGGGTCTAATGCCTTACCGCCGAGCGCGGGGACAGCGAGACTGAAACACCCCAAAAAAAGAATCGCAGAGTGAAAATGTGGCCGATACGAGTCCATAATTAGAAAACAATTTTCACTAACTTGTTTGCCGGCGCATTACCAGATCCTGACCGCTTTCGCCGGGAACATGACCGCGGTACCGGATAAGTTCATAACACTGAGAGGCGATGCTTCAGGAAAAGTGATGCCGATGCAAGCAGACTTCGTCATCATCCGCAGATTCATTGGTCTCGCTATTGGATGCGCACCAGCTTACTAAGAAGGCGTGAATCAGGAATCCACGGCGCGGGCTGCTGCCACACCGACGTCATGCTCGTTATTCCGGATGCTGATTTATGGGTCGGGCGAGTGCGCGAGTTCATTGGTGATGAACAGCATTTTCGCTTTTGCGATGCTGTACTACACCAAGGCACTGCGATTGGATCCTGCCTGGGCGGGCATCGCCATGTCGATGTCGGTGGTCTGGGAGGCGATTACCGAACCGGTAATGGGGCATGTCAGCGATAATACCCGCAGCCACTGGGGCAGGCGGCATCCCTATATGGTTGTCGGTGGCTTGCTCATGGCCGCTTGTTCTTACCTGATTTGGGCCGTGCCGGCGGTGTTTCGGACCAGCCAGTTGTCAATCTTCTGGTATCTAGTGCTGCTCAACCTGGTCTTGCGGACGGGGCTCACCCTGTTCTGCATTCCCTATATGGCGCTGGGCTTTGAAATGTGCGCCGATTATCAGGGGCGTTCCCGGCTCCAGAGCATAAGACAAATATTTAACATGGCGGCTAATCTCGCCGGTCCAGCCATGGCGTGGTCGCTCTTTTTTCAGGATCGGGGTGGCATCCGCGGGACCACTGTGGCCGCGAATTATTTCCGGATGGGGATGCTATTCTCGCTGGCCACGCTGTTTTTCGTCCTGTTGGTCGTGGCTGGCACATTTCGCGGGCGCAAGGATACGCGTCACGCGCTCCGGAATGCCGACGGCGGCGAGACCAGGAAGTTCATGTTCAATATGAAGCAGATCCTGTTTGACCCCAACATACGCCGCGTTTTTACTTTTGTGCTGGTGATTGGTATTGGCAGCATGTGGGTGAGTGCCTTGCAAGTATTCATTTACGACGATTTCATGAAGTTCTCGGCCAATGAAAAGACCCTCGCTCACACCACTACGATGGTGGGGTGGGCGGTGGGCGCATTTTTCTCTGTGAGACTGACGAGGCGATTTGACAAGAAAGGCACGGTGTTGGTGGGCGGATTGATCGGCTCCGGGGCCAACATCGCTCTGGCTCTGATCTTCCTCACCGGGCTCGTGCCGCCAGGGACAATTTTACACATGGGTGGAACCAGTTTTCCGTTAGCCTTATGGACCTTCGTCGTCTTTCACGCCAGTTACTGGCTTGGCGTCGGCATCATGATCCCGATCGCTACGGCGATGATTGCCGATCTGTCCGAGATTTATCGACTGCAAACGGGCCTGGAAAAGGAGGGCACCTATGCGTCGGTCTTCAGCCTGGCCAACCGGCTGGCCTGTTCGATCGGCATGCTTACCTCTGGCTTCGGCCTGCATCTAATCGGCTACAGAGTAGCGGAGGACGTGGAAGCAATGAACCAAAGTCCCCAGGCGATCTGGCGGTTAGGTTTCGTGACCTTTGTGGTCGGAGGTTTCATGTGCTTGGGATCTTTGATGCCCCTCCTGAAGTATCCGATTACTCGCCGCCGCTTGGAGGAAATGCGGGCCGCTCAGCCGCTCGCCCTGAACCCGCTTCCTTGTAGCACCGGCTTCCGAAAATGAAACCCGGTCATCCAGCCAGGTGGCGCGGTTTGGAATTCCCGTTTCCCGGGATCCCAGGCACGTTCGCAAACCGTGTCCGGTAAGCGGAAGGTGTCAGGCCGAATTCCGCGCGGAACCGCCGCGTGAAGTAGTTTGCGTCCGGCCAACCCACGAGATTGCCAACTTCGCCAACCGATTGGCCCGAGCGGACGAGCAAGGTGGTTGCCAGTTCGAGTCGGCGCCTTCGCAAATAAGCCATGGGTGGCAGGCCGGCAACGTTTCCGAACGCCCGAACAAGATACTCGGGCAAAACATGCACCCGGGCTGCCAGAGCGTCCAAAGTCCAGGGGTGCTCCGGATTATCGTCAATGAGCTTCAGCGCGGCTACTACCGATGGGTTGGGCTTCCCTGGTTTGCGGGTCGCTTCTGCAGGCAGTTCACGCGCCAGGGTGCTAAGCAACAATATCAACAGTCCCAGTTGGTAGGCGCGATAACTGGCCTTGTCGGCCGTGCTCAAGGAGCAAAGTTCCTTGAGCACGTTCTGGCAACGGTTCAATTCAGATTTGTGCAGATGCAGGAAAGCCGTCCCATACTGGGCGGGGGACAGGGGGATGCTCCATAACAAGCGGCCCAGCCACGGATCGTCAATCATCCAGCCCAATTCCCGGCCCAGGATTCCAGGATCGAAGCAGCAATCGTAGAGCCGGAGCTTTTGACAGTCGGTGTAGGCATGCCAAGCGCCGGGCCGAAAGACAGTGACGTCGCCCCGCGAGATCTTACTTTTCCCTAGAGCGGTTTCCTGGAAGCCCTCGCCTCCGCACACCACCACCACTTCGACAAATTTGTGATCATGCGGTGGATAATCTTCCTGGTCCTCTACCAAAACCGCCACAATCCGAAGCGCATCCGGAAAGTACCGGTTCCAAGCCACGTGCTTTGTCGCAGATTCCAGCATAGGTTACACCAACCCCTACCCTCAAACCACGCCAAAAGCAAGTAAATTGGGCCGATAGGGCAGGATCGAACCCGAATTACCGATGGTTTGCTCTTTAACGACGCAACCGTGTGCTAAGTATAAACCAGCCGGAGGCTAACGCTTGGTGGGGGGATTCTGATATGAATCTTGAGCGTGACGCTTTTAACCTCAATGACCGTATGAATAGACAAAATCGCTCCATCACCTTTGCCCTTATCGGCCTGTGCCTGGCCACAGGCGCGCTTGCCGGAGAGCTGACGAGTCGGATGGATCTGTCGCTGGATCGAGTGCTGCATGGCGGGCCGCCAGTGTATTCGGATGATTTCGTCCTGGCCGATGCCGTGCCGCAACATGTGCGTCGGTTTACGGAGTTTAGCGGCGACGTGTCGGGCCGTTATCTGGACGCGCTGGCCGCTGTGGCCCAGTTCAGCGGGAAAGAGATTCCTGAACTGGATCGAGTCGCTGCCAAACTCGTGCCGTTGCAAAGGGCGGACGGACACTTTGGCGATCCCTTTAGCACGGGCAATGTGACCAATAGCGACATGGCGCTGCTTTGGGGCAACGGCCGCCTGTTGATCGGGCTGCTGGAATACCATCGCCTGAAGCCGATGCCGGAAGTGCTCGCCTGCGCCCGGCGACTCGGCGATTGTTTCGTTAAGCTCGGGCCGCGTTTTAACGACCCTGCCGTCATGCAGCAATTCAGCGGCGACCAGGTGGCCGTGGGCTATATCTGCTGGACCCAAATCACCGAGGGCTTGGTGGAGTTAAACCGCGCCACGCATGACGAAAAGTATTTACATCTGGCCAAGCAGATCGCGGCCAACACGCACCGCCATCCGAAGCAACATAGCCACGGATTTGTCTCGGCTCTCCGTGGCGTGCTCGAGCTCTACCGCGCCACGCACGACGTCCAATGGCTGCGAAAGGTCGAAACCGAATGGGAGGGGATCCTTAGTTCGGGGAATCTGCTGCCGCAGGGGGCTTTGCCGGAGATTTTCAAACCGCTCATCGCTAACGACGAAGGCTGTTCGGAGGCTGACTGGCTTAGGTTGAACCTGGGGCTTTGGGCTGAGACGCGGAACCCGCGCTATGTCGAGAACGCCGAGTTAACCCTGTTCAACGAGTTCTTCTTCAACCAATTCCACACCGGCGATTTTGGCCACCACAAGTTGACCGACGAGGGCATTGACGGTTGGAGTGCGCGCGCCTGGTGGTGCTGCACGTTCCACGGGCTGCGGGCTTTTCCTGAAATATTTCACGCCACGTTCCATTCCGAGCCAGCGCGGCTTTGCTATGATCTGCCCGTGGATGGCCAAGGGGCCGTCCCCGGCCTCGCGGTGCAGGCGGACTCATCGCTCGCGCAGGACGCGAGCGTTACGCTACGGGTGACGAAAGCGGACGGCGTCGAACATGCTTTGGGATTCCGTCAGCCCGCCTGGGCCTCCGCATTGGAATTCACGCTCAACGGCAACGCGGTGGAAGGTGTCGCCCAAGCCGGAAGTGTGGAGGTTCGTCGCCGCTGGCAGTCCGGAGACAAGCTTACTGTTCTCTACGTGATGCGCACTCGGCTTTTGCCGCACCCGCAGGACGCCAGCCGCGTCGCCGTTCTACGCGGCCCGTGGTTTCTGGGTGTCAACGCGCAGAATGCGCCGACTTTCTTCGATGAGCCGCCAGAAAAACAGACCCTCGTCCTCTTGCCGGCACCAAGTGTTGCCGGTGATTTGCCGCTCAAGCCAGCCGCGGAAATGGGCGACCAACGTGTCCTGTTCACCGCGCCCGCGGCCTACCTCACGCTGCCCTACCTTCCTGGTGGCTATCCGATCCAGCCCCAAACTGTCTTGCTTCGGCCCATCGCCGAACAAACTGCGGTGGCCGATTCCACGCGGTGGGCGCTCTGGTTCCGGTCGGAGAGGAGTGACGGCGCAAAAGCCGCCGCGCAACAGCGTGCTAATATTAAACCAACAGGAGGCTAACAGATTTCGACCCGTCCTGATATTATTCCGACCATAAGCATGACAACACAATAAAACCAACCCCGGAGAGCCGGGCTCAAAAAGAACAAAAAACTATAGCCATCCATAACCTCAAAAATCAAATGAACATATATCGAAAATCCTCCCTCGCTCTGGTCTGCGCCCTGAGCGCCCTGAGCTTGTTGTCCACCCGTGCCGAGGACAACACCACCAATATCATCAGCGGCACGGCGGTTAACAACGCGGGTGCTGATTATGTAGTCGGCAACACCGGGACGAACAACTATCAGGAAATTAACAGCGGTGGCACTCTGTTCAACGTCAACTACGGTTGGATAGGTAATGGGGCCGGTGGTAGCTACAACAGCGCGCTGGTCACCGGCAGCGGTTCGTCCTGGGAGAGCGCCAACGTCAGGGTGGGCAACGTGGGAGGTTACAACAGCCTGACGGTCAGCAATGGCGGCTCGATGAGCAGCCTCGGCCTCACCTACCTGGGCACCTGGGCGGGTCACAACAGCGCGCTAATCACTGGCACCAACTCATCCTGGCTGGGCGTTGGCGATTTCAACATGGGTTACGGAGCGGGAAACAACAGCCTGACGATCAGCAATGGCGGGAATCTGACCCTTAGCGGTGCTGGCAGTTGGATCTACATCGGAGCCTACGACGGCAACAACAAAGTCCTTGTGACCGGGCCAGGCTCGGTAATGCATAATGAATCCTACCTGTGGGTAGGCTTCGATGCCGGGGTGGTCCAAAGCAGCATAACAGTCAGCAATGGCGGCTCGATCTATAACGGCGACGGCGCTTATGTTGGCAGGTTTGGCGGTTACAACACGGCGTTGGTGACCGGTGCCGGGTCGAAGTGGGAAACCCTCGGCGCTTTCGTTTGCGGTCAATACTACGGTGGGGTGAACAGCCTGACGATCTCTGACGGCGGAACCATCACCGATGCGGACGGCATCGTTGGCAACAGCTCACTGAACCCTGGTTACAACTCGGCAGTCGTTACCGGGACGGGCTCCCTCTGGCAGAACAACTCGACTTTTCTGGTGGGGTCTGCCTGCCCGAACAACAGCCTGACGATAAGCGGTGGCGGCACGGTTCTCAGCAGTGGATATAGCGGCCTTGGCTGGAATGCGGGCGCTGACAACAATAGTGTAACAGTCACCGGCAGCGGCTCGACTTGGGATGCCGGCAGCGGCACCGCTCTTCTCGTGGTGGGAAATGCGGGCAAGGCCAACACCCTGACGGTCTCCGGCGGCGGCTTTGCTATCGGCGTTCCTCGCATTGGTATCGGGGCCAACGGGAATAGCGTTCTGGTAACCGGGGCAGGTTCCGTGTTGCAGAGCGGCGGCCTTTTAGTAGTGGGGCAGGAAAGCGCCTCGACCAACAGCCTGACGATCGCCAGCGGAGGCGTGGTGACCGGCTTTGCCGCTAACATTGGCATGACGAATGGAGCCAGCTACAACACCGCCACCATCACGGGGGCGGGCTCATCTTGGGATCTTGGTTCCAGTGATGTTTCGATCGGCAATTCCACTGACTTGACGACGGTGGGCAATGTTCTGAGCATCGCCAATGGTGGGTCCCTCACCAATGGCTCCACGGTGACACTGGGCGGGGCTAGTTCCGCGATGAATATCGGCGACGGCATGGCGGCGGCCAAAGCGAATGTGTTGCAAGTGAACCTGAGTTCCTCCGATGCGCGTCTGAATATCAACGCGGGCGTCCTGAGCGCGACCGCCAACGCGGGGAATTTCATTGATGGCACCGGCAGCGCCTATATCCGGAGCGGCGGCGCGGTGATTGATAGCCGGGCTCATACGGTTACGATTCCCGCTGCGCTGAAGCAGGACAGCGCCAGCCCTGGCGGTGGCTTGACCAAAATTGGCAGCGGCGCATTAAGCCTCGGCGGCGCGAATACCTACACCGGCGCTACCACCGTAAGCGAAGGCACCTTGCGAGTGAACGGTTCGCTCGCCAGCGGTGCGGTGACGCTCGCCAGCGGCACCACGTTGGGCGGGAGCGGCGTCATCAGTGTGCCGGTGTCCCTGCCGCCCAGTGCGACCCTGCAACCGGGCTTGGGTGGTTTGGATACTTCCACTCTGACCATCAACAACACCCTCACCCTTTCCGGCACGACGTTGATGGCTCTCAACCGGACCAACGCCCAAACCGCGAGCAAGGTTGCTGGCATCACCACGCTGACTTTGGGTGGCACCCTCACCGTGGTGAATGTGGGCGATCCCTTGCAAGGTGGCGACACATTCTCGCTGGTCAGCGCGTCCAGCGTGACCAGCGGCAGCTTCTTCACCGCCACGAACCTCCCGAGCCTGACTGCGGGATTGGGCTGGAATTTCAACCCAAGCAGTGGTGTTTTACAGGTTGTATCCAGTGTGAATCCAACGCCAACCAACATTGTATTTAGCGTGAGCGGCGGGACCAACCTGACGCTCACCTGGCCGGCGTCGCACATGGGTTGGTACGCGCAATCCAACTCGGTGAGTTTGGCCAGCCCGAGCTCCTGGTTTGATATCCCGGGTTCGCAAACCACAACCAGCCTGAGCATCACAATCAATCCGACCCTACCGGAAGTGTTCTACCGGATGCGACTTCCGTAATGAGCTGGGGTGATGGGCCGCGGTGGCGCGAGGGGCGCCCCGCGGCCCAGAGCCTGTAGACGATTGGTGAAAGATGATTATGAAGAAGGAAGCTCTCGACATGCGTCGCACGGACGGGGCGGCGTTCACTTTGATCGAACTCCTGGTGGTCATCGCCATCATCGCAATTCTGGCGGCGTTGCTCTTGCCGGCCTTGGCCAAGGCGAAGGAAAAAGCCAAGAACATCAGCTGCATGAGCAACGAAAAGCAGATCGCCATGGGGTATTTGATGTACGCCGGCGATAACTCTGACTTCCTGCCGGTAGCGGCAGCATCGCAAGGCGGAGCCGCAGCCTATGCTCCCGAGTGGTCGAGGGAGATTTCGCCATATATTAGCAGGAGCCAGGACAAAATCTCCGGTTTGAACGTTCACGGAACCGTGACCAGGTGTCCCTCGGCGAACCTGGACCTGATCTATAAGATTGCTGGTGTCAGCTCCGACATGAACACGAACGCCTTCGGTGGATACGGGCACAATTTTTACTATTTGGGCTATTACGACGGTGCGGAGAAGGTGCCCCCGCCCTATGGCGCGCCGTTTTGGGGTCGTCAGAAGCTCTCTTCGGTCAAAAAGCCTTCGGAAACGGTGGCTAACGGCGACAGCATTGACCCAGTGCTACCTCAGGACAACGGCTGGGGGATTGATCAATTTGGGTTTTGTGACCCGCCGAGCCATTGGTGGATCAGAGATGGCAAGTACTCGCACACCTACACCCGCCACGGCAAAGGCATCAACTATGCTTGGGCGGACGGCCACGCGCAATTGGGCGCCTGGTTGTTTATGATCAAAGGCCCGAACGGCAATCAGGATTGGTATTGGATGATAGATAAGTAGTTCGAACTGGTCGTCGTCAAGGGCCTATGGTGCCTGGAAATCTGCCGCCCTGATGCACGACGAGCCGGTTTCTCCGCTGTAGTCGCTCCACTGGCCATAGCCCAGCAACCGGCCCGTTAAGCCTAACCCTGGCATATTTGAAACCATGGGAACGGGCTCAGCGTGATCACGCCAGGCAGCGCGGAACCTCGGCTCCCGAAGTGCCACGCAATGCCTGGGAGATAGCCCGGCACCCGAAACGTTTGAAAAGACTAAATTAATGCAACTCCACGCCTTTGACTGGATTATCGTCCTTGCCTCCCTGTTGATCTGCTTTGCCCCGGCACTGTTCTTTGGCAAGCGGGCGGGCAAGAATACTTCCGAGTTCTTTGCTTCGGGCCGCTCCGTGCCGTGGTGGCTGGCGGGCATTTCGATGGTGGCCACGACGTTCAGCAGTGATACGCCCAACTGGGTGACGCAGCAGGTGCGCCAGTACGGAGTCGCGGGCAACTGGCAATGGTGGGCGTTTGTGCTAACGGGAGTCTCCACAGTCTTTTTCTTTGCCCGTCTCTGGCGTCGCTTAGGAGTGATGACCGACCTGGAGTTTTACGAAATCCGTTACTCGGGCAAGGCGGCGTCGGTAGTGCGTGGGTTTCGCGCGGTCTATCTCGGGCTGTTCTTTAATTGTTTCATCATGGGCATGGTGACGCTGGCCGGCTGCAAAATCGCCAACATTCTCTTCGGAATGCCCCCGTGGCAGACGATCCTTTTCTGCGGCTTGCTCAACGTGGTATTTGCCGCGCACTCAGGTTTGTGGGGTGTGCTGGTGATCGATATGGTGCAGTTTTTCATCAAGATGACGGCGGTGGTCGCGGCAGCGTTTTTTAGCCTGAAAGCGGTAGCCCGACATACCGGAGTTGGCGAGAGCGCTTGGGCGGGGCTGCAAAAACTGGTCAGCACGCTGAGCTCGCAACAGGTCACCATGCAAGGCTCGCAACCCGTCATGTCTGCGATTGACGGTCGTGGGCAACCCATCCTGGACATATTGCCTAACTTCTCCATGAATGAACTGGCGCTGATGATCTTCATCGTGCCCGTGGCCATTGGTTGGTGGGCCAACTGGTATCCGGGGGCCGAACCGGGCGGGGGCAGCTACATCGCCCAACGTATGTTGGCGTCCAAATCAGAAAAGGATTCCCTGGGAGGCGCGCTGTTCTTCAACCTCGCGCATTACGTGCTGCGCCCCTGGCCGTGGATCATCACGGCGTTGTGTTCGATCATCATCTTCCCGGAATTGAAGGACATACAAGCCGCCTTCCCCGGCGCGGATCCAAGCCTGCTTGGCCATGACAGCGCATTTCCGGCCATGCTGAAATTTCTGCCGGTGGGTTTCGTTGGGTTGATGGTCGGCGGCCTCATCGCGGCCAGCTCCTCCACTATCCTGACGCATCTGAACTGGGGGGCGTCCTATTTGGTCCACGATTTCTATCGGCGTTTCATATCTCCCAATGCCAACGAGAAACATTACGTGAATGTGGGCCGCGTTTGCACTGTGGGGCTGTATGCCGTGGCCGCGCTCCTCAGCTTGCTGTTGAATTCCTCGCAGGACGGATTCGAGGTGCTCATTTCCATCGGTGCGGGCACGGGGCTGCTCTATCTACTGCGCTGGTTCTGGTGGCGCATCAACGCATGGTGCGAAGTGGTGGCGATGGTCAGTTCCTTCACCGTGTCCGTCGTGTTTTTCATCATGAAGAAGACCGGTCACGCCCTGCCGTTCGCGAACACGGTGCTGTATTCGGTGGCCTTTACCTCGATTTGCTGGCTCGTCACCGCCTTTCTTGGTTCCCCCACCAGCCGGGAACGGTTGATCGCGTTTTACAAGAAGGTGCATCCTGCGGGGCCGGGCTGGACCAAAATCCGCCAGGAAGCCGGCGTGAGTGAAGCCGAAGCGGCCCTCCACGGCGATCACATGGGCATGGCGACCTTGGGTTGGATTTCAGGTTGTCTGACCATCTGGTCGTCGCTCTTCGCTATCGGCAATTTCCTCTATGGCCGCACCCAGACGGCGTTGATCCTCACCGGCGTTTTTATCGTGAGCGGCTTGGTCCTGATTTACGTGATCAATCACCTCTGGGATAAATCGGGCAGTCGTTAAGAGCTATCATGGTGTGCGCCGATTACCCGAAAAGGCCTGGGGCATGGACTTGAAACACGACGTGGGCGCCATCGCGCAACGATTTCAAATCTACGGCGCATTTGTGAGCACCGAGCCTTACGGCACCGGCCACATCAACGACACCTACTGCGTGGTCTTTGATCAGGCGGGATCGCGCGTCCGCTACATCTTTCAACGCATTAATCATCTGGTGTTCAAGAATCCGGTTGGGCTCATGGACAATGTCTCACGGGTTACGCGGCATCTCGGTGGCAAGTTTGCGGGTGCGCGCGACCAAAGCCGCCGGGCGCTGACCCTGATTCCCGCGCGCGACGGCAAGCCGTTTCATCACGATGAAAACGGTCTCTATTGGCGGGTGTATCTGTTCATCGAGCGGGCGCAAACCTACGACGCAGTGCAATCCCCGGCGCAAGCCTTCGAGGCGGCCCAGGCGTTTGGTCGTTTTCAAAGTTTGCTGGCCGACCTGCCCGCGCCGCGCCTGCACGACACGATTGCCGATTTCCATCACACGCCCAAAAGATTCCTCGCCCTGGAACACGCCATTGCCGCCGACGCTGTGAACCGCGCCGCCCACGCGAAGCCGGAGATCGCATTTGCCCTGCGGCACCAGGGAATGAGAAGTGTATTGCTGGAGGCGAACCTCCCGGAGCGTGTCACGCACAACGACACCAAGTTCAACAACGTGATGCTGGATGACGCCACTGGTGCCGGCATTTGCGTAATTGACCTGGATACCGTGATGCCCGGTCTGGCGCTCTACGATTTCGGCGACATGGTGCGCACCACGACCAGTCCCGTGCCGGAGGATGAGCGCGACCTGGCGAAGGTGACCATGCAATTTCCGATGTTCGAGGCGCTGGTGCGCGGGTATCTCACATCAGCCTCGGAGTTCCTGACGTCAGCCGAAAAGCAACACCTCGCTTTTGCCGCCAAGCTCATCACGTTCGAAATTGGGATTCGCTTCCTCACCGACTTCCTGGCGGGCGACACCTATTTCAAGATTCATCGTGAAGGCCACAACCTCGATCGCTGCCGCACGCAGTTCAAACTGGTGGAGTCCATTGAACAACAGGAAACGCAAATGAACCGTTTGGTGGAGGAAATCTAATGCGCGTATTGGTCACCGGCGGCGCGGGATTTATCGGCAGCCACCTCGTGGAACATTTCCAGGGGCAGGCCGAAGTGCGCGTGCTCGATAATTTGCGATCCGGCTTCAGGCACAATATCGCCGCGTTCAAACACGAGTTCATCGAGGCTTCCCTCCTAGACCGCGAGGCCGTGAGGTGCGCGGTGCAGGGGGTGGATTATGTTTTCCATCTGGCGGCGATGATCAGCGTACCGGAGTCTATGGCCAAACCGATTGAGTGTAACGGAATCAACACCACCGGCACGCTCGTCTTGCTGGAGGAGGCCGCGAGAGCCGGCGTCAAGAAACTGGTCCTGAGCACCTCGGCTGCGATTTATGGCGATAACCCGGTTGTGCCGAAGGTCGAAACGATGCTGCCGGAGCCTAAAAGTCCCTACGCCATCACGAAGCTCGCCGGGGAGGTTTACTGCAAGATGTTCGCCGAGGAGGGTCGGTTGCAGACGGCGTGCCTGCGCTACTTCAACGTCTTCGGCCCGCGGCAGGATCCCAAGAGCCAATACGCGGCGGCCGTGCCTGTCTTCATTGACCGCGCGCTGCGGCATGAGCTCATCACGATTTACGGCGACGGCGAGCAGACGCGCGATTCCATTTTTGTGAAAGACATCGCGGCGGCGAACGTGTTTTTCGCCACGCAGTCCAAGGCCACAGGCGTTTTCAACGTCGCGTACGGTCAGCGCATCACGATCAAGGAACTGGCAGCGACGATTTGCCGTTTGACCAGCTCGCGATCGGAAATCAATTGCGCTGTCGCCCGGCCCGGCGATGTAAGACATTCGCTCGCATCGGTGGATAAATTACGCTCGGCGGGTTTTATCCCCACCGCAAACTTCCATGCCGGTGTTCAAGCCACGATCACTTATTTTCATGAAAGATCAGACATACATACCCCCGCGCGCTAGAGCGGAGACCGCGATGTCCGTTCCATTCGTTAAGGTGGGCAAACCGCATCGGCAGACATTGAAGCCGTCTGAAATGTTGATTCTGGAGGCGCAATCGTGATCCGCATCCACGAGACCACGCGCACGATTCCATTTTTTCAGCCCGTGCCGCTTACGGAACTGCCGCTGATCTACCAGCGCGAGCACCTGTTTCCCTATACCAGCTACAGCGACACGGCGGCCACACCCGTGCCCCGCACATTCCGCATGGTCGTGCTGGAAAACGACGCGCTGCGCGTTGAAGTTGCGCCCGAATTGGGCGGACGGATCTATAGCCTGTACGACAAACGCATCGGAAAGGAAGTTCTGTTCAGCAATCCGGTCGTGAAACCTGTGCGTATCTTGCCGATCTGGGCGTTCATTTCCGGTGGCATCGAATTCAACTTCCCCATCGCCCACTCACCAACGTCCACCGCGGAAGTCGGTTGCGCGGCGGGGCAAATTGGCGATTACGGGTTTATCCGCATCGGCGAACGGGAGGCCCGCACCGGCATGGAATGGGTCGTTGAGCTTGGACTGGTTGCGGATCAACCCGTGCTGGTGCAGCGGAGCGCGTTCCGCAATCGCACCGACTCGGATCATCCGTGGATGTCGTGGACGATCGCCGCCATGCGCTCGACCGAAGGCACGGAGTTCGTGCATTCACCGCACCGCGTGCTGGTGCATGACCATCGCGTGGCGGACTTGGACTGGCCCGGGGAGGGCTTGAATTGGGATCGCAACTCGAAGCAGATGACCGCCTTTTTCTGGAAGCCCGGCGGTTCGCCGACCTTCGGCGCGTTCCATCACGATCTGGGCTTCGGGCTGATGCACCTGGCGGAACCGGCGCAGTTACCCGGCAAGAAAGTCTGGACCTATGGTTACGGCGAGCATCGCCACTGGGGGCAAGGCACGACCGAGAGCGACCTGTGCTACTGCGAACTTGAAAGCGGCCCGCTCCTTGACCAGGGAGAGAAGCCGCGCTTTCCGAAGAACACCGAGCGCCACGTTGAGGAATACTGGATTCCGGTCCACTCGCGCGAAGCCTGTGACGCTATCGCATGGCCTAAGTTCGACCTCCCGCCCATGGAGGATTCGTGGATTGGTTGGAAACACTCAGTCTGGCAGGGCGAGTGGGAGAAATTCCGAGCGGACAATGGCCCACTGCCCAGTTCCCCGGTGCCGACCGGCCTCGAAGTCGAATCGGCACTGCGCCAGGAGCTTGCACGCAGCAATGCCAGCGCCGCCGAACCGCTAGCGTTTTGGCTGGCGTTCCGTGGCCGTGCGCGCGAAGCCCTCCGCCTCGTCGAGACTAACTCCGCCTCCACGGCACGGCGCTTGGCGGGATTGATCCTTTGGCGGGAACTCGGCGAGACCATGCGCGCAGTCGCGCACCTGAAGGCAGGGCCGCTGCAGGATCCGATCGCGGTCGTCGAACTAGACATTCTCTACACGGAACTCGGCCTCATAGAGGAACGCGTGGCCTTGCTGGCCCGGCCTTCGGAGCAACGCTTGGTCATTGAGCGTCGCGCTGATCTCGCCCTTGCCCTGGGCCAACCCGCGGAAACCCTTCGTCTCCTGACCGAAACGCCTTGGCCGCGCGAGCACCAGCGATATACCCGCGGGGACTTGTGGAAGGCTGCCAAGGCCGCCCTCGGCGAGGCGGATGCCAAACCTCCCGCCTTCCTTGGCGAAGACAACCTGGCACGCTTCGGCGCCTATTGGTCCGACTGACCAAAACCCGCCGCGCAACCGTGTGCTAATGAGAAACCATTACGAGGCTAACAGGTTTCTGGCCGCCTTGGTAATGCTTTGGCAGTATTTGATCTTGAAAACTGCACAACAAAACTGCGCTTTCTCTTGCCCGCCCAAGTCACTTGGTGACACCCTTTTCAATTCACACATGAATTTATGACCGACTCATTACGAAGAAGCCATTGGAAGTGGTTGATTGCCATTCAATCTATCGTCGGGCTGCTCTTAACTCTTTCTGCGGGGGGCAGAGCTGCGGGGGCACCAGCGAAGGCAGCTAGCGGTCAACCGCCGGCGATGGCGCGCGTCGTTCCACGCCTCAAACAGATGGAGGCGGACCAAGGGGTTTTCACGTTCAACCAAGAGACGCTAATCGTGGCGGCGGGCAACCCAGCGGCCAAGCTGGAGGCCCGCAGGTTCGCCGCGCGGATGAATACGGCGCTCGGCCTGCAGTTGACCGTTGCCGAGTCGTCTAAGCTCCGACGGCGCGCAATCCATTTTGAGCTGGTGAAGGCCCTGGCAGGTGTTCCCGAGAATCCGGGCAAGGATGAAGGATACCGCATCGTGGTTGAGAACAGGCGGGTCCGTCTGCAGGCCCGGTCGGATCGCGGACTGTTCTATGCAACGCAAACCTTATTCAATCTCTTGGAACGTAAGGGAGAGGATTTTACCATCCCGGCCTGCCGCATCGCGGACTGGCCCGAGTTTCTCTGGCGGGGCCTGCTGGTGGCCCCAGGTCAGGTGTTCATGCCGCTGGCCGAACTGAAGTACAACATTGATGAGATGGCCCGCAGCAAGCTCAACCTGCTGCACTTGCACCTGACCGACAACCTCATATTCGCGCCTCAGATCGCGAGCTACCCACGGCTGGTCGGCCACCAATTGCGCACCGAGACAGAAAAGACAAATCAGTTCTACACGAAGGCGCAGATGCGCGAGTTGGTGGCCTACGCCGCCGATCGCAAGGTGGACATCCTGCCGGCCATTGAAATCCCCGGCCACGCCATGGCCATTCTCAAGTTTTTGCCCGAGGTTTCCTGCAAACCGGAAAGCGGGCCGGTCAGCACGTCCACCATGTGCCTGGGGACGGAGGCCACGTATCAATTCGTCGAAAAGGTCATCGGTGAGCTGGCCGAAATCTTTCCCTTCCCGTACATCCACATCGGCACGGATGAGGTTGAGTTCACCGACCAGCCGCAGGCTGGAGTGTTCTTCAACTGGGAGGAGTGCACCGTTTGCCGCGCGCGGCGCAAGACCGAGGGTCTCAAGGACGTGCGGGCGTTGTTCTATTACTTCACGCGGCGAACGGATGCCATGGTCAAGCAGCACGGCAAGCGGATGATGATGTGGAACGATCAGATTGATGTGGGCCGTCCCAAGGACGTGGACCTGCCGCGCGACATCATGATGCATTACTGGCGAATTGCGGAAAAAGGGCGCGGGCCGTGGGAGAACTGCTCCTATGACAAGTTTCTGGAGCTCGGCTTTCCAGTGGTCAATTCGTGGTATCCCGAGACCTACATTGATATCTATATCAAAGAGGAAAACCTGGCCCGCTGGAATCCGCTGACGGTGCCGAAGTTGCCGGATACCAAATACCGGAAGCAAATCCAGGGCTCGACGCTGTGCGCCTGGGCAGGCTTGGACATCTACCCGCGTGTGTTGCCGTCGGCTATCCCGTTCTTTGCCGATCGGGTCTGGAACCTGGAGCCGATTGAGGATCCGAAAGCCTTCGCTCGATCCCTGCCAAGGCACATCTTCGGCCCTTACACGCCCGTCGAGTTGGACGGTCTCTACGATGTGCTGGGAGGGATGATCCTGCCGCTTCAGTTGGAAGAAGGGATGAAGGCGCATCCCAAAACCTCGTTGCCAGGCCTGACCGTCGAGCAAAAGCGGCAGGCCTACCAAGATCTATTGCGAGTCATAGATCGGACGATCAGCGAGGGCAGGATTCAAGAGTTGCCCTCACTGAAAGAATACCGGGAGAGCGTGCGGTGGTTGTTGGAGCAATTGGATAAGAAGCCGTAGGGCTTACTGAAAATCTCAATGGAGGGCGCGCGAGTTGCTGCAAACCCTCAACCAATGGTCTTAGATACGACTCGCGCCATGAAGACGATCGCCCGCTCTCTTGTCGTCACCGTGACCTTGCTAGCTGCGTCCGCTGCCGCGCTCACCGTCCGGGTTCAGCCCACGCCGCACGGACCGCAGATACACGTCAACGGCAAACCCATTCCACCTCAGTTCTTTTTTGGCGTGCCACGGAGTAGAGGCATCAGTGAATCGCCCGGACCATTCTTCGAGCAAGTCGCGTTGGCGCAGGATGCGGGCGTGAATTTCGTTTCGTTTGTCGCGCCCAATTGCTGGACATCGCCGGAGCAGCCGCTCAACTGGCTGGCGCTGGACGACCTCTGCCGGCAAATCATCGCTGTCAATTCCAAGGCTCTGCTCGTTCCGCGCGTTAGCGCCAACGCCCCCGATTGGTGGCTGCAACGCCATCCCGAAGCGCGGATGGTTTACGACACCAACCAACCGGCCTGTCTTGCGTCGGTCTCTCATGGTGACTATCGCACTGCCGCAGCCGCGCACCTTGAGCGTTTGTGCCGGCATCTTACAGCAACATTCCCGGATCACTTCGCAGGCGTTCACCCGTGCGGTCAGAACACTGGCGAGTGGTTCTACGAGGGCTCCGGAGATCGCCCGTTGAGCGGTTATGACCCGGCCACGCGCGAAGCGTTTCGCGCGTGGCTCCAGGCGCGCGGCGATGCGGACTTTGCCACTGCCGAACCACCCATCGCGGATGAGCGCCGCGCTCATCCCAACGGCTTCCTGCGCGACCCGGCCAGCGAGCACCTTTCTGCTTTTCCCCCCGGTTCGCTCGCCGCCATCACCGACCGGGCCGGGTTTTCCCATGCCGCCACCACGGCGCGCAACGAGCCGTCGTCCAGGTTGCCCAGGCTCCGAGCGGTCAGGCCCGGTGCCGCCTCCAGAACAGACCAGCAAAACTCGCACCCCCCAAGGAGCTGCACCCCGCGGACTCCCCTCGTCGCCAGTTGACCACGAGGACACCCCGAGCGGGATTGCTCCGACGCATGGCCCCGGGGCCGCTGCACTGTTGTTGGGGTTGTCGTGTTCAGTGTCTTGTTCCAGTCCCTTCGCCCTTCACCGCGCGGCTTTGGTGCGGGGGCCGGGACAAGTGGTGCCCTCTGAAGACCACTCCCACTGGCCGCCCGCAGTCGCCGCGCTTTTTGGTGAAAGGGCGAAGAGCCCGAAACAAATAAAAAACATGAACACGACAAATCAAAACAACAATACAGCAGCCCCGTCCGTAACCATCGCTCCCCGCAATCCCGCCCGAGGCGTCCTCAGCTTCGTGGTCACCCTCACGACCCACAAAGACGTCCGCTCCTACCCCTGCCGCTCCATGGAAAGCGCGATCAAGCTGGTCGAGCGCTTCATTGCCGGCGTCACCAAGCCCGCGAAGCCCTACCAGGAGCCCGAGACCAACCCGCACCAGTACGACGGCCCGCCGCGCACCGCCGAACAGGTGGCCGCATAAGCCAGACCTCCCCGACTCCGGTCGGGGATTTAATGCCGAGTAGGTAATTATGCCGAGTGGAGGCAAAGAAATACCGACTTTGCACGAAATATGGGCAATTCTGCTTCTCAGTGCTCGGCATAATTTAGCGAGGTGGCAACGAACGAAACAGGGGAGGCTCTCGGCGCTGTGGATCAAAGGTGCCTCGATTTCCTCGAAATTCTGCGTGAGGCAGGTTGCGCA
>Ga0194053_10000881_pt1 | contig 20814 bp, 20 predicted proteins | sample SepL228m_MetaG_FD_161684 | JGI IMG/M metagenome (GOLD analysis project Ga0194053, IMG submission 161684) | Anoxic zone freshwater microbial communities from boreal shield lake in IISD Experimental Lakes Area, Ontario, Canada - Sep2016-L227-8m | ecosystem: Environmental > Aquatic > Freshwater >... | reverse complement strand
CGCCAAAATGTCGGGCAATATCAGACAGCGTATCATTTTCACGCGTGTTGACTGCGGCAATCGTACCGACCAGCGTTTGACCTTCGGATAACTGAAACTCATGAGACTCTATGGTTTTGGTTTGCGGCTGAAGTTTTTTCTGGTTATCCTCTTCCCGAGAAGTCAGGTTTCCATTTAGATCAGGGAAAAACATCAGATGTTGACAGCCGCTGCTTAAGATACTGAGCAATATTACGCCTATCCATTGGATTGCGGATGATGTTGATTTTTTAAAATTTGAGGGGTTCATTTTAATCTTGTCCAAAGTTGGGTATGGATGCAAGTCGTCCTGAAAGGTGTGATCTACTAAAATGCTATTGTTTATCTTTTGGGTAACAGACAACAGCTTGCTATCTCTTTGAGTATTTTTCGAGCTTTTCGTGGATAAACCGCTTTCCCCAACTTCATGGCAAGGCACGCAACCAGTAAGCTTTATGCAGGCTCAAGCCTCTGCGCAATGCTTGCGGCAATTGCCTATGTAGACCACCCAGTTTATAGCCAAGCCATTTCAACCCCGTCCGTAGAGCTGCCGAAGGAATTAGCCAGGGCGCGTGCTTTAGCAGATAGCGCATTTCCGAGATCACAAAACGCAAGCCTTCGCCAGACGCGCCGCCAAAGGTCTGTTGCAGCCACGAACTATGGCTGTGGAAAACACCAATATCGAAGTAACGCTTAAATTCATCCAGAAAGCCGTAGTCATGAGAGTGAAACACTTGGGCATCGGCGCAATAAGCGATTTTCCAACCGGCTACCAACATCTTGCCTGCCACATACGTGTCTTCGTTCATGATGGTGTTAACGGGGAAACCACCTGCCTGCATCAGTGCGCTGCGCCGATAGGCGGCAAATGAATTGGATATAAACACCGTTTTAATGCCAAAGCGTGTTCGATCTTCCAGGCTGCGTAACCGGCTTTTGGCTGGATAATTAAAAAGACGGGCGTGGGCGGCAATAGGTTCGGCGTTACCATGCGGAAGCTGACGACCATAAGCCGCACCAACCCGCTCATCAGCAAACGACGCCAACAGACATTCGATAGCATCGGGGCTGGCTAATAAAGCATCCTGAGTCAGGAAAATTATAATATCCATTGCTGATAATTTATTCACGCCAAGCTGGCGAGTGCCACCGTGATTAAACTCCGACTTAGAAATTACCTGCACTTCAAAGCCTTGCGCACGCGCCAAATCTACGGTGTCGTCACTGGAAGATGAGTCCATTAGCAACAGGCAATCCGGTTTTCGGGTCTGTTGCTCGAAGGCTTTTAACCAGAACTCCCAGTGACTACCCGCGTTTAGTGTAGGGACGATAAGACCCGCCTTAATCATAATAAAGATTCCTTGACAAGTTGTTGTGACAGCTTGGCTTGATTACAGCTCTTTAAAACCTGCCAGATTTGTTCTCCCAGTTTGACAGGATCAAGCTGTTGTTCGACATACTGCCTGCCATTCCACGACATCTGTTCCCACGCCAAACCATCTCCCACTGATTGAGCTTTACGCAGTGCTTCGCAGACGGAAGCCTCGGTTCTATCAAAAACAAAGCCGACTCCAAACGCTTCCAAATGATCCCATGCCAAGCCCTTGGCTACCAATACGGGACGTCCGGCTGCCATGGCTTCCGCTACCACATTGCCAAAGTTCTCGCGCATGCCGCCAGCGGCCTCCAGACCGGAAGGCAACACCAGAAAATGACTGTTTGCCAACAAGTCCATCACGCCCTCGCGCTCCAGATAGCCTCGATAAATGATAGCGCCTTTTGCCTGCTCAACCAGCGCTTGAAACTCTTCGAAATAATTGCCATCTACGCTTCTACCGGCAATGACCAGTCGATCCGCAGGCCATCGAACTTTTAACCAGGCTCTGATAAAAGCATTGATGCCTTTTTCTTGCTGAATGTGTCCCAGAAAACAGAGATTCATGCCTGCACTGGCAGGATAGGGAGACACGTTACACGCCTGACTATCAATTCCGTTTGGAACCAATAGGATGCGGGCCTCTTCGCCAAGCACGTTGCGTACGCCTTCGGCCTCGGTTTCGCTAGTGCAATGCACGGCGATAGCCCGACGCAGGGTCGGAAAAGTCAACCATTGATAAAATAACCATTTATGAAGCTTCTTCCGTCGAATCAGCTCAACATGCTCCGGCATTAGGCCCCCATGTACAGCCACCATAAACGGGCGACGCAGCACAACACAAAACACGCCTGCAAGCGTCGATGGCCAGGTGGCAATGCCGTGGATGTAAACTACCGGTGCCCGTAAGCATAATTTAAACAGCATCGGGATAGCGCCTAATCCAAAGCCCCAACGCCTGAAACCATAACAACGATAAAGCCTGACATCAACCTGCTCACCCAAACACACATTGTCCGGCCGCAGTCGGCCGGCAATTGATTCATCGGAGGCGACCAATACCATTTTATGCCCGCGTTCTGCCCAAGCTTTGGTTAAAACACTGGCAGTGACGGATACGCCGCCATAACCTGTGGCTGGTGGTATATGTGTGGTAACAATACCTACATTCATAATAATTTTCCTATAAGTGTCGTGAATAAATTTTTTAGGGGCAAGGTGAAAGGTTCAAGGCGAAAGGGACAGCCCGCCGATTCGCCCCCTTTGCCCTTTGCCCTTAAACCTTGCGCCTTTAACCTTTAACCTTAAACCTCCCTCCCATATTCCAGAAACCCGCGCCAAATACCGACAAGATTGTAAAAAGAATAAGCCAGCTTTTTCGGGTTTAATAAAACCAGCGCAAGCAGCATTTTCAGTAGCGGAGCGACAAACATCTTACGTACGATGTAGTACAGCATAAACGCATCGCGCTGATTGGCGAATTTTCGGATGTAAGCCCCAACCCCCGTGGAATACATCAGCATTCTTGCCGTTCCCAGCTTGTAGTGATCTTTATCCGGGTGATAAATTTTTATTCCCGGCGTATAAAATGCAGTATTGCCCGCCCGAAGCAAACGATACAAAAGTTCAAAACCTTCACCCCCGGAATATTTGGAACCAATCCCGAAATCGTGATCCAGGTGAAACTGCTTGCCATCAATTTTGTTACGGTCAAAAAACTGCGTAAACTCGACTCCCATCATCTGAAACCGTGAAAAATAGCGGGCTTTGCGGCTGTTAACACCGATGCTAAAACGGCTGGATAAAAAAGTGTATGAACCCGCAACCAATATGGAAAGGGTTTTACGCATCACAAACTCAGCGACTACTTTTTCCAGGACATCCTTTTCATAAGTACAATCATCATCAGGAAAGGCAACGAATCTGCCGTGGGCCAAGCCTATACCGTAGTCTCTGGCTCTGGCGTTACCCACAAAATCCACTTTCACATGCTTTACATCAAGGCAATCCTGATAAAACTCGACGATGGCATCAATTTTACCGTCCTTGTTTTGATCGATAATGAGCAGCTCAAAATTCTTATAGGTTTGGTTCATTAGAGACTTCAAAAAATCAACCACTTCCCGGTCTCTTCCCAGTGTTGCTAAAACCAGCGAAATTTTCATAGTACTTATCCAGTCTGAATACCGGCTTTTGCCTGCATATAGATGGTTGCCTCATACCAGGTAAACATCAGTGCAAACTCCAGGCCGGCAAAACCATCCAAAAAGCCACCCCGAAATACAAAGTGGTATAAAAAACGGGCGAGAATCCTCAGCCAGGATCGTCCCAATAAAACGCTCAAGCGTCCCCGGTTGGTCATTATTGCCTCCGTTGGCGGCTTAAGCTGCACTTCTTGCGCGGCTTTATCGACATGTTTATGCATCCATTCAATAATTTCGCCATGATAAAAATAATGTTGATAAGGAATAGCACAATAGTCGATTCGGCAGGTATTAATAACGGCCTCACCATGCCCCGTGTGGTTGCGGACAAAGCGGGTGGTATCCCTGCGCACCAGCCTTGGATGATAAACGGGATAACCGGGCGCATGATTTAGTCGCTTGCCGCGCAGATAAAGTATCGACGGCACCATCACTACATCAACCGAATCGGTATCCACCTTCCCGGCTTCAAACCAGTCGTAAAATGTCTGCGGGTAAATTTCGTCAGCATCGACGAACAATATCCAGGGTGTATTGATAGCACAGTGATTAATGGCAAAGTTGCGTTGTTCGGCAAAACCCGGCCATGGATTTTTATAAATCCTGCAATACCGGCTATTAGCGATGGCAATCGTAGCATCGGTACTTCCCGAGTCCACAATCACAATGGGATAACATTCAGGAATAGCCGCCAGACAATCCGGTAGATTGACTTGCTCATTTTGGGTCAAAATAACAACAGTTAGCATAGTCATTGTTTTAGTTTTTTATATAAACCTGGAAAAAGCAGTGAATGATTGAAGTCTTCAAACGTTTCGGTCGGGGTTACAAACCCCGACCGGCATCCTGTGCAATGCAAAAGTTTCAAGAAGCGAGCCTGCCGTTTTTTACCTTAAACCTTGAACCTAAGTTAATTTTTAACCGCATATAAATTGATGTAAATACCCAGCCCGAAGCAATGCATCAAACCGGCAAACGGGATCTGTAAAAACTTTACCATTCCGTCAACAACAGCCGCAGGTCTGCCTTTCAGTCGCAACCTTTTAGATGCTGCGTTGAACGGGATTCGGGTTATTTGCTTCACCTTAACCACCCGAAAACCGTTTTTCTCTACCAACGCAGTTAAACCCTGTTCGGTAAAATAATTGACATGTTCCGGTATCCATAAACAAGCGTTATCCTTGGTGCCCAGCAGCTTGACCAGAAACGAATCATAATTGGGCACGGCACAAGCCAAAACACCACCCGATGCCAGCAGGCCGGACACCTTGTTAATGGCATAATCCGGCTCAAGTAGATGCTCCAATACCTGCGACATCATGACCACGCCGAACTGTCCCGATGGTTCGTAATTCTCAAACAATACAGCCAACGGCTCATCACCGTTCAAGTTTTTAAACACGTCATTTTCATATTTTCCGGGATTAATGCTGACGGTGTTATAGCCCAATCTTCTCAGTGCTTCCGTGTAAAAACCAAAACCTGAACCAATATCAAGCGCCTGATCATTATCCGAACTGTTGAGCTGGTGAGCTTGATGACTCATGCGAACGGCATCCAACCTACAGTTGGGAAACGCTGTCTCTTGAGCCAACACCGCTTCAAGTGTTATCGCTTCGGTTAGTGCCTGGCCCGAGTATTGATAAATGGATTGCAACCATTGCCTGGCCGGAGGTCGATTTAAAAAACCGGTACCACAGCTTTCGCAACGATAGATACTGAACGCCGTGGTATTCACGCTTTCCGTATATTGAAAGTTTTTTTGGCGCCAAAATTTTATTTTCTCACCTCCGCAGCTCACACATTCGTGCAAAACATCGCCATAGATTCCTGAAACTGTTGTTGCATACGTCATAATATTCCTCGTTTATTTCTTTTTTATATAAGCTGTTAACCCATAATTTGGCTTAAAAACAGGTTATCTATCATTCACTAAAAAAATGCTCAGACCGTTACGTTGTAGTCTGACAGGTCGTCTTGTCTCTCCTCTATTGCCTGTTTATTTTTGGAACTGATATTTCGCCATGGCTTGGCCAGCATGGCTAAAACCAAAGCCTCAGCGCCAAAATAGACAGGATTGGCCATAGCCGCTCCGGGCAAGCCATAACTGTCTACCATCAGTGGAATACTGATGGCCGCCGTCACCGCCCCGCATAAGCGACCCAACAATAACCACCGTGTTCGTTTTTTTGCCAATAGTGGTTGAGATACTACAGTTCCCAAGGCATGTAGGGCACAGCCCAGGGCTATGGCAGGTATCAAGGCTACCGCTGAATGATATGATTTTGCCAGTATCCAGGAAACCAACCAGTCGCCGGTGACCAGTAATAGCAACACGCCAACAATGCCTAAAGCAAAAACACCGGCTATCCAAATCCATAAAATCTTAAAGGCTTCCCGGGTCTGATTCAGGGAATATAACTGAAAATAAACCGGCTGAAAGATACGCAACAAAACCATTGCACTGCGATTAAACGCCTCGTTGATTATCGTGTAAATGGCAGCATATAAACCCACCTCGGCAGCGGTCATTAAATAACCGATGACATAGCGATCACCCAAGCCGTTAATCCAAAATATCAATTCCATCGGAATTAGCGGCAAAGCATAAACCCATACCTCGGTTTTAAAATGTCGAGTGATGGCCGTGCGGTTTTTTTCATGAACTTTCGAACGCTGGACAAACGACCAGGCGATATTCGAGACCATGCTTGCCAAGATGTAACCCAGCAACACCCATTCAGTTTTTTGGTCTCCCCACCACACCAGCGCTACCGCCAACAACGGACGCAGGACGCTATCGGTGGTTTGCCACAAACTTGCTCCCCGCTGCCTGCGTTCACCAATCAATAACTGAATACCCAGTTCGCGGCGAACGGTTACGACCAGAAGAATGCCTGCCAGCATCAGCAGCCAAAAATCACTGTGCAAAAAATAACTACCCATCACGCCGCCCAGCACCAGCATATTTATTGCCAGAACGGTTGAGCGATTAGTCAGTCGGGTCACCACCGCATATAAATCGGCACGCTCCCGTTTACTCCGGCACTCCGGCAATAACCGCATGCCGGCGCAAATAAAAGGGTAGGAAAACAAGGTAACGCCAAGCGCAACAAAACCGTTTAATAAGGCAACTTGTCCGTAAACATCCGGTGTTACCAGTTCGGTGAGCAATCGGGTACCTGCCAATAAAGCGCAGGCGGACAGCAGTTGTCCAAACAGCGCCCAAAATGCATCACCGAATAAGTGTTTTTCTTTTAATAATTCAAACATGGTTTTTTTCCCTTTAAATACCCGTTGTCAGGATGGATTCTGATAATACGAATCCGGTGCCATCGAGTCAGCGTCCAACGACACTAAACCAGACTGATAGCCGGTGCCCAATACCGTTCCCCAGAGAAACATCAGTAACGCATTTTGTGGAAAATACTCCCACATATTAAAGGTCAGTCCGGCAACGAAGATAAACATCACGACCAAGCCTTTGTTGGGGTGACCAGACATTCTTGTCGTTATCCATAAAAAGAAAATATACGCCAGCAGACCTATCAAGCCATAACCGTTCAGCAAAAATAAATAAAGGCTGTCAGAATCAAATTGCCCCTTAAAATATTCGGCACCGTAAAGAATATTGATGGTATTGGAGCTCAGCCCCAAACCCCAGCCAAACAGCACATCTGCGGGGCCATGAACTTGTTCGGAAAATACCCGATGCCATAGATCAATGCGACCATCCTCGGTTGGATTGGCATCATCACGGCCACTGAGCAAAGGACTGGAAGCCAACAACAGCGCACCCACGGCAAACAGGGGTGCCGGCATAATCAAAGCCCAGCGATCCCGTGGCCGGAGCAGTGCATAAATCTGAAAATAAATAACCAACAACGAACTGATAAAAGCAGTTCGTGAACCACTCAGTAACGCTAAAAATACACTGACAGCCACCCATTTTCGCATTGACGGCACCAGTGAGAACAGTAGCGCACAAGTCGCCATACTTGCTCCAAAGAGGTTGGGGCTGACAAAAGTACCGAATGGCCGTCCACCGCCCAGAAATGAAACACCAAACAAAGGCGGTGCCCACACTGCTTGGGCCAAGGCCAATACAGCCTCAAATGCAAGGTAATAACGAAGATAATGCGCAAACTGATGGATAACCGGTTCACCACCGCCTAAGCGACTGACCACGAAGCCGATCAATGCCAGTGGCAAATATTCAAAAACGCGCAGACCCGCCAGCGGCACTACCCAAGGCAAGTCCAGATAGAGCGCATAACCAGCTTCAAAAAGTACGTAAGTAGCAACCACACCCAAAAAGGCAAATACAGGACTGATCAAGATGCCTCGCCGCAAGCGTGGTTCAAAAAACAAATACGCGACCAGCACAACCAGCATAACCTCGCGAAGAATACGCAAACCAAAATCCTGTTCACCATAAACTTCCTTCACCCCTGTCCAGGCTGACTCGACCTGAGGCAAAGAAGCCAGCACCGATACACTAACCAGCGTAACCAGTAAAATGGGCAAATCTTTTTCGAAGCGTATATTCATCCTATAACTACCCTTTATCGCTGCCGCGTCTTTTGCAGCAGGCAGACAGTGATGATTCGGAGGTTTTCCAAACCAGTCGCGCATTGCCTGATAACTTGGCATCCAGGCCAACCGGTTTTTGAGCGCCGCGCCCACTCTTTAGCGTTACCAGCATCGCCTCCCGAAGGACACCCAAACCAAAATCCTGTTCGCCATAAACGACTTTCACACTCGTCCAGGTTGATTTAGCTATCGGGAAAGAAACCAGCGTTGATGCGCTAATCAACGCAAACAACAGAACCGGTAATTTTTTTTCAAAGACTGTTTTCATATTACACCTGTACCTCTTCAGCTATCTCTTCCATCGCTTCAATCGTAGGTAAATAGCAACTGTTCTGACGTTTTCCCAACCAATCACCCACCGCCTGACAGCCTGCCGTAAAGACTGAGGCGTTCTTTTGCTCTCTATCGGTTCGGCTGTAGGCGTAACCATAATAGGGATAATAGGATGACCCTTCTTTCATGTCGTTGATAATAAAACCATTGGGTTTTATTCCGACCTGTTGAAAACGCCTGAAGCTGACCTCTAATTCTTGCGCCGTGTAGCGACCCTCCTTAACCACCAGAAAGGTAGCATCAACGTGCTTGCCCATAATGGCAGCGTCAGTTGCGCCCAAAATTGGAGGTGAATCAATAACGATATGGTTATAAAAACTTTTCAACTGCTCAAGCGTCTCCGCCAAATTACCTATCTCCAACAATTCCGCCGGATTTAGAACCATACTGCCTCGCGGTATAAAGTCCACACCCACATCGGGCAGACTGATGATGACTTCACCGAGTGTAGCTTTACCGGACAACAAATCAGAAAGCCCCGGTTGCTTGTCAATGGAAAAGGTTTCATGCAACCGACCGTTGCGCATGTCAGCGTCAATGATTAACACACGCTTCTTTATACTCGCCAGCAATGCAGCCAGGTTGGTACTCACAAAAGATTTACCCATACCGGGTGCCGGACTACTGACCATGATGACTTTACTGGCATCGCTGGCCATCGTTGCTTCCAGCGTGGTACGCAAACCGCGCAGCGATTCTACGGAAATATCAAGCGGCTCCTGACTGACCAGGATGCCAGGTTCGCGATCCTTGCCCTGGTCAATCAAACGTGTCAATCGACGCTGTTTTTTACTATGCGGAATGGCGGCAAAAAGCGGCAATCCCACTTGATACTCCAGCAAAGCCGGGTAATTATCGTGGCGCTGCAAGGAGTGTCTCAAAAATACCTGAGCCGATCCGGCCGTCAATCCCAGCAAAGTGGCAAGGGTTAATAATAAACCGGGGTTTGGCCAATACGGCTTTTCCGGCGTTACCGCCAAATCAACGATCCGGGAATTACCAAGCGAACCGGCAGCGGCAATACGCTGTTCCTGGGCACTGTTCAGCAGCGACGTGTAAAGTTCGGTATTGACCTGCACATCCCGCGACAAGCTGACCACACTCTGTTGAGTGCGCGGCAAATCCTTGATGCGTTTTTCCAAAGCCCCCAGTTTGTTGTCAATCCGCTTGATTTGCGCACTGGTGGCGACCATGTCCGGATGCGCGGATTCCAGACGTTGACTCTGCTCGTCGTACTTTTGCTTGAGCTGAATACCCAGCGTTTCCATTTCGGACGCTTGTTTTAGCAATATTTCAGCCTCGGCGGATATATCAACCGCGCCATGTTTTTGCCGGTAGGCGCTCAAGCCTTGTTCCGCCTTTTCCAGACGATCTTTAACAATTGGCAACTGGCTTTCCAGAAACCCCAGCTTTTGCGAAGCTTCCGCAGACTCCCAATTAACGGTCGCGTTGACATAAATGGTCGCAATATCATTGACGGATTTAGCGAGTTGCTCCGGATTATCACCTTTTAGCTCGACGCTGAGTATATCCGTGTCTTTGGAAACCTCCTTGACGGCAAACACTTTTTGCAAGATTTCGATGGCAGCCAGCGAGGTTTTTCGTGTCAACTCAAAATGGGTGCCGGGATGCGCCTCAAATTCAGCCAGTTTAATAACGACAGGCGTAGCTTCTCCAACGTCTGCGGAGAGGGTTTCACCTGTTTGTCCATTAACCAGTTCTTCATCCTTGGGGCCAAGCAAGAGAAAACGGCCTTCTTCCAGTGCAACCAAGGTAAATGCTTTTCCCAAATAACGATCCGGCACCGTGAAGGCAGCAATCTTCAACTTTTCACCGCCCCAGGCCCAGCGACCAAAACCCCACCATGACGAGGCAATCGGGTCATGCACGTCATGCCGACGCGCCAATGTCTCTCCGATAACGGGGAAATAAACGGGCGAAGACTCCACCATCAGATTTAAATCTTCCACCACCTTGCCGAGCACCGAACGGGAACGCAGAATTTCCACCTCACGCTGCGCCCTTGGGCTTTCGGCTTCAGTTGCTGCGCCATTCGCTTCGCTATGAAGTGGCGCCGAGAGCAGTGCCTTGTTTTTGTCGATCCGCAACAGCGCATCAGCCTTGTAGGTGCGCGGTGCCAGTATCAAATAGACCACGGTCACCAGCAACACCGACAGCAGTGTCAACAAAATGATCTTTCTGCCTTCGATTAGCAGATCAACCGTGTCGCGGATACTGACGCCCTGCTCTTCGATCCGGGACGGATTTAGCGGCGGTAATTGGGCAATTGCTTCATGCTGTGAATATAGAGTGTTCATATCTCAATCCTGTAAAAAAACCAACCGTTCCAAAAGCCTTTATATGCCATGAGTAGCCGCCAGCGACATCATCGAAGTGAAGGAGCCCGGCAGTATTTGGTTTAACACCCGTGACCATTGGGTAACGCCAGCAGTACCTACAAAAACGGTATCGTGCGCTTGCAAGGCAAACTGGTCAGCCAAAATCAACGCGTCGGGGGAGCCTGCATTCAACTGAAAAATCTCGGGCTTCATATCGCCAGGACGAATCACAAAAACATCTTCCGGTCTGGCCGTGTTTAAATCAAAACCATAAGCTTCCGCCAAGGCTTGTGAAAGCGACAGCTTACCCTTGTTAATTTGCAGGGCCTGCTGCCTGCCGACTTCGCCCATTACCAATACTTTGTTGTCTTTATGGTCGGGGACATACAGCACATCGCCGTCCTTGAGCAGCAAGTTCTGGGTAGTGCTACCCTTTGCATACAGACTGAGCACATCAATCTTGTAGACTTTGCCGTCACGCGCCAAGGCCACGTTGCTCATATCAGCATCCGGATTAACCCCGCCGGCACGGCTGATGGCTTCGGCAATGGTTAAGGGTGTCTCGTTCATGGACTGAACGCCCGGTGTTTTTACTTCGCCGACAACAGCGGCCCGATGGCTTTGAAACGACAACACCCTAATATCAAGTTTGACCTTCTTAAAGTATTTGGAAAGTTCGCCGGTTAATTCCGTCCTGACCTCGCTGACAGTTTTTCCGGCAACATGGATATTGCCTACATAAGGGTAATAAAGCTCGCCATTTTCATCGACCACTTTACCTGCCAGTTCAGGCAGTATTTTTTCACCACCCGGATCGTTCAGTTCTGGATGCTCCCAAACCGTAATCTGCAAGCGGTCTTGCGGGCCAATTCGGTAAACCGCTTTGCTGATATCCACCGGCGGAAGATTATTGACCGCTTGCAGCCGCGAATTTTCGCGCTCGATAATCAGATCGGCGGTAATCTGGACGATTTTGGGCTTTTCTTTAACCATCTTGCCGTTCTTCATGACCGGCACTTCCAGTTGCGACAAATTATTTTCTGTGTTCATTTCCATGCCGGGTCTTAACGAACAAGCCGACACCAGTAAAACCAGGGTTAGAAGCATCAATCTACACATAACGGACATTTCCTTAGTAAGCGTTCTTATTGATAAAACCGGTTAGCACCGTGCGTAGTGCAATTTCCAAATCGAACCATACCGACCAATGTTGGATGTAATACAAATCATGCTCTATGCGCTGATTTAAATCGGTGTCGCCACGCCAACCGTTCACTTGAGCCCAGCCGGTGATACCGGCCTTGACCATGTGTTTCTTCATGTAATTGGGTATCTGGTCTTTAAATACTTCGACAAAATCAGGGCGTTCCGGACGCGGCCCGACCAAAGACATATCGCCTTTAAGCACATTGATCAGTTGCGGAAGTTCATCCAGACTGGTTTTGCGCAAAAAACCGCCCAATCGGGTCGCCCGGTTTTCACCGGACTTGGCCCAAACTGCACCTGTTTTGGCTTCGGTATTGACTGGCATCGAACGAAACTTGAGCATGGTAAATGCTTGATTATTCCAGCCAATCCGCTCTTGCCGATAAAAAACCGGGCCTTTTGAGCTCAACTTAACGCCGATAGCGATAAGTGACAGTAACGGACTAATCAGTATCAACAGAATCAGCGCAAACAATCTGTCAACGAAAGACTTGATATAACCGTTAATGCCATGCAGCGGAGAAACCGAAAAATCCAGCGTAGGAATCCCGGCTACTGTATTTAAGCTGAGAAATTTACTTTGCTTAAAAGCAAAGCAGTCAATCACCAAACGAATACTGACCGGCACATGTCGCAATTGATACTGGGCACGCTCAGCCAGTGCTTCACCGGGAAAAGCAATCCAGACTTCATCAATGGCTTCCTTGATAACGATGGCCGCCAAGTCTTCCATTTTTCCGAGTTGCGGCAATAAAAAATCACCGGCCAAGCCCCTGTTTTCAGTTCGGTCATCAACATAACCAATAACCTGCAAGCCTGCCCATGAGGAATGATTTAACTGCTGGCTAACAGCAATGGCCATCTGGTTTAAGCCAACCAGAATGATACGACCCTGAGACCAGCCCCGAGAACGCAACCATTTCAACAACAAGGAAAGCAGACTACGGGCAGTGAGTACAAACAACAAGCCCAGTCCCCACCAAGTGACAATCCAGCGATAACTGGAACCAAACCAGAAATGCAAACGAATCAAGGTGACAATGGAAATAACCGATACGATGGCAAAAACCCAAGCCCTGACAATACGCGCAGTTTCGCCGCGCATCGTGTCATTTCGCCAAGGACGATAAACCTGGCCGATTTCGAAAAAGATAATAGTCGCCAATAGACCCAGGGCGATGACTATCCGGTAGTCCTTGTTGATGGTAAATTCATGTAGCCAAAAATAATTGGCAAGCCAAGCTGCCGTCATAAGCATGGCTATGTCGACAAATCGCAGCAACAGGATCACTGTGTGTCCATATTGCTTAAAGAGCCCGTTGAAGATGTTACCTAAACCGAGTGGCATAATCGCTAAACCCCTATACTGTTTATATTTAATGATGAACGGTGAAAGCGGTTCATCCCAAAGTCAAAGCGACCGATAATTGGCAAGGGTCGCTATGATTGGTTTAAAGAATACAGGGGCAAGATGAGAGGAAACCCGTAGATTTGATTAAGATTGAATGAAGACAGGCATTATTTTATTTTTATCCTGTTTCCAATTGATTTGGAGACTTTTAAAAGACGTTTCGCTGCAAGACAGGAGTCGAGTAGTCCCCAGAAGCGATAGTGCATGTGTTTTCACGGAGCGTTTTTTGCGTAGTGAAAATGCAGGCTTTACGAAATCGCGTCGAGTCATTGGAGAGCATGTGAGCCATCCCCTTGTTGGGTGGCGATCGAGTGACCAGGACGGCTGGGGCTTGCGTAGCAATCTAATTGGTCGCGGTATTTTTGAGGATTTCCACGTTGAAAGCAAGGGAAATCTTTACTCAAAAATAGCGACTCCCCGCTATTGATGTCGGCACACAAATTAACCAAATGGGTTTCGTAATCAACCTCAAAGGCAAGTGCATTGCGGGTATTGCGTTTACTACTGCGGCAGGCTTGATACGCCTCAAACAATTCTGCAAGTTCCAGTGTTGGCTTTAAATCTTGTAGCAGGTCAAATAAGGTAAGTTGTTGCATCACTGTCCGAAAAAAAACGGATAGCAATCTACATCACTATCCGTTGGGTCTAACTAAAGCTTTATTTAAAACCCCGAACCGCACGCACAGGCAGCGTGTTGTTCTTATTGTTGTTGTTCTGGTTGCCATTGTTGAAGTTCTGGTTCCACGCGTTGTTGCTATCGTTCTCCGTAGAGCTCCAGTAGTTGTTATTAGCAAAACCACCCACAACGTAAGATAAAGGCGTTTTAATAACCGCAAGGACTCTCATGGTTATATTGCTTAACTGCGCAAGCACAGTCCCTTTATCGCTTTTAATTAAAGCATGCTCACTGGCTGTCACCGTAACAACAGCCATTCCGGCGTTTTACTGGCTGGCATTACGCCAACCGGTAACCTGTTTGCCTATGCTGTCCATTAACACCGTGACTTCGGCCTGTTTTTTAAAGGACACGATTTTCATATCAACACACAGGCGTATTTCTAATTTGAGCAGTTCAAACTCATCCAAAAAATTTTCCAACAACTCTTTTTTTTGCGCTGACTTATTGGCACGATAGAACCTTCTAACCAGTTGCAGGGCATCCCGTTTCATATCCTGTCCCAAGGTGTACTTATACTCCTTGGGGAAATCTTTGGTTATTTCAAAAATTTTCAGAATCAGTTTATAGGTATCCCGGTAAACCGGCAAGTCGTAGTAAAGTGCCATAATCCTCAAAAAAAATTTCCCGCTTCGCGGGAAAAAAAAGTGTTAAAGGGTTGAATAGTTAAAAAGCCCGAACCGCACGCACAGGATGCGTGTAGCCCTTATTGTAGTTGTACTGGTTGCCAGTGCCGAAGTACTGGTACCACGCGTAGAGGCTACCGTCCTCCGTAGAGCTCCAGTAGTAGTTACTAGCAAAACCACCCACACCTGCCTGCCGTAAATTAGTATACATCAACATCAACTCACCTTCTGAGGGTAAAAACCAGTCACTTTTAGTCGGTGTAAAATACTTATCAGCCTCGTTGGCCGCACCCGATGTGCAATACCCAAGCATGGATATGGTGTTTGCCCGACCTTTGCCGACCGTATTACCAGCCCATCCCCCTACCGCAGGAATTGATGTGTCGGTTTTGTCACACCAACTAATATCCGGTATATCAGTCGGCGCGGCTTCCAGGTAGGTGAAACCAGGATACTGATCATAATAGTCAACAAAAAATATAAAGCCGCCACCAGGGCCCGGGGCGCCGACCTTGTATTTGTATTTATCAACACCCTCTAAAGGTGGTGGGGCGTGATGAGCATAGTGATCATCATCAGACCACGCATTGGCTGTGGAAATAGATAGGGGCGCTAACGCCAAGAGTAAAGCGATAGCAAATAGTTTTGAAATTTGATTTTTCATAACGTGCATCCTCATTAGTTTTAAAAAATGCAATTCAAGCCGTAACTTACTGCGCACAGAGCCCGGATTTACTACACCGCGTATGTTTCCGGCAATCATTGCATAAGTCTCCCAGTCAGCTAATTTTTAGTGGTGTTAATCATTCGTAACTCTATTAAAGAGAACAACAAGTCAGAATTTATTAACACAAAAAGTGAGCGAACTGTGAGTTGTGAGAAAATAGATCCCATGAGCCATCGGTAGAAAAAACGGCTTAGGTATCCATTAGACTGGGCCAAGATAAAGAGTATGATCCTTAAAATAAAAAAAACAATCCGTACAAATACCTATAAGCACTAACTATAAAATTAAGCGGCTTTACTATTGACCCTCGTTCCCACGGCCTCCGAAATGTTAGTTGCGATGTGAGCTTCGCACCCACAACAACGGTAGTATAAAATAGTCAGATACGAACATTTACTCCTCTACCGTGTTGCTTTTAATCTGGAGGTATTTTAAAAAAATCGTTGCCAACAGGCCATGAAGGTCTGCTATGGGTAAATAACCAGCCGTTTATTTACAGTAACCATTGGACGGCTTTTGGCCATTATGCAGAGCTCTGCAGCCATTATGTAGATTGCTCAGTTATGAATAGCGGTATTACAGCGAGCATAGCAGCCGCAGTGTTGAGTCGCAGAAGCAATGCCTAAGCTCTACATCATTAAAAAGCCTTCAGGAACTCTAGCAAAGAGTTCGAGCATGGGGCGCAGCACGCTTTTGATTAGCCACGCCTTGGTTGTGGCATGATGCGTAACAATGAGTTTCATGGTGGTATCCTGTTGTAGTGCCGCCAGTGGAAATCTTCGCGAAAATTATGTCTGCTAATTTGACGTGGCGCATGCCGCAAAGCTAGTGTTTACAAGGCACATCCGCCAAGTTGCTTACATACTATTCATAACTGGATAATCTACATAATCGCCGACAACTGGCAATCGCGGAAATCAACTTTTGGCTATTACCAGCTGATCAAGTCACTTATGTCAATAACGATTAACATATAATAACAACCGTACGATGAAAACAAATCAACATTCGACCGTAAGCTTTTCACTATTAGGGTTGGTTAAGCTTTACTCCAAAACGTCGGAGCGATTCACGCAACGATACAATACCCGAGAAGTGTATGGCATTAAAGCCAACTGCGGCAGCGGACTTTACATTATCCTCTATGTCATCGATAAAGATGCTCGTTTGTTCACTTTGCGCCCAACGTAGCGCCAGACGGAACACTTCGGGGTCTGGTTTCATTTTGTGGATTTTATAAGAAAGGAGTTTTCGAGGAAAATTTTCGATAAACGGGAAATCTCGCAGAACTGAATTATAGTGCCAACAGTTAGTGTTTGAAATTAGACAAAGGTCGGCGTTGTCGGCCAATTCCTCTATAAGCTTTTCCATCTCTGGATCATGCGAAAAGATATTTGACCACGCATCGACTAGCTCCTCTTCATTTAGAATGACATTGAGCGCATCACTACATGCTTGAGTGAAATCTGAGGGCGAAAGATTGCCCAGATCAAAGGCATGTCCGATTCCGCCTTCAAAGATGCGTTCATATACATCCAGAGGGTCAAGACTGTAAATTGCACCAAGCGCTCGGCAGGCTTTCATGTGATCAAAGGGAATTAGTACATTGCCGAGATCAAATGCGATAAATGTTTTCATGGGTAAGGAGAGTTTCCGGTTTGGAAGCGTTTAATATTAAATGATTATATAGTTTCCGTATATATTGTTAATTTTTGATCATACTTTTGGTGTTAGTCACGTTTGCTAAATCTATATGGCTTGCCACCTAATTTATACAATGGGCGCAAATTACGGAAGCCCGCCTGAAAATACAAATTTAACTGTCTGGTTTTGTCGTTCTCCGAAACAGAATTCACACCAATGAAAAGCGTCAGAAGTTATATCGAGTTTTTACACAGGTAGAATTGTAATTACGCCTTATTTTGTCCGATGCGTAGTTGAACAGGATCATCGGTTTTTTAAGAAAATCACAAAACCCATGATGCACTTTAAAGCCTTCCATTCATTAAAGATACCTCTGCTGAAATTGAAAAGACTCATAATGATTCGAAAAGGGCAACTTTCCGAAGAAAACATTCCTGCTTATAAATAGCTGGCTTTAGCAGAATGATTTTTCCCGCAGATTAGTGCGGCTTTACGCTTTATGACTATTTGTGACAGAGCTTTACTGTATTATAATTGAAACATTTTTTCACTATCATCCTCTTAATGCCATGGGCATTACCATGAATACTGCTGCATTGCTGCCTAAGTCATCCGATTCCCGACCGCAACTTGATCACAAATCCGGTTGGATCACCGCTGTAATTTTCTTGGGTATGCTCGTCATCGGCATAGCCTTCGCCATCTATAGTTTGGTGAACGATATTATCGATGCTGGCGGTGAGCCCATCACTTGGGCACCTTATATCTTGCTGTGCGTCGCACTGATGGTTGCGCTCGGCTTTGAATTCGTCAATGGCTTTCACGACACGGCGAATGCCGTCGCTACAGTTATTTACACCCATTCTCTGCCAGCCAACTTTGCAGTGCTATGGTCGGGTTTTTTTAATTTTCTAGGGGTGCTGTTTTCGAGCGGAGCAGTCGCTTTCGGCATCATCTCCCTATTGCCGGTTGAATTGATACTGCGAGTAGGAACCACAGCTGGCTTCGCTATGGTGTTTGCGCTCCTCTTCGCCGCTATTATCTGGAATCTTTGTACCTGGTTGCTGGGTTTACCCGTCTCTTCATCTCATACCTTAATCGGCTCCATCATTGGCGTAGGCGTTGCCAACGCCCTGATGCACGGTCGAGAGGGCACTAGCGGAGTCGATTGGGCTCAGGCAATCAAAGTGGGTTATTCTCTTTTATTATCCCCCTTGATTGGATTTATTTGCGCAGCGCTGCTGCTATTAGCCCTCAGAGCTTTAATCAAGAACAAGGCATTATACGTAGAACCCAAAGGTACCACACCACCGCCTTGGTGGATACGCAGTCTCTTAATCCTAACCTGCACAGGTGTTTCCTTCGCCCACGGCTCTAATGACGGACAAAAAGGCATAGGGTTGATTATGCTAATTCTGGTCGGCTCCATGCCCATGGCCTACGCTTTGAACCGGACCATGCCGGTAGATCATATGAGCCAGTTTATAGCGGTATCCCGACTCACGCAGGCGTCCCTACAAAAAAATGCCAGGGTTGGCAGTCCTGCAGATCCTCGTGCGGATCTTTCCAACTATTTGCGGACAAAGGTCTACAAGCCCGAAATAATTGCCGCTCTTGCCGCCGTGACGGGTGAGATCGGCGAACAGATCAAACACTACGGTGACTTGGCCCACATGCCGCTGGAAGCGGTGTCCAACGTCCGCATTGATATGTATTTGGCTTCCGAATCGATCCGCTTCCTGGAAAAAAACAAAACGGTTAAATTCGATGACGACGCTAAAGCTAATTTGAATGTCTTCAAGAAAAATATAGATGACGCCACCAAGTTTATTCCTCTGTGGGTGAAAGTGAGTGTGGCAATTGCCTTGGGTTTAGGCACCATGATAGGCTGGAAGCGCATTGTGATTACAGTCGGTGAAAAAATAGGCAAATCCCACATGACATACGCGCAAGGAGCCACGGCGGAACTCGTCACCATGACCACCATTGCCGGAGCGGATATTTTCGGCCTGCCGGTTTCGACCACGCATATTCTTTCTTCCGCAGTGGCCGGAGCCATGGCGGCCAATAAGTCCGGCTTGCAGTTAGGAACTATACGTAATCTGGTTATAGCCTGGGTATTGACGCTACCTTCCGCCATGCTGCTTTCTGGCTCACTATACTGGTTATTTTCAAAGTTATTTTAATCGCGCTCCTTCAAGAATCTCAATTAAAAAACAAAAGATTGAAAAAGGCTTAAAAACGGTTGCCTGCTTCATGCAGAAATGCATAGGCGATAAGCTGTTGCAGGTAAGCCAATTGTTTATTATCGGCAGGCTGCGGATACCCATGTCTTCGATCATCCGCTGACGTAAATGAGTCATGGCAAATCTCCTGATCGGGAAAGTGAATGAAATACTGCCAGCAGCATCATCATCTTCGATTGGAGGATTTTGTAAATCGCTCAGTGAGGACGAGAAGCCCGCAATTACCCCGTTAGCGGTTTAGTACAAGGCCGATTTTTGCCTGTCATGCAACACTATTTAGTGCCAATTCTACGTCTGCTTCTTGGCTAACACCCTATTCTTGGATACTGGCGATGAAATTGTTTGCGCCATGTGAAGCCTCTTATCTTTATAAATACAAAAGCTTTCCACCATTCTGCGCCTAAAATATTAACTCACTTTCAGAGGGGGCTTGGGTTAAGGGGATATTTTTTAAATAAATCCCCCTCGACTCCCCGATTTGCTCTCCCCTTTTTCAAAGTGGGGAAGTGAATGGTTACTGTTGGGTTGATTCTCTTCCAGTCCAACATTCACTGCGTTGTATTATCGGGTTGCCAAAAAGACGGCAACCCGATCTACGTGACTATGGCTTTCACTCTCGGACAGCCTTCCAGCTAGACAATTATTCTCTAAACGCCAAACGATAACCGATGCCTGCTTCGGTAAGCAGGTAATGTGGTTGAGCGGGATCTGCTTCGAGTTTCCGGCGTAATTGCCCCATATAAATTCGGACATAGTGGGCATGTTCTATATAGGCCGGCCCCCAGACGTGCAGCAATAACTGTCGGTGAGTCAACACCTTACCCGCATGATGGATCAATACAGTCAGTAGTCGATATTCAATGGGAGTCAGATGAATCTCCTGCTCCCCAATAAATACGCAACGACGGGATAAATCAACCTGCAAATCACCGACGCAAAAAAGCGTTTCGGTACTGTCTCCAGCAAGCCTCGCGGCGTGGCGTAGTGATACGCGAATACGTGCCAGAAGCTCACCGATGCTGAACGGTTTGGTCAGGTAATCGTCCGCTCCGGCATCCAATGCGTTTACCTTGTTGTTTTCCTGACTTCTGGCTGACAGCACGATGATCGGCACGGCTGACCACTCACGAACTTTGTGAATAACGGCTATACCGTCCATGCCGGGCAACCCCAAATCAAGAATGACCAACTCCGGTTTACGCCTGCCAATTTCCAACAAGCCTCTTTCACCGGTTCCTGCCTCAATCACCTGAAAGCCCTGCGCCCTCAAACTGGTACGCAGAAAACGGCAGATTTGGGAATCATCCTCGATAACCACAATAACAGGATTCGTGTTATTCATCTTCCAGCTCATCAACGAGTTGCGGCGATGCTTCGTCTACAGGCAATATAAAAAAGAATTGTGCTCCCCCGCCA
>Ga0194053_10000880_pt1 | contig 20830 bp, 14 predicted proteins | sample SepL228m_MetaG_FD_161684 | JGI IMG/M metagenome (GOLD analysis project Ga0194053, IMG submission 161684) | Anoxic zone freshwater microbial communities from boreal shield lake in IISD Experimental Lakes Area, Ontario, Canada - Sep2016-L227-8m | ecosystem: Environmental > Aquatic > Freshwater >... | reverse complement strand
AGCACCGGTGCTCCTTGGAGCCCTCCATAGTGGTCAGCGCAGAGATCGCTTTCTGATAAGACGGGAGCGCCTCAGCCGAATCGGTGACGGTGATGTTCAGGTCCCGCAAAAGGCCGTCTTGAATTCCGTAAATCCAGCCATGCACCGCCAGTTCCTGGCCCCGCTCCCAGGCGTCGCGCGCGATGGTGGTCTGGCAAACGTTGGAGGCCTGCTCGATCACATTCAGCTCGCAAAGCCGGTCAAACGCCTCGGCATCCCCGCGGACGCAAGCCAAGGCGTGCTGATGTTTTTGGCGGACATCCTCCACATGCCGCAGCCAGTTGTCGCTCAAGCCGAGTCGTTCCCCGCGCAGGGTGGCCTGCACGCCGCTGCAGCCGTAATGCCCACAGACCACGATGTGGCGCACTTTGAGGATATCCACGGCAAACTGGATGACCGAGAGGCAATTCAAATCCGTGTGCACAACCAGGTTGGCGATGTTTCTGTGAACGAACAACTCTCCCGGGAGCAGTCCGACGATTTGGTTGGCCGGCACGCGGCTATCCGAGCAGCCGATCCAAAGGCAGCTCGGAGCCTGTTGGCGTGAGAGCTTTTGGAAAAAGTCCGGATCTTGCTGCCGGATAAGTCCGGCCCAAGCCTTGTTGTTCTCGAAAAAATGGCTGAGATGGCGCATATGGTAATTCTGCCGCTGGCTGCGACCCAACACTGAGTCGGTCGCAGCAAGGATGCACCGTCGGATTCGCAGGAGCCAACAAATTTGGTTGACCAAAAGGTCGAACCGAATACTGTTCGTTGCCTCTCGACGGAAGGGTGGCTGAGTCCGGTTTAAGGCACTCGACTCGAAATCGAACGCAGGAGAAATCTTGCCGTGGGTTCAAATCCCACCCCTTCCGCCATCTTTCACTCTGGAAATGGCTTAACTAAAGGCCCGCTAAAGGCCCGCAGCTAATGGACACTCGACCCAGAATCGAGTGCTTTTTTGTTCGGAGACTGTATTGGCCCCATAGGGAACGGTCAAAAAACGTAGGAAATTAGTAGGGGCTGGAGTCCCTGTGAAAGGCAGCGTGGGAGCTGCGCCCACATACAAAGGAAGCGATTTCTTGCGCATGATAGTAGTTACAGGGCAAGTTCGAACTTCCGCTTGCGGACGGGATCCCCGATGCCAACAGACACGACAGGGGGTGACCGGGTGCTGAACTAAAGGGATCGATTTCTTACGCATGATAGTAGATACAGGACAAGTTCGAACTTTCGCCTGCGGCCCTTTCATTGACACCACCACCGCTTCTGAGTGGCGGGAATGCTATGACCCCGTGCATCCCATGACACGCACCGACTGCAAGCAGTTCCGGATGGAACTGTTGCGCTATTTACACCGACCGATTTGCCGAGCGTTCTGAGAATACCGGGAAACTGATCTAGGATGACGTTACTCAAGGCTTGTTAATACATGGGTTGTTAAATCGTCAATCCTGGCACCGTCGTTATCCTGCCAGCGGCAAGGTGAACCAGAAGGTGCTGCCTTGGCCGACCTCGCTTTCGACGCCGATTTTGCCGCCATGCGCTTCGACGGCCAACCGGCAGAAGGCGAGCCCGAGCCCTGTGCCGAATTTTTTGCTTTCCTTAGCCTTCACTTGGCCAAATTTCTCGAAAATTCTTTGATGAAACGCTTTTGGTATTCCCGGGCCGTTATCGGCAATCGAAACACGCGCCTCTCCGTTGCTCGTTGAAAGGGTTATCTTTACTTCACCATCTTCGGGGATGAACTTGAGCGCGTTGCCCACCAGGTTGACGATAATGCGCTGGACAATGTTCTTGTCGCAAAGCGTATAGATCCCCGGTTGTGCCTTGACCGTGATCGTGCGATTTCCACTCACAAGCGTGAGTGGTTTAACCGCAGTTTTTATGGTCTGGGCAAGATCACATTGCGCCTTGTCCAGGTGCATTTCTCCAGCTTCCAAGCGGCTGACGGCAAGCAATTGCGAGACCATGTCCGCCAGTTTTTGAGCGCTTGAAAGCGCCATTTCCGCCAACTCTCTCCTTGCTTTGTCCAGATGCCCGCTGGATGGGTCACTGAGCATTTCCAAAATTCCCAAGATGACCGTGATCGGAGAGTTCATGTCGTGGACGACCATGTGAACCAGGCTGTCACGGTGCAATTCGAGTTCGCGCAGTTGGTTGTAGCTTTCCCTCAATCGGTCCCTCTGGTGATGAAGTTCGAGATGCGCTTTGATCCGGACATGAATCTCGTCTGCCTGGAACGGCTTGGTGATGTAATCCGCTCCTCCGCACTCAAAAGCCTTCACCTTGTCCTCCGTCTCGTTCAAGGCGCTCATGAAGAGAACCGGGATTTCTTTCAATGCGTCATCTGCCTTCAGATGCCCGCACAATTGGTAGCCGTCCATCTCCGACATGTGAATGTCGAGCAGGATGATGTCAGGTCGCTTACTCCTGGCGGCTTGTAGGGCAAGCGTCCCGCTGGTCACAGGCCGGGCTTTGTATCCCCAAGATTTGAGCATTTCGCTAAGCAACTGAAGATTTTCCGGCGTGTCATCCACAACCAGAATATCCGCTATTTCATTCGCGTCAGGGACACTTCTCATACATCCGTCTTTTTGGAATTTAGAATATCCAATAATTTTTGATAATTATATTGCTCAACCAATCCGCGCAAGGTATGCGAGAGATTTTCGTTCGTCGATTCCACGCGCTGAATCAATTCCAAAAGGAGATCATAATCCGCATTGACGGCGGCCTGCCGCATCTGCTCCATCAAATCCAACGGCATTGATGCAAGTTCCTCTGGCGAGAAATCCGGCTTTGCTGCCGTGTCAGGCAACGCATCTTCACGCTTCTCCAGGTCGTAATCATACTCGACTCCTAGCAATAGCCGGATTTTTTCAAAGAGTTCCTCTTCCCTGAACGGCTTTCCAAGAAAATCATCCGCCCCGGCATCGAATGCCTCCCGCCGCATGCTTTCAAAGGTATTGGCGGTTACGCTCATGATTTTGACCTTATTGCCCCGGGCTGTGGCCTGGATCCATTTGATGGCCTCAACGCCGTCCATAGAGGGCATCCGCATGTCCATCAGGATGAGATGTGGACGCCAGGTTTTATAGACTCCGAGAGCCTCTTTTCCACTGCTTGCCATACGGGTTGGAAATCCTGTGCGGCCGAGCATCTCAGCGAGGAGATCCCGATTGTCTTCCATATCGTCCACAATCAACACACGATAGCTGGCTTGCCCGGCTTTTAATCCAAGGACGCGCTGGAGCCGGGATGCCCGCTCGGCGTGCTGCATCTCGCATTCCATATAGGGAATGGAAAAATTGAATGTGGAACCCTTTCGGACATGGCTGGCGACGGTGATGTCTCCACCCATGAGGCGGGCAATCTCCCGGCTGATGGCCAAGCCGAGTCCTGTCCCCTGTCCCGAGCCTGCCTGTTGCTCGTTGTGAACCTGCTCAAAGGGGCGGAAGAGTTTTTCTATCGCTTCGCTCGGAATGCCGATGCCAGTGTCTTCAACTTCGAAGAAGAGCATGCGGGCTTTCTTTTCAGAGTACACCCGCAGCACAATGCCGCCTTGGTTGGTAAACTTCACTGCGTTGCCGAGCAGATTGATCAGCACCTGCGAGAGCTTGCTCTTGTCCGCAACCAGGCACTGTGGTGCATCATTCAGCATCATTACATCCAACCGCAATCCCTTGGTATCCGTGCGGACCCGGAACATGGCTTCCAAATCATGAAGCAGCGCGGAGAGGTCGAATGGCGATGGGTTCAATTCAATCCGCCCCGACTCGATCTTCGCCATATCCAGAATATCATTGATCAAGGCCAATAAATGTTCGCCGCTGCGGCTGATGGTTTCCAAATGCTTCTTTTGTTGGGCGGCCAAAGCCCGGTCGTGCAGCATGAGCTGCGAAAAACCGAGAATGGCGTTCATCGGGGTGCGAATCTCGTGAGACATGTTCGCCAGGAAGGCGCTCTTGGCCCGTGAAGCACTTTCGGCCAGTTCCTTGGCTTCGCGCAGTGTTTCTTCCGCTGCCTTGAGCTTTCCGATATCCACGAGCCAGCAGAGAATGCCTTGGCGCCCCTCGTATTCTGTCCTCAGAAAGGTGGCCATGGTATCCTTGATTTCTCTATTGGGGCCGCGCATCTTTAATTCCCAGTCCTTAACGATTCCCTCCCGGTTCAACACCACATTCATACGTTCCCTGTCTTCGTCATTGGTGTAAATAGTACGGCTTAAATCGCCGACTTTTAGATCAACGAGTTCGCTGATCCGAGGATTGGCGAAACGAATCACCCCATCTACCGAAATACCCACGCCTACCGGGGCGGTATCCAGCAAATGCTGGAGTTGCGTCTTGCTCTTATTAAGGTCCTCTGTACGTTTTATTACTCGCTGTTCCAACTCTGAGTGGGCCTCGAGCAATGCACCTTGCGCCAGTTTGCGTTCAGTAATGTCCAAATGGGCGACCACCACTCCTTTTTTTGAACCTTGTAGCAACGTGACGTGCATTTGAAACCAGCGTGGTTCCACCAGGGAGTCGCATGGGTATTCCATGTCGAATTCAGGCATCAGGCCATTCAACACTGCGAGAATACCTTCCCGAGCCTTCTTTGCATAATCGTCCACCGGAATGCCAGGCTGTTGCACGCAAACATCCAGATAATTCATGCCCAGCGAGTTCACTGCCAGCTTGGATGCCCCGTTCTGTTCTGCAAACTGCATCCACGACCGGTTTACTGCAATGATGACGCCTTGGGCATCGAGCACCGCGAGGTGTTCGCTAAGGGAGTCCCGTATGCTTACGTTAAAAGCTTCGGCATCGCGGAGAGCCTCCTCTGTCAACTTACGCTTAGTGATGTCGTGAAGAAAAACTACAAACATCCCATTGCTTGAGTGGTAAACAACGCTGACTTCCACATCGTAAACACTTCCGTCCTTGCGCCGATGCCGGGACTCAAAACGGTCATCGCCCTGCGCCATGACCTTTTGAATGTGAGTGGCGGTTTGATCTCTTGTCTCAGCGACTTCAAGATCGGGAATACGCATCGAGAGCAGTTCTGAAGAACTGTATCCACTCATCCGGCAATACGCCTCATTGACATTTTTCAGTTGCCCTTGTGTGTCCACAAGCCAGAAACCGTCCATGGCCGTTTGGAGAATGGTTCGGTTCCTTTCTTCGCTCTCACGAAGCGTCCACTCCGCTTGCTTGCGCTCGGTGATGTCCTGTTTGACGGCAATGAAGTGGGTGATCACTCCCTGGCTATTCTTCATCGGAGTGATGGTCATTTCCTCCGGATAAAAGGTGCCGTCCTTGCGCCGGTTGATTATGTCTCCCCGCCAGACACTCCCGGAGGAAATGGTTTTCCAGAGGTTCTGGTAGAAAACCGGATCATGCTTCCCTGATTTGAGCAGCCCCATTTTTTTGCCAAGGGCCTCCGCGACGGTGTAGCCGGTATAGGTAGTGAAGGCGGCATTGGCCCACACAATTGCACCCTTGCCATCAGTAATGATAATGGCATTGGCTGCGGCTTCGAGCGCGCCGCTTCGCAGCCGTAGCACTTCTTCCGCCCGTTTGCGCTCGGTTTCGCGGGCGAAGTTTTCCATGGCGAAGCTGACGTTGTTTCCCATTTCCACCAGGAGTTTGCGAATTTCCTCATCAAATGCCGCAACCACGTCGCTATAAATAGTGAGGGCCCCTATGGCTTTGCCTTCCAGTTGCAAGGGGATGGCAGCGCTGGATGCCCAGCCGAACTGTTTTACTCGTTCCTGCCACGGCATGCCGCATGGGTCATTCTGGAAATCTTGCAGCCAGAACGGTTGATTGTCTCGAATCGCCGTTCCCGTTGGTCCATGGCCCTTGGGATCATCTGCTCTTACACTAATATCCAACCCTTCCACATATTCAGTTCTTAAACCGAAACACGTCGCCGGGGGAACCTTCCCAGTCGCTTCATCGACAAAGCCGATCCAGGCCATTTTCATGCCGCCAAGCTGCACGACATCGCGACAAATTTTCGGCATTAACTCTTCTGCATTAGCGGAATGCACAATGTCCTGATTGCATTGGGTTAGCGCTGTATAGAGCTGATTTACCCGGCCAATCCGGGCTTCAGCCGCCTTGCGCTCCATGATGTCCAGGGCGGAAACCATCAGACAGTCCGGTTTTCCCGAGGAATCCCTCACCAAACTCACAGAAATGTAAACATCGAACAGGGTTCCATCCTTTTTCTTGGCGACCCGTTCGCTGCTTTCGGTATTCCCCCGACGGACTTCTTCGATAATACGCTTGGCATTTTCGGGTTGGGCCCAGAATTCAAGAGCCGATCTGCCGATCATTTCGTTTTTATTCGCGTAACCCCATAACCCCGCACAAGCCGGGTTGACGTAGGTCACTCTTCCATTCAAATCCGCAAGCGCCACAGCTCCGACAGAGGCTTCAATCGCGCAATGCAGAACCCGCGCCGTTTCCTCCGCCTTTTTGCGCTCAGTAATATCCATCACCAGCAAGAGAACATAATCCAGCCGACCATCGGATTGCTGCACGCAGGAAATGGAAACCAGGGCATAAATCACCACGCCATCTTTGCGGATATATCTCTTCTCAAAATTACAGTTATCGATTTCCCCTGAAAGAAGTTGTTCAAAGAGGGTCGAGTTGTCATCTCTATCCTCAGGATGCGTGAGTTGTTCCCATGTCAACTGCACCAACTCCTCGCGCGTATAACCGAGGATCTGGCAAAGCTTGTCGTTTACATCCAGCCACTTTTTGTCTGTGGAAGTGATTGCCATCCCGACGGTCTGATGCTCAAAAAAATGGCGCACACGCTCTTGACTTTTCTGTAAGGCCTCCTCTTCTATTTTGCGCTGGGTGATGTCGCGGATGACGCTCAATAACATTTCTTTGCCATCGACGATGATTCCGCTAGAACTGACCTCCACAGGAACCGGCGAGCCGTCTTTGCGATAATGAACAGTTTCAAAGAGGATTCCCTCGGTGATCGCTTGCTGCTTTTGGCGGCTGACTAATGCGGAGGCAGCATAAAGACGCAAATCCGAGATGTTTAATTGTAACAACTCTTCGTGAGAATAGCCGTAAAGCACCTCTGCCGCACGGTTAGTTTCCAGCAGGTTGCCATTCAGTTCCATCAGCAGCAGGGGATCCCGGGCATGCTGGGCTATCAATTCGAATTTGGCGGCTTTCACCTCCGCCTGTTTCCGCTCGATAACTTCCGATTCCAATGCGCCGATCTTCTGGCGAATGGAATCTTTCATGACATTGAGGCTTTTTCCCAGCGCACGCAATTCCGTGTCCCCGGATGTGCTGATGGGGTGATCCATTTCCCCACGCGCAATGCCGTCCGCAATCTTTATAAATTTAGTAATAGGCTTAGCGAGGGTGTTGGAAACCCGCATGCTGACAAGAATGCCAACCACTAGAAAGCCCATCCCTAGGTAGAGCGAGTGCAACAAGGTTTTTCTCAACTCAGCCTGCACCTCGTCGAAACCCACGCTTGCCCCGAAGCAATACTTTCTTCCCAATCGATCCTTGTCCGGCACCAGAACCATTCTCCCATGGCCCCACTCGTTCTGGAACGAACTGAAGGTGGGTTTCATGGTTTCAAAGGCCACATCAAAAGCATGCGGGTCTTTGTGAACGTCAAAGAAAGAGGCGTGATCCCGTTTGCGCACATCCTTGCTCGGGGAGGTAGCCGTGGTGAACACGATCTGGTTCCCTAACTTCAAGCAACTCCAAACATACTGCAAGCCAAGGTCGAGGGATAGATGGTTATTCGCATCGACCATGCGCGTGAACTCCTCCGGGGATACCGACTCCCGATTCACAATACTGTCGTGATAATCCGCAGGAACTCCCTCCCGCGCCAAGTGCACGGCATTCAAGAGCTTTTCGTCAAGCGCCCGCAACAACATGTGGCGCTCTGTCAAATAACTGGTAGTCGTGTACGCGGCGATGAGCGCGATCACAATCGTTCCAATTGTAAGGCGGAGTTTTTTCTTGATGGCCATGGATTTTTTGGGGGGCTTACCGACCCGCTTTTAAACGAACATTCAGCCGAATACCATTCGGGGCAACATTCTCGACCGTCACCGAGCCGCCGAAGAGTGAAATAATCCGTTCCGCGACTGCGGGCCGCAAACCGAGATCGCCTCCGGGAACAATGGCCTCGCCGATCGCCAGCACATCAAAAAACTGGGGAATGAATTTCTCGGGAATTAAGCGCCCCGTGGTTTCAATGGTCACCATTGCCCAGTCCTCCGAAGTGAAACTGGAGATGTTGATGGCACTGCCGGGTTTCGAAAATCTGACGCTGGTTTCCAGCAGTGCCTCCAACGCCTTGCTCAGCAATTCGGGTTCTCCGATTACCGATTCGGACAAGATGGGAAAGGGCCCAATATCGACATTATACGACTTCGCAAATTCGAGGGACCGCTCTTTGGCATTCAGAAGCGCCAAGCTCAAAGAGGTCGGAGCCTGGGCAAACCTCTCGGACTCCACATCAATTTGGGTCAGGAGCAGCGAATCCGCCACGATGGTCAGGATTTTGTCGCGGGAGCTGTTAAAATGACCGCAAATGGCCTCTATGGAGGGAACCGAACGGCATTCGTTCAAGATCAGGTCAGTGATGCCAAAGAGACCATTGAGCGGGGTGCGCAGTTCGTGGGAAATCAGGGAGAGGAAATCGCTTTTGGCTTTGTCCAAGATGGAGAGCCGCTCGTTGGCTTCCGCGAGTTGATCCCGCGCTTCGGTGATCTCCCGGGTGCGAAGCCGCACCGTTTCTTCCAAGCGGGCATTGTTGCTCTCCACCTCAAGCTGCAACTGCCGAAGATGGAGATGGGTTTTGACACGGGCGAGCACCTCGTCGGTCCAGAACGGCTTGGTGATGTAATCCAGCCCGCCACACTGGAATGCTGTGACCTTATCTGCCGTGTCCGCCAGCGCGCTGATGAAAAGCACCGGGATGCACTTCAATGAGTCGTCCGCCTTCAGGCGCTTGCAAACTTCATAGCCGTTCATCTCCGGCATGTTGATGTCGAGCAGGATCAAGGCGGGTGGTGCGCTCTTGGCAGCTTGCAAAGCCGACACCCCGCCAGTCACGGGACGGACTTTGTATCCGTTCGACTTGAGTATTTCGGTGAGCAATTCCAGGTTGGCTGGGGTGTCGTCCACGACCAAAATGTCTGGTTGTTTTTGGACGGGTAAAAGTTGCGTTTCCATACAATTTATCAAGCTGATTTAAACCTAACAGCAAGTTGTATTCCCGATGGATCGATATTATCCACGGTTACTGAGCCGTCGTAGATTGAAATGATGCGTTGAGCCACGGGCATTCGCAGCCCAAGAAAGCCGGGAGGGATGAGATCGTTTTCCATCGCAAGAATATCAAAAAACTGTGAGAGAATCGCTTCCGGCACATGGGATCCCGTGGTGGAAATGACCAGTAATACTTCCGTATCTGATACGGAGCTAGAGAATCGGATTGCCTCGCCTGATTTCGAAAATTGCAGGGCGGCCTCCAGCAACGCTTCCAAAGCCTTCGTTAACAGTGCGGAATTGCCTACAATAAAATGCGAGCTTCCCGGCAGATCCCCAAAATGAACATTACGGCTGACTGCTTTGGCAGACACGTTTCCGACGGCTTGCCTGCATACCAAATCCAACGAGGTTTTTGATTGTAAACTTTTCTCATCAACTTTTATTTGAGTCAGCAGTAGAGCGTCATTCAAGAAAGTGCGGATCTTGTGCTGCGTGCTCTCAATCAGTTGCGGCAGGCTTCCTGATATTGTGTGGGATTGGCATTCCTCCAGAACATGACTTGTGAGTTCAAATAAACCATCGATTGGGGCAACCAATTCGTTCGAGATGAGGGAAAGAAAGTCGGTCTTGGCCTCGTCCAGGATGGCAAGCCGGGCATGAGCCTCTGTGATCTCCCGTGTGCGAATCCGCACCGTTTCTTCCAAATGGGCATTGTGCGCCTCCACCTCCAACTGCAACTGTCGAAGACGGAGATGGGTCCTGACGCGGGCGAGCACCTCTTGATCGCGATAGGGCTTGGTGATATAATCGACCCCGCCGCAGTTGAACGCCATGACCTTGTCCTCAGTTTCACCCAGGGCGGTGATGAAAAGAACAGGAATATTTTTCAATACGGCATCCGCAACCAGGCGTCGGCAGACCTCATAGCCGTTCATCTCCGGCATGTTGATGTCGAGTAGGATCAAATCCGGTGGCTCGCTTTTGGCGGCTTGCAATCCCGCAAGCCCGTTGGGGACTGGGCGCACTTTGTATCCGTTCGACTTGAGTATGCTGGTGAGTAATTCCAAATTGGCCGGGGTGTCGTCCACGACCAGAATCTCGGGCTGTTTTTGGGCGGGTGATAGATTTGCTGTCATTTGGATTATTACGCGGGTTTCCATCAGTTCCGCCAAATTGCGAGGAGATTGCGTAAAATATGGATAAGGGGCGGCGACAATATACCGCGAGCCCAAGCACCGCAATAGGACGAACATCCTATTGCGGATTATAGATCGGAATCGCCTATCATGGCCATCGCAGCAGTTCGGTTTTCCACGCCTAGTTTACCGAACACATTTTCCAAATGATGGCGAACAGTATGCGGGCTAATGTCCAAAATTTGGGCGATTTCAGAATTCCTCTTCCCTTCGCCCACCCAACGAAGAATTTCCCGCTCCCTTGCTGAGAGGGTGTCCAGCAAGCCGTCCTGTTTGTTGCGGGGGCGAATTTTTTCTTTCAGCAGATGATTCTCCGCCGTCAATTCCTTCTGTTGACGGCGGAGTTTCAGGTGAACCACGATTCGGGCGAGCACTTCCTCTGACTGAAAGGGTTTAGTGATGTAATCGTTGCCTCCTCCACGGAGGCCGCGCACCTTGTCCTCCAACTCCGTCAAAGCGCTGAGGAAAATGACAGGGACATCCTTCAATGCATTGTCTTCTTTAAGGCGCTTGCCAACTTCATAGCCATCCATCTCCGGCATAAGGATATCGAGAAGGATCAAGTCGGGAACTTCGCTTTGGGCCGCTCGCAACGCCTGTGCCCCACTGGTGATAGGACGGACTTTGTAGCCGTTAGCCCTGAGCATTTCGGTGAGCAAATCCAGGTTGGCCGGAGTATCGTCCACGACCATAATATCCGCGACCTTATGGGTTGGTGTGGGTCTTTGGATCATTTTCTGATTTGCCTGTGGATCGCCGTCCGCCGTCCATGGGCGATCATGATTTTTAAAGTGCCACCGAGTAATTTTATCGCAAATTCATTCTTTCCTGTAGTTGCAGATCAGGCAATCCGCTAAAAAGCGTAGGATTTTACTGCGGTCAGCAGGTGGAATAAGAATGGGGGGCATCCCTGTCATCCGGGTGGCCGAGCCGGTGTAGTCGAGGATGTTGAACCAGAGCTTGCCGTAGTCGTCCCGCACGCGGGTGCCGCGCCCGATGATCTGCTTGAACTCGGTCATGGAACCGATCACCCGCGCCAGCACGACGTTCTTGCAGGTGGGCGCGTCCACCCCGGTGGTGAGCAGTTGCGAGGTGGTCAGGATGACCGGCGAGACGGTCTCCACGTCCTGAAAGCGCCCGAGGTGGCCGCGTCCGATGTCCCCTTCGTCCGACGTCACCCGGCAGATGTAATCGGGAAGCTGCTGAACGAGGTCGGCGTTGAGATTGTTGAGCGCCGTGCGCATCTCGCTGGCGTGCTCCTGATCCACGCAGAAGACGATGGTTTTCGCGTAGCGGTCGGTCTTTTTGAGGAAATCGGTGAGGTGCCGCGCGATGGCCTGGGTGCGGGCGCGCAAGGCGACCACGCGCTCGAAGTCCTTGGTCTGGTATTCGTCGTCGGGGATAGGCCGCCCGAAGCGATCCGTCTCGCCCTTGCTGGGGCGCCCCCCCGCCGCATCCCATTCGGAGATAACGCGGTGAACCCGGTAGGGGGCGAGGAAGCCATCGTCGATGCCGTCGCGCAGGCTGTATTGATGCCGAAGTAGAGGTAGGTGTCGCGGTTGTCCTCGCGCAGGGGCGTGGCGGTCAGCCCAAGTTGATAGGCGGGCTCGAAGTATTCGAGGATTTCGCGCCAGTTGGAGTCGTCGCGGGCGCTGCCCCGGTGGCACTCGTTCACGATGATCAGGTCGAAGAAATCGGGCGCGAACTCTTTGTAAAGGCCAGGGCGCCGTTCGGCCTTGGCGAGGGACTGGTAAATGGCGAAATACATTTCCCGGCTTTTGACCACCTTGCCGCCTTCGATCTTGTGGCGGGCGTGCGGGTGGCATACTTGGAGGGGTAAGGGCCAAATGCCCAGCAGGAAGCAAGGCAGTAGGCAAGAGCCGGGTTGCTCGTGATGAGGTTGGCGCTCATTCCCTTTTGCGTTTCATTTCGATGCGGAATTCGGCCAATTCCGCGAACGTCTTCACACCACCCGCTGCACTTTCCGTTTGCCATTCACAAAAACGAACACCCAAAAAACGTAGGAATTTAGTAGGGGATTTTGATTTACAGAGAAAAACCACTCCACTCGAAATCGAACGAACTGTAATGGTTCCGCGGGTTCGAATCCCGCCCCTTCCGCCATTTTCTCTCTCTGAGAATGGAAGTTTAAACACAGGGTCTATTCCCAGATTTTCGATAACTTTCAGGGCCTTGCCCAGTTCACACGTTTCCTTGCCGTTTTCCAAATCGCTGACAAATCGCACACCGGTTCCGGATGGCGGGTTCATGTTGAGGTAAGTTTTTGAAGATTCCCATTCGTCTCTGATTTCGCTGAGAATGGCGCTGACAAGGCGCAGGAGGGAGTCGGTATTGGGAAAGGCGCGGGCGACGCGGGTTCTGCGCTTAATCTCCTGATTGAGCCGCTCGGCGGCATTTGAGGTGCGTATGCGGGCGCGGTGTTCGGGAGGGTTGGCTTCCAGCCAATCGGCCAGCTCCGGGGCGCTCTTGCGATAGTTGGCCACCATGGTCTTTAGCAGGGGTTTTGGTTTTTTTGCCAAAACCAAGCAGACCGATTTGGCCACCCTGTCACGCGCTCCGTTTTTCCCCGATTTTGCTCCATTTTCGAAGGTGTCAAACAGTGGAGTATTCGCAAGGAAATGGAGCTTCGCTTAAAGGCAATAGTGGACACAGTCCCCCCCGGCGATTACTTTTGTCCGGTCCATTCAACGATGCCTTTATCCACTCAATCCGCAGCTTCCCGGCTCTGTTCGGTTTGTGGGATTTGCTGCAACGGCACGATGTTTCACCAAGTCTGGCTTCAATCGGGTGATTCGCCAAAAGAACTCATTGCTCTGGGGTTGAAATTGAAGCGAAAGCACAAGGGACAGTTGATCCTGCAGCCATGCCCCGCTTATCAGGGCGACCGATGCGGCATCTACCATCAACGGCCGGAACGTTGCCGTCTTTTTGAGTGTCGCCAACTCAAGCGGGTCTCCTCAGGGGAAATCAGCGAGTCCATGGCTTTGGACAAAATCCAAGAGGTCGTCAGCCGAGTGGCCCAGGTAAACGGGTTGTTTTGCGAGGCAGGCAAGACCGACCCCAAAAAGCCGCTTACGAAACGCTACGAAAAACTCACGGCGGAACCTCTGGATGGTTCCGCTGATGAAAGGACCGTTGCGTTGCGGGGCCAACTCACGCTCGCCATGCGGGAATTGGAGGAGTTGCTCGAAAAGGATTTCCGCCTTTAAGAAGGCGGCAACTCAGACTTTCACCCGACCACTAAGGGCACGGCTTAGGGTCAGTTCATCGGCGTGCTCCAAACCGCCCCCGGCGGGGAGGCCCTGGGCGATGCGGGTGATCTGCAATGGGAACTCGCGCAGCAGGCTGGCCAAATAGCTGGCGGTGGCTTCGCCTTCGACATCGGAACCGAGGGCGAGGATGATCTCGCTCGGGGCCTCGCTGCGAACCCTCACTAACAACTGATCGATCCGGAGGTCTTCAGGGCCGATATGGTCCAGCGGCGAGATTCGACCGCCCAAGGCGTGATAGCGCCCCCGGAAGGCCCCGCTCCGTTCCAAGGGCAGGATGTCGGTGGCCTGCTCGACAACGCAGAGGATCTCCTGCGCCCGCGTTTGGTCGGAGCAAATTTCACACAGCGCTTCGGTGGTGAAGAAGCCACACCGGCTGCACGGTTTGATCGATTGCGCCACGGCTTGGATGGCGCTTGCGATTTCCGCGGGACGCGCATTCCGGGCGCTCACCATCCACAACGCGATGCGCTCCGCGGAGCGCGGACCGATCCCCGGCATGCGCTTAAGCTGGGCAACCAAGTCGCGAATTGCGGCGGGATATTCTGCACGTTTCATATTTCGGCTCTCCTTCTTGTCTCACCTTGCCCGCCGCGTTTCACAGCCGGGCGGAGTCCCAATCGAGCGCTTGTTCTCCGGCGCGGGCATGGGCAATGCGCTCTAAATAGAATCGTGCGGGGGCGTCATCGCCCTCCCGCAGCGTGGCCTGAAAGCTGGCGGCCGCCTCGCTCCAACTCCCTTTGCGGAACAGGATCACCCCGCGCCAAAAGAGATCCCTGCGCTCGATTTCCTGCGTCGTAAGCGCGTCTTTTGGAGCGAGGAACTCGTAGATCTCCTGAATTTCATCGGGCGCATCCTGGCTGCGGCGGCGGATCAACTCGATCGGACGCACCTCCACGGCGGCATTGGCGAGTTCGAACGCGCGCGGTCCCAGGAGCATTCGCGAACCGTAGAAGGTATTGGCCAGGCAGAGCCGACGGCAAAACTCGGCGGGCTCGCCCTCCACGTTAAAGCCAGCGCCGGAATCGGGCGCGTAAGCGGCGGCGATCATCTCGCCGGAATTGATGCCGATGCGGTAATCGGGAGCAGCTTTCCAGCGTTCGATCGCTTCCTGGCAGGAGGTTTCCAGTCGCCGGCCCAAAGCGTGGGCGGCCTGGCAGGCTTTCGCTGCATGATCCGGATCGGTCAGGGGCGCGCCGAATATCGCACGAAGGCTATCGCCCCCGCCCGGAGTCATAATTCCGCCCGCTTCCATCAAGGCGCCCGCTCCAGCTTGAAGGAAAGCGCTGGAGAGCGCGACGTAGTCCGCCGGGGAAAGCGTTTCTCGGAGCAGTTCGCGATTAAAGATTTCGCAAACCACCAAGCTGCATTCGCGGCGCTCTCCGGCGCAGTCAAGCGCCTCGTCGGAATCCAGGAGTCTACGATAGGTGGCGACTGAAATTCGCCCGGCAAACCGCTGTTGAATCAGCCGCTTTCGCCGCCCCGGCACGGTGTTCGTGTAGATAAACCCAAAGGCAGCCCCAAGGAATCCGCCGGTGAGCGCGGTGAATGGCGGCCAGGTTATTCCAACCAGTCGAAGCACCCACGCCAGCACCGCCGTTTCAGTCAGAGCAACGAAAATTACGACGCAGCGGAGCGCCAGGGGAAGGATGTCGATGCTGGTCCACGCGAGCGCGAACGCCAGGACGGCGGCTCCGAGCCACTGAGCCCAAACCGCGGGCATCATTGCCGAACCTCCCGCGAATACGCGGCACAGCGGATCGAAAATACTCAGGGTGAAGAGGAACCCCGCGATGCTCGTTGCGAGCGAGCCACAAATCAGCGCTGCTTTGAGCGTACGCACAGCGTTTACGAAAGCCTCCTGGGACCAATCTGAACTTTAAGGGACATCGTCAATGAACAATCACCGCTGCGCTATTGATTCAAGGGGTGATCTTTGCCTGTTTCCAAATCCCGGTAGAGGCTGGACAGTTCAGCGGGGAGCGCACCGCCGGTCCGCAGTTTCGCTTTGGCTTCATTGATGGCCGGCAGTAGAGCGCTTTTCTTTTCCCGAGTATCCGCCGCGCTCACTTGAGCCGCGAGTTGGCGGTAGAGTTTGTAATCATCGAGATATGGCTGAGTGATCGGTTTAAAGTCGGCCATCCACGCCCACTGTCCGGTCGCCTCTGAGGCGACATACTCGCTAAAGAACATGGCCGCGTTTGAAAACCGATGATGATTCCACTGCGTCAGAGCGAGGAGCAAGAGAGCAGCCGATTCATTTCCGTCGGACTTGCAATTTTTAAATTGCTGAGGGCTGATTGGGCCGTCGGAAGCCCCAAGCTGTCCCAGATCAAAGAAAAAATTGATGATTTTCGTTTCATCCGCCTTTATGGACAACACACGGGAGTCCCGAAGCTCGTTAACGGCTAATTTTCCCTCCGCGCTCTGGCCACCGACATACAGCGAAATGGCCTTTTGCACAACAGCCCAGTTCTTCACGCTGACAGGTAGATTCTGCTGTTGGGATATTTCGGAAAACACCGCCGAAGCCTCTCTCGCATTTCCGGCCAGAACCTTCTTGCGAGCGTCCGCGCACTTCCGCTCCGCGGCGTTCACCCGCTTCTCGATTTGCTGGCGTTGCAAATCATCCACGCTTTCATTCCGGCTCATGATGTTGTCACGGAAAATAAACATGACGATGCCCAGCAGGAGCACAAACGCGATCACCCCGATAAGAATATAACCTAGGAAATTCTGTTGCTGTTCCCCTTCCAGAACGACTCGGGCTTTCGGTTGCCGGGGTTTGCTGGAGTTCTCCAGCAACTGGGTCCGCGCGTATTCCAAGTGCTCCACGAGTTCATCGTAGGACTGGTAACGATCCTCGGGATCTTTCGCCAGGGTCCGGTTGATGACGTACGCGGTCGGGCTTGAAATATCCGGGGCAAACGCCTGCAGGCTGACCGCCTGGCTTTTCAGATGCTTGAGCGCCACCAGCGAGGCGTTTTCGGCCTCAAACGGAGGGCGTCCCGCCAGGGCATGGAATAGCGTCCCCCCGAGGCTGTAAATGTCGCTTCGGAAATCTTCCGGCTCATGGTTGAGCTTTTCCGGGGCAACGTAATATGGCGTCCCCCAAATCTCCTGCTCCCCGGATTCCTTCGCCTGCTCCAGAGGCATGGCCAAACCGAAGTCCACGATCTTTGCAGTGTGCGCGTCGGCAAAAAGAATATTGCCCGGCTTAACGTCGCGGTGAATCAGCCCCGCCATAAAGGCGGCGCGAAGCCCAAGGGCGACCTGCATTCCGATCTCGAGCACCTGCACCTCGGCAATTCGGCCTTGCAGACCCATCAGGTCATCCAGGGAGCCTTTGTCCACCAACTCCATGGCAATGTAATAAATCCCGTGATCGCACCCAAAAGAAAACACCTCCACCACGTAAGGATGGCGCACCGATGCAGTGATCTTTGCCTCGGTTTCCAATTTCTCGATGTACTCCTGATCGGCGCTAAACTCCTTGCGCAAGAGCTTCAGCGCGACAATCCGGTTCAGGTTCACATCGCGAGCTCTGTACACGGTGCCCATCCCCCCGGAGGCGATCGCTTCCTGGATTTCGAAATGGTCGAACCGGGTCCGCACCCGTGTGAGCACGTCACAACTCGGACAATGGACCTCGGAAAACGGTTCCTGCTCGGAAACGTCGAGCAGGGCTGAGCAATTCGGGCACGTATGGAGGATAGGAGCCAGGTCGGAAGACATAAACGCGTTTTACACGGAGACTGGGGGAAATTCTAGGTTGAGTGACGGACTTTGTATGAATATCCTCACGGACGCAACTCCTATGCACGCGGAACGCCGCCCGCGCCTTTTTTCAATTTTTCGTATTTACACGCATTCTATGCCGGAAATCGCAGTCCCCGCCGAATCGGCGGGCAATCGCCTCGACCAATTTCTTTCAGGAGTTATGCCGCACCTTTCGCGCTCCCGGGTTCAGGCGCTCATCAAGGAGGGCCATATCCTTGTCAATGGAGCGCAGTCGAAGCCCGCGGAAAAAATCCGACTCGGCCAGCAGATCACCATCCATGAACCGGAGGCAACCCCAGTGGCCGGCACCCTGCCGGAAGCAATCCCGCTGGAAGTTCTCTTCGAGGATTCCGATCTGATGGTCCTGAACAAGCCCCCCGGCATGGTCGTGCATCCCGCAGCGGGCAATCCCACGGGAACGCTGGTCAACGCCCTGCTGCACCACTGCGCCTCCCTTTCCGGGATTGGCGGCGAACAGCGCCCCGGCATCGTCCACCGGTTGGACAAGGAAACCAGCGGTTGCCTGGTGATCGCCAAAAACGACCTGGCCCACCATGGCCTTTCCCGGCAGTTTGCCATGCGCAAAGTTCTAAAAGTCTATCTCGCGTTGGCGGCGGGCCATCTGGCGAAAAAGACCGGGGTGATTGAAACCGAAATTGGCCGCCACCCCGTGCATCGCAAAAAAATGTCGGTGGTCGCAACCGGCCGGGGACGCCTATCGAAAACCGATTACCGCGTCTTGCGGGAGTTGCCAGGGGCAAGCCTTGTCGAATGCACCCTGCACACCGGACGAACTCACCAGATCCGGGTGCATCTCAAACACTTGGGACACCCGCTGCTGGGCGATCCTCTCTACGGACGCCGTGCGGAATACCCGCGCCAAATGCTGCATGCCTGGAAGCTCGGCTTCACGCATCCCCGCAACTCCGAGTGGATGGAGTTCCAGGCAAGCATCCCCGAGGATTTCGTAGCTGCCGACGCCGTGCCCTGAGCGGAAGACTCGGAGACGCGGAGAGGGGAGACGCGGAGACGCCCGTCCATTCCGTCCATCGAGTCCACTCCATCCCCACAATTATGCCCACTAAATCGCGCTCGCCACTTGCACGGGAATCATCTCCTGCTACCATGCCCGCGCCGTGCGTAAACTTTCCCTTCTGGCAGCCGCAGTATCCCTGGCGGGATTACTGATGCCGATGCCGCCCACGGCCCGCGCGATGACGGACGACGAAAAGAAAGCCGCATTCCTGAATTCCCAGGGAATACCTCAAGCGACAGCGGCCCCGGCCCATCCGCCAAAGCCGTCCGCCGACTCCACTCCAACGCCCAAGAAGAAAAAGAAGACCAAGGCGAAGCCGAAGCCGGCCCGCAAGAAGAACGCCCGAAAAGCGAGTTCGGAAGAGAAACCGCCCCGCAAAGCCCCCGAACCGCTGCCTTCACCCAAGCCCGAAGAAGCTCGCAAAGAGCCAGCACAGACGTCCAGCCCGAGCGCCTCGCCGAGCAACCCTCCATCCCGCATATCCCCTTCCCCCTCACCCTTCGGGGCACTTTCGGGCGCAGCCGTGGTGGTGCAGAAATCCGGCGCGGGGGAAGAAGAACCACTCCCGACCCCGGAACCGGAACACCATTGGAGTTGGTGGCCGTTTGGAGGGGGCCCACAATATAAATACTTAACACCGGCGATTTGCGCCGCCATCGACAAAGCGCCGGTGGCCCGGCACCGCTGGCGGCACATCGTCGTCCACAACTCGGGGACCCGCCAGGGGAACGCCAAGGCATTCGACTACTACCATCGCTACGTCCGCAAGATGCCCAACGGCCTCGCCTATCATTTCGTAATTGGCAACGGAGTCTCCTCGGCCAACGGGGGCGTCGAAATCGGCAACCGTTGGACCCAGCAGATCAATGGCGGGCACGTCCATTCCGACTATCTCAACAATATTTCGCTTGGCATTTGCCTCGTGGGAGATTTCAACCATGACAAGCCAACGCCGCAGCAGCTTGAAGCTCTCGAAGAGTTAACCCGATATCTCCGGAACCGCGTCGGTAAAACAGATCACAAACCAGCCGAAGTCATCGCGCACAAAGACATCAACCCGCGGCCCACCGACTGTCCGGGAACCAAATTTCCCTACCGATGGCTTTACACACGATTTGATTGATGGAACCTCAGCATCGCCTCAAAATTGGTATCACCGGCGCCACGGGATTCATCGGACAGCGCCTCGTCGATGTAATCAACCGAGTGGGCCACTACCCGGTCGCGCTGACGCGCAATCCGGTGGGGGAAGTCACGGGGTGCATTGAAACGCGACGACTGACTCCCGGCAAGAAGATCGATTTGGACGGACTGGATGCCATCGTCAACCTTGCCGGCGAACCGATTTTTGGCCTTTTTTGCACCGTTCACAAAAAACGGCGGATCCTGGCAAGCCGCCGGGACGGAACCCGCGCCCTGGTCGATGCGATTCTGGAAGCGAGATCCCGGGGGACCGGCCCCACGGTGCTGATCAACGGCTCCGCCATCGGGTACTACGGAAACACCGGCGACCGGGAAATCGATGAATCCAGCCCGGCCGGAAAAGGTTTTTTGGCTGAAGTAAGCGCCGCGTGGGAAGCGGAAGCCCTCCGGGCGGAGGCAGGCGGAATACGGGTCGTCATTTTACGAATTGGCCTGGTTTTGGGCCGCAACGGCGGAGCGATGAAACTGCTGCGCCCCCTGGTTCGGGTCGGCTTGGGAGCCAAATTTGGCTCCGGAAATCAGTGGGTTTCCTGGGTTCATGTGAGCGATGTAGCCCGACTTGCCGTGCATGCAATCGAAAATTCCAATATCAAAGGACCGATCAATGCCACTTCCCCGACGCCGGTGCGCAACGCGGATTTTGTGGATGCCCTCGCCCGCCGACTCAACCGCAGGGCGTGGTTTACGGTTCCCGCACCGGTTTTAAAGTTACTGCTCGGTGAATTGGCTCACGCTCTGCTCGACAGCCAGCGCATCCTGCCCCGCCGCGCCGAAGAGTTCGGCTATCACTGCCAATATCGGAAGCTTTAGGGCGGATTGAATTGGCCATTGGTATTCGAGCACGAAATGAGCCTTTCAGCGCCAACGGCGCGGCCCCATACCAGCCTGGGGCATCGCCCCAGGTTTACGATTCAACCTAAAAACGGCAGTTGATGCTTGAGCGCAGTTCTCGCGTGCCGCGGTAACGCGAGGGTCGATCGGCAGGGTTTTGGCGGATTTGGCGTGCTCTCAGCCGCTCATCAAGAGCGATTCCGGACC
>Ga0194053_10000874_pt1 | contig 20890 bp, 11 predicted proteins | sample SepL228m_MetaG_FD_161684 | JGI IMG/M metagenome (GOLD analysis project Ga0194053, IMG submission 161684) | Anoxic zone freshwater microbial communities from boreal shield lake in IISD Experimental Lakes Area, Ontario, Canada - Sep2016-L227-8m | ecosystem: Environmental > Aquatic > Freshwater >... | reverse complement strand
ATTAAATATTCTTTAGATGTTGATGGATTGTTAGTTTTTAATGGCCAATTGCCAATCGACATTAAAGCCACGCTAATATTATCTTCACCACCTGCATCATTTGCAGCAAAACATAAAACTTCACCAGCTTGTACAGGTGACTGCACACTTAACAATATTGACTTAATGTTCTCATCGTTAATCATCCCGTGCAAGCCATCACTGCAAACTAATAAAACATCGCTTGGATTTAATTCGAAAGATATTATTTGTGGTTCAACATCTTCCCTTATACCAACAGCTTTAGTTAATTGGTTTTTATGTGTCCAATTCTTTGCTGCTTCTGGTGTCATTTGTCCCTGACGCACTAATTCAGCCGCCCAACTATCATCTTCAGTTACTTGTCTTAATTTAGACGCTCTTAATAAATAAGCTCTACTATCTCCAACATGTGCAATTATACATCGGTTGCCTTTTACAGCAAGAACAGTTAGTGTGGTACCAGGACGTGATGCACCAGAGGCATCTGAACTATTGAATAATTTTTTATTAACAGCAACAATAGCATCATGTAGAACTATTTCAACTGGAGAATTTTGATCAACAAGAATAATATATTCATTCAATAATTTAAGTGCATTATTACTTGCCCATTCACCTGCATGGTGTCCTCCCATACCATCTGCAACAGCCATTAATGCTGTAAGACCCAACAAACTACGAGATACATCATCCCAATGTAAAGTTAAAACAGCATCTTCATTATGATCTCTAACTTTACCAATTATTGAACTCGCGAATGGTTTTAACCCAAACGACATAATTATTTCCTCTTAATTTCCATAATTCTTATCTTTTACATAAATAAATAGAGTCCATAACAATACTGAAACCTTTTCAGCAATTATCTGATCGATATATTATTCTTAGATAACAACTTGTGTCAATAGTACTATTAACAACAGATTAATAAAAATATGTGTTTTTCGTATTGACATTACTATTTATAAATGTATATTATTTTACAAAAAAGTTAATATCATGAAATATTTTCTCTATTTAATTAGTAATTAATGAGAAAATAGTTTATAGATTTTCCTATTCACATTCTACATCAATATAATTGGCTTGATGAGGTAATCTTATGCGAAATCTTATACTTTTAGTTTTTATTTGTTTATTGATTGTTATCAATACTTTTACTATTTCTGCTATAAAAGTTACTGAATATTCACTTAATATTTCTATTGATAATGTTAAAAATGATTCAATGTTTTCTATAAGTCCTAATTACTACTGGGCAGCATATACGAAAAAAATTGGAATCAATCAAGTATGCGTTGTACTTAATGGAAAACAAGGAAAACCGTATGATAGTATTAGAGGTTATGCAAATAACTCAATGGAATATAATGATAAATTAGTTATAAGTCGTGACGGTATGCATATTGCTTTTCAGGCATCACGGGATGGTAAATGGTTGATTTGTAAAGATAATATTGAAGGTAAGCTTTATGTAGATGTCTCACCACCTATTTTCAGCGAAAACGGTGAAGGAATGATTTACAAAGCACGTTCTGGAGATAAATGGTGTGTCGTCTTTAATGGACAAGAAAGTCTCTATTATAATAAAATCGGTTCTATGAATATCAGCTCAGATGGTTGTCATTATGCTTTTAATGCTTGCAATAACGATGAAGGTTTAGTCAGCACAGTAATAGATAATACTCCACTACCAGCACGTCAAGGAAAAATAGATTCACTAATCATATTTAGTCCTAATAGCAAGCGAGTTTTGACAATTTGCGGCGGTGAAAAGGATGCTGTAGATGGTGGTGGTGAATATGTCATGGTTAACGGTCAGGTAGGTAAAAAATATTCAAAAATTGAGTCACCCAAATTTACTGTTGATAGTTTACATTATTACTATATGGCAGTTGGCGAAGGAATCGGTAATCAATATGCTATCTGGGATAAAATAGAAAGTCAGAGTAGTTCAGACATAGAAGGCTTAATATGTAATGATAACAGCATGAACGTATTTTATATTATGGATAGACAATATATAATTCATAATGGTTGTAAAGTGATTATTCCAAAAGGCAACCTTATTAGCTGTTTTCAGGATGGTAGTCCTGCATGGAAATTTTCATCGGATGCAAAACACTATTATTGTATTATCAAACAAAACAAAGAACAAGTTGCAATAGTTATAGATGGGGTAAAAGGACCTGATTATGATGGAATCAGCGATGTTCAAATGTCAATGGATGGAGAACATATTGCATATATTGCCTCTCGTTCTGGAAAAATGAGAGTTGTTTATGATGGAAAAGAAAGCAGTCTTTTATTTACAAATATAGATCAACTAACACTAAGCCCAGACGGTAAACGTATAGCGTATGTTGGTTTGACATCATTCTTACCAGATAGAAAATGTACCATGGTTGTTGATGACATTCAATATGGATTTAACGATGGTACTTTAGGAAAACCATATTTTAGTCCTGACAGCAAGAATATAGCTTACAAAATGAAAGTTGTTAATTGGGAAACAATGTCATTTACCACTCGTATCGTAGTTAATGGTAAAGAAGGGAAAGCATATATTTTCACTACAGACCCTACATTTTCATCTGACAGTAAACATATCGCCTATTTCGCTGAAGGTGATAAAGATTTCTGCGTAGTTGATAATCAAGAAACACCTGGTTATGAAAGAATCTGGACAGTTACACAAAGTAAAGACTCAAACTCTTTCGAGACTCAAACAGGTTGGGGATTCGGCGAATTTGCTAAACCATCAATTCGGCAACCTGTTATGGATACTAATCATTCATTACATTTTTTTACAATGATAAATAAAGTTTACACTACAGTGAATGTCGAATTTTAACATTATTGTTGATAACAACAGTAAAAATATCATTTTAATTAAAATCAGGTTAAATAATTCATCGATAAATTATAATTATCGTAAAAAAGTTATTATTGGAGAAAAAAATGACAACAGAAAACACCATCAAAGTTTCGTGTCCAGGATGTAAAGCAACAGGAAATACTGCAGCTTCTTTCGCTGGTCGCAGCTTGAAGTGTCCAAAGTGCGGTACAGCCTTTATCGCTGGTGAAGAAATAATGTTTTTCGAGGCTGCTGATACTAATGATATTCCAGCAGAAGAAACATCTCACCCTATTTCGGATGAACGTGTTGGTATTCCACCTCAATTACAAAATAATACCTTTTCAATCAACTGGGCAGAATGGCCAATGGGTGGGCGTATGATTTTCATTGCTACAAGTTTGGCTATACTATCGATGTTTTTTAAATGGGTAGACATGGGTTTTATATCATTTAACGGCCTATCACAAGCAACCTTCTTCTTTCTTGGCGGTTTTGCCTACCCATGTATGATATTACTTAAAGGCCAACAAATGGATAGGACTTGGGGTCTTGTTTCATCGATTGGAGCTACTGTTGCAGTCCTTATATATATAGCATCAAAAAATGTTCGATTTATTGGCAATGTTTCAGCGATAGGAGCACACTTATTTTTACTTTGCTCTATAACATTGATTATTGGTGTAATACTCTACCAGCAAAACTATCAACAGAAAAGATAAATTTCTGCTATTGATTATATATACGTATTTTATAATAGTTCTAATTTATTTAAACAGCTTAGGCTCCAATATTACAAATCTATCACCAGTAGCATCAAGTATTTTAAATATATCATTTCCAGCGTCTACAGTTGTACGCAAAGTCATTGTTTTCGCGTTATTGAGTAGTACATTAATCGGTATTATTGTATCACCTGCTGCTATGTGTCGCTTATTAAACTCTGGTACAGGTTTCCCATCAAGTTCTATACTGAATGATACACCACAACTTTTACCTTCCAACATAGCAGCGTAACCGATAAATTGCGAGTATCCTGTAACCGGAAAAGTCGACACCCCACCAATACGAGGAACACCGGGAATTGCCCACTGGTGGTAATCTTTCCCTTTATGGATTACATGTTCATTAAAAAACAAATATGGACCTTGTGCTGGTGGTACCTGACCATCAAGTGGTATATATAACGGTGCAGGTTTAGTGGTTATAATTCTCGGTTCCAGAAAATCTACACCATTAATCCCATAACCACTTCTATCTAATCTTAATTGTTTAACACCTTGTAATGGAACATTCACACTGACAGTCTTCGAGCCTTTTCCAAACCAATATCCATTTCCATATTCCTTTCCATCAAGATATATTCTTATGTAGGTATTGCCTGAATAATCATCTTGAACACCTATATCAGATTGAAATGCTTCATGACCCATTGAAACATCAAAAACCGCCTTTCCACCAACTAATGGCATCCCGGGATAACCAATCCATGTATATGACCTTCCCTTAACTGTAAATAGGGATTTTTTAACAAGCCAAGTACCATCTTGTGTAGGAAATATATGGTCGAGTGGTCGAGATTGCGACGTTAATATTGGGGGTTGAGGTGGTGTAACTTTATCAATCATATAAACGGTATCGGTATTCTTAACCCATGTAAGAGTTCCTTTTTCAAAATCTTGTTGTCTGCCATCAGCTACACTATATTCAACCGATACCGGATATCCAATATATAAACGACCACCATTAGCAAGCCAATATTTTAAAATTGCACCAGTAATAGCCGGTGTTGTATAAACTACATTAGTAGCTTGAACCCATGTAATTCTTCCTTTCTCAAAATCTTGCTGCCGTCCATCAACAACATTATATTCATTGGATTTTGGATATCCAAAATATGACTTTCCACCTTTGTCTATAAAACGTGTTAAAATAGCACCTTTTATTGGGAATGGAGATAACCACTTATCATTAAATATCCATTCATAAAGGCAATTAAAGGCACTGTCATGACAAATTAAGAAATCATGATTTACCCCAATCGTCCTTTGTTTAGCTGGCGGATTCATCGTATGTTTATCAATGTTAAATAATGAACTGTCATATACTATTAAACCATCATGAACTTTACCTACAAATACTTGATTATTCAATGCTTCCTTTTGTAAAAAATTATAATTTTTATATTCATACGGTTTTGTTGAGTCATTACTACCTACCTGGTAATAAAGACAATTTGCTTGTCCCACACCATTATTTAGCGCTTTTAAAAAATCACTATTTTTCTTTAAATCATCATTTTCTAACAACTTGCCACCATATTTTATTTCTTGATCTTTTTGTCCCAGCCATACTTTGAACGTGTTGTCAGTAAGTCCGTTATGCGGAGTACCAAGTGTTACTAAATGAGCAACCAGGTTATCTGCATGTGGATTATTACCTTTAAATAACACACCTTCAAGTGCACAGCGTGTAACCAAACCACCCATTGAATGAGCAAAAATATCTATTTTTTGACCATACGAAAAATTTACACATTTATTTACAATAAGTTGTGCAAGAGCTTCACCAGTCTCATTAATATGTCTATCAGGAGGATACTCAACAGCATAGACATCATCATACCCAACCATTTGCAGATTATATGCGAGTTTAGCGAGATACTTCCGATTTTCAAATGGTGTAGGAGCAGGAAATCCATGAACAAGAAGAGCAATTTTCTTTCCTGACAGCAATTTATCATTAGTATTTAATTTCTTCCAAACTTTATCCATAACATCGTTACAAACACCTTTATCAAGTCTATAACTATCCTGTTTGTTAATCAAAATATTTAGTCCTTCATTATTAGTAGCATCAACTGAAAATTTATACAAATCAATGTTTGGAAGAACTGGATCAGCTTCACCAGCATGACCAATAAGGTCAAAAGCACTCACTGATATTGATAACATAAAAAAAATACTAACTAATGCAACTGCTACAAAAGTTTTATTAACCACTTTTCCTATAATATACCTATTCATTATTATCTCCCTTTAGTTTTCTTGATAACATACAAACTTGCGTATTCAAAACGCCATGAATGTAAAACTTATTTTGGTATGATAGTTTTTTTCATTCTGGTTGTCAATATAAATATAAGAATAAAAATTAAAATAGTAATATTGTTGTCTTATATGCAATAATTGCAAAATGTCTGTTTTTCGAATGAATATTGGTGGAATTTATACTTCAATATTTCATCCATCTTATTGACACACCCACTGCGGTTGGAATACTATTTACTTATAATTTTATTATGACGATGTTCTGAAAGAGAGTTTTTAGTTATGGCTATCAAGAAAACTGAGCTTTATTCTGCCCTTTGGCAAAGCTGCGACAAGTTGCGCGGGGGGATGGATGCGAGCCAGTATAAAGATTATGTGCTGGTGCTGCTGTTTGTGAAATATATCAGCGACAAATATGCCGGCATTCCTTTCGCTCCCATTACTATTCCGGACGGCGCCAGTTTTAAAGACATGGTGGCGCTGAAAGGGAAAAGTGACGTTGGCGACCAGATTAATAAGAAGATTCTCGCTCCGCTTGCCAATGCCAACAAACTGTCTGATATGCCGGATTTCAATGATGCCACCAAGCTGGGCAGCGGCAAAGACATGGTGGACAGGCTTACCGACCTGATTGCCATTTTTGAAAATCCTGCGCTGGACTTCTCGAAAAACCGGGCTGACAACGACGACATTCTGGGTGATGCCTACGAATACCTGATGCGGCATTTCGCTACTGAAAGTGGCAAGAGCAAGGGACAGTTCTATACCCCGTCCGAGGTTAGCCGCATCATGGCGCAGATTATCGGAATCAGCGATGCCAGCACCAGCAACGCCACCACCGTGTATGACCCTACCTGCGGTTCCGGTTCGCTATTATTGAAGGTTGGCGCGTCGGCTCACGCTAATGTCACTCTTTACGGACAGGAAAAAGATTCCGCTACCGCCGGGTTGGCACGCATGAATATGATCTTGCACGATAACCCCGGTGCATCCATCATGCAAGGCAACACTCTGGCAAATCCGCTTTTTACCGATAGCTCCGGCCAACTAAAGACTTTCGATTATGTTGTTGCAAATCCGCCCTTCAGTGATAAGGATTGGAGTTCCGGCCTGGATCCGGCGAATGACCAGCATGAGCGGTTCCAGCATTTTGGCATGCCGCCTGCCAAACAAGGCGATTATGCCTATCTGCTCCATATTATCCGTTCGTTGAAAAGCCACGGCAAGGGGGCATGCATTTTACCCCACGGCGTGTTGTTTCGCGGCAATGCCGAAGGCGATATTCGCAAAAATCTTATCCGAAAGGGCTATATCAAGGGGATTATCGGGTTGCCGGCAAACCTTTTCTACGGTACCGGCATCCCCGCCTGTATCGTCGTAATAGATAAGGAATTAGCACATACCCGCAAGGGGATATTCATCATTGACGCCAGCAAAGGGTTTATGAAGGATGGGCCGAAAAACCGCTTGCGCGAGCAGGATATCCACCAGATTGTCGATATATTCACTCGCGGGCAGGAAGTTGCGAAATACGCGCGGATGGTGAGTATTGACGAGATAGAAAAGAACGAGTTCAACCTGAATATTCCGCGCTATATCGACAGCCAGGAACCGGAAGACCTGCAGGATATCGCCGGGCATCTACAGGGCGGCATACCAGCGGGAGACGTTGACGCGCTGGCGCAATACTGGTCGGTTTGCTCGCAGTTGAGAAAGGCATTATTCGCCGACCTGCGTCCCGGCTATCTGCAAATTGCCGTGGAGAAGACTGCCATTAAACCTACCATTTACCAGCACCCGGAATTCGCGAGTTTCATATCCGGTATGGAAGGACACTTTACCGAGTGGCGCAGCAAAACATCCGCCAGGCTGAAAAGTTTGCAACCCGGTTTCCCGCCCAAGACATTGATTGGCGAACTCGGTGAGAGCCTGCTGGAACATTATTTGAATAAGCCGCTCATTGGCAGTTACGACGTTTACCAGCATCTGCTGGATTACTGGGCGACGGTGATGCAGGACGATTGCTACCTTATTGCCGCTGACGGCTGGAAGGCGGAGAGTTACCGCATTATCGAGACCGACAAGAAAGGCAAGGAGAAGGACAAGGGTTGGACCTGTGACCTGGTGCCGAAATCCCTCATCGTTTCCCGCTATTTTGCCAAAGAACAGGATGCGGTAAACGCGCTGGAGACCGAAGTGGAAAGCCTGGGTGCGCAAATGACCGAATTGGAAGAAGAACATAGCGGCGATGACGGCCTTTTCTCTGAATTGGAAACTGTAAATAAGGCCAATATTATTGCGCGGCTTAAAAAGATTAAGGGTGATAAAGACGCCAAAGAAGAAGCGGACGCGCTGAACGCCTGGCTGAAACTATCCAATGACGAAGCGGAGAAAAAGCTCGAATTGAAAGAGAGCGAAGCGACACTGGACAAAATGGCACTGGCAAAATACCCGATGCTGACCGAGGAAGAAGTGAAGTCGCTGGTGGTGGATGATAAATGGCTTGCCGCACTTGCCGCCGCCGTCCACGGCGAGATGGACCGCATCAGCCAGGGGTTGGCCCAACGGGTGAAGGAATTGGCGGAACGCTACGAATCCCCGTTACCGCATCTGACCACCCGCGTCGCCGAGTTGGAGGCGAAGGTGAGTGGGCATCTGGAAAGGATGGGATTCTCATGGAAGTGAAAGAAGGTTATAAACAGAGTGAGGTTGGGGTGATACCGGAGGATTGGGATTCACAGATACTGGAAGATGTTTCTATAATTTCACGTCTTGCAGGTGCTGAATATACTTCTTACTGGAAAGAAACTACCGATGGTGAAATCATTGCATTACGTGGTTTTAATATTGGAAAAGGAAAGATAATCGAAAAAGATTTAGTTCGTATATCAAATGAGCTATCTTTGAAATTGAAACGTTCTCGATTATGCAAAGGTGACATTGTCTACCCTTGTGTAGGATCAATTGGCAATGCAGCTGTAATAAACGATAATGACATGTATCATATACAACAAAACATTGCACGAATAACGCCAAATTCCATAGTTATTAATTCAGAGTATATAGCTTATTATTTGATGAGTTCTCTTGGAAACAGGGAAGTATTACGATTTAATGCAAGTTCAAGCCAACCAAGTGTTTTAGTCGGAAGTTTACGTCAATATCGCATTCCTCTTCCCCCTACTCTCACCGAACAGCAAGCCATCGCCGAAGCGTTGAGCGATGCGGATGCCCTTATTGAATCGCTGGAGCAGTTAATCGCCAAGAAACGCAATATTAAGCAGGGAGCGATGCAGGAATTGCTGACCGGGAAGAAGCGGTTGCCGGGGTTTAGTGGGGAGTGGGTTGTGAAGACTTTGGGGGAAGTATTAAAAATTGCACATGGCAAGAGCCAACATGATATTATTGCTAAAAATGGAATATATCCTATTTTGGCAACTGGTGGAAAAATAGGTACAACTAACAGTTTTCTATATGATAAACCCTCGGTTTTGATTGGTAGAAAGGGTACAATTGATAAACCTCAGTATATGGATCAGCCATTTTGGACAGTTGATACATTGTTTTACTCAATAATCAAAGAACCAAATAATGCTAAGTTTATTTTTTACAGATTTTGTCTGATTGAATGGAAACAATATAATGAAGCATCGGGTGTTCCAAGTCTTAATGCTCGAACAATTGAACAAATTGAAATCAAGATTCCACCTTCGTTTGAACAAACCGCCATCGCCACCATCCTTTCCGACATGGACGCGGAGATTGCGGAATTAGAGGTTAAGTTAGAAAAAGCGCGGCAGATAAAGCAGGGGATGATGCAAGAGTTGCTGACGGGGAGGATACGGCTGGTATGAAAATAGTTGCTGCAAATGGTAAGAGTTACAGGTTATCTGGTTCATTGAACGCGTTCCAGCAGGAGTTGTACATACACCTGATAAACTGGAAATGGCGGTATATCACCACCGCGCCGGGATATAATTTAGGCAAAGAGTATGATGCAATTCTGCCTGACGGCCTGATAAGTGCTGACTGGAGTTCACCACTTATTTACCCGGATGCAATGCCAGTACTGCTGGCACATTTGAAAAAGAATCCATTCCGCATTCACAAACATTATTACCACATGGCAAGTTCGCAGGCTGCAAATTTCAACCTGTTTCTGCCGGTATTGCATAGTACCGACGCCAACGCAGTTCTCAGCAAGTTAAAATCAGACTTTGCATCATTGGCAACGGACTATCTCGACAATGGTTATTGTATGGAGTATTGGGGCGGGAATTTTGATAATGGCAGCAGCACCGGATTGCTGGGTGATAAAAGCAAGACGGCTGGCACCGATACCGATATTGCAATTGCCTATTACAACCATCAAGGTGAATTATGCCTGTGGCTGATAGAACACAAACTGACTGAAAATGAATTTAGCGTATGCGGTGCATATAAAAGCAAGAGCAGAAAGGCAAAACATGACTGCGGTAAAAGCTATTCTGAGATATTGAAAGATAAAAATTGCTGCTATTACCATGATATGCGCAAGTTCAACTATTGGAACATCACCGATGCCAACCAGGCGTTTTTTGCCAACCACGCTTACCATTCATCATGCCCGTTCCGCGGCGGCATGAACCAGTTATGGCGCAACCAGTTGTTGGCGCTTGCAACAGAGCAAAGTGAAAATGCACCCTACCAGCAAGTTTATTTTTCCGTGGTAAAACACCCCGCCAACACATCCCTTGATACCACTATTAACACCTATAAAAAGCTAACCGCCAATAACCCAAAATTCTCAACCTTTACATCAGCAGACGTAATATCAGCAGCAGAACAAACCGACACCCCCCAGCTTAATGACTGGGCAAAATGGTACCGGGAATTGTATAATATATAGGTTATTCTGGAAGGAAAAGAAAAAGAAATGATTGTTGAAAATGTAAATTATATACACCTTATTTGTGTAATAAATAAGAATTTAACCGGGAGGATAATAGAGTTATGAGTACCATAACCCCACATTATCGGAGTGTTAAGGAATTGCTGCAAAGTCAGTCATTTTCCATTGATGAATACCAGCGCGAATACAAATGGGAAAAAGAAAATATCGATGAGTTAATTTCAGATTTCCAGGGAAAATTTATCAATTGCTACAAAGATGGTGACGATACGAAAAAAGTTAGCAGCTACGAAGAATATTTTCTTGGTTCTATAATAGTCAGTAAGCGGAATGGAAAAAGTTATTTAATTGATGGTCAACAAAGGGTAACTTCACTTACCTTATTATTGATATGTATTTATCGTATTGCTAAAGAAAAGGATCTACCGGTTTTCCAAACAATAGCACCTTTGATATTTAGTGACAACATGGGTGAACCTAAATTTAATCTTGATATTCCGGAACGATTGCCGATGATTGAAGCATTATTTAACGGAACAATATTTAACATTGATGGTAAAGATGAATCTATTCAAACAATGTTTTCACGATATAAGGATATTGAATCAAATGACTTTATTGTTGATTTAGGTGATAAAATTTCACATTTTGCATATTGGTTAATGAATAAAGTTGGATTAATTGAAATAGCTACAGATAATGATAACTATGCCTACGCTATTTTTGAAACAATGAATGATCGTGGAAAACCATTAAGTCAGGTTGATTTACTTAAAGCATATCTACTAATTCCAATCGTAGATGCAGATAAACGTCGTGAAGCAAATCAGGTTTGGAAAAAACAAGTATTAGATTTGATTTCATGGGAGGGGAAACTTGACGCTGAACGTGATGCAAATTGTATCAAAGCATGGTTTCGCGCTCAATATGCTGAATCTATTCGTGACCGTAAACCGAAAGCAACTGATAAAGATTGGGAACTGACAAGTACAGTTTTTCATCGCTGGGCCAGAGATAATAATTCACGACTAAATTTAGGAACTGAATCAAATAATCTTAAACTGATTATAGATGATTTTCCTTTTTTTGCGAAAGCTTATCAAAAAATACTTCATGCAAGTCAAACATACTTGAAAGGTTTAGAAGCAGTATTTTATAATGCTCATAATGATTTTACATGGCAAAATACAGTTTTACTCGCACCTTTAGTTATAACAGATGATGATGATACAGTTCGTCGTAAAATAGCAGTAACAGCAACATATTTAGATATATGGTTAATGCGACGGGTTGTCAACTATATTCGTGTTGGATATTCAAGTATATCATATACAATGTGGTTATTATGCTGTGAGATTCGACGAAAATCGTTAGATGAGTTAGTTGAGATTCTTTCTAAAAAATTAGATGATGACGAAGTGACTTTTAAAGGCAGTCCAATAAAAGGAAGAGGAGGAGTTGCTGAACTCGCATTAAATCAATTTAGTCGTCGATATATTTTTCATTTGCTCGCGAGAATTACTGCGTTTACAGATATGGAATCTGGCCGTGCCGTTTCTTTCGACAAATATGTTGATCGTTCTGCGAAGAATCCTTTCGATATAGAGCATATTTGGGCAAATGATTTCGCTATTCATAATAATCTATTTGTCTCAGAACAAGAATTTCTGGATTATCGAGATCGCATTGCTTCTCTTCTGTTGTTACCAGCCGATGTTAACCGCAGTTTGCAAGCCAATGCATTTGCAGCTAAATTACATAGTTATGCTAAACAGAATATTTATACCGCAAGCCTGGATTCAGGTATTTATCAAAATCAACCTCAATTTAATAATTTTAAGGCAAAAAACAATTTGTCATTTAAGTCATTCTCAACTTTTGGAAAGGCAGAACAGCAAGAACGTCAAAAACTTGTAGAAGAATTAGTGAACTTAGTTTGGTCGACGGATCGATTAAAAGAGGCAGTAAATGACAACTATCGGCAAATCTGAAAAAGAGACACAGAATCGCGTTATAGCTTTATTTCGCGACGAGTTAGGCTATAGTTATCTCGGTGACTGGACTGACCGACCGGGTAATAGCAATATTGAAGATAAAATGCTGAATACCTGGTTGACGAAACGCGGGTATTCACCAGAACAGATTGCCAAAGTATTGCATGAATTACATACCGAAGCGAATAACCCCAATCGAAACCTTTATGAAAACAATAAAAAGATTTATATCCTGTTGCGTTATGGTGTGCAGGTAAAGACAGATGTCAGCAAGGCTACTGAAACTATTAAATTGATCGACTGGGTGTCTCCCGATAAAAACGATTTTGCCATTGCCGAAGAGGTCACACTCAAAGGCGGCCACGACCGGCGACCTGACCTGGTACTGTATGTCAACGGCATTGCAGTAGGCGTTATTGAGTTGAAAAATAGCCGTAAATCAATTGGCGATGGTATACGGCAGAACCTTTCCAACCAGCAACCGAATTTCAATGCCTGGTTTTTCAGCACGGTGCAGTTTGTCTTTGCCGGTAATGACTCTGAAGGTATGAAATATGGCACCGTGGGTACAGAAGAAAAGTATTTCTTGAAGTGGAAGGAAGACGAGGAAGACAATAGCCGGTTTAAGTTGGATAAATATCTGCTGAAAATGTGCAGAAAAGACCGCTTGATTGAGCTGATGCACGATTTTATACTTTTTGACGGCGGCATAAAGAAGTTGCCGCGAGTCCACCAGTATTTTGGCATTAAAGCAGCCCAAACGAACATTAACTCTTACAAAGGCGGCATTATATGGCATACCCAGGGCAGCGGCAAGAGTATAGTCATGGTGCTATTGGCTAAATGGATTTTGGAAAACAACCCCAATGCCCGGGTATTGATAGTTACCGACCGCGACGAGTTGGACAAACAGATTGAAGGGGTATTTACCGAGGCCGGGGAAGCGATAACCCGCACCAGCAGCGGTCGTGGTCTTATTAACCATTTAAAACAAGCCACCCCGCGTTTGTTATGTTCGTTGATTCATAAGTTTGGCAAAAAAGGCGTTGATGATTTCGATGCTTTCATAAAAGAGTTGGAAGCTCAACCATGCCAAACGGTAGGTGAACTTTTTGTATTTGTGGATGAATGCCACCGCACAGAAAGCGGTAAACTGCACCGCACCATGAAGGCCATGATGCCAAATGCGGTCTTTATCGGTTTCACCGGCACACCTTTGCTTAAAACAGATAAACAGACCAGCTTTGAAGTTTTTGGCGGTTATATCCACACCTATAAATTCAGCGAAGGTGTCGAAGACGGCGTGGTGCTTGACCTTATTTATGAAGCACGAGATATTGAACAGCGGCTGGGGTCTGAAGAAACAATTGACGACTGGTTTGACGCTTCTACAACGGACTTAAACGACTGGCAAAAAGCCGCTTTACGTGAAAAATGGGGTACTATGCAGAATGTGCTCAGTTCTAAATCACGCATGGCACGGGTGGTTAGCGATATAATTTTCGACTTCAAAAAACGTCGTCGTTTGAATGATGGTCGCGGCAATGCTATTCTGGTTGCTTCCAGCATTTATGAAGCATGCAAATATTATGAGCTTTTTCAGAAAACCGTATTTAAGGATAAATGCGCTGTAATTACATCCTATAATCCGCAACCCAATGACATAACTCTGGAAGAAACCGGGGCAAATACCGAAACGGACAAGCAGTTTCTGTATAATACCTACATGGATTTGCTACAAAATACTGAAGCGCAGCCAGGAAAATCTAAAACTGAAACTTATGAAGACAAAGCCAAGAAAATGTTTAAAGAACAGCCGGCCAACATGAAGCTGCTGGTAGTTGTTGATAAGCTGCTCACCGGTTTTGACGCACCATGCTGTACCTATTTATATATCGACAAATCAATGCAGGACCACGGCCTGTTTCAGGCGATTTGCCGACCGAACCGACTTGACGGTGATGACAAAGATTTTGGATATATAGTTGATTATAAAGACCTGTTCAAGAAAGTCGAGAATGCTATTGCTGTTTATACATCCGAATTAGATAACAGTATGGGTGGCGCAGAACCGGATATTATGATTCAGGACCGTCTTATCAAAAGTCGCGAACGTCTTGATGACGCATTAGAAGCTATTGCTTTAGTATGTGAGCCGGTAGAATTACCACGGAGCGAATTGGAATATATACACTACTTCTGTGGAAACCCGGAAATTTCAGAGCAGTTAGCTGAAAATGAGCCACGACGGGTTGCGTTATACAAGTCAGTAGTTGCATTAGTGCGCGCGTATGCCAATATTTCCGATGAGTTGGAAGCGGCAGGATATAGCGCAGCAGAGATTATCCTGATTAAAAAGAAGATTGAAAGTTACATTAATTTGCGCGAAATTATTCGTAAAGCAAGTGGCGAGACTATTGACCTTAAAGCATATGAAGCGGATATGCGCCACCTTATTGATACCTATATTGAAGCGAATCAACCACGAAAAATATCGCATTTTGATGATCTACCGTTGTTGGATTTAATTGTTAAATCTGGAATTGCAGATGCAATTAACAGTATGCCTGACGGAATAAAAGGCAGCAAGGAAGCCGTTGCAGAAACTATCATCAACAACGTCCGCAGCAAGATTATAAAAGAGCACCTGAATGACCCTGCGTTCTACGATAAAATGTCGGTGCTTTTAGACCAGATTATCGCGGATATGAAAGAAAAACGAATTGAATATGAAGCATCATTAAAACAATTAACTGAAATGGCCAAATTGCTGCAGGCAGGAAAAGCAGACGATACGCCTGAGCAGTTGAGCACCCCGGGACTGCGTGCGTTATACAGCAATCTAAAAATTGATGTTGATATGACAGGAACTGTTAGTGAAAACTTGCCTGGATATGGAACTGATGAAAATGCTAAATTAGCGAAGGCATTAGTAATAGACGCCACTGTAAAGCGAGTACGTCCGGATGATTGGCGTGGCAACCAGGCTCGTGAACTAATAATTAAAAGAGAGCTGTATCCGCTGCTTGGAAATGATATGGCAGAAGTGGAGCGGATTTTTCAAATTATTGTACAACAGAGAGAATATTGATGATCGAGCGAATTGAGTTAGGCGACATCGTTATTGACGTAATTAAAAAGAATATCAAAAATGTTCATTTGAGCGTTTATCCGCCAACCGGCAGGGTGCGTATTTCAGCACCCCTGCACATGAGCCTCGATACGATTCGCTTATTCGCAATTTCAAAACTAAGTTGGATAAAACAGCAGCAGAAAAAACTTATTGAGCAGGAACGGGAAAACCCGCGCGAATACCTGGACCGCGAGAGCCACTACGTCTGGGGAAAACGATATCTGCTGAAGGTTCTCGAATTAGATATACCACCTGTAGTAGCGTTTAACCACAAAACGTTATTGTTAACAATTCGTCCCAAAACAGATGAAACTAAAAGAGAAGCCATCATGGCAGAATGGTACCGCGAGCAACTAAAAGCAACTGTGCCACCATTAATCGCAAAGTGGGAGCCGTTAATGGGTGTTAAGGTAGAAAAGTTTTTTGTACAGCACATGAAGACTCATTGGGGAAGCTGCAATCCAAAAGCAAAAAATATTCGCCTTAATACAGACCTGGCTAAAAAACCACCCGAATGCCTGGAATACATAGTAGTTCACGAAATGGCTCACCTGATAGAACCCACCCACAATCACCACTTCATAGCTTTGATGGATAAATTTATGCCAAAATGGCAAACATACCGCGACATGCTCAATCGTCTTCCGGTAAGGCATGAGAGCTGGTTGTATTGAAGGGATAGATAATTATCCCAACATGTATTTTAGTATTATTCTATACAGAATGCATTTTCTATACATGTTTTTTAAAATGAAGGTAGAAGCATATAAACTTATTTGTATGCCAAAAGATAACAGATACACTAAAGAAAATTGTCCCCAACCCTGTCCCCAAACACCAAAAATTAGCCATTTTGAGATAAAAAAATTAGTAAAACACATAACTTGTAATCAACAGGTCGTCGGTTCGAATTCTACTGAAGGCTCCATTTTTTTATTGTTTCATCTTCTTTTATCATGTTATTTTTTATGAAATTTTCAAAATTAACAATAGATAACATCACATAACCACATATAACATTTTGTAACAAAGTTTATCGATATATAACAAATTAAATATTATATTTAATTTTATGTTTAATTTAATTTTATATGGTTTCCTTTTAAATAAAACAGATAAAACTTTCCTTATAGTAATGAAATAGATAGATTAATTGGGATTTATGTGGGGAAGGACAACAATTTCCTGTCCCCACACTGCAAACCAAGTTTACTCGATTCCATTAATATAAGCATCATCTTTAATTATCATAATAGTTGCTTATAATGTTAAGCACGACGCATATGGATACGCCGAATACCATGTGTTACTTCTTCTGTTATACCAATGGATCCGTTTTCAGATTCAGATAGATAAGCATCAAGAGTTTCTTTCCGAAAGAGAATTAATTTTCCTGCACGAGTATGTGCAATCTTCCGTTCCAAAACTAATTTGCGCAAAAGATACTCACTAATACCCAAATAACGTGAAGCATCACGAACACGGTAAGTAACTGGTTTAATTGAAATAACTATAACATCCACCTCCATAAAATAATAGCCAGTGGATATACAATCAACTGGCTTCATATTTATAATATGTAATTGAGAACTGAGGATAATACAAAGATAGAAAATGGTTGGATAAAAATGATTTTATTGACATTAGCTTAATAATTCTTGAATAATGCCAAGGTAATGCCTATAAAAATGAGTTTAGACCTTTTTCAAAATAAGCCTTTATTTATCAACTGATTGTTAATTTCAACTTCTTTTCGCATTTCGTATCCAATGTCGCGGTAACCTGCCAGCCTTTTGGAAACCATTCTTGCGAGCATGGGCACTTGAAAATCAGCATAATCATAAATAATGACTTCAGTTTTCAAATCATGCAGGCGATGAAGGCGACCTGCGTATTGGGCAAGGGTACCTTTCCATGATATAGGCATGGCGAGAAATAAGGTATCAAGACGGGCATCATCAAATCCTTCACCAAGATAGCGACCTGTCGCAACAAGTACCCTTGGTTCATGTTGAGGAATTAATGCTAAATGTGCCATAACTTCACGGCGTTGTTTTGCACTCATGCCACCTTTTAATATAATGACATGTTGTACTTTCGACCGAAGGTTTTCTGCAATCCATTCCAGATGCTCAGTTCGTTCGGTGAGAACAACAGGCGAACGACCATCAACAACAGCAAGTGTCACATCATTTAATAATAATTGATTGCGATTTTCATCTTTGACTATTGCTGCATATATATCTTGGATAGCAGGTTTTTCATCATTTAACACCGAGAATGTGAAAGCAGTTTCACGCAGTATAACTTGATGTTCAAAAGGACGGGCAACGGCTTGTTGTTTGGCATCAACAAAATAACGAATCGGACCACATTGCATAAAGATAATCGGGTGGTGGCCATCCTTGCGAATTGTTGTTGCTGATAATCCTGTCACATATTTGGCTTTACAGGCACGTGCTACTTGCTCGAAACTGACAGCAGAAATATGATGACATTCATCAACTACTAAATGTCCATAATTAGCTACCATATCATCCACCACGCTTTTACGACACAAACTCTGAATGAGTGCCACATCTATAATTCCTGTGGGTTTATGTTTACCGCCACCTATTTGACCTATTTGTTTGCGGTCAATATTAAGAAATGTTGTTAACCGTTCTATCCATTGATCCATTAACTGCTGCCTATGCACTAATATCAGCGTATTAACTTTTCGTTCTGCTATTAACTTGGCCGCAATAACTGTTTTACCAAATGCAGTAGTTGCTGCCAGCACACCGAGTTCATGAGGCAATAACGCATTAATAGCCTTTTGTTGTCCTGCACGTAATGTGCCAGTAAAAGCAATATCGATTAATGTACCATTTATACGTTCATCGATTACATTCACCTTGATATCAAGTTCAGAAAATAGACTATACACTTCATCATAACATCCGCGTGGTAATCCCAGGTGTTTAGAAAAATCCTCAGCACATGCAATAATGCGCGGTTTACCAAACGTTGGTAGTCGCATAGCTTGCGCTTTATAAAACTCAGGATTTTGAAAGGCTGCAATTCTTATAAGGCGATTAACTAATGCTGGTGGTAATCCTGCTTTCTCAATATATATTTGATTGCCAAGAATGATTGATACTTCTTTCGGCAATTGGCCAGATATGAATGGTAATTTAAAAATTCGGGAAGGCGGTATTGTCCATGGCGTTTCTTCCTCATCATCGGTAACAACCATTCGCACGCCAAGAACATGTCCTTCTCTTTGACCTGTTTCAACAATATTGCCAACATTATCTCGTGACATAGGTGTAAGTGAAGAAAGAAAAGCTAATTGATCAGAATAAGGAAGTAAATTATCATCAACAAATAAACTATTCCCCTGTTGGCGAGGTTTCTTTTGAAGTGGCAAGGCTATCAAATTACCAAACCCTCCTTGCGGCATAGTATCCTGATTTGGAAAGAAGCGATCATACGAATCGAGACCTATTTCCGGTCGTCGTTCCATTGTTTTAGTTAGCAAATAAGCCCCAAGTTTTCGAGCCAGCACTGCAGGTATCGGTTCAGAAAAGAATATCCAAACATGTCCGCCATTACCGGATCGTGAACGCTCTAAGGCAGCAGATATTTTAAAATTGCGACAAGTTTCCATAAAGGCAACAGCATCATCCTGCCAGGTTTTCTTGTCGAAGTCAGCAGCAAGAAACCAGCAGGTATCATCTGGAAGCATCGGATAGACACCGATGGTAATTTCTCCATTCAAGTGTGCAGCAAAGGTTTCGTTTGTTAGTGGAATTAACTCACGGTACTGACAATCAACACATTTAATGCGTGGTTTGTTACAAATACCGCGCACCCAATCATGACGACATGCAGGTTGATACCCGGATTTTCCAGTTTTCGCACTTTCCCATCGAATAGGATACACATCATCGCGTCCACGAAAAAGACGTCTAAATAATGTTAGTTTTTCAGGTAATGAAGATTGAGAGTTTACCGAGGCATCAGTAAATAATTGAGAATCATCATCTTTACAAATAATATTATCTCGTGCATCTTGCAACCGGGATATTTTATCTTCAATCTCAATACGCTCGCAATCCAAAATAGATAAACGACTACGAAGATTGTTTATTTCTTCATCAATATCTTTCTGTTTTTTGGATTGTGGCATATTCATGCGTCTTTATTATGATTTCGCAACCATTGCCATCCTTTTTCTGTTAGGCGATATTGTTGCTTACTACTATTCGGTTTATCTTGAATAGTGCGTTCAATAAGGTTCATATTAAAAGCGGGAGTGATATAAACAGCGCGAAAATTCTTTGCATTAAGTAATCCAAGTTCAGACATGAGTTCTTTCTTACCTTTTGGTGTTTCACATAATGGTAATAATCGCATTACTTCTCTTGAAATAATAATATTTAATTCATCAACTGGGGTGGTGACTGGGGTGGTGACTGGGGTGGTGACTGGGGTGGTCTCTACAAAATCAACAGCCGGTCTAAATGTGATAACTATGGAACCAGTACGTTCTTCCCACGCAGGAACTGGGGAGTGATTTTCGCGGCACCAATCCATAATATTAAGAGTACCGGTGCCCCAGCGTTCAATAACTCCAGTACGATACAATACTTGAGCGATTAGCGGGTTCCAAGGACGTGATTCATGAGCTTGTATCAACCGTTCAGGAGTTAAACCAAAGTGTAAAGTTCCCGGATTACTTATTTCTAAATGATCATCATACATTGCTACACTCACAGCACCACCAGCAATCGTGTAATCACGATGACACATAGCATTTGCCAGTGCTTCACGAGTAGCACGTGGCGCATAACGCGGACGGTCCTCCCGAATCATTTGACCAGGTATAACACGACCAGCAATAGGTACATTATCACGAAGAAACCGTTCTGCTTTCCGTAATAATTCGAATAGATTACC
>Ga0194053_10000873_pt1 | contig 20901 bp, 20 predicted proteins | sample SepL228m_MetaG_FD_161684 | JGI IMG/M metagenome (GOLD analysis project Ga0194053, IMG submission 161684) | Anoxic zone freshwater microbial communities from boreal shield lake in IISD Experimental Lakes Area, Ontario, Canada - Sep2016-L227-8m | ecosystem: Environmental > Aquatic > Freshwater >... | reverse complement strand
ATCTCCCTGCCATTGACCAACAACCAAAACACCAACACCATAACCGAACACTCACGGCATGTGTTACCCATGTCTTGAACCAAGGTGTTACCTATGTCCTGACCCGTGCCTGCTCACTTTCAGCTTTCAAGTTTCAGGTTTCAGCTCTCAACTTTTCTCCATGCCTACATTTGATGTTGTTTCTGAGATTGAGCGAATGGAGATCGAGAATGCGGTAAATCAGGCAGTGAAGGAACTGGCAACGCGTTTCGATTTCAAGGGAAGCAATGCCAAGATCGAACTAACCAAGCCCGAACTCATCACCCTCACGGCCAATGACGGGGTAAAACTCAAGGCTCTCCGGGAGATGATGGTCGGCAAGTTGGCCAAACGGGGGGTTGATCTTCGGAATGTTGATCAGAAAGAACCGTCCATCTCGCCCCTCGGTCACGCCCGTCAGGAATTTGTCATCACCCAGGGACTCGATGGGGATCGTGCCAAGGAGATCATCTCAGCTATCAAGGGGAGAGGCTTCAAAGTTGCCTCGTCACTTCAGGACCGTCAGGTTCGTGTCAACGGATCCAAGCGTGACGAACTTCAGGCCGTCATCGCCTTTCTGCGAAGCAAGGATTTTGGCGTCATGCTCAATTTCAAAAATTTCAGGGACTGACCTGCTCTTTTCCCACCTCCGTGCTGGCCGACGCGTTGTATCCGAAGAACTGCCGGCTCTTGATGATTTCCGCGACCTTGGGCGGCACCATTGTTTCCCAGGAGGGATTGCCTGACTGGATATCGGCGAGGACATTTGTTGCAATGATCCCCAGATACTCAAGCTTGCATCCCGCCATCGGGACAATGAAACGGTTTTCTAGCAGGTAAGAGTAGAGGGCCCGCAGACTCGGCTCCACAGGATAGGAGGCAGCCTCGATGATGTGACCCTTGTCGTTCTTTGTGGGATAGACATAAAGACGAATCCCCTTTTTGAAGAGCCTGCCCAGCCCCTCCAGGATGCCGCCGTCAAGATGGTTGTAATACTTTTCCTCAAAGATCTCCTGAAGCGTCGGAACACCGAGAGGAAGCCCGATGGCACGATCCGTATAGCGGCGGAGATATTGGATCAGGCGGTAATATTCCCCGTAATTGGAGATCAGCACCGTGCGTCCCAGCGCGCCGAGCATATCGACCCGATCAAGGAAATCCTGAAGATCCAGCTGACCGCTTCGCATCAGGTGCTTCATGGTGATCTCAAGCACGATTTCCGGTTGTTCCTCGTGAAGTTCCTCCTCCATGAGAAACATCGTGTGACCGCATTCGAGCATGTCGTTGGCGACATTGGTGAGGGGACGGAAGCTTCCGCGTTCGACGATCAGCGGCTTGTGGTAAAACGCCTCGGCAGCCTGGATCACATCGCCGTCGCCGCGGAAGAGAACCGCCTGTGCAAGTCCCTGGGTGACAAGCTCCAGACACATTATCCGGTTGTCCACCATGGCAAAGTCCGGACCGGAAAAGCGGATCACATCGATCTCCACGCGGGTCGCATCGAGATCGTCCAGCAGGGAGGCGATAAAGGCTTTGGGCTCCTTGCGCAAAAAATACGCCCCATAAATCAGATTCACCCCCATTACCCCGAGGGCCTCCTGTTGGGCCAGATTTTCATCATCCAGCATCCTCACATGGAGGATGATCTCATTGGGCTGCGAACGGGGTGTCGTTTGGAAGCGGATGCCCATCCAGCCGTGCGACTCGTTCTTCGTCTTGTAAGAGCGGGCCGCCACCGTGTCGGCAAAGGCAAAAAATGTGCGTTCCGCCCCGAATTTTTCATCGAGCCGTTCGATCAGTAATCCGTACTCCTTGTCGAGCATCTCACCGAGCCTTTGACGGCTGACAAAGCGGGAGCTTTTACCATAGATCGCATCGGAGAAGGTCATGTCATAGGCCGAGATCGTTTTGGCGACCGTTCCCGCCGCGCCTCCCACATGAAAGAATCTGCGAGCCACCTCCTGACCAGCTCCGATCTCGGCAAATGTACCGTAAACCGCCTTGTTCATGTTGATTTCGAAAGCCTTCTTATTGGCCTTCATTTCGAATTGGTTGATCATAGACGGGTTGCTTGTAATGAAACGCAGGGCTGCTGACTAGGCAAAGAGTGCGACGCTATTGACATCTTCAGTGATGTAGCAAATCCTGCGCCGCCGCATTTGCTCGAGAAATCTGGAAACTTTTCGCGCGATCTGCGAAGAACGGAATCTGTGAAGCGAAACCTTCTCTCTCTATTTGTTCTCTCTCCCTTGTTTTGGCTTGGCGGCTGCGCTCATCCGCTGCCCCGCTATGAGTCTCCGATGCCGAGAGCCGCAGTCCAAAAGGTGCGCACCACTGCATATACCCAGAGCGAGAGCGATCATCGTCGCTACGGAGCCCGCACGGCCCTTGGCACACCGCTGCGTTACGGTGCCATCAACAGTGCGGCTGCCGACTGGGCCCGCTGGCCATGCGGCACGGTCTTTCGGATCAGGGCAACAGGGGAACTCTTTGAAGTCGATGATTACGGATTTGCCCTCTCTGGTCGCAACACCATCGATCTCTACAAACCCACTCGGAAACTCATGAATGCATGGGGAGTCCGCCGCGTGACCATCGAGATATACAAATGGGGTGATCCCTGGGCCAGCTACCGCAAGATGATCTGTGTCCGCTCCTACCGCCACATCAAGCGCATGATGAATGAGATCCGCTCTTGGTTCAGCCACCACCGCCCACCGGAGCCTGTTTATCCTCCGGGAGGCATCTGCCCCGCACCCCCACCACGAGCGCGTTAGAGAATTAGCTTTTAAAGACTCAGACTTTATCAACCCACTTGTTGTGTTCCTTGATGAGATCCACAAGTCGATCAACCGCTTCCGCTTCGGGGATGTTGAACTTCACCGCGGTTTTTCCGACATAGAGATTCACCTTGCCCGGCGCTCCCCCAACATAGCCGAAGTCAGCATCGGCCATCTCACCCGGGCCGTTGACGATGCATCCCATGACAGCGATGCGAACTCCCTTGAGATGAGCCGTGGAGGCCTTGATGCGGGCCGTGGTGGATTGAAGGTTAAAGAGAGTTCTTCCGCAGGAGGGGCAGGCGACATAGTCGGTCTTGAAGATGCGCACCCCCGCCGCTTGGAGAATATTGTAGGCCAGGCGAAGTGATTGACCCGGTGCTTCCTCGGAGCGGAGCAGGATGGCATCGCCGATCCCATCGCAGAGCAGGGAACCGAGTGTGGTGGCCGCTCTCAAGAGGTGCTCGATAAAGGTGCCGTCAACGGTTGGAAGGAGGGTATCTTTGAGCAGGATCGGATGGCGGGCATCAATCCGGGCTGCGAGCAGACGAAAGGCAAATATCGGATCGAGATCGAGTCCCTCCCTGATAGTGGCAAGCCGCACTTCATTAGAGGCATTGAGAGAGCGAATCTCTTCCTCGGAGTGCGGATCAACTTCGACAATCGGCAGATCTTCGCAGATCAGTTCCGGTTGATAGTCACCAAGGGCAGCTCGCTTATGCGCCACCGCTTCGTCGACGCGCCGGGGGACTGCGACGCGGACGGTTTCCGTCCCTCCGAGGCAGACGGCTCCGGTGATTCCGGGCAGCTCGATTTTACGGGATGGGCGGCGTTGATACTCAAAGAGAGGCCATGTCGGCTGCACTCCTTTACTGGCAATCGGATGGCCTCGCTTTTGCGAAAAGGGAGCGGCTAAGGCACACGCGACGGGAATCTCATGCTCGCTATCCTCGGTCAAGGAGACACGGATGGTATCGCCGATGCCGTCGGAGAGCAGGGAGCCGATGCCAATGGCACTCTTGATTCGTCCATCCTCACCATCGCCAGCCTCGGTTACGCCAAGATGGATCGGATAGTTCCAGTCAGGCCCCTCGGCATTCAACCTGGCCACGAGGAGACGGTAGGCGGTGATCATTACCTTAGGGTTGGAGGCCTTCATCGAGAAGATCATCTGGTGAAAGTCGAGATCGCGGGCAATCCTCGCAAACTCCACTGCACTCTCCACCATGCCGAGCGGCGAATCCCCAAATCGGTTCATAATCCGGTCGCTGAGCGAGCCGTGATTGGTGCCGATGCGCAGGGCGACTCCACGATCTCTGCAAAGCAACACCAGAGGGGTGAAACGCTCCCGGATGCGTGCCAACTCCTCCCCATACTCCGAGTCGCTGTAGTTGAGGACATTAAATTTCTTAGAGTCGGCAAAATTCCCCGGATTGATCCGGACTTTGTCCACCCAAAGGGCCGCTTCCAGCGCGGCTTCCGGCTTGAAGTGAATATCGGCGACCAGAGGCACGGTGCAGCCAAGGGCCTGAAGCTCGGAGCGGATGTTTTTCAGATTGGCCGCATCCTTCACCGTCGGAGCCGTGATGCGGACAAGTTCGCATCCGACCTCCACCAGTCGTAGTGTCTCCCGGACGCATGCCCCGGTATCCATCGTGTCGCTGGTGATCATCGACTGGATTCGGATGGGATTCTCCCCTCCGAATTCCAACCCCCCAACTGTCACGACCCGGCTGAGTCGCCGTTTGTAGGAAAAAAGATCCGCCGTGTAAGAGAGGAGCAATCCTGCACCGGTTGCGGCATGACCCGCATTGTTCATGGTTTGGCCGGAGAAGGAGTTGAAGCCGGAGCCGGGAAGGACATCGTTTCACCCTTGTCGGGTGTCATTCGGGATTTTCGTCCCATCACCAGATCCCCCACATCAAAGAAGGTGATGTAGAGCATCGTGCCGATCAGGAGCATTGCAAAGGCACTCTGCACCGTTTCCAGGGTTTTCTGATGAATCGGATGTCCGAGAAATCCCTCAATGAGGGCAAGCAGGATATGACCCCCGTCGAGGACGGGCAGGGGTAGGAGATTCATGATGGCAAGATTCACATTTAGGACGACGCTGAACCAGAGGGCGAGTTGCCATCCCATCGGACTCTGGAAGAGAAGGTAGTAGATCCGCATGATGCCCACCGGTCCGCTGAGTTGCTGGACACTGATTTCCGAACGGGGGGCGGTCACCGCAGAAATCGTCTCCCACATGGTCAGGATGCTTGATTTGATCTGGGAGAGAGGTTTGGGATGAGAAAGGGTCACGAGACCTCTCTGATCCCACTCAATGCCGATTCTTGGCAGACTCTGCCCGTCGGGAATGCGCGGGGTGATCGTGGAGACAAACTCACTGCCGTGTCTTCCTCCGCGACGGATGGTGAGAGTGACAGGTGCCCCCTTGGAAGCACTCAGGATCTCGGCAAGGGGGATCGGGCTGTAAAGCCTCTGTTCATTGGCCGCGATCACAAGATCGCCGCTGCGCAGGCCGGCTTCCGCCGCAGGACTATTGGGAACGACCCTGGCTATCATCGGGATCATCGCGGGGGCAACCTGGATCTGCCTGAGATTTTTGCGCCGCCATCCGCTGCTGGGTTCAGTGTAGGGTTCGACTTCGACGGTCTTTTCCTTACCATGTCGTTCAAAACGGATCGGAATAACCGGAGCATCGCTGGTGGCGACATTCCATGCCACGGTGTCGCTCATCCTGCCCATGCCAGTAATGCGCGTCACCCGATGGCCGTTCACGGCAAGAATCCTGTCGCCGGGTTGAAGTCCCGCCTTGGCAGCCGGGCCGCCTTCGGCCACATAGCCGATCACATTCGTGGTTTCGGCCTCACTCACGGGACGCCCCACGACAAAGACCACACAGGCAAACACAAAGGCAAGCCCCATGCTGGCCGCAGGGCCGGCCAATGCGACGATGATCTTGTCGAGCGGTTTGGCGAGAGGCAACTGATCGGCTCTCTCATCGCATCCGCCTTCGATGGCATCCATCGGTGCGAGCTGGGGGATGGCCACAAAGCCGCCGGCGGGAATGCTCCCGAGACGGTACTCGACACCGCCGATGGTCTTTGACCAAAGCGGCTTCCCAAACCAGATTGCAAACTTCTCGACCTTCAGGCCACGCCAACGGGCTGCGGCAAAGTGGCCCAACTCGTGGACAACGATCAGGAGATTGAAAAGCAGTACCACCTCGAGGGCGATACCGATGACTTTGAGAGTTTCAAAAAGCATGAATTGTTAACGATGCCCTGAGCCGTAGAAAAATCAACCACGGAGGTGAAGTGCCTCTCCTTATGACTTCTTGCCCCATCGCCAGCTCGGCTTCTCCCCTTTCCGCCAGCAGATGGCTATCAGAATCAACGAGAGGACGAAGGTGTAACCGTAGAAGAAGGGGAGACCATACTTGGGGATGATCAATGCAGCTGCCGTGAGCAGGATGATATAGACCCCGAGGACAACCCATCCCTGCCAGCAGCAAGGCGGCCCCCATCCCCAGCCGTAGCTTTTGGCGGGAAACCAGATTTTCTTTTCGGACGGGTTTTTCATGCAATGGGGGCCTCGGCGGAACCCTTTCTAAAACCAGAGTGTAACTTCCTAATAATAAATACATTGCCCGTCCGATGGACGAGGGAAGAATGCCCCGCGATGCCGTTAGGTCGCGATCCCGTTCCCAATAAGGTTAGGGTGGAGACCTCCGCGCGGATCGCTGACTTCCAGTGAAGGCCTGTCATTGTTCCGCCCGGTTTAGCCTCCGGTTTGATCACATCGGATCGGGAGCATACAGACCGAATCCCGAACACCGCAGGGCAAATTCCTCTGATCCGATTTTCACCGGACCTGCCAAAAAATATTCAGAGAGCAATCAGCTGCGGATTTCAGCTCCCGCGTTCTCCCGCAACTGGGTCATGATTCGCCCGAGGGCCAGATTGACCTCTTCTGTTGTCAAGGTTCGGTCGTTGTGCTGGAAAGTCAAGGCGATCGCGAGGGATTTTTTACCCAGGGGAATCTTCATTCCCGAGGGATCAGAGAAGATGTCAAAGGGGGTGATGCCCGTGAGCAGTTCCTCGTTGGTAGCCAATGCGGCTGCTTCCACCGCGGAGTAAGGGGTTGCCTCATCCAAGAGCAACGCGAGATCCCGACGAGCGGCTGGGAATTTAGGCAGTTCGCCGAGGGCTTTGGGATGTTTTGAAAACCCTCCGCCAGAAATTTTCTGCAACGGGGAGATGGCGATTTCTGCAACAAGAATCTGTCCCTGATGTCCCCCGATGGTGATCTCACGAGCCGCAGCGGGGGAGAGCACGCCAAGGATGCCGGAGGTTTCTCCGCCAATCAGGATATCCAAGGAGAGGACCACATGGGCGTGAGCCGTGGTGAGGAATTCAATCTTGTCCGTGCAGGTGCCGAGTCGGGAAATCATCCCTTTCAGATCAAAGAGATCAAGGGTGCGTCGCTCCCCGTTTTTCCAACTCTCCGGCGCGGCATACCCCGTCAGGATCAATCCCAAACGGGTCTGTTCTTCGGGCTGTTCCGATTGATAGACGTCGCCGATTTCAAAGAGTGCGACCGTTTCGGCACCCAGACGGAGATTGCGCGAGCAGGAATCAAGCAGGCCGGGTATCAGGCTGCCGCGGAGCGTGGAATGTTCCTCGCCCATCGGGTTGAGAACAGCGAGACCGCCCGTGGAATAGATGTCCTGATCGCGGTTGCTGGTGAGCGTGCCGTTGCGGGCTTCATGAAAACCCATGCCACTGAGTCTGCGACGGAGACCTCGGGTAAAGTCATAGGCTTTGTCAGCTTTGCTTGAGTGCGCAGGGATGCAAGTGAGCTTGGCAGTTATATTTCCAATGCCGTGTAACCGTGCAACTTCCTCGATCAGATCAACCTCACGCCTCAGATCCACGGCCCGGAAGCCGGGGATCTCAAAACCCTCGTCCCGTTTTTTTAAACCCAGTTTTGCAAGCAGCGTCGCAATGGTACCGTCGTCCAGATCAATACCCAGTAGCGAACGGACGCGTTCCCCACGCAAAGGGATGATGACGGGTGTTGGAACCACTCCGGCCACGACCTGCTCCGACTCAGCCACGCCACCTGCGACATCGACAATCAGGGAGGCTGCACGCGCCGAGGCCAGGATCGCGGTTTCCGCATCTGTTCCCCGTTCAAAGCGATAGCCGGAATCGCTGGAGATTCCATGGGCGCGGCTGGAACGGCGGATCGCAGAGGGATCAAAAACGGCGCTTTCGAGCAGTATCGTCGTGGTGGTATCGGAAACCCCGCTTGCCATTCCCCCCATGATCCCGGCAAGAGCCTGAACTCCCCTAGCATCGGTAATGACCGCATCATGCGTCGAGAGCGTGTGAGTCGTGCCATCCAGAGCCGTGAATTCCTCACCCTCGGCTGCAAACTCCACGGCCAGATTGCCTGTGATCTTCGCCGCATCAAAGGCATGAAGCGGCTGCGCCGTCTCAAACATCACGAAGTTCGTCACATCGACGACATTGTTGATCGAGCGCAAACCGACCGATTCCAGACGCTTGCGCAACCACTCGGGGCTGGGGCCAACCTTGACACCCGTGATCTTGCGAATGCTGTAGAAGGAGGCTGCCTCCGGTGCGGAAATCCTCGCCACGGATGGCTCGAGCTTGGGCAGAGGAAGAGGGGTGGATTGCTCGATCAGTTTCCCCACCCCGAATGCGGCTGCCTCGCGGGCGACACCACGGTGCCCGAGCCAATCGGGCCGGTTTGGCGTAATCTCGATTTCGAAGACTTCCTCGGCGGGAAAGAGTTCGCTCAGCGGAGTGCCCGTGACCGTCTCCTGTGGTAGAATGAGAAGTCCATCCTCACCTTCACCGAGTCCGAGCTCCTTGGAACTGCACATCATGCCCTCGCTCTCCACCCCCCGGAGTTTGCCGACCTTGATCTTGAAATCTCCCGGCATGACGGCACCAGGTTGGGCCAGCGGGACTTTGTCCCCGACTTTGTAATTCTTGGCCCCGCAGACAATCTGGCGAGGCGAGCCGCTGCCATCATCGACTTTGCAGACACTCAGTCGGTCGGCATTGGGATGCTGGACGGATTCCAGAATTTGTGCGGCGACGACTTTGGGGATCGCCACGCCCACGCTCTCGATCGTGCCGACTTCGAGTCCCGCATCGGTCAGGATGCGCGCGATCTCAGCAGCTGATTGATCGGTACGGAGATGTTCCCGCAGCCATGAGAGAGAAATTTTCATGCCGTGAATCTTGAAAGGAAACGGAGGTCGTTCTCCGTCAGCATTCTGATATCGGAGATGCCGGTGAGGTTCATGGCAAGGCGGTCAAGGCCGAAGCCGAAGGCAAATCCGCTCACCTTTTCGGGATCATAGGCATCATCACCCCGCGCCTTATTCACCTCGGCAAAGACAGCAGGATCGACCATGCCGCATCCGGCGAGCTCCATCCACTTGCCCCCAAGCGATTCGGTACGGATGTCGATTTCGTAGCTTGGCTCGGTGAAGGGGAAGAAATGGGGGCGGAAGCGAATTTCGGTGCCGGGACCAAACAATTCGTGGAAGAAAAATTCGATGGTTCCCTTTAGATCGCCAAGGTTGACTCCGGGGGCCACAGTGAGCCCCTCCATCTGGGTGAACTGAGCAAGGTGTGTGGCATCGACCTCGTCACGGCGGTAGGCTGCACCGGGAGCGATAATGCGGATCGGTGGGGGATTAGCAACCATCGTCCTAATCTGGATCGAGGAGGTGTGGGTGCGCAGCAGTCGGCCATCCGCGAGATAGAAAGTATCCTGTTCATTGCGAGCCGGATGATCGGAGGGAGTGTTCAGGGCATCAAAACAATGCCACTCGGTCTCAATGTCCGGGCCGTCGGCAATGGCAAATCCAAGTCTACGAAAAATCTGCACCGCACGATCCACGAGAAGCGTGAGCGGATGAAGCGATCCCGACAAGGAGGCAGTCCCCGGAAGGGAGGTGTCGATGGAGGCGAAAGCGGCTGCATCGGCCAGAGCCGTAAGAGCAGCCTCTTTCTCTTCAAGCGCAGCGGTGACGCTGTTTCGCAGTTCGTTAAGGAGTAGTCCGATGCGAGGGCGCTCCTCCTTGGTGAGGCTCCGCATTCCCTCGCTCAGGAGAGAGATCGAACCTGTCTTGCCAAGAAAGCGGACGCGGGTTTCCTTGAGGGCTTCCTGGGCTGCCTTCTGGGTAGAAACGGCAGAAGCCACCTCAATGGCTGAGATGGCTTCTGCTTTAAGCTCGGTGATCCGGGATTCCATGGAGTCTCCAGGGGAAATCCCCGATCATGTGATGACTTAGGCAGCCTTGGCAAGCGCCTGAGACTTGATCTCGAGGGCGGCCTTGGCCTTGGTGACGATCTGGGAAAAGGTTCCCTCGTCCTGAATCGCGATGTCCGAGAGGACCTTGCGATCGAGCAGGATGTTGGCAGCCTTGAGTCCCTCGATAAAACGATTGTAGTTCAGACCTTGGGCGCGAACGGCTGCATTGAGACGAACGATCCAGAGGGAACGCACATTGCGCTTACGTGTCTTGCGATCACGATAGGCCCAGTACTTGGCCTTCATCCGCGCATCTTTTGCGTAGCGGAAAAGTTTGGAACGACGACCGCGATATCCTGCGGCCTCTGCGATGACCCGCTTGCGACGAGCGCGACTTGCGGGTGAATTGGTTGCTCTTGGCATCTATTTTATTCCCGCTGCTGTGACACGACGGGCCTCTTCGGGCAGGCTGTTTGTTTATTCGATCCGGGATCTCACCCGCCCGGTTAGGCTGAGAAACTCCCAGCCAGATCCTCGGATCGTATGGTTATACCTTCGACGGTTATCTCAGTCCGAAAGGCAGGTTCAGCTTGATACGGCTCACATCGCTGTCATCGACAACGACCTGTTTGCCGAGCTTGCGCTTACTCTTAGAGCTCTTGCACTCGAGTAAGTGACGGCGGCCTGCCTTCGACCGAACGACCTTACCCGTAGCCGTGATTTTGAATCGTTTGGCTACGGACTTCTTGGTTTTGCTGCGGGCGATTGCTTTTGGCATGGGGGGTGGACTATTTCAGAGAGAATCTGGGTTGGCAACTAGAAAAGTTGGGAAATGGGCTGAGAGGTCAGATGGCGGAGGCCGCCGCCCGAACAGTCATGACCTCTAATCTTTGATCTCTGACTTCTGGGATGTGGGTGTAGCCTGCGTCTTCGGCAGATGGCGTTTTTTCTTCGGTGACGGAGTTGGAAGAGGAAGAGGATCATTGGTTCCCGGAGTAGTCAGGTTGATGATTTCCTCAGAAGCGGTGCATGTGCGGGCAGAAACGATACCGCTGGCAATCTGAGTATTCTTTGATTCAAGTGAGCCGGAGTCACTGTATTGGTTGATGCTGGAGACTTGTGCCACGACATTGCCCGAGGCATCGGTCACGGCCCCGCCGCTCGACCCTGGGCAATATTCAGCAGTCACCTCGATATGCAGACCCGGAGCAGATTGCTTGTCATAGCGTTCACGGCTGATCCGGGCCACCTGACCGGAAGTAAACATGAAGGTGAATCCATCAGGATGACTCATGCACCAGATCGGTTCACCCGTCCTGACTCCGGGGCGTAGCGGTAGGGAGGGAAGCGTGAGTCCGGGAACACGCACAAGGCAGGTGTCACCGCGTTCACTGGAGGCCACGATCTGTGTGATGGGAAAGACCTTCCCCTCCTCGGTCACAGCCACCGCCTGAGCATCCCTCATCATCGTCGGATCAATGGTCATCACATGCAGTGAGGTGCTGAAGATCTCCGGTGCGATGGCAAAGGCGGTCGCGGCGATCTCGTAGTGCCACTTGCCCACTTTGGCGGCCTGGGTTCCCGAGGAGTTGCGGGTGTGTGGCTCCTGATAACGCAAGCCGATTGCGACGGTGCTGTGTCTGAGCAGATCGGCAAGTTCGGGGGTCGTCAGTTGATTGGTCGCTGCCGTTGGGAGTATCAGTGAGGGGCGCACTAGCGGAACATGTTTTGCAAGATACGAGTAATCCGTCAGCCTTCCCTCTTTGGCCAGGCGTTCGACTTGATTTCCCGATTCTTTCTCAAACGCCTCATCATCGACGATAAAGCGCTTGTCGGTTGAGGGCAGGATAAGTGCATTAGTCGCCGGGAAAACATCGTTGCCCCGGGCGGGGAGTACTCCCGTGATCAGGAGAATCGCGAGAAGCAGGGGGTGGATCTTAATCCACCAACTCATACCAGTTGTTGCGGCGGCGCGGGGTGTAACCGGCCTCACGAATCAGGGTTTCGATTTCGCGGGATTCGAGGCGAAAATTTGCTCCGGCTTTGCTCACGACATTCTCTTCCATCATGACACTGCCGAAGTCATTGGCCCCGTAACGGAGCGCCACCTGACCGATCTTGGGCCCCTGCGTAACCCAAGAACTTTGCACATTGGTGAAATTATCGAGGAAGATCCGCGAGAGGGCCTGCATGCGCAGATACTCTGCGGAGCCGACAGGCTCGGCGCGGAGTTTGGTATTCTCGGGCTGAAAGGTCCAGCAGATGAAGGCTGTGAAACCGCCGGTCTCATCCTGCTGACGGCGAAGCCGCCCAAGGTGCTCAATGCGATTCTCCACGCTCTCGACATGGCCGAACATCATTGTTGCGCTGGAATTGAGTCCCAAACCATGAGCGACTTCCATGACCTTGAGCCACTGATCACTATTTGCCTTCAGCGGAGCGATCCGGTTGCGCACGCTATCCACAAGGATCTCTCCCCCACCGCCAGGAATGGAACCAAGCCCCGCCTCCTTGAACCGACGGATGATTTCTTCCAGAGGCATCTTGAAAACCTCCGCAAAATGGGTGAACTCCGGCGGACTGAAGCCATGGATATTCACATGGGGGTATTTCTCCTTCATGTGGGAGAGCAAATCGAGATACCAGTCGATGGTCAGTGATGGATGATGCCCTCCTTGGAGCAGCACTTGAATGCCTCCCGCTGCTGTCAGTTCGTCCAGCTTCTGATCCATCTCCTCATACGAAATCACATAGCTGTCAGATTCCTTTTCCGTCCGGTAGAAGGCGCAGAACTTGCAATAGACATTGCAGATGTTCGTGTAGTTGATGTTCCTGTCGATGATGTAGGTGACAATCTCATTCCCCTTTCCGTCAAAGGCATCCGTGCGGGCCAGCATTCGGCGGTGATTGGCAAGCGCGCCCAGTTCCTCCAGCGGCAGATGGTAAAGCTCCAGTGCCTCCTCTGGCGAGATGCGTGCCCCCTCGATGACGCGGTCGGTGAGGGACTCAAGGCTGGTGGATGTCATTGTGGACATGGATTGGTAGAATAATTGCCAGGGTGTGAGGTGGAAAGAGGGTTTTGATCCACTTGACAAAAAAACAAAAAGTATTATGAGAGGTATCAAATGCAGCCTAGTGCTGGCTTCGCAAGAAGCTGGCAACGGGGGAACCAAACTCCTTGGAGAAATCCGAGGAAGGGGCGTACGGAGCGGGTAACCGCTCGCAGGGGTCACTTACAGGACCAAGCCCGTCAGCTAACCTCGTCGGCATCTGAAAGGGCACCTTTGTGACCGCTCCCGGTGAGCGGGTGCAAAAGTTATCTTTGCGGTGCTGTGGATGCATTCATCACATCCAACACACCCAAAGAAAATGAAAAGCAACACGCCTTTCAACAGGCTCAGGCAGGTTATCGTAGGTAAAGCCCGCGACCATTCGGACGAGGGGCTCTTTCACAAAATGTCACTCATCGCCGTTCTGGCATGGGTGGGACTGGGAGCCGACGGGCTCTCCTCCTCCTGTTATGGCCCGGAGGAAACCATGAAAGCCCTCATGACACACCCGGCCATGGCCCTTTTTGTGGCACTGGCTTGCGTGATCACCATCGCCGTGATCTGTGCGAGTTACTCACAGATCATCGAACTCTTTCCAAGCGGGGGAGGCGGTTATCTGGTAGCCAGCAAACTGCTCTCACCTTCGGCAGGTGTGGCAAGCGGATGCGCCCTGCTGGTGGATTATGTTCTGACCATCGCTCTCTCGATTGCGGCGGGTGCGGACGCACTCTTCTCGGTGCTGCCTGCATCATGGCTGCATTGGAAGTTGACGACCGCGCTGATCGCCGCACTCGTTCTCACCATTCTGAACCTTCGGGGTATCAGGGAATCTGTGATTATCTGGGCCCCGATCTTCTTTGTCTTTTTGGCAACCCATGGGTTCATGATCCTCTATGGCTTTAGCGCCCACCTCGGAAATATTCCGCAAATCGCAACGGCAACCCTCCATGATGTTTCCGCCGCGCACACAGAGCTTGGTTGGTGGAAGGTCGCCGCGCTTCTTTTGACGGCGTACAGTCTGGGAGCAGGCAGTTACACGGGTATCGAGGCCGTGAGTAACGGACTTCCTATTCTGCGGGAACCCCGTGTTGCCACCGGCAAGCGCACGATGCTCTACATGGGCGTATCCCTCGCTTTCATGGTGGGAGGTCTGCTGCTAATGTACCTCCTCTACCAGGCGATGCCCAAGGAGGGAGTCACCCTCAATGCCACCCTCTTCACGCTCATTACCGCAGGCTGGCCCCAATGGCTTTCCCATGCCTTTGTCTGGGTGGCCATGTTTTCCGCTGCGGCCCTCCTTTTCATTGCGGCGCAAACAGGCTTTCTCGACGGCCCGCGCGTGCTCTCGAACATGGCTCTGGATCGTTGGGTGCCGGCCCGCTTCGCCACTCTCAGCGACCGTTTTGTCGCCCAGAACGGCATTGTCATCATGGGTGCTTCCTCCCTCATTCTGATCTGGGCTTCCAACGGCTCTGTCGATTGGCTTGTCGTCCTGTACTCCATCAATGTCTTCATCACCTTCTCACTGAGCCAACTGGGCATGGTCATTCACTGGAAGAACGAACACACCGATGAACCCAAATGGAGGAGAAAACTTGCGGTCAACGCCGTGGGCTTCATTCTGACGGCGACGATTCTCGTGGCGCTGAGCATAATCAAATTCCATCAGGGTGGCTGGATCACGCTGGTTGTGACCGGAACCCTGATCGGAATCGCTTTCCTGATCAAACGGCACTATATTCACGCCCGGGAGCAGCTTGGGCGGCTGGATGTCTTGGTCGATGCCTTCGAAAAAGAGACGGCTTCGTCACCTGCGCCGGTTCCGAGCGATCCCCATGCCAAGACCGCTGTGATCTTTGTCAACGGTTTCAATGGCTTGGGCATTCACACCCTGCTTGGAGTGCAGAGGATGTTCCCGGGAGTCTTCAAACATTTCATCTTTGCAGAAGTCGGGGTCATTGATGCCGGGAACTTCAAAGGAAGGGAAGAGATCGGTCGGCTCAAGAACTCGGTGGAGCGGGAAACGCAGCGATACGCCGACTCTATGAACAGCCGTGGAATTTCTGCCGAAGCCGTTTACAAAATAGGGACGGAGGTTGTCTCGACTGCGCAAGAGCTGGGTGAGGAACTCTTCAAAAAACATCCCAACGCCATTTTCTTCGGCGGCCAGCTTGTTTTTCACAAGGAATCCTTCTTCACCCGCCTATTGCACAACTTCGCCGTCTTCGTGATGCAGCGGGAATTCTTTAAAAAGGGAGTCCCCTTCTTTGTCCTGCCGATCAGGGTGTGATAGGAAAGCTTCAACCACCCTTGGCTTCACGGGATGGATCTGAGCGCCGCATTGCATCCGCAATCACCGATGCGCCACTCTGGGTCAGTGCCCTCTTCCAGGGCAGCGTCCCCTCGATTTCAATTTCCAACGAGAAGGAGAGGAAGGTTCGGATCAGGACGATGATGCCGAGGGTGAAGACATTGTCGAGCGTCGGAGCGACCGCCACCGTGCGGATCAAATCACCGGCCACGAGCACTTCCAGACCAGCCAGAATCGCGCCGCCAAGAGTTCGCCTCAGAACCGTATAAGCAAGATTTCCATCGCCGGAGTTCTTCCATGTCTTCAGCGCGAGATAACCGGCAAAAAATAGTCCTGCGACCAGAATCGCCACCCCGATCCCATCCGCCACATGGACGATGACGCCGAGGACTTTGAGATAAGTGTCAGGAGCTTCCATGAGTTCATACTAACTGAAGCTCCAAATAACAGGAGAAGCTTTAATTTCATGAACCTTGCGCACAGCCTCCAGATCAGTCAGAACACATTCCATGAACCGACTCCTCCTCGCGCTTTTCATTCTCCCCATTGCTTCGATCATGGCTACACCGATCGATCAGATTCCCTTCAAGATGATGGAGGGGAAGGATGCCTCGCTCAAAGATTACTCGGGCAAGGTCATCCTTGTGGTCAATGTCGCCTCCCGGTGCGGCAATACCCCTCAGTATGCAGGTCTGGAAAAACTCTACCGTCAATACGGGCCGCAGGGATTCGTGATTCTGGGATTTCCCTGTAATGATTTCGGTGCCCAGGAGCCTGGAACCAACGAGGAGATCAAGACCTTCTGCACCTCAAAGTACGAGGTCTCTTTTCCCATCCTTGATAAACTCCATGTGAAGGGAACCGAACAGGCCCCGCTCTATGCGGCTCTCACGGGTTCTGATGCCAAATTTCCGGGCGATGTGAAGTGGAACTTTGGGAAGTTCCTCATCGGTAGGAACGGTGAGGTGCTAGCCCGGTTTGAGCCCGGAATGAAGCCCGATAATCCTGCGATAGTGAACGCGGTTGAGGCGGCGCTGAAAGCACCACCTGCTACTCCAATTCGAAGTTAATATTGATCGTGTAACCGTTAGCCCCACCCATCCCCTTGGGAACAGGGGCGATCTTGATCACCTTGCGGGCGGCCTCCATCACCGATGCATCCATCACCGGATTGCCACTGGGATGAGCGAGTGAGAAATCACTGATCGTCCCATCCCGTTGAATAGTGATTTTGAGTACTGCCGAGAAATCATGCTTATGCTCCGTGGGGATGGAGGTCGGCTGCTCCCACTGGCTGAAGAATCGGTCGTGGATTAGACTCTGATAAGCATCGATCGTGGAGGGATCGGCACCGTTTCCGCCGGAACCACCCGCTCCCGTACCGCCACCCTTGGAGGCCAGGAAGGCGGCCTTGGCATCGGAGTTCCCCTTGCCTTCGCCTTTGCCGGTAGATGCCTTGTTTGTCTCTGAACTGCCTTTTTTAGAACCGATGTTTGCACTCGACTTCGAACCGGTCGTGGACTTCTCGGCATCGGGAGACTTTTGGGGCTTTTTGTCCTCCTCATCACGATCTTTTGGCGATGGCTTTGGCGAAGCCTTGGGAGAGGCATGGGGGGATGCCTTGGGCTTGGGTTCATCATCATCCTCCTTTTTGGGGGAATGATGTGGTGATGCCTTTGGAGAGGGCTTGGGTGAAGACTTGGGTTTTGGAGTCGGAGCAGGCGTTGCTTCCGGCGATGGAGTTGGCTTCGGCGTGGGTTTCGGTGTCGGTTTCTTTTTTGGCGAAGGAGTGGGGGTGGCCTTTGGTGTCTGTCTGGGCGTGGGAGTCGGGGTTGCCGATGGCTGAGGGGTTGGAGTCGGAATGGGGGTGGTTGTCGGTGTGGGAGTTGGAGTTGGGGTAGGAGTTGGGGTAGGAGTTGGGGTCGCAAGAGGAATTTCCGATGCAGCGACAGGTGGCGGGAGAGGAGGCGTGGGCTTAGGCTGTTCTTCCTCCAGCGGTGGAGGTGTAGGTGCCGGTGTGGGAGCTGGGGTCGCAACGGGCTCCGGAGTCGGTTGATCGACAGGAGGAGTCTTTGCAGGATGCTTATCCGCAGGAGTCACCGTGGATTCCTGGGGCAGGGAAAAGGAACCGGTATCCATCCAGGTGAGCTGGCCCGAAGGCTTTCTGATCGGACGGTTGAAGAACCAGAGTAGTCCAGCGATCAACAGGATATGGATCAACCCCACAATAATGACCGCTCGACTGAAGCGGGGCTCGCGGGAACTCATGGCCGAGTGGCTGCACCTCCCTGGGCACTCCCATCCTCGGGATGGGTCATGACGCCGACCTTGGTAACGCCAGCCCTGTGAAGAAGATCCATCACCCGGACAAAATTCTGAACGGGCAGATCCTTGTGCGGGCGAACCACCACGGCAAGGCCCGGCTGTTCCTGTTTCAATGCAGTCAGGCGGGCTTCGAGATCCGCCTCGGTGACAGCCTGTTCGTTGAGTTTGAGGACATCGTTACGATCGATGGCGACAGTCTGAACTTGGGAGGGGTTAACTTCCACCTTTGCGGTGGAACTGGTTGGGACGACGAGATCCATGCTGTTCTCCAAGAGCGGGGTCGTGATCATGAAAATGATCAGCAGCACAAATGCCAGATCAAGCAATGGCGTAACATTCAGCTCGCTGAGGGTGTGCAGCGCGTTGCGATCTGAGAAGCGGCGCATGGTCGTTATCCCTAACTTCTGCCCCCGTGACTCACGAAGCGGTGTTCGATTTCAGAGGAGAGTTCGGCGGCGAAATTGTCGCAGGAGACAATCATTCCGCGCACGCTGGTGACGAGGAAGTTATAGCCAAACATCGCTGGGATCGCCACGAGAAGGCCGGTGACGGTGGTGATCAATGCCCCGGAGACACCGGGAGCCATTGCGGCCAGGTTTGCGCTTCCGGAGGCTGCAATACCTCCGAAGGCATCCATGACACCCCAGACTGTGCCGAGTAGTCCCACGAAAGGAGCTCCGCTGACGGCGGTCGAGAGAATGATCATTTGGGATTCCAGCTTGAGTGACGATTCCCCAACGGCTCTCTCCATCGCAGCCTGCACGGAGCGCATCTGGGCCGGAGTGATCCGGTCGGCGTATTTGAGGCGGGCTTGGAATGTTTCATCGACTTCGGTTGATCCGAGAACCTGGAAGCAGAGTTCCTCGCACCCTGCCTCATAGATTTCAAACAGAGGGGAGCCTTCGAAATCGAGACCCGTTTCAAAGATATTCAGAGGATCGCGATCTCGACGGAAGAGGGCCATGAACCGCTCCGACTGCTGCTTGGCAAATCTCAGCGTTCTGATTTTGGTCACCATGACGGACCAGCTGAAAATTGATCCGACAAAAAGGACAAGGAGCACGGCTTTCCCTTCGGGAGTCGATTCCGTAAAAGCATAAACTATTCCACTGCCTAGAAGCATGAGCATTTAGCGCACCAATAGAACTCATTCAACCGGTTCCCGCAAGTTCGGGGAGTATGCATGGATTTTTTAATCACGGGTGAGGGCGGAGATAACCGCCGAGTGCCCGGGAAAGAGATTCAGCAATGCGGCACGATCCGGCATTTCAAAGTCGTTGAAATCGAAGCCTGGCGCCACGGTGCAGCCAACTAGGGAATAACCGTATTCACCATTCAGTGGCTTGGCTGCCTGCAAGACTCCCGCCGGAACAACGAACTGGGGTCTCTGACCGGATGCGATCTCCCGACCAAGCGTTGCGTTCTCCAATATTCCCTCGCGGTTGAGCGTTATGAGTCCCAGGGGATCACCGTCATAGAAATGCCAGACCTCATCGGAACTGACCCGGTGCCATGCGGAGAATGCACCGCATGGAAGCAGAAAATAAATCGCCGTACTTGCGGCCCGTACTCGGCCATCCGGCAGGGTTTGTTCCAGCGGCGAACGGAATGATTCCACGAAAAAACCTCCTTCGGGATGGGGTTTCAAACCGAGTCGTGCGATGAACTCTTCCACCGTAGGGTTGTTTCTCATGTATTCCAAAGATGCCATGCCCTCGCGTGCCGAGTAAATCCACGAACGAGGCTTTTTGCCGCTCGTTATTGCTTCGGTGCTGCCGGATGGCTATCAAGGGAATATGTCACATATTGGGGTTTCCATCGTTGTTCTGCTTTTAGCCGTGTCACTTCCTGCTCAGGAGGCGTCTCCAGTTACGGTCACCAATGGGGGAGGTCAGGCGGGAACAGGCGTGAACGCTGCTCCCCCTCCCGGGCCAGCTCCCTCGGAGAACCGCTACGATGTTCTCTCAAAAATGATCACCCCATTGGCAGGCGTCCTTCTTGGCGGGAGTCAGACGACCGATCGTGCCCTGACGCTCCGGGCCACCGTGGGTCAGGTTGCCGGGAGATTGCCTGCGGTTCTCCAAGGGGCCTCCTTTACCGCCAAAATCCAATATCCGGGTTATGTTCGTCTCGATGCCCCCGTCCTTGGACAGATCGTCACCGTCTGCCGCTATGGAGACAAGGTTTGGGCAAGCCCTGGCTCGAAGATCCAGTTTCTTCTCGATCAGTTCAAACATAAGCCGCGCTCGCAGCATTCCGGTGACACCCCCCTCCAGTTGCCCTTTACCGCGCAACAGGCCGTCTTGCTTCCCGCCCTGTTTCAGTTGGAGGGAAGTTCGCCCGTTGCCACGATAGGAGGAGCTTCCTGCCGCGTGATCTCCGGCGGTCTGATGCCCGAGGTCGGCAAGGCGGCAAAAGCCGAGGACTTCTCTGCCAAGCTCTGGATCTGTTCCGACTACACACCGAAACGCATCGACATTCGACGGAGTGATTTTGCCCTCTCCTTCATGATCGATGAACTCTCGTATGCCCGGAGTTTCCCGGCCTCTACCTGGCTGCCTCCACAAGGAGCAACCGATATTTACCGTAGTGATGCAGCCCATATCGAAGAGTTGCTCTATGTTGTCATGAATTCCCTGCAGATGACTCCTGCTGACAAACCATGGCTGAACGAGGCTCCGTCGCCATCACTTTCTCCGGCAGGTTCGGGCGAATCTCTCGGACCCGTGAATTAAGGCTCAAAGGCTGTAGCGGTTTAGACTTAAGGCTGTTAGGTATTCATCAAACGGAATCCTGCACGGCAAGCCCTCTTTCCTGAGATCCAAATATTTCCTGACTAGTTATTGCTTTTCAAAGAGATAAGCTGTTCCGCCTTTCTTCTCCCTGTGGGCTTCTCACCTAAAAGTCTAACAGCCTTCCGTCCAACAACCTAATTTTCATGCCTCTTCTCCAACTCCGCCAGATTACCCTTCGCTACACCGACCGACCCTTGCTCGATCAGATCGATCTCCAGGTCGATCCGGGAGAACGCGTCTGCCTCGTCGGACGCAATGGCAGTGGCAAGACCAGCCTCATGCGCGTTATTGCCGGTGAGGAGCAACCCAAGGAAGGC
>Ga0194053_10000871_pt1 | contig 20935 bp, 18 predicted proteins | sample SepL228m_MetaG_FD_161684 | JGI IMG/M metagenome (GOLD analysis project Ga0194053, IMG submission 161684) | Anoxic zone freshwater microbial communities from boreal shield lake in IISD Experimental Lakes Area, Ontario, Canada - Sep2016-L227-8m | ecosystem: Environmental > Aquatic > Freshwater >... | reverse complement strand
AGACAACAGTGGAAAAATTAAAAACGGCGAATAATATCCAAGATGAAACAGCATTACAAATAGGTCAAAAAATTAAAATAGTTAAATAGAAAGGAGTAAAAATGGCATTATGGATTATTGTAGGAATAATTGCGATCTTAGCAATTTTCGTGATAGCGACCTATAATGGGCTGATCAAATTAAGAAATAGAGTTCAGGAGGCAGATAGCGATATCGATGTTCAGCTCAAAAGACGTTACGAACTAATACCGAACCTTGTTGAAGCAGTCAAAGGTTATGCAAAACACGAAAAAGAATTATTTGAGAAAGTCACCAAAGAGAGGTCTAGCCTTGTTACGGGGTCAACTGCGGAAAAAGTAGAAGCAAGCAATGCTATGACAGATACCTTGAAATCAATTTTTGCGGTTGCAGAAAGTTACCCTGAGCTCAAGGCTAATCAGAACTTCCTTCAGTTGCAATCTGACCTGACTGATACTCAAGATAAAATTATGGCTGCTCAAAGGTTTTATAACAGCAACGTTCGTGACTTCAACACGAAACTTCAGGTTTTCCCTACGAATCTATATGGGAAAATTTTGGGATTTACTGATTTCAGCTTTATAGAAGCCGGTAATGACGAAAAGAAAAACGTCGAAGTAAAATTCTAGAAATATGGCAACAGCCTACACTCACGCAAGTTCGAATAAGAGGAAAACATGGTTTTGGCTAATCGTTTTTGTTTTATTTGTTGTTAGTGTAGGTTATATATTTAGCCTAGCGCTGAATATGCCTTGGATATTACCCGTAGCAATTGCAATTGCAATCTTTCAATCAGGAATATCATATTGGAGTAGCGATAAGATAGTTTTGTCGATTTCAAGAGCAAAAGAGATAGACAAAAAAACCAACCAAGGTCTTTATCGTTTGGTAGAAAACTTATCAATATCTTCAGGCTTACCTATGCCGAAAATTTATGTTATCTCAGATAGTGCTCCGAACGCCTTTGCTACCGGTCGAGACCCAAAACATGCAGTAATCTGCGTAACTACTGGCCTTATTGAGAAGCTCGACAAACAAGAATTAGAGGGTGTTTTGGCCCATGAATTCTCTCACATAGGAAACTATGACATTCGTCTTCAAACTATCATAGTCATATTGGTTGGTCTAATTGCATTGATGGCCGATTGGTTTATTTATTTACGATTTTTTGGCGGAGATGATGATAACGGTAACTGGGTATTTGTTTTGATTGGCCTTGTGCTCGCACTTCTTTCACCCTTAGCCGCATCTTTGATTCAACTTTCTATCTCGAGAAAGAGAGAATATTTGGCTGATGCTGATGGGGCCTTATTGACTAGAAATCCCGACGGTCTAGCCAGGGCTCTCGAAGATATATCCAAAGACACTGAGCCTCTTGAAGTCGCAAATAAAGCAACAGCACACTTGTATATTACGAATCCTCTTAAGGACCAAAAAGATTCAAAAAAAAGTCGTTTTTCTGGTCTTTTCGATACACACCCACCGATTGAGGAAAGAGTTAAGGCTTTGCGTGACATGGCTGTATAATAATTGAGACATTGAGTACGAACAAAGTGAAAAGCCAATGATTTATGAATATCAAAAAAAGACAGTTGGTATCTGGGCATTATTTGGTTACAAATACTGAATGACAAGCAATAAAAAAACTGACCATTTTCGGAAGACTTTAGACCAGAAAAACGATTTAAAATTTCAAAGCAATAATTTCAAATAAGGCCTCGAAAGGGGTCTTAATTTTTGGTATAATTTAAACATGAAGATGAACTTATCAGAGGCTAAGTCACGGGTAGGGAAACTCCGAGATTTACTCAATAAATATTCTTACGAATACCATGTTTTAGATAAGCCGACAGTCTCGGATGAGGTTTATGATTCGTTGTATGACGAACTTGAAGAAATCGAAAAAATTTATCCGGAGCTTATTACTCCTGATTCTCATACACAGAGAGTTGGCAGTACCCCAGTCGAAAAATTCGAGAAAGTCCAGCACATTGCACCGATGTTGTCTTTGTCAGACGTTTTCACTGAGGATGAAATACGTGACTGGGAAACAAGACTAAAAAAACTGTCAGACAAGGAATCCCTAGATTACTTTTGTGAGCTAAAAATAGACGGCTTATCAATGATGCTAACTTATGAGGATGGGGTATTCACCAGAGGGGCGACTCGGGGAGACGGAACAACTGGAGAAGATGTAACCCAAAATTTAAAAACAATATCCTCTGTCCCGCTGAAATTGCAGAAAAAAAGGATTGGACGGTTAGACGTTCGAGGTGAAGTATTTATGTCCAAAGAATCTTTTGATAAGGTTAACGAAGCGCAATCGAAGAAGGGCCTCCCAACTTATGCCAATCCCCGTAACCTGGCTGCTGGCAGTATTCGACAACTTGATCCGAAAATAACAGCCAAAAGACAGCTAGATTCATATATATATGAAGTTTATACGGATGTTGGTGCTAAAACTCATTCCCAAAAACATGAAATACTTGCCAGATTTGGCTTCAAAACTCCTAAACAGGTTAAACATTGCTGTAATATTGATGAAGTTATTGCCTACGTCAAGGAATGGGAAACGAAAAGAAACGATTTGGAATTCCAGGTCGACGGCTTAGTTATCAATGTAAATGACAATGAAGTATTCGACAAATTAGGTTTTGTCGGCAAAGCGCCCAGGGCTGCAGTCGCCTACAAATTTGCGGCTGAGCAGGTGACGACTGAAATTTTAGAAATTCGGGTCAATGTGGGGCGGACAGGTGCGGTAACACCATTTGCCGTCATGAAACCTGTCAGAGTGGCAGGGAGTACTGTTTCTAGAGCAACCCTGCACAATGAAGATGAAATAAAGAAAAAGGATGTTCGGATTGGCGATACAGTCATCATTCAAAAAGCCGGTGACATTATTCCTGAAGTGATAAGACCGCTTACGGAGCTTAGAACCGGTAAGGAAAAGAAATTTGTGATGCCAAAAACCTGTCCAATCTGCAGTAGCCCGATTGTAAGACCCATGGGCGAAGCGGTGGCTAGGTGCAGTAATCCTTTGTGTTTTGCGATCGAGAGAGAACAATTAATTCACTTTGTGGCCAGAGATGCTTTTGATATAGAGGGACTAGGTGAAAAGATAGTGGAACAACTTTTAAATGAGGGTATTATAGCAGATGCAGCTGATTTCTTTGCTCTAAGCGAGGGCGACCTAACACCTCTCGAAAGATTTGCGGATAAAAGCGCTCAGAACTTAATTGAGGCTATCCAGGCGAGGAAAAAAGTTACTTTGCCCCGTTATCTATATTCTCTTGGAATCCGTCATGTGGGAGCCGTTACGGCGTCAGTTCTGGCCGTTAACTTCCAGAATATCAATCTTATTAAAAATGCCTCAGTCGAGAATCTATCTAGTATTGAGGGTGTTGGGACGGTTGTTGCTGAAAGTATATATAAATGGTTCCGCGAGGCGCGGAATCTAAAACTATTAAAGAAACTAGACTCACTTGGAGTCGGCTACGAAAAAGTGAAAATTCAAGATAAGCTTGCCGGTCTTACCTTTGTTATCACAGGGTCTCTGACCAAAATGAGCAGAACAGAAACCGAAGAGGTGATTCGTAACCTAGGCGGAAGAGCCTCTAGCTCCATTTCAAAAGAAAGTAATTATCTGATAATCGGTCAAAATCCAGGCTCAAAATTAATGAAGGCAGAAAAACTAGGTATTAAAATTATCACAGAGGACGATTTCTCGAAAATGCTCTAATTATTGGATAAAACAAGCATATTTGATATACTGTTTACGATTATGAAAGAGATAACCAAAGAACAGGTAAGAGAGCTTGCAGTGTTGGCTCGACTAGGGCTGACAGAACAAGAGGTGGCGTCATTAGCGAAAGAAATGACTGCCTTTTTGGATTATTTCCAAACCCTTGAGGAAGTTGATACAGAAAAAGTGATACCTACTAGCCAAGTCTCAGATTTAAAAAATGTCTTGAGGGAGGATGTTAGAAGAGTTTCGAAGATTACTCTAAATGATAAATTGCAAAATGCACCATCGAGAGAAAAAGACTTTATTAGGGTAAAAAAGGTCCTAGAGTAGATATATTATGCAAAATATTACAATCAAAGAATTGAATAAAAAATTTGAACAAAAAAAAGACAACTCTTCTTTTTACGTAAAATCGTTTCTCAAAAGGATTGACGAAGTCGAAGACAACATTAATGCTTTCGTCACGGTGACAGCTCCTGAGGGATTAGTCTCTGCTAGAGAATCTGACCAGAGAATAGAAACCAATAAAAGACGGAGTAAGGTAGATGGAGTCCCCGCCGGGATAAAAGACGTTCTTTGTACAAGAAACATTCGGACAACGGCTGCCAGTATAATGCTAGATACATTTATTCCGATTTTTGATGCTACGGTCGTAAAAAAGCTGAAAGATGCAGGGTGCGTCATTATTGGTAAGAATAATTGTGATGCTTGGGCGCACGGAGCCTCAACAGAAAACTCAGATTATGGAGTCGCCAAGAATCCTTGGGATCTATCCCGAGTGTCTGGGGGATCTTCAGGTGGGTCTGCGGCTGCTGTCTCAGCTGGAGAATGTGTTTTCTCTATTGGTAGCGACACTGGGGGCTCAATCCGTCAGCCTTCAGCTTTTTGTGGTGTGGTCGGGCTCAAGCCAACCTATGGTCGGGTTTCGCGATATGGGCTAATCGCAATGGGTTCATCCCTAGATTGCGTTGGACCAATTGCGAACACTAGCGAAGATATTGCCACGGTAATGGAAATAATAGCAGGACATGATGAAAAGGATGCGACGACAGTTGAGACGCCAGTCCCTGAATATAGTGAAGGTTTGAATAATTCAATCAAAGGAAAAAAAATTGGTTGGGTTAGTGAATTTTCAGATATGGGGTTGGACAGAGAAATTACGGAAGCGTTAGCGAAGGCTCGTTGTGAATACGAAAAACTTGGAGCAGAATTTATCGAGATAAATTTACCTCATGCTAAATATGGGATCTCTGTCTATTATTTGATCCAACCTGCAGAGGTAAGCTCAAATCTGGGTCGGTATGATGGTATAAAATATGGTTTTAGTGCTGACAAAAGCGAGAATCTGATTGATCATTATTTCAAGTCGCGCGATAAGGGTTTAGGGAGAGAGGCCAAAAGAAGAATTATGTTAGGGACCTTTGTTCTTTCGTCAGGATACTATGATGCCTATTATAACAAAGCTATGAAGGTAAGAACCCTAATCAAGGAGGACTTTGCAAAAGCCTTCGAGAAAGTTGATTGTATCTTGGCTCCGGTCACCCCCACAACTGCCTTTAGAATCGGCGAGAAAGATCAGGATCCGCTTCAAATGTATATGGCGGACATTTTTACTGCTCTCGTAAATCTCTCTGGCAACCCAGCACTTTCATTGCCTTGTGGGCATGATAACCACAAGCTTCCGATTGGAATGCAGATAATAGGAAGAAACTTTGATGAAGAAACGATTTTGAATTTTGGTCACCAATATGAAAAGGCGACCGAAAAAGAAACATGGCGTAATTTAAAAACAGTTTTATAGGAGAAAAATGGGCAAAGCACAAAAATTAAAAGAACAACGAAAATTAGAGAGGGAACAAAAACAAGTAAAGAAAAAAAACCGGAAGAAATTGATAGTTCGGATAGTCTTGGGATTTTTTCTGCTACTTATTGTATTTTCCGTAATATTTTTTGGTAAAACATATATCAAAAACAATTGGTTTAACAAAGACAAAGCAACGAAAAGCGAGCAAACAAAGGAGAAAGAAGTGAAAAATACAGAAAAAAAATACGACAAGGCCCCAGAAATGACGATTGATAAAAATAAAAAATATATAGCTAAGTTTGAGACAAGTAAGGGCAATTTTAGTGCAGATCTAGATGCAAAAAATGTTCCAGTTGCTGTAAATAATTTTGTCTTTCTTTCAAAGGATAAATTTTATGATGATCTGTCTTTTCATCGCATTGTGAAGGATTTTATGATCCAGGGTGGGGACCCCAAAGGAGATGGGACTGGTGGACCAGGATATAAATTTGATGATGAGAAAGTAGTTGGGGATTATTCGCCGGGAGTACTGGCTATGGCTAACTCTGGAGCCAATACCAATGGCTCACAGTTTTTTATTATGACGGGCGACTATTCAAACGGCAAATTACCTAAAAATTATGTAATTTTCGGCAAAGTTATATCAGGAATGGATGTGGTCAAAAAAATTGCCGAAACACCAACAACTGCGAATGGGAGTGGCGAGCAGTCAAAACCCAATGAAAAGGTAATTATTAATAAAGTCACAATCGAGGAAAAATAAATGATTCAGACGGCCATTGTTGCATTTGTCGCCTTTATCCTAGCCTATGTTATGGCCTTATTGATTTTGAGAAAGAAAAATAGGAAAGTGTTTCAGGAAAACCAATCTGTCAGATTGGATAAAATATTTGTTCAGAACAAATGGATTGAAATCGAACAAACTTTTAACTTATCGGGGCCGAGTCATTTTAAGACCAGCATTATGGAAGCTGACAAACTGGTAGATTATGTTCTTAAAGGAAAAAAAGTAAGAGGAACAACCTTTGGGGAAAGATTAAAAAACGCGAAATCGGAATTTTCCAATTTCTCTGATTACAACAATCTTTGGTTTGCCCATAAGGTTAGGAATAATATCGTTCACGAGTCAACGCACGACCTAAGCTCCTCTGAGGTGAAAAGGGCGATCGAGTACTATAAAAAAGCTCTGAGAGAGTTAGGAGCTTTATCATGACTAAATACGAAACAGTTATTGGGCTAGAGATACATGCTCAGCTAAAGACCGAGAGCAAGATGTTTTGTTCCTGTGATAATTATTCAGTTGACGCTAAACCCAACGAAAATACTTGTCAAGTCTGTCTAGGAATGCCGGGAACACTACCTGTGCCCAACAAGAGAGCGATCGAATGGACCTATCTTTTAGGGCTTGCTCTAGGCGGCAAAATAGCAGCAAAGTTCAATTTTGAACGTAAAAATTACTTTTATCCTGACTTGCCGAAAGCATACCAGATTACTTCGAGTACAACACCACCAGTGATTGGTGGAGTTGTTGAGGTTGAAAATGAGGGAACCTTGAGAAAGGTAAGAATTAATCACATCCATCTAGAGGAAGACGCAGGCAAGCTCGTCCACCCTAGGACGGGTGATTACAGCTTAGTCGACTTGAATCGAGCCGGCACTCCTTTATTGGAAATTGTTACAGAACCTGATATGAGATCACCTCGTGAGGCGAGTGTTTTTATGCAAGACTTGCGATCGATTCTAAAGTATCTTGGTATCTCAGATGCTAATATGGAGCAAGGGAACTTAAGATGTGACGCAAATATTTCTATTCGAAAGTTCGGAGAGGAGAAGCTAGGTACCAAGGTTGAAATAAAAAATATGAATTCCTTCAAAATGATTGAGCGAGCACTCGAATATGAAATCAAAAGACAGACAGAATGTCTACTGGAGAACAAAAATATTGTTCAAGAAACTCGAGGTTGGGATGATGCCAAGGGGAAAACTTTGGCCCAGAGAAGCAAAGAAGAAGCCAACGACTATCGCTATTTCCCCGAACCTGACATTCCGCCGATAGAGCCGTATCTAGGTAGGGCGATTGATTTGGATGAAATCAAAACCTGGTTACCCGAATTGCCAAAAGTCAAAAGGCTTAGATTCGAAGCAGAATATGATCTACCTAGCCAAAGCGCAGCGACTCTTACTAGTGATCTAAACTTGGCAAGATATTTTGAACAAACACTTGCAGAAATACCCGAAATAACGGAGAACGATGAGATTAAGAAGCAAAAGGCCCGAAAGGTTGCTAACTGGATTATTGGGGAGCTTCTGGCTAAACTAAATAATGCAAACATTGGAATAGATGATTGTTTGATCGACCATAAAGACTTGGCTAAATTGCTAGAAAAGACTGAGAGCGGGGAAATCAGTGGTAAGATTGCTAAGGAGATTCTTGCTGAAATGTTTGAGACCGGCAAGAGTACCGATGAAATAATAAAGATAAAAGGTTTATCTCAGATTAGTGACGCCAACAAGGTGGAGGAAATAATTAAATCTGTGATTGCGGAGAATGATGGTCCTGTTCAAGACTATAAACAAGGAAAAGAAAAGGCTTTTGGATTTTTGATAGGGCAAGTTATGGCCAAGACGCAAGGTCAAGCCAACCCTCAGGTTGTAAATAGAATATTAAAAGAACATTTGAACAAGGAGTAAGATGGATATATTAAACGCCTTTCTACAGCCTTTTGTTACATTGGCCCCCAAAATACCAAATGCGATTATAAATCTTGTTATCGGTTACCTTATCATCAAAATAGTGATCTATATTCTAAAAAAATCACTAAGATATATGAGACTGACAAAATCTGTCCTAGGGCTGTTAGTCGCCTGTTGTAGTGCTTTTTTATGGGCTTTTTTGGCAATGCACCTACTAGAAATTTTGGGCTTGAGCAGCCTTATCGTATTAATCTCCGGCTCTGCTGTGTTTTTGGGCTTTATTCTCAATCAAGGTTTGGCCCAAACAATTAGTGATATTGCATCAAGCGTTTCATTGGCACGTGACAAAGACTTTAGAATTGGCTCAATAGTCTCACTAAATGAAGGCAAGACAGTCGGAGAGATCGTTGCTCTTGACATGAGAAAGGTTAGAATTTTGGCCAAAAACGGTAAATTACATGTCGTTCCTAACTCACTTGTAGACAAGGGCGAATGGATATTGCTGGAAAGACCACCAAAACATGAAAGTCATAAACCAAAAAAACAATGATCCTTGGGCTGAAACAGAGCTAGCATTTAAGGAAGATACCTCATCTGGATACAAAATGGCCTGCCTAGAAGCTGAAAAAGTTTTTAAGTCCACTTTAAGAGACAAAGGCTATCCATCGAAGAACATAAATCAAACAATATTATATTTTGGCTGGCGCGTGTCGGACAAGAATGGGCTAAAAAAAGCACTAACCAAGACGGCCCAAATCAGGGAAACTTTTGACTATCAGCTATCGAGCTTTGAAACGGAAGATATCATTGCTTCCTTCAAGCAGGCGAGTATAGATTTCTCAGAAAAAAAATCACTATCTTGGCAGAGAAAAGTAGCGCTTTTTTATAAAAATTACCTCTCGATTCGTACTTCTTTTCTGAAAAAGTTAATAATTACAGTCCTGCTATTTTTCTTGACTGTTAAATTTCTTTCCAGAACAGACCTTGGACACAAAATCGTCAATTTGGTTGTTGATATTTCTGATTTATTCTTTTCTTGGTTTATGATTGTTTTAGCTTTGTTGTTAGTGATTTTGCTGATAACAATTATTTCTTTTGCTTTTCTAGAAAGCAAAAAGACAAAACCAAAAGAAAGTAGTGAAAAAAGGACTTGAGACAATCGAGTTAAATCTTTAAAATAATATTAGTTGGGATGAATTGATCTTTAAAGGAAGGCCATTCTCTTGTTGGGGGCCTTTTTAACTTGAAAGAGGGGATATAAACGTTGGCAAAAACAAAAACAAAATTTATTCATTTACACGTTCATACCCACTATTCTTTACTCGACGGCATGGGGAAAATCCCAGATTATTTAGATAAAGCAAAGCAATTAGATATGCCCGCTCTCGCCATTACGGATCATGGAGTCATGTACGGGGCGATTGAATTTTATAAAGCAGCAAAAAAAAGAGACATCAAGCCGATTATCGGCTGTGAATGTTATGTTGCTCCGAGAAAACTCACTGATAAAACGGCCAGGATTGATACTAAGCCGTTTCATTTGGTTTTGCTAGCTAAAAACTTTGTTGGTTATCAGAATTTAATGCAATTAGTCACGACAGCTCATTTGGATGGGTATTACTACAAGCCCAGGGTTGATAAAGATTTATTGAAACTTCATTCTGAGGGTTTGATTGCTCTCTCAGCCTGTTTGCAGGGCGAGGTTGCCTCCCAGATTGTTAATGTAAACCGTGAAGCAGCAAAAAAGGCTGCCCTTCAATACAATGAAATATTTGGACAGGATAATTTTTATTTAGAGTTGCAGGACCACCCCGACCTGCCGGAACAGAAATTAGTTAATGATGAATTAATAAAGCTTTCTGGGGAGACAGGAATCCCACTAGTTGCTACTAACGACGTCCATTATGCGAACCTGGATGACGCCGAAGCGCAAGATGTCTTGATTTGTGTCCAGACCGGTAAGCTTGTTTCTGACGAAGACAGAATGCACATGACAACCGATAATAGTCTTCGCGACATCGAAAACATGGAAAGAGCTTTCGGCCATGTGCCAGAAGCGCTGGAAAATACTCTCAAAATTGCAGATAAATGTAATTTGGAGCTTGATTTGGGCGGGATATTGATTCCAGATTTTCCTGTGCCGGATGGCTTTACTTTGCGTACCTATCTTGAAAAATTAGTTGATGAAGGGATAAAAGAGCGCTATGAGACTATCTCGCCAGAGATCAAAGATCGAATAAAATACGAACTCTCGGTCATAGAGAAAATGGCCTATGAAGGTTATTTTTTGATTGTCGCTGATTATGTGAATTGGGCCAAAGACAACGGTATTGTTGTCGGTCCAGGCCGTGGTTCTGGGGCTGGCTCTATTATTGCTTATGCTTTAAAAATTGTTGATATTGATCCGATCAAATACGACCTTCTTTTTGAGAGGTTTTTGAATCCAGATCGAATCTCAATGCCTGACTTTGATATTGATTTTGCCGACGATCGTAGACACGAAGTGATTAAATATGTTACCGGTAAATATGGACAAGACCACGTTGCTCAGATTATTACCTTTGGAACAATGGCGGCCAGAAATGCGATTCGAGACGTAGGTCGGGTTCTTGGGATTAGCTATGCGGAGGTTGATAAAATTGCAAAGTCAATTCCAGAAAAAATGAATCTCGGAGAAGCCATCATTAATTCACCCGAGCTCTCTGGCTATGCTAGAGAAAACGATAGTTATCGGAAGCTAATCAATCTCGCCACAAAGCTGGAAGGCGTAGCTAGGCACTCTTCTACTCACGCGGCCGGAGTGGTTATTTCGAAAGAGCCACTGGTCCAATACGCGCCACTCCAAAAGGCGACCAAGGGTGAGCTAGCGATTAATACTCAATATGATATGGGTAGCCTAGAGAGCATTGGTCTGTTGAAAATGGACTTTCTGGGCCTTTCTAACCTAACAATTATCAAAAATACGATGAGAATTGTTAAAAAAGTTTATGGCGAAGAGGTCGATATCTACAGTATCCCGATGGATGATAAAAAGACATTCAACCTATTAAGTAGGGGGGATACAACCGGGGTTTTCCAACTGGAATCAGCTGGAATGAAACGTTATATCAAAGAGTTAAAGCCAACCGCTTTTGAAGATATTATTGCAATGGTAGCCCTTTACAGACCAGGGCCAATGCAATTTATTGATGATTTTATTTCAAGGAAGCATGGTCGAAAGAAAATCCATTATGACCACCCTTTGATGGAAAACGCCCTAGATAACACCTATGGAATTATAGTTTACCAGGAGCAACTGATGCAGGTCGCCAAAGATATGGCCGGTTTTTCTGGTGGAGATGCTGACACTCTCCGCAAAGCGATGGGTAAAAAAATAGCTGATTTGATGAAGAAAATGCGTGAAAAATTTATTACAGGGTCAGTTAAAAATGGAGTCGAAGAAAAAATTGCAATCAAGATTTTTAATGATTTTGAGAATTTTGCCCAATATGCATTCAACAAATCACATGCTTCCTGTTATGCTCTTATCTCATATTGGACCGCTTATCTGAAGGCTCATTATCCAGCGCCATTTATGGCGGCCCTATTGACGAGTGATTATGGTAACTCTGATCGGATTGCAATTGAGATAGCCGAGTGTCAAAGAATGAAAATAGAAGTTTTCCCACCGGATGTAAATGAGTCCTTCTCTGAATTTGGAGTCGTTAAAGACACAGGTAAAATTCGCTTCGGTTTGTCTGCGGTAAAAAATGTTGGAATGGGTGTTATCGAAGCTATCCTGGAGGCTAGAAAAGAGGGAGACAAATTCACCTCGATTGAGGATTTTGCTCGTCGCGTTAATGCTGGTGAACTAAACAAAAAAGTAATCGAGAGTTTAATAAAATGTGGGGCTTTTGATTCTTTGGGGGATAGACAGACCCTTCTTTATAATATGGAAAAAGTCTTAAATTTTGCTAGTTTAGCTCAGGGGCATGCTGCAAGTGGCCAAATTGATTTGTTTGGAGGTTCAGGGGTTTCTCTTCCGCCACTGAATTTAGAAAAACCTGATCAGGAGTTAACTACTAGGGAGAAGCTAAATTGGGAGAAAGAGCTTTTGGGTATCTATATTTCAGAGCACCCAACGACTGAGTTTCGAAATGTTTTTTTAAGGGCGGGGGCAAATCCGATTAGTTCGATTAACGAGGAAATGTCGAATAAAAACGTCTTGGTTGGAGGTGTTATTACAATTATCCAAAAAATCCAAACTAGGACCAAAGAGGCGATGTATTTTGCTACGCTTGAAGACACTTCTGGCCAAATTGAGTTAATCGTTTTTCCCAAGACGATCAAACAATACCCCGATATCTGGGAAGTGGGAAAGCTTCTTGTTGTATCAGGTCGGGTCAATACCAAAGACAGTCAGGGGAATCAAAATAATCAAATAAAAATAATTATAGAAAAAGCCAAAGAACTGGAGGGAAATTTGGAGGAATTAGAAATAAAAATAACTGACCCATTGATAACACAATCAGTCAAACAAGAGAGCGATGGGACAATTAGTATCTATATACCGCGGGGGACATCAGCAGAGGCGCTAAATGACATTAAACGCCAATTGGCCTTAAATAAAGGTGATTTTTCGGTCGTTGTTTATGTCCCAAACGGTGCAAGTGGACCTAAAAAAGTTCGTTTACCCTTTGGGATTAACTACACAACAACTTTGGCGGAAGATATATGCAAAAGACTAGCCGCAAACTAAATATTATTTCCATTGACTCAAAATCGATATTTGGCTATAATTAGTCTCGCGTTTATACTTTTATTGGGGCAGAGATATACATACCTCTAGTAAAGGTCTAAGGAAAGGCCAGTCACATGATTAATAAAATAAATGAAAACCAACTCAAAAAAGTTCCGGAATTAGCCCCAGGCGATACTGTTCGTGTCCATGCCAAAATTATAGAGGGCGCCAAGGAGCGTATTCAGATCTTCGAAGGAGTTGTTATCAGGGTTAAAGGCGACGGGGTCAACACTTCTTTTACGGTTAGAAAAATTTCTTATGGTGTCGGAGTGGAGAGACTTTTTTTACTGCACTCTCCAAAACTAACTAAAGTACAAATAGTAAAAAGAGCCAAAGTCCGTCGAGCATATTTAACATATTTGAGACAGCTTCGAGGCAAAAGCGCCAAGCTACACGATAAACAGTTCGATGCGTTAGCAGTTAATGTGAAGGAAGAAGAATTAAAGCCCGAAGAATTAGCGCCGCCAACTGTTGAAGCAGGTGAGGGCGATGAAGTCAAGAACGAATCAGTTAATTTATCGCTTGTAGAAAGCACGGAAGACATTGCAGACGAGGAGACAAAATCAGAAGAGACAGCGGAGTTGGCTGACATAGATGAATCGGAAGCGCCTGAGGTGGAGGTTAACTCTGGGCTCGAAAAAGCTCAATCAGACGGAGAGAAGCGCGAAACTCATGAAGGTGATCAAGCGGAGAAGGAAACAGAAGAAACCGCATAAATTAGTTTGTAAAAAAAGAGCCGAAAGGTTCTTTTTTAGTACCATAAAATTAAGCTTAAGCAAATCGGTGTTATAATCAGATTATGAAAAGAGAATCACCAGACATGAGTCAGGAGAAAGATCTCTGGCGTGGTGGAAGAAAGCTAATTGCCGGTATCGATGAAGTTGGCCGTGGAGCCTGGGCTGGCCCTGTGGTGGCCGCCTCTGTTGTATTCGGACCTGATCATACTCAGCTAGAGTTGGTCAAAGATTCAAAGATGTTGACCTCCCTCCAGCGCGAAAAACTTTATTCTAAAATTGTTTCAGAATGTCTAGATTATGGATTGGGCATTGTAAGTCACATTGTGATAGACCAAATTGGTATAGGCCAAGCAACCAAGCAAGCAATGCAAGAAGCCGTCACAAATCTGAAAAATTATCCAGATTATATCTTGGTTGATGCGGTAAATCTTGATGGTTATTGTGATTGTGACTATCAGGCCATAATAAAGGGGGATCAAAAAATATATTCAATTTCTTGCGCCTCTATTATTGCGAAAGTAAATCGAGATCGACAGATGTCCTCCCTAGATGAAAAATATAAACATTATAAATTCGAACTTCATAAAGGCTACGGGACAAAGATACACCAGGAGGCATTACTTGAATATGGGCCATGTGATTTACATCGATATTCATACCGACCTATTGGAAAATTAATATGAGCAAAGAAATTGGCGATGAAGGCGAGAATCTCGCTTGTCAGATTTTGGAGAAAATGGGATATAAAATCTTAGAGCGAAATTATAGGAGCAGATTTGGCGAAATTGATATAATCGCAGAAATTTGCAAAGTAATTGTGGTGGTAGAAGTAAAATACAAAGAAGATCAAGGCTATGGTTTACCTCAAGAGGCAGTTACAAAACAAAAATTAAGAAAAATAGTCAGAACAGCCCAGATATATATACGTGATAAGGAACTGGTAAACCCAGATTGGCGAGTTGATGTCCTGGCAATTGAGCACCCGAGTCAAAAATACCAGCTGTTAGAAAATGTTTATACGGAGGGATTAAGTTAATGTTGACAGGACTGATACTAAAAGATATAATTAACTTGTTGCAGTCGGATTTCGTGTCAGAAATACGACTTTTTTGTTAAAAGGAGACGAAATGGATAAACAATTTACATCAGCGATTGAGCAGATTTGTGCTGAAAAAAACCTATCGAAAGAGACGGTTCTACTAACGATACAAGATGCACTAGCAGCGGCATATAAAAAGGATTATGGAAACAAAAAACAAGAAGTCCGAGTCGAAATCACAGAAGACGGGGCAATCGTGGCTTACATTAGTAAAGAAATAGTCGAGGATGTCGAAGATGACATGATAGAGATTAGCTTGACTGATGCCTACAAATTTAAAAAGAACGCCAAAGTTGGGGATATGATTGAGATCAAGGACATCCCGAGTGATTTCGGACGGATTGCGGCTCAAACCGCCAAGCAGGTCATTATTCAAAGGATTCGTGAAGCAGAGAGAGATATGGTTTTTGGCGAATATAAAGACAAAGAAGGAGAGGTTGTTAATGGTATTGTCCAAAGGATTGAGGGCAGTAATGTTATTATCGATCTAGGAAAAGCAACCGGAATTTTATTTCCAAACGAGCAAATAAGGGATGAACGATATTATGTGGGACAAAGATTGAAGTTCTTCATTGTTCGAGTAGAGCAAAGTGCCAGAGGACCACAGATCGTTATCTCCCGATCACACCCTGGATTAGTCAAAAGATTATTTGAGCTCGAGGTGCCAGAAATTTTGTCCGGTGTTGTCGAACTAAAATCAATTGCCAGAGAAGCAGGGGAGCGAACTAAGATAGCGGTCACAAGCACTCAAGACGGCGTTGATCCAGTAGGTTCATGTGTAGGGCAAAGAGGGGTCAGGGTTCAAGCTGTTATGTCTGAAATTGGTGAAGAAAAAATTGATATCATCCTGTGGAACGAAGATCCAAAGGTGTTTATTGCAAATGCCTTATCTCCAGCCAAGGTAAGCAAAATCACAATTGATGATGTTGAAAAAAAGGCGGACGTAAAGGTTGCTGAAGACCAATTGTCCTTAGCTATTGGCCGTAAGGGCCAAAACGTTCGTTTGGCGGCTAAACTTGTTGGCTGGAACGTTGACATTCAGGGCGGTGATGAGGCCGGAGTAGAAGCTGTCGCAAAAATGCTTCACCCAGTAGAAGATAAGAGAGATTTAGAGGATGAAATATTAAAAGCCGTCGAATCCTCCGACGAAGTAGCTTCAAGCCCAGAGGTGAATGACGATAAAAAAGTTGAAGCTGTAATTACTCTGGATGAGAATATTCCTCCAAAAGAGACTAAAGAGACCACAAAGATTGAACCACCAGTAGCGGAAAATGAAAAAGCTGAGGGCCTAGAGCCAAAACCAGGGGAAAAAACCACTGATGATAAATCAGATAAGATTGAGGACATTATTGAGGCCGAAGATTCATCTCCGGATCAAATAAAGAACCAAGACGTCAAGGCAACAGGTGTATTGGAATCCGCAAGCACAGAATCAGGCACCACCACTCCAGAGTCTACTCCACCATCTACAACTACAAATAAAATACATGATTTCCACTCAAGTGTCGACGAAGGTGAATCAGTAAAGACAACTGAACCGAACCCTAATCCAAAGAATAATGATGAGATTGCCGCCATCTTAGACCAAGAGACAGAACAAAAAACTCTTTAATGTGAGGCAGGCCAATGAATAATCAATTTGACAGATTTAGCGAAAACGCTAAAAAAAGTTTATTATTTGCTCAAGACGTTGCCGCCCAAAATAGTAGTACTATTGATACGGCGATGATGGTTTTGGGATTTTTGAATACACCTGATTCAGTTGCTTCCAATATTCTAGAAAAAGTAGGTGTGGATGAGAAAACTTTTCGCAAACATCTTTTACCAGGACAAAATATTTCTACTTTAGCGGGCACTAGGGATGGTATGAGTCATCAAGCTCAGAAAGCAATCGAAAAAGCTTTAGCCTTCTCACACCGTCTGGGCGACAACTTTGTCGGCACCGAGCATCTTTTATTTGCGATTGTTGACCAAAAAAAATCGGAGGGCTCAATTCTGTTTGAAAAGATAAATATCTCAACTTTAAAAATAAAAGAAGCTTTGGATAATTATTTTATGGAGCCAGATGGGGTCGATAGTTTCCCTGGGCTGGAAGCGGAAGAAACCGGCAGTCAAACCCGACGGAAAAATGCTTCAGAATCGATTCTTGAGAAATTTAGCACGAATATCACAAAGAAAGCCAAAGAAGGTTTGCTTGATCCTGTCGTTGGTCGGGAAAAAGAAAGTTCGAGAATAATTTCAATTCTAAACAGACGAACCAAAAACAATCCGGTTTTAATTGGTGAGCCAGGCGTAGGAAAGACGGCCATAGTTGAGGGCCTTGCTCAGCGGATTGTAGAAGGTCACGTCCCGGACATTTTGCAAGACAAGAAAGTTTTAATACTAGATTTACCAGGAGTGGTAGCGGGAACAAAGTATCGGGGAGAATTCGAAGAACGATTGATGAATATCATAAAAGAAGCAAAAAAGGACAAAAGTGCGATTTTATTCATTGATGAAATCCATAACTTAGTTGGAGCGGGAGCCGCCGAGGGTGCGATTGATGCGGCGAGTATTCTAAAACCAGCCCTCTCCCGAGGAGAAATTCAGGTAATTGGGGCAACAACCCTAGACGAATACCGAAAATATATTGAAAAAGATGCCGCTCTAGAGAGGCGTTTTCAGCCAATTTTGGTTGCTGAACCCACAATCGATGAAACAATAAAAATCTTACAAGGTTTACGGCTAAAGTTTGAGGAATACCATAAAGTAATAATTACAGATGAAGCTCTCGAAGAGGCAGCCCGTTCATCGAGCCGGTATATTCCTGATAGATTTTTGCCTGATAAGGCAATTGATTTGATTGACGAAGCAGCCAGTTTGCAACGCATAAAAAAGGGTGGTGTCCCGAAAAATATCATTAATGTTCAGAAAGAACTTAAAATAATTGTCGCAAAGAAAGAAGACGCAGTTTTGGCGGAAGACTTTGAATATGCCGCGGAGTTAAAGCAACAAGAAAGCATTCTTTCTACTAAACTTAATAATTTAAAGAAAAGAGAAGGTTTAAGCGAAAATTCAACCCCCCTGATAGATCACGAAAACATTGCAGAAGTAATCTCGATTTCAACGGGCATTCCTGTAACACGCTTGATTCAAAAAGAATCAGAAAGCTTACTTAACCTAGACACACTATTGAAGAAAAACATTATCGGCCAAAATGAAGCGGTTCAAGTTGTTGCAAGCGCTATCAGGCGATCACGAACCGGGGTTTCTGATACCAAGCGGCCGATCGGCTCATTTATGTTTTTGGGCCCAACCGGGGTCGGAAAAACTGAGCTGGCAAAAGTATTAGCAAACGAAGTTTTTGGCAGTGAAGAGGCTTTGGTCAAAGTGGACATGTCTGAGTTTATGGAAAAACATAATGTCTCTCGATTGGTTGGAGCCCCAGCGGGTTATGTTGGTTACGAAGAAAGTGGCCAGCTAACAGAGATTGTTCGTCGCAAGCCGTATTGTGTGGTTCTTTTGGATGAAATTGAAAAGGCGCATCCAGACGTCTTTAATATATTGCTACAAATTCTAGAAGATGGCTATCTGACTGATGCAAAAGGAACGAAAGTTGATTTTCGGAACACAATTATTATCATGACCTCAAACGTTGGGGCCTCGAGACTAAACAAAGAAGTTAAGCTCGGCTTCTCGGCGAAAACCAAGAGTGGGGAGCATGAGATCGAGGAGGAGCACCAAAAAAACACCGAGTTTATAATGGACGATCTCAAAAAACAATTTAAGCCTGAATTCATCAACCGGCTTGATAAGATTGTAGTTTTTAGAGCGCTGACCCAGTTGAGTATGAAAAAAATTGTAAGATTACAATTGCTGGAGTTAGCCAACAGATTAGCACTCAAGAATATAAATTTGAAAGTAACAGAACCGGCCAAGATGCTTTTGGTCGATCGTGGCTATGATCCTGAAAATGGAGCCAGACCACTTCGTCGAGTCATTCAGAATTTAATTGAAGATCCTCTTGCGAATGGGATTCTTTCAAAAGAATTTGAAAATGGTGACACTATATCTGTTTTGAAAGAGAAGAAAGACCTTCGCCTTTTTGTTTTGGATACGGCAAACGCAAAGTCACTCAAAGCACAAAAATAGATTACCCAAAATACTATGTTATAATAGACATACCCGTGGAGGAAAATGAACACGTTGTATGTCTTTATCGCGATAGCCTTAGTGGCTATGGCAATCATCTTTGAACTTATTGAGCGGGTAGCTAAGCTTTCTATGCGTAGTTTTTTTATTGTTTTATCTGGTGCTTTTGTCGGGCTAGTGATGGGGGCGCTTTTGACTTTCCCATTAAGCAAAACTCCTGGAAATTTGGGTGAATGGCTTCCTCTGGCCTGCACTGCATTTTTGGTTTTTGGTTTTGTGACATTTTTCTGGCAACAAAAAGAAGCAGCCAATAAATGGCTTGACGCAATCAATAAATTCTTTACTATCTTCAAAAATAGCAACAATCAACCCCACCAAATTAGCGGTGAAGCAATTGTTGATACCTCTGTTTTGATTGATGGCAGGATCTTGGATATTGCCAAAAGTGGCTTTTGGCAATATAAAATTATTATCCCAAGGTTTATTTTGGCGGAGCTTCAAACAATTGCTGACTCGACCGACTCGGAGAGAAGATCCAAAGGCAGACGAGGCCTCGACGTTATCGAGTCTTTGAGAAAAACCAAAGGAATCAAGGTTGAAGTAATTAGCACTGATGTTGTAGATATTAAGGAAGTGGATGCCAAATTGGTCGCCATTACAAAAAAACTGGATTGTTATCTTTTGACGACTGACTATAACCTAAATAAAGTTGCCAAAGCGGAGGGGCTAAAAGTACTAAATATTAATGAACTTGCTCAAGGTTTGAGGCCGGTAATTTTACCAGGGGAAGAGTTAGAAATAAACATAGTGCATTTAGGCAAAGAAAAAACCCAAGGAGTCGGCTATTTGCCAGACGGCACGATGATAGTTGTAGAAAAAGGTGGGCACATGATCGATAAAAAAGTTAAGGTAAAAATTACTCGAACATTGCAAACCGCTGCGGGTAAGATGTTTTTTTCAAAGATTGTCGATGATAAATAATATACAAAAGAATGTCATTCTTGCACCATATACAACATATCGGATTGGAGGTAAAGCTGATTATTTTTTTATAGCAAAGACCAAGCAAGCCTTGATTAAGGTATTGGAGTGGGCGAAGGATGAAAGTGTGCCTTATGTCATAATCGGAGGGGGGAGCAATCTTTTAATCTCAGACGCAGGTTTTCGTGGGCTTGTTATCCTAAATCGGTTAAATCAATACTCAATAACCGACACCTCTGTAACAGTAGAAAGTGGGATGATTTTATCAGCCCTGGCTCGGAAAACGGTCGATCTAGGGTTAAGTGGTTTTGATTTTGCAGTGAATATCCCAGGTACTGTTGGTGGGGCGGTCGTCGGTAATGCGGGAGCTTATGGGACTGAGACCTCTAATTCATTTGTCTCAGCTCTTGTTTGGTCCGCCAAAGATGGCCAAAATAAATACGAGAAAGATGATATGAAATTTTCATACCGATCATCAGCCCTGAAAAACTGTCATGAAACAGTTTTAATCGAAGCAGAATTTCGAATGCAAAGAGGGGACAGAGAATTGATGCTGGAGAAAGCTGTAAGTGATTTAGAGAAAAGAAAACATGACTACCGAGGCTATTCCTGCGGTAGTTATTTCAAAAATCCGACTGATAAGAAAATAAAGATAAACAAAGAGACTATCGACAATCCTTCGGCTGGATATTTGATTGATAGCCTAGGTTTAAAGGGATTGTTTGTTGGTGGAGCCAGAGTCAGTAAAAATCATGCCAATGTTATCGTGAACGAAAACAAGGCATCCGCAAAAGACATTATAGACCTTGAGAAGTTAATTATTAAAAAAGTCAAAAAGAGATACGATGTCGAGATACAACCAGAAGTGACAAAAATAGGCATATTTTAGTATTATCATTTATTTTGGTAACAAAAAAGGTGCCAATTGGCACACTCTATTTATAAT
>Ga0194053_10000866_pt1 | contig 20999 bp, 18 predicted proteins | sample SepL228m_MetaG_FD_161684 | JGI IMG/M metagenome (GOLD analysis project Ga0194053, IMG submission 161684) | Anoxic zone freshwater microbial communities from boreal shield lake in IISD Experimental Lakes Area, Ontario, Canada - Sep2016-L227-8m | ecosystem: Environmental > Aquatic > Freshwater >... | reverse complement strand
CAAGCTCCGTCGGAGCGGCATGGCCCTCGCCGGACCTCACCATGCCGCCCCGATGGGGCTTAAGACGGTTCTGTTTGGACGCTGGTACTATAAACATGCCGCTCCTACGGAGCTGGCCGCTTAGCTCCCGGCGATCCCCACGATCCTTCACGTGATGTACTGGGCCAGGGCTTCCAGGTCGGCCTTGGCCTCTGGCGGGGCCCGCTCGCCAGCGTGGACGTTGAAACCACGAAATGAAAGGGTCCAGGAATAAGGAATGCGTTCATACATCCACCTCTCCATGCGCCCGCTTGGCTTCCCCGCTATAGGACCCGCTCCGCCCCTGACGCAACGGCTGCGCCACTAACGTGTGGGCTTACGTGCGGTCGCACGGAGACGAAATCTCACGGCAGATTGAGGAGAACGAGGCCGGAGGGCGGTATTGACCTTGAATCGTTTGCATTTCATCCGCCTGCACCGAGCACAACCGGGGCATGCCGGGATCATTGATCCTGCGGATTGACCAGGTTGCCAATCGGAAGGGGATGGCCCGGCAATCGCTTTGCAATCCATGAATGGACCATATCCCTGACCGTTTCGGCGGGCACACCTTCACCACGCTCTAGTTGCTCGAAACCCTCCCGGACACCAGCAATAAACTCAATCTCCCGAGCAACCTCGTAAAGCGAGGCGTTTTCCGGCAGCTTCTGGATCAAATCAATAGCGATCTCTCGATTACTCATAGCGTAACTATAATGATAGGACATTGCTTTGACGCTACGCGGGGCAGGGAGACCCGCTTTTTTGCTATAGCTTGCATTTGCTCAATATTCTAAGCCCTTCCGGGCAGGCTGCAAGTGCTATTGTGTTGCTGCGGTGAGCGTGCGTAGCCGCAAGACTTCTCGGCGGGCGGCTTTTTCAGGGTGCTGGGATCAGACGCGGCAGCCCACGGGGAGTTTGGGCGGGGTTCTCAAGGAGCAGACCGATCACGTCGTGGACACCAATGCGCGTGCTTCGGACTTCTTTTCCTTTCCATCTCCGTTTCCCTGGGATTACGCTGTCAGGAAATGAACGAGCGATTTGAATACCCGCTGGCCGCTGAAACTCGGCCTGGGCGGTTATTCCGTTCCTACAAAAAGGCAAAGCATGTTATCCCGCTACACCCTTGACCGAAAAAGTGCTAAGCGGTGGCAAACCCTGGCTGAGCCGTGCCAGCGCTTCCTGAAGGAGCAACAGATCACGACGGAAAGTCCGGGAACCATTCTGAGGGATGTTGCGACCCTGATCGAGTTTGTTGGTTCGGGCGGCATCGTAACCAAGGGGCGCAATGCCAACTTGCCGATAGGCTGCCTCCCGGAACTGAACCGCAGAACAAGCTATCCTATCCAGCCAGGGCTGAAGCGCGCTCTGCTGCGGGATTATCCGAACGTGGCCGGAACATTCATTCTGCTCCGGGTGATGGATATGCTCCAGGCGCGAGGCAATCGCCTGGTGGTGTGGCCCGCGTCGTTGGAATTCTGGCGGAGGCTGAACCCCACCGAGCAGTATTTCGCCTTACTCGAGGCGCTCTTGTTCCATGCTCAAACCTCCGTCTTGGGGGGTGAGATCAGGAGCCAGGCTGCCCAAGAGTTCCGGACGGCGGCCGTCTTTCTGGGCCAATCCTCACCGGCTGGCGTGGAGGGGGTGGCGGCATCTGGCGACGGTTCGCCGTGCCGCCAGACGCTTCGTTGGATGAACTCGCAGGAGCAATCCTGCAAGCGTTCAAGTTGGATAGCGACCACCTTTACGACTTCCGCTACCGCGACCAGCGCGGCAATAGCCGGATCTATAATCACCCCTACACCGACGAAGGGCCATTCACGTGGGAAATCACCGTGGCCGAGACGGATCTGGCGCGCAAAGCTGAAATGGAATTCACGTTCGACTACGGAGACTCTTGGCAGTTCAAGGTGCGTCTGGAGAAAGTTGGTACCGACCCGTGCTTGTTGGGGCTGGAGTTAGTTGAATCAGCCGGCACACCACCGAAGCAGTATCCTCAAACCGAGTTCTGAAGTCACCAGCGCAACTTGGCTTTGGCGGGCATCCATAAAATAACAATCCACACAACGAACATCAAACGGACCTTCGACCGCAGGGGGGCGCGTGCTATGGAGCACGAAGGAAGCCCGCCCCCCTGCTTGTTTTGGCTCGCTTTGGAGCCCGAAAAACACCACAATTCACCCACTCGATGTTTTCGGCAGGCCGCCGCCGGGGCTTGACCGCCACCCGGAGCGAGCGAGACGCGGTTTGCGATTCACCGCTATCACAAGCACGGCCACCTGCGTTCGTCTCGCGTTGAGCACGGCCTGCTGATCAATGTTGGCGCCCCGAAGTTCGAGATCAAGAAGTATGTGCTGAGCCGGACAGGCGAGAGCAGCCGCCCGGGCAGCCTCATCGGAGGAACTCTTTCCCTCTTTGCGTCTCTTGCGCCTTTTCGCGGCCTATTCCACTGGTAACTGCTGGCGCTCAACACAACCGCTTGATGCTGTAACAGGGAAGCCACATGCGTGTGGTGGCGCATTAGGGGCTTGGGCCGATGACAACCAAGACCGTCGAGCTTGAAATGGACGCCGTTGCGAAACTGGAAGCGGCGAGATGGAGCGCCGGGGAATCTCTTTCGGCGGTAGTGCGTCGCGCCACATTTACCGGCAAGCCCCACCTCGCCCGCAATTCAGAATCGACTTGCGCGAGGGGCGCGGCTTGCAGATACTTTCGACATGACGCTCGAAACGAAGCATTTGGCGGGCGTTGATTCTGGTTGCGCGCTTAGCTCAGTGGAAGAGCACTTCCTTCACACGGAAGGGGTCGCAGGTTCAAGCCCTGCAGCGCGTACCATTCTTGAAGCGGTGCCTGGGAAAGCCACCGGCGTCAGCAAGTCATCCCCCTTTCGGTTAGTCATCTCGAGGTTCAGCCGAACAGACTTTTGCTTTCTCGCATTTTCATTCATCTTCCTCGCATGGACCCGTTGTCTGCAGAAGAGATTCGTTGCGCTGTCGTCCTGGCCCTTGCCGAGGACATCGGCGCCGGAGATGTGACGAGCCTGGCCACCGTGCCGGAACACGCCCTGGCCAAAGCAGAGGTGCGCGCGCGCGAACCGCTTGTGGTCGCGGGCCTGGCGCTGGCCGAAGCTGCTTTCCGCGAACGCTCCGCCCACCTCGAAATCACTCGCACCGCCGAGGACGGCCAACGAATCGCGAAGGGCAAACCGCTGCTCATTATCGCCGGCCCAGCCCGCGCTTTGCTCGGTGCCGAACGTGTCGCCCTCAACTTCGTCCAGCGCCTTTCGGGCATCGCCACCCTTACCGCCCAGTTCGTTGACGCCGTCAAAGGCACCCGCGCGGAAATCCTCGACACCCGCAAGACCACCCCGGGATGGCGGTCGTTGGAAAAATACGCCGTTGCATGCGGCGGTGGCCGCAACCATCGCTTCGGCCTGTACGACATGATCCTTATCAAGGACAACCACCTGGCGACTCTGAAGGATGAGTTGCCCAACCCCATCGCCGCCGCCGTCAAGCGGGCGCAGGCAAAATATCCGCAGCTCAAGGTGGAGGTTGAAGCCGACACACTCGACCAGGTCGAGCAAGCGGCCGCTGCGGGTGTGGACCGGGTGCTGCTCGACAACATGAACCTGGCTCAGTTGCGGCTCGCCGTTCAAAAGTGCCAGGGTCGCGCGCTAACCGAGGCCAGCGGGGGTGTAACCTTGGCCGGCGTTCGCGCCATTGCCGAGACTGGGGTGGATTTTATTTCCGTCGGGGCCCTCACCCATTCCGCTCGCGCCGTGGATATCGCCCTCGACTTTGAGCTTTGAATGTCGGGGGTTGCCCTTTAGCTTGTTTCCGCGCAGTGTGGGTGTTGGCAACGCAATCTAAAGCTAAAGCTCGAATCCCAGCTCGATGAGTATCGATTCACAGATATTGAATGCCCTCCGGGCGGCCGGAGACGGCGCGGTGTCCGGCGCCGGAATTTCGCAGGCTCTCGGCGTCAGTCGCGCGGCAGTTTGGTCCCGCATCGAGGATCTGCGCTCGCTCGGGTACGACATCGAAGCCAGCCCGCACCGAGGCTATCGGCTGCTCAGTGCTCCGGACTTGTTACACGCTGACGACCTGATCTCGCGCCTTGGCAAAACCAAAGTCATCGGGCGAGACATCCGCGTCTTTCAAGAAACCACTTCCACCAACGACGTCATCGAAAAACTTGCCCGCGACCGCGTCAAGGAAGGCGTCGTGGTTTTTGCCGAGTCGCAGACCAGTGGTCGGGGACGCCTGGGCCGAAAATGGATGTCCCCGGCGAGAAGGGGGCTTTGGTTTTCCGTTTTGCTACGGCCGGACCTGCGCCCGCAGGAAGCCACCCAGCTCACCGTCGCCTCGGCGACCGCGCTGCGGCGCGCGATTGAATCGCATACCGGCCTGAAGGCGGATATCAAATGGCCCAACGACATTTTGATTGATCGGCGGAAGGTCGCCGGCATCCTCACCGAGTTAAGCGCCGAGTTGGACCGGGTCAAACACCTCATCCTCGGTATCGGCGTGAATGTGAATCTCAATCCAGGGGACTTTCCGCCTGAACTACGCAAAATCGCAACGTCGCTCAAGTCGGAGTCAGGCAAAGCGGTCTCACGCCCCGAGCTTGCGGTGACGATCATACGCGAGTTGGACCAGGATTATGCCCGGATTTGCTCGGGGCAGTTCTCCGCGGTGGCCGATGAATGGGAGCACCACTGCACCACCATTGGCCATGACGTTGTCATCCGCGCCGGCGAGCGCGAGATCCGTGGCCGTGCCGAGTCCCTGGGCGAGGATGGGGCCCTGCTGCTTCGCACCGACCACGGCCACCTCGAGCGTATCGTTGGCGGCGACTTGACCGTGGGAAAATGATCCTGCTCTTCGACATCGGCAACACCAACACCCACCTGGGGCTGGCAAATGAGAGCCGGGTGGTTAAACAGGCGAACATCCCGACGGCCGCCTGGTTCAATAGATCAGCACACAAACTGATCTTGAAGTTCGCCGGCAGGGCACGCATCGAGGGCGCGGCCTTGTGCAGCGTCGTGCCGCGCGCAACACCCCTGGCTTGCCGGGCCATCAAGCGTCTGTGGTCTCTGCCTTGCCTGGAACTCACTCCCAAAACCTTGTCGGGCGTCGGCATCGATTACCCGAGGCCAGAAACCATCGGCCCGGACCGGCTGGCCAATGCCGTCGCCGCACGCCATCATTTTGGCGCGCCATCCATCGTCGTGGATTTCGGCACGGCGGTGACGTTCGACGTCGTGGACTGCGCGGGAAACTACGTCGGCGGCATCATCGCGCCCGGCCTGGCCGCCATGACTGACTATCTCCACGAAAAGACCGCTTTGCTTCCCCGCATCCGCATTCGCGAGGTTCGGAGCGCCATTGGCAAGAGCACCGAGCAAGCCATGCTCGTCGGCGCCGTGCATGGCTATCGCGGTTTGATTCTGGAGCTGATACGCGAGTTGAAACGCGAGCTTAAGGCGCGTCGGCTTCCCGTCGTAGCCACCGGCGGCTATGCCGATCTGATTGGTTCGAAGCTGGGGGTTATCACCGCCGTGGACCCCCTCTTGACTCTCGAAGGGCTCCGCCTGGTGTGGCAAGCGAAGCATTCCGCCGCTCTCTATTAGACGTGTGGCCTCTGAGCTTGTTTATTTCACGTTTTGCAGCCGGTGGATTTTGGCCAACCCGAATCGTTCGCCGTCGGCGCAGAATGCCACCGAGCAGTTCGTAGCAACTTGTTACTTGAAACCTGCGGCGGGAAACCTGAAACTCCGATTCGGATGAACCGCATTGTGGAACGATTCGCCTGGCTTAGACGCGAGGGCCGGAAGGGTTTTATTACCTATATCGGTGCAGGCGATCCGGACCTCGAAACCACCCGCAAACTGGCGCTGGCGTTCGACAAACTCGGCGTCGATGTGCTTGAGCTCGGAGTGCCGTTCAGCGACCCGCTGGCCGACGGTTTAGTCAATCAGCTCGCGGCCCAGCGCGGCCTCAAATCCGGCACTACGCCGCCGAAAGTCCTGGAAACCGTGGCCGCCATTCGCAAAGAGTCCCAAATCCCCATTGTCCTTTATATCTACTTCAATCTCATCCACCGCCAAGGCATCGAGCGGTTCATCCAGGATGCGGCCGTGGCAGGCGTGGACGGCTTTCTGGTGCTGGATTTGCCGCCGGAAGAAAGCGAGAATTACGAGACGCTCATGCGGCAGGCCGGCCTGTGCAACATCTATCTCGTGGCTCCAACCACACCTGATGATCGCATCGAACTGATCGTCAAACGCGGGGCAGGCTTTATTTACTACGTCTCCCGCGAAGGCGTCACCGGCATGCAAACCAAGGTTGCCAACACCATCGCCCGGATGACCTCGAAGATCCGCTCCCATACGAACCTGCCCATCGCGGTCGGCTTCGGCATCTCCACGCCCGAACAGGCGCGAACCGTCGCGGCTAGTGCTGAAGCGGTGGTGGTTGGCAGCGCGATTGTAAACCAGATTGCTCAGCATGGCCAGGCCCTGGACATCATTCCACGTGTCAGCGAATTTGTGCAATCACTTGTTCAAGCAGTAAAGACAGCATGAAACCCAAAGTTAATAACAACGAACGGTTTGTCATCATCATGGCTGGCGGCAAAGGCGAACGCTTTTGGCCCGTCAGCCGCGAAAAGACGCCCAAGCAACTCATCACGCTGCTCGGCGAGCGGTCGTTTCTTCAGCAGGCCGTTGACCGTGTGCTTCCCCTGGTGCCAATCAAGAACATCATCGTCATTACCAACGAGGTCCAGGCACCGCAGGTGCGCAAACAATTGCCGAAGCTGCCGAAGGAAAATGTCGTCGCCGAGCCGGTGGGTCGCGATACGTGCGCGGCGGTCACGCTCGGGGCCGCCTTGGTGGGGGCCCGTTCGACCACGGGTGTCATGGCGGTGCTTCCGGCTGACCATGTTATTCCCGAGGAAAAGAAGTTTCAACAGGTCCTTTCGGATGCGTTCGACCTGGCCAGCCGCGGGCAGGCCATCATTACCATCGGGATCAAGCCGACGGAGCCGGCCACCGGCTATGGTTACATTCGCGTCGGGGAAACGCTGCCGCCGCCCAAGGGTTTGAAGGGTTACAAAACCCTCTTCCATCGCGCCGAGCAGTTCGTGGAAAAGCCGTATTTTGAAAAAGCCCTCGAGTATGTGAACAGCGGTCAGTATCGCTGGAACGCGGGAATGTTCATCTGGTCCTTCGTCACCATCACCGAGGGATTGCAAAAACATCAGCCGGAAATGTATGACGCCTGCCAGCGTTGGTTCAAAGTGGCCGCCAACCCGGCGAAGCTCGGCAAGGTTCTCGCGAAGGAATATCCCGAAATCAAACGCATTTCCATTGACTTTGCGCTTATGGAGCACGCCCACAACGTCATCGTCGCCGACGGCGCTTTTGAATGGGACGACCTCGGTTCCTGGACCGCGCTCGCCCGGCACCTCAAACCCGACCCGGAAGGCAATTGCGTCCTGGGGGACTTCATCCACGTCGATGCAGCGCGCAATATCATTTATGACGCCCGCTCCAAAGACCGGCGCACGCCCATTGCCGTGGTTGGCCTGCGCGATTCAATCCTGGTCCAGACCGACGACGCCACCTTGCTGGCCCACAAGAGCCAATCTCAAAAAGTCAAAGAGCTGGTTAAGAAGCTGGCTGCGGACCCAAAATGGAAGAAGCTGGTTTGAGCCGGGAATTGCCGTAGGAATTCATTTTGACGTAGCGTGGGGCAGGTCTCCGATCTGCCGGTCCACGGAGTCTCCGACTCCGTGCAGGGCAAGAGCAAGAGTAAGAGCAAGAGCAGGAGCGGGAGCAAGAGCAAGAGTAAGAGCAAGAGCAAGAGCAAGAGCAAGAGCAGGAGCGGGAGCAAGAGCAAGAGCAAGAGTAAGAGCAAGAGCAAGAGCAAGAGTAAGAGCAAGAGCAGGAGCAAGAGTAAGAGCGGGAGCAAGAGCAAGAGTAAGAGCAAGAGTAAGAGCAAGAGCAAGAGCAAGAGCAAGAGTAAGAGCAAGAGGCCCCGACGAAAAGGTCTGCCCCACGCGGAGAAGACGCGCCTGATGACCATTGGGCGCCCGGCGGAAACATCTGAGCCGCCGACGGGCCAGGGGACGAAGCCGGGACCTTTCGACTTTCTGAATTGCCCGTTACTGGGGTAAAGGCCGGAAAGGGCAATGGGTGATACGGAGGGGGACATCGGGGAAGCGGTTGGCGCGTCGAGGCGGCCCGCAAGGGATGCCCTGGGAGCGGATGAACCGGCTGCTGACGTTCTTCTACCTGCCCGAAGCGCGAGTGGGGCATTCCAGAATCGCACGGTTGTGCTGGTCATCCCTTGCCTCGGCTCTCGCCCTTCCATAGGCTCAAGGCAACTAAGCTATGAATGCTTCGATCCGTTTGCGTCTGGCCATCATGCTGGCCCTGGAATTCTTTATCTGGGGTTGCTGGCTGCCTTTGATTTATGGTTATCTGCCGAGCCTCGGGTTCACCGCCGGTCAGCAGGCTTGGATACTCAATGCCTTTCCCCTGGCGGCCATTGTTGGAATGTTCTTCAGCAACCAATACGCCGACCGGCGATTCTCGGCGGAAAAGTTCCTCGCCTTCAGCCATTTTGTCGGCGGGGTGGCGATCCTATCGCTGGCCTTCACTACTTCTTTTTGGCCGTTCTTCACGCTGATGGGGGTGCATTGCTTGCTTTATGTGCCGACGATCTCAATTGTCAATTCCATCGCCTTCACGAAGATGAAGGACGCGCAAAAAGAGTTTGGCCTGGTGCGGGCCGGCGGAACGCTTGGCTGGGTTCTCGCCGCCTGGCCATTCACATTCATTCTGGTTGATTGGGACAAGGTGCATGCGGCCAATCCCCAGGGCATCATCAACTGGCTGGGGACCGTGCTCGGTTCCGGTCTGACCGGCGAGGCTCTGCAGCGCGGGACGAGATGGACGTTTGTTGTGAGTGGCATTTCCTCGCTCGTGATGGCCGCCTATAGTCTCACGCTGCCGCACACTCCCCCGAAGAAGGTTGAGCATGGCGCTGACCGCTTTGCCTGGCTCGAGGCGGTAAGACTGCTGAAACATCCCTTTGTGCTGGTTCTCTGGTTGGTCACCTTGGTGGATGCCTTCGTCTTGTACGCCTATTTCAACTGGACGGGGACTTTTCTCGCCACCAGCCCCGAAGCTGGCGGCGTGGGTATTGCCGGCAACTGGATTATGCCCGTCATGAGCATTGGCCAGGTTGCTGAAATGTTGGCCATGCTCATCCTGGGGGCCACGCTCAAACGTCTTGGATGGCGCCTGACCATGATCATCGGCATCCTGGGTCATGCGGCCCGCTTTGCCGTGTATGCCTGCTTCCCAACCCCGGCTCCGGTCGTCGTCATTCAATTGCTCCACGGCATCTGCTACGCTTTCTTCTTCGCCACTGTCTATGTTTTCGTGGACCAGTATTTCCCCAAAGATGTGCGTGCCAGCGCCCAGGGACTTTTCAACGTGATGATTCTGGGTGTGGGCGCTCTGGCCGCAAATTCTCTCTGCCCGCATTTGAAGGATTGGTTCACCCGGGGCGGCGTCACGAACTTCCACAATCTGTTCCTCGTGCCCTTGGCGGTAGCCGTCCTGGCCGCCATTGCCTTGGCTCTGTTTTTCCGTCCGCCGCTGAAGCGCGAATTTGAGTCCGCCGCCCGATAGTTAACGAAGCCAAAAGGAACATACCCTTTTTCGCTGCATGCACCTGCTTCTATCGGCTGAAGATTCCGAAGCCGAATTGCGCTCAGAACTGACGCAGTCGTTTGCTGGCCGGCCAGCCGTTGAAGCTCGGTTGGCGGACGAATCTGAGGTGCGGTCGGCGGATTGCGGGGATATGCGCGTCAGAAGAGATGCCCCTGCTCCGATGCTGATCGAAGCTGATCTTCAGATTATCCCGGGCCAACGGCTGCCCCACCTGGCATTCGCCCGGCAGTTGCTGGCACACGCGTTGCCGGTTCGCGCCGAATCAGTCCGGGCCTGGGCAAACCGACTTTTCGCGTCGGTCGCCGGCGTTCTGCCGGATGGCCAGCCTTGGTCGCTGCACATCGAACCGCACTACGACGTGCGGACAGCTCCCCGTATCGGCGCGCGGGCCTGGCACACTCGATTGCGGAATGCGGAATGCGGAATGCGCGCCGCGGCGGGGCTGGCGAGTGTGGACGCTGAGGCGGGGCGGCATCGGTGCCGGCTGATCGGCGAGGCATTGGCGGATTTGCTGCATCGGAAACGTCGTCACTTGCTGCGTCATCTCCGCCACGAACCGGTCCGTTTCTCGAAGAAGGATTCACTCGTCCAGTTGCTGTTGACGGCGCCCGATGCGGGCTTCCTTTCCGTGGCGGTGGCGCCGTTGCCCTCCGAGCAGCGCCATCTGGTTTCGCCATTCCCGAAAGGCGATGTGCCGGCGGCCTCGGACAAGACTGCGCCCAGCCGCGCTTTCGCGAAGCTGCTCGAAGCCGAATTGCGCATGGGCCGCGCCATTACGGCTGGTGAGATTTGTGTGGATTTGGGGGCTGCCCCGGGAAGCTGGACCTACGTTGCCGTGAATCGTGGGGCGCGCGTAGTCGCGGTGGACCGTTCGCCGTTGCGTGAAGATTTGATGCAAAGTTCACAGGTGAAGTTCGAGCCGGGCGATGCGTTCCGCTTCCGGCCAGCGCGCCCGGTGGACTGGTTATTGTGCGATGTGATCGCTGCGCCGGAGCGGACAGCGTCGTTGCTGATCGAGTGGTTGCGCCGCGGCTGGTGCCGGTATTTCGTTGTTACGGCGAAGCTGGGCGATTGGCAGCGAGAACCACTGGCGCCCGGTGCGGACGCTCTGGCGGTGCTGAAACGGGAACTGCCGCCCATGACCGGTGAACTGTGGCTCACCCGCCTCTGCGCCAACAAAAGAGAGGTGTGCGCGTTCGGTTCCGCGAATAACCTGCCCGATAATGCGTCCATTTAATATGTTATACCTTGGCATAGATCACTCGCGCCGGGATTTCCTGCGCCAGGTTGCAGGTCTCGGAATCACTATTTCCGCTCTTCCATTGGGCAGGCAGATGTTCGGAGCCGAATCGGGCAGGCTCCCTGACACCGCTCTCACTTTCCCTGGTCCCTGGCGGTTCATGCTGCCAAAAGGCGGCATCATTCTCGTCAGCGACCAGCAACTTGAAGATTTGCAGGATCCGGACAGGGAACTGGACCTGAGCGTCAGCAGCACCCCCAACCTGACCACCCTGCGCAAGATCTGCGAGGGCGCCAAGGCGCAGGGAGCCCGCACCGTGATCCTCGCCTTCGACGAATTCTGGTCACAATACCGAAAAGGCCAGGGCGGGAAGCCGCGCGAGTTGTTGCCGGACACAGAGGGCTATGTGCAACGCCTGGGCAAGATCAGCCAGACCGTCAAGAGTTATGGGCTGGGTCTGGAGTTGAGCTTGTTGAGTCCGCTGGAAATTGGCCGGGGCTATAAGCAGAAGACGGGGGAATCGGGCCGCTGGGTGCAATACCGCGAAGGCTACCGAGACCCGGCCACCGGTCGATATACCGTTTCATTGTGGGAAGAGCGCCGTTGGACGAACAACAAAGGCACCATCGAGCTTCAGCGGACTGGCCTGCGGGTGTTCGCATTTCGGGAACATCGGGTTGGCGGGACGAATTTCTATAAGGTCAGCCCTGCGGATATACTCGAATTGAAAGCGGTGCCGGAGATCGACGTTGACGAATCGGCTCTGCCCAGCACTCACGCACGGCGGTTAACGGTTCGCGGAAGCGGAGATACGCAGGTGGGGCCACTGGATCGCGTTCTGGTGGTTGTGAGCTACGCAACCCCGGAAATGGACTACTTCAGCCCTCACGCCCGGCCGTTCCTCCAAGGGCTCGTCGAGCAATACCATGCGGCGGGCGTGCCGCTGAACGGCCTTTACGCTGACGAGATGCATATCCAGCAGGATTGGGGATACGCCAGCCATCATGACGAGGGACAATTTACGTTCAGGTACCTCACGCCGAACCTGGCGGCGCGGTTCGCCGAGCTTTACGGAGCCGAGTTCAAGGACTTCGAGAAGTTCCTGGTTTACTTCGCTTATGGGCAGCATGGGTTTCTGCCTACGCTGGACGCGCGTTTGCCGGCCCAACACGTCATGGGGGAAAGCGCCGATGACATTCAACGGACCTTCCTGCTTCGGCGACGCTACTACGACCTGCTCGAGGGCAGTGTTGTGGCACTCTTCGCCGGGGCCAAGGCGTTCGCGGAGAAGACATACGGGCACGAACTGGAGGCGCGGGCGCACGCGACCTGGGCGGAAAGCCCCACCTGCGACTCCTGGCAAACCGGCGAATTGCACCGGGCGCCTCACCAGTACGAATACACGCCGGACTTTTGGTGGTCCAACACCGTGCATCAGGCGGCCTCCGCCTGCACCGATTATTTCGCCTGGAACGATTTTCTTACCGGCGGCGGCAACGATCACGCGGAGGGCGGCTGGTCAGATCGTGACTACTTTGGCATCGCCCTGGCGTGTTCCACCGGCATCCTGAACCGCACACCCTATGCCTATGCGGCGGCCTGGGGTCTGCCTGACGAGGCCGGACGCCGGCACCAAGCGGTCTGCGATGCGTTTGGCGCCTCGGCGAGCCCCTGGTTCCAAGCGGTGGAGGATTCACAGCATCGGGACACCGACGTGCTGATGATTTACCCGCTCTCGCTGGTCGCCTGTGAAGAGCGATTCGGTTCGTGGATGGTGCAATACGGTTACGCCAACTACGTCACACCGCGAAAATTGCTGGAGCATGGAAAGGTGGGGACAGACGGACGCATCGAAATGGCCGGGCGAAAGTTCGGCACCCTGGCGATTCTGTTCGAGCCATTGCCACCGCCGGAGTTGATGGAGTTCATCGAGAAATTCGCCAACAGCGGCGGCAAGCTGATATGGTCGGGGCCACCTCCCCGAGTGGACCTCTCGAACCAGCCGATTCTGGTCAAATGGCAGAAACTGTTCGGCGTGAAGGCTCTGCAGTTTGGCGTTGAAGGTCAGATCGCCGACGGCTGGCAGGTCCAGTTCTCCAGCGCACTTGGCAAGGTGGCGCCCCAAACCGTTCTGACCGACTTTCTGGTTGACCGGATATACCCCATCGAACCGGAGGCGGACGCCGAAGTCGTTGCCAAGGTGGGAGCCAAGATCGTGGGAACCCACCGGACGGTCGCGAAGAACGGAAGCGCGACGTTTCTAGGCTTTCGTCCTCGCGATGATCAATCCGCTTCTCTGGGCATAGAGGTGCGCACCTGGTTTGAAATCCTCGTGGCGCTGGGCGCTTATCCCGGCAGCGGACCTGACGCCGGCCGGAACGATAATCCGAACATCGTCTCGCGCTCGACTCCCTACGTGGCGTGCCGCTTTCCCAACGGCACAACGACCGTTGCGGCGCATTACCGCGCGCACGAAGAGAGCTGGCCCGGCGGGTTCCACCGCGATGCCAAACAGGATCAGGAGATTTTGGCCAAAAACCCTCTGCCCTCCGCCGCGTTGGAGCTCCGTGATTTTCAGGTGAACGGACATCGTGTCAGTTTTCAAGGTGAGTTAACCGTGGCGTTCCGGCTGGATGCCGCCGGGGCGCTGGCCGCGTTTGCTGGTCACAATTGCCAGAAGATCACGGTCGATGGCCGGGAATTTGTGTTCGCCAGCAACCCTATGCCGCTGGCGGCGTGGGCTCCGGTGTTGCCGGAGCGGCGCATCCCCGGCGGAGCGGTCATGGAAGTCTGGGCCCACGGAGAGTCGGACATGACCTTGCCGCTGCCTGCGGGAGTAACCAAAGGGGAACTCTACTTCCAGGGCGGGAAGGTCGGTTCCTTCGGGGAAAAGACCCCTTGCGATTGCTCGGGGGGGATTTTGCGTTTCAAAGCGCTAAATTCGTGGCCGCAGAAACATCTGTTTCTGGTCGCGAGTTGAGGAAAGATGGGGTGGGGTTGCGGATGTAAGGTTGGCGGAGCGTTTCTCCTGACACTCGCACGCCAAAGACCCCCAGCAATTCACTTTGAGATGCCGCTCCTGACGGAGCTTGCGGAGACCGTTGTTGGTTGCGGTTCCTATAAACATGCCGCTCCTACGGAGCTGGTGGTGTCCTGGCGATTCCGTTGCTATAAACTCTTCGTTATCTCTGTTATCTTCTGTTCAAACCCGAGTCAACAATTCCGCACGGAGTCGGAGACTCCGCGGACCGGCAGGTCGGAGACCTGCCCCACACCCGGTCAAGAATTGCTTGCTGGGCAGTTCACCTACCACAAGCCCTTGTTGCGCAGCAGGTAGTATTCATTGTAAGGCTGGTCGTCAGTGATGCGAACATTGGTATTCTGGGGCAGCAATTTCTCGGGCTTGAACTCGTTTCCGAGAACGGCGCCCAGTACGGCCACGAGATTTGTGCTGGGGCCCCATTCCAGCAGGTCGGCCTGCGCCGGCTGGGGCATGCGTGACGCCAGTTCTCGCGGGGGGCAGGAGAGAATCGGCTCCATGGATGCCAGCAGATGGACTCCGCGACCCTCGACCGAACCGAAGCAGCGCACGTATGGGAAGCAATCAAGGAGCGAACGGAGCGCGGCGCCGGCTACGACAAAGTCTTCCGGCACCCAGGCTTGAATGATCCCACCCGGCCGCAAATGCTGAGCGACAATTCTGTAAAACTCGCTCGAGTATAGAAGGCTCGACCCCGCAACCTGAACGGGCGGTGGCGGGTCGATGATAACGACGTCAAATTTCTCCGAAGTTCGATTCAGGAAACGGCGTCCGTCGTCGATGACGACGCGGCCTTTGGGATTCCTGACAAATTCTTGTGCGTCCGCGAAGAAAAAGTCGAACACCTTGGGGACACTGGGTATCAACTCGACCGCCGTTGTGCGAACATCCCAGCTCAGAGCCGATCGAAAGGTTGTGCCCATGCCGAAACAGATCACGAGCGCAGACTCCGGTTTGCCTTTATGAAAGGCGAGCGGCAAATGGGCCATAAACTTGGTGATTGGCGTCAGACGGGTCATGCTATTGCCGTTTATCAGCAGCCATTTGTCCAGCCCGTGGCCCACGCAGATTACCGAGGCTGCATAATCCCGAGACACCCGAGTTGGTTTGTTGTTTGAACAGACATACTCTTCGAAGCTGCGACAGCAGAAGAACGCCACCGCCAGAACCACGGCCGCAGGAAATGCTGAAGCCAGCCGGCGTCCGGGCGAGAGTTCGCTGCTGGCCATGAAGTAAAAGCAGAAGCAGGGCAATCCAAGGAGAACCAGCGCGTGCCGCTCGCTCAAAAGGGTGAGCAGACAGTATGACGCAAAAAGCGGCCCCAGAACGCAGCCGAGCACGTTGATGCCGTATGCGGTGCCTGCTTCGGAAGGTGATCCCACGGCGACTTGATCGATTAGCTGTGGAGTCAAGTAGCCAAGGACTCCACAGAAAGGACAAATGGAGACGAGCAGCAACAAAATTGCAAATGTGCCATCCATTGCGAGGCCCATTTTCGGAATCTGGAAACAGGTTTCTTCGGCGAGGATGGGCACAAACGCCGCGATGCAGAGAAGTAGAATTAGCCCGGCGATGGAGCACGTTTTCTGGTTCCGAAGAGCGCGCCTGTAGAGCCACGACCCGACGAAGGTGGAAGTCAAATACGCCACGACTACGAGGGCGAAGGAATAGACCTGAGTTTTTAGAATGGGCGCGAAGGCGCGCGTCCAGACCACCTCCATTGCCATGGAAACGAATCCCGTCGTGAACAAGAGCCATTTTACATAGCGGTGGCTCGATGGACTGTTCGGGAGAGACGGCGCGACGGCTGTTGCAGGCTCGAAGCGTTCGGGCGGCTCCGAACCGGGGACATGCCGGACGGAGCCGAGTTTAAGGCTGAGCATCGCGATGGTGAAATTGCCTGCGGCAGCGATTCGCAGCGTGTCCATGAATCCGAAGATTTCGATCAGGACGAATGCGCTGAGGCCGATTCCGAGCGCAGCCCCCACCACGTTGGCGAGATAAAGGTAGCTGAAGCTTTCCGAAGACTGCCCGGGTTGTTCGCGCATGTAGGCCATCATGAGAGGGAACGTGGCCCCCATTAGGACGCACCAGGGCAAAATCGAGGTTGCCAGCAGTAGGCCGGACAAGAACAGATACGTCAACGAGTTGGTTTCACCAACTCGTTCCAAAAGGCGCTGCCCCAGGATGAACAATTCCGGGACGCAAAAGGCCCCGACGCCGATGCCGAATTCTGCGGCGGCATAGAGGACTGCGGCCGAGATTCCCGTTTTGCGGGTTACCGGGCCGACAAATCTTCCTCCCGCCCAGGCGCCAAGGGACAGGCCGAGCATGAAGACCGAGATCACCACTGACAGGACCGGGGTAATAATCCCGAACGCGGCGAAGGCCAGTCGGGTCCAGACCAGTTGGTAAACCAGTCCGCAAAACCCTGAGATGAAGAACAAAAGAAAAAGGACTGGTCGTGGTGAGCGATCCGCCGGGATGCAGGCAGTTGCGCTGGAACAACGATTCACGGTTACGGTCTTGTCGGTGTCGGCAAAAGAGCGCATATTCTCAAGTTCCTCACTCCGCTCGGATTAGTTCATAGCTCACGAACACCACCTGGCGACTGTCGGGTGACCATGAGGGGACATTGATCGTGCCCTGGCCGCCGAAGAGGCGCGCCAGTTCCTGAATCGGTCCCCCTCCCAGCGGCAGGAGACGGAGGCGGACAGGCTGGTTAGGAGGGTGACCGATGACATCTTTCTCGAAAGACAGAAAGACGAGCCATTTTCCATCCGGCGAGGGGTGCGGAAACCAGTTATTGAATTCGTCAGCGGTTACGGGTTGCTGGTTGCTGCCATCGGGTTTCATCCGCCAAATCTGCATTGTGCCGGAGCGATCGGAATTGAAGTAGATGAATTTTCCATCTGGCGAATAATCTGGCCCGTCATCGAGCCCCTTGGCGGTGGTTAGGCGTTGCTCGTCGCCGCCTTCTGGGGAGATGGTATAGATGTCAAACTCGCCATTGCGTTCGGCGCAGTAGGCCAAAGTGGCACCGTTTGGGGACCAGCCGTGCCAATAGGACGGCCCCAGCACCGTGACTAAACGGGGCGAGCCGCCGGTCACTGGCAATGTGTAAATGAGCGACTTGCCGCCGCGCGACTGATCGCTGATGGCCACGCGCGCACCGTCTGGTGAGAGGCCATGATCGTTGTTGCAATGGTCGGCAAAGCCGGTATCCACCAGCTCAGGTTTGCCTCCGGCAACCGGCAGGCGATAGATGCGGCCGTTGGAATTGAAGAGGAAATAGCGCCCATCCCGCGACCAGTTCGGCGCCTCGATATGGTCCAGCGTATGATAGACGATGCGACGATCTTTGGATGCGATGGGCACCGTCTCCAGCGAGCAATGCAAAACCGGTTTAGCCCCGAGATTTGCCGTTTTGGGCTGCAGTTCGACTTGCGAAAACCGTGCTTGCGCCAAGGCGCTGTCATCATGAGCGCACACCGCCAAACCGACATAAACCGGGTCGGCAAATCTGAGTCGGATGAACGCGCCAGAGGGGGAGAATCGCCGGGCATGCGATCCGGTGGCACCCGCCGGCGTCTGATCCAGTTCCGGCAGAGTCATAAAGACCACGTCTCCTTGTCGCTCGATACCGACCCGAGCCGGGCGGCTGACGCTGGCTTGCACCTCGTGCGTGAGCGCTCCGGTCTTGTCCCGGTATTGAAGCGAGGTCAGCCCGTCACCATGCACCGCGACGTCGATATAAGCGGAATCGGGCGCGAGAGTCTGGCGCACCATGAAGCAGGCCTTGCGATGGGCATTGCCTCCGCTGCCGAGCCACTCTATCCCCGCCTGCAGTGCAAAATCCCCCGATACTCGCCTCCAGACGAAATGAAACGCATCGTTGGTGAACCACATATTCTCTCCGCCGCCAGCAACCAAATAGGAGCGGGTGGCCGCGTCGAAAACAACGGAGCCGGTGTGGCTGGTTTTGCCGATGTCGCCCTGTTGCTCGAACGTTCCCAAATCCTCAGCGTGGACGCCGGCCAGCGCATGGAGCAGCAGTCCGACCAGGAGCAGGGCCGATAAGAACCGAAGTGTGCAGATTTTCATGGAGCCGATTTAGCATGGATGGGGATGGGTGGATATGGAATATTTTATTCAATTACATTGCGTTGGGGGCCGGGATTTGGCACACGGATGGGCCAATTTTGAAATGAAGAACAAAACGAATACAACGACCGAAGCTCAATTGCTCGATTTACTGAAGAAAGTGCTGCCCAAAGCTACGCATGACGCCCAGTTGGCCAGCAAGATTTACCAAGCCATCGAACTGGAACTTAAAGTGAAAGCCCGTGGTTCGGCATTCGAGAAATTCTGCGCCAGAGTTGAGTTGCCAAACCTCGAGCCCAAGAGCGTGGAGGAGGTAAAGACACAGTTGGCGGCATCGTTCGGCGAAGGCGATCTGACCCTGAAGCCAAATCGCAAGGAGAAGAGTTTGGCAGTGGAAGTCTCCTTGCCTGACGGCACACAGCTCAGCGGGGAAATCAAGGTAAACCCAAACGCGGGTGTGGAGGCCAGCGAGGAGCAGGAAATAGCTCTCAAGTTCGTGCCGTTCCCGGTCTGTTTGCCCGGGGACAAGGAACTGGTCTGGCTTCTGGGCAAGCACGAGAATCTGTCATCTGAGGAAGCCGGGATGGCATTGGCGAAGGGGCAGGAAGAATTTTGGGCATCGAAAACAGGCCAAAAGCTATTGCGCGATCGCATCGAGCGCAGCTTTCCTGAGTTTATCGCACGAGTCCCGGCGGGAATGTTGAGCGAACTCGGTTTGAAACGACACTACAAAATCCCGGAACCGATCAAGCCACTGCGAGCGGGAACGAGCTAAGGGATCGGGGTCTGAATTCCAGCCCCCACCTCGAGTAGTTCCAGTCCGTATCTGGGCAGAATCGAACGCTTGCGCCTTCGGGCATGGCGGCTACCCTGCTGCAGGTTGGACGGCATGAGCGCGTTTCGACCAGTATGAAACGCCTTCAGTTAATTGAAATCGAAGACCAGGACTGGTGTCCGCGCTCGGTTCGGGACGCCGCCACCGATTATCTTCAATGCTTCTTTGCCCAGACGAAGATCTACGCAGCCATGATTCCCATTCTTGCCGCCGTGCTTCAGCGCACCGGCTCGATGCGCGTTCTCGACCTGTGTTCAGGTGCGGCCGGGCCGTGGCTCTGGCTGCGTCCTGCTTTGGCTGGGATGGGGATAAGCGTGTCGGTTTGCCTGACGGACAAGTACCCGAACCTGGAGGGATTCGAGCGGGCCAGCCGTTTGACGAATCAGGTCATCAGCTACCATCGGCAACCCGTGGACCCGACGCAAGTTCCCGGCGACTTGCCGGGATTTCGGACGATGTTTTCGGCCTTCCATCATTTCCGTCCGGAGGAGGCGAGCGCGGTGCTTGCCGATGCGGTCCGCAACCGCCAGGGCATCGGAATCTTTGAGGCCACCCAACGCCACCCCCTGGCGCTGCTTTTCACGCTGCTGGCCCCGCTAGGGGTGCTGGTCGTGACCCCGTTCATTCGTCCGTTTCGCTGGTCACGGCTGCTCTGGACCTATTTGGTTCCGCTGGTGCCGCTGATCACGCTGTTCGATGGTCTGGTCTCGTGTTTGCGCACGTACAGCGTGCAGGATTTGCGCAACCTGACCGCCAAGCTGGGCACGAACGATTACCATTGGGACATTGGAACCGTAAAGAGCAAGAAGACGCCAATGCCCATTACCTATTTGATTGGGGTGCCGATTGAGAAAGCCGCTTAATTGCGCTGCCATATTTTCTTGCCTTGGCCGGCCGAGCCAAGCATAAAGTCCGCATGTTTATGCGCTTTCGTGATATTCGAGCAATCGCTTGCCTGTTCGTTTTGACTGCAGTGGCTGGAACCGCCCCGGCTGCCGACAATCCTTTCCTGGGAGGATGGGAACTCACGATTCCCGGCGGGGCTGCCGGCTGGTTGGGGGTGGAAAACGTCAACGGCCGCCTCCAAGCCAGCCTGCTCTGGGGCGGTGGCAGCGTCGTGCCGCTCGAGTCGGCCAGGATGGAGGCGGGTCGCCTCGTCTTGACCCGCAAACATTCCTCTCAGCGCAAGGACAAGAACGGCAAAACCACAAATGTAATCACCATCGAAACGATCGCCGCCACCTTGGATGGCGACGCTCTTAAGCTGACCAGCATCATGCCCCGCGAGAATGGGCAAGGCGAAACCAAGGCTGACTTCACCGGACGCCGTGAGCCGCCGATGCCGCCGGCACCCGATCTGAGCCAGGTCAAGTTTGGTGAGCCCATCCGGCTCTTCGACGGCAAGAACCTCACCGGCTGGCGCCTCACCGATCCGCACGCGAACAGCGGCTGGAGCGTGAAAGACGGTCTGCTGGTCAATGATGTTTCGCAAGAGGAGGGCAAACCGAAGAAACATTTCGGCAACCTGCGTACCGACCAAGTCTTCGAGGACTTCAACCTCACACTGGAAGTCCGCCTGGCCAAGGGTGGAAACAGCGGAGTCTATCTGCGCGGCATCTACGAGGTCCAGGTGGCTGATACTTATGGCAAGCCGCTGGATCCGCACAACATGGGGGCGATCTATAGCCGAATCAAACCCACGGCCAGCGCCGAAAAAGCTCCGGGAGAGTGGCAGACAATGGATATGACGCTCGTCGATCGGCATGTCACGGTGGTACTTAACGGCAAGAGAATCATCGATAATCAGCCGATCCTGGGTTGCACCGGCGGCGCGCTGTGGTCCGATGTGACGCGTCCCGGTCCGATTTACCTGCAGGGAGATCACACGGGTGCCGAGTATCGTGATATTGTGGTGAGGGCGGTGGTGAAGTGATGCGTGGGGAGTGATGCGTGATGCGTGATGCGTGATGCGTGATGCGTGATGCGTGATGCGTGATGCGTGATGCGT
>Ga0194053_10000861_pt1 | contig 21081 bp, 27 predicted proteins | sample SepL228m_MetaG_FD_161684 | JGI IMG/M metagenome (GOLD analysis project Ga0194053, IMG submission 161684) | Anoxic zone freshwater microbial communities from boreal shield lake in IISD Experimental Lakes Area, Ontario, Canada - Sep2016-L227-8m | ecosystem: Environmental > Aquatic > Freshwater >... | reverse complement strand
GGATTAAAAAGTGTGATCGATGTGATGGCGAACTTTATCGACGACAAGAAGACGAACCTTCGGTTGTACAAAAGCGTTTAGATGTTTACGAACATCAAACAAAACCATTAATTGATTTTTTTGCTTCCGAGGGGAAATTAGTGACAATTGATGGAGAACCTACGATTGACGAAGTTGAAAAAGATATAATTTCAAAAATATATGAGTAAAGTTTTAATTAAAACCAGGGAAGAAATTGAATTAATGCGTGAAGGCGGCAAGATTGCAGCTTCTGTTTTGTCAAAAATTGAAGAAATAGCCAAAGCTGGTATGACGACTTTAGAGTTGAATCAGATAGCCGACGATATGATTATGACGGCAGGCGCTCAAGCTAGTTTCAAGGGCTTTAAAGGTTATCCGGCGGCCACATGCATTTCTATTAATGACGAAGTGGTTCATGGTATCCCAAGTCAAGATCGAGTACTAAAAGATGGTGATATTGTTGGGGTTGATGTTGGGGTTTACTATAAGGGTTATCACACCGATACGGCTATTACGATTGGTATTGGTCGAATTGATGAAAAAGCTCAAAAATTGATTAATGTGACCAAACAATCATTGCTTAACGGTTTGGCTAAGATTAAAGCTGGGGTTTATTTGGGTGATGCGCAAAATATAATTGGCACAACCATTGAATCAGCGGGTTTTGGTGTAATTCGTGATTTAACTGGACATGGAGTTGGTAAAGAACTTCAGGAGGCGCCAGCAATTCCTAATTATGGTCAAAAAGGCAAGGGCTTATTTTTAGAAGAAGGTATGACCTTGGCGATTGAGCCAATGACGGCTATGGGTGATTGGCGAGTGGCTATGTGTGACGATGGCTGGACTGTGGTCACAGTTGATGGTAGTTTGTCAGCTCATTTTGAGCATACGATCGTAGTGACTAAAAACGGCTGTGAAATATTAACTAAAATATAATAAGGAATGCCCTCCTTCGTTGAAACTACGGAGGGCGCAGGAGGTATTATGATTTTTCATGATTACACTTTTGCTTGGTGGCAAATGGCAATGTTTAAGGTTTGTTTGATCTCGCTCGGATTAATCATCGGGGCAAAATGGCCGAAAATTTTTGGCCAGAATACAGTATGTTGGATTTTGTTTGTTCTAGTGATTGGTATTGGTATTTATTTAGCTACAATTGCGTTTTGATTAATTGTTAAATAAAGTCTTGTAAACTAATTAAACAAAATTAGATTTTTTAGGTTTAAAATATATGAAATTAATTATTGTCCGTCACGGTGAAACAATAGAAAATGCCAATCATATTTCGATGGGTCATATTGATGGTACTTTGTCTGAGCTTGGTCAGGATCAAGTGATTAAATTGGGTGAGCGGCTTAAGAACGAAAAAATGGATTTTATTTATTGTAGTGATCTTGGTCGAACTAAAGACACACTTTTGGAGATTATTAAATATCACTCTGGTGTACCAGTAGTTTATGACGAAATATTACGTGAACGCGGTAAGGGTATTTTTGAGGGACAACCTCGAAGTGCACAAAAAGAAGATCGTAATCTCAAGGGTTTAGACTATTTTGTTTATAGGCCAGAAAGTTCAGACGAGTATAAGGGTGAAAGTTTTGAAGATGTAAGGACTAGAGTCTCGAATTTTATTAATTATTTATTAAAAAATCACGATGATAATGAAACAATTTTAATTTGTACTCACGGTGGTTGGAAAACCACATTTATGTTTCATTTAATGAATAAACCTTTTAGTGAAAATGATTCTATTGTTAATTTCAAAAACACTTCTGTGTCAATTTTCCACTTAAGCAAGAATAGAGATCATACTATTAGTTTGTTAAATTGTACTAAACATTTAGAGACTGAAGTATCAGGCACTAATAACGATTAGAAATTTAATTAATTTGTATTAAAAAACCGCTGGAATCCAGCGGTTTGTTGGTTTAGCCAATGCCTAAAGCGGCACAGGCGAAAAGTCCTAAGAGGCAAGCCATACCTCCGCAGAGGCAGGCTTTAGTGAAAAATTCGTTCGCCGAGTGAGCTTCAAGGTGATTAGCAACATTTGTGAAAATGTTATTTTTGCTGATTTGAGCAATTTCTTTGGCTTGCACCAGAGTTAAATGACCCATTTTGACTGCAATGACTAAAACGATTGCTTCATCGTAATCCCAAATCATACCATGAAAACTATAACAGATCTGTTTTTTGTTATGATGCGCGATAATAGCGCCAGGAAAAAGCTTTTTGCTAAAATCTCGGCTTTGGTAACTTGAAACATGTTTTCTGGCGGCTAACATTTCCAGATTGCGATTAGCTTGTTCGTGAGCAAATTGCGTAATTGTTTCTTCGTCTTTTGGTTCAATGCTTCCAGTAATCATTTTTTCGATTAAGAAGCTATCAGAATTCTGCTCTCTTAAGCAAAGAATGCCACCAATAAATCCATCGATGTCTCTTAGGTTATTAAGACTGCAGACAAGTTCAAGTGACTCTGTGGCCACCTGTTCAAGTTTAGCCGTTAGGCATTTACACTTGTCTAATTCACATGAATGTGTCATGTAATTTCCCCCTATCAGTTTAGTGAATGTATCATAACATATTTTGACTTGATTGTCAAGCCAAAATATGGTATAATTTGGCTAATGAACATCAATAAATATATTGCTTCAGCCGGGATTGCATCAAGGCGTGGGGCAGATGAATTAATCAAACAAGGGAAAGTTAGAATTAACGAAAAACTAGCTATTCCGATTCACAAAGTCGGTCCAAATGACCGTGTTTTTGTTGATGGAAAAGAAATTAAACCAATTAATAAAAAAGTTTATTTGGCTTTTAATAAACCAGTTGGTGTGATTTGTACTACTGATCCAAATTCGCCAAACAATATTATTGATCATATTAAATATCCAACCAGAATTTTTCCGATTGGTCGGCTTGATGTTAATTCTTCTGGTCTGATTTTACTGACAAATGATGGTGATTTAGCGCAAGAAGTGATGAAGGGTAAGAAAATTGAGAAGGAATATGTTGTACAGATTGATAAAAGTCTTGATGAGGCCATGTTAACAGGTTTGGCTAACGGTAGTTTGGTTATCGATGGTTTTCCGGTATTGCCAGCTAAGGTCACTAAATTATCTGATAGAAGTTTTGATATTGTGATCGTTGAAGGCAGAAATCGTCAAATTCGTCGAATGTGTGAGGCTTTTAGAACAAATGTGACTAAGCTAGAGCGCGTTAGAATCGGTCAAATTGAGCTTAAAGGTATCAAAGTTAGTAAATATATTGAAATTGACGAGCAAGAGATAAAAAAACTCTTGACGAATAAATAAGATTGTGGTAATATATAGATACAAAATTACTTTACAATACAAAGATTTAGATGAGTTGAGGTAGCCATTGGACAGCGGAAAAATTATTTTAGAAGGAGTTGTCTCCGAAGCATTGCCTAATGCGACTTTTCGTGTTGAACTCGTAAATGGGCAGACTGTTTTGGCGCATATTTCAGGTAAAATTCGCTTACACTACATCAAAATTCTAGCTGGCGACAGAGTCCAACTAGAGATCTCACCATATGATTTGACCAAGGGTCGAATCACTCGTCGTTTGTAAGCCAAAATTTAGTTATTAATCAGGGGAGTATATATTTATGAAAGTTAGACCATCAGTTAAAAAAATTTGTCAAAAATGTAAAGTTATTCGCCGTGAGCGGAAGATTTTAGTGATTTGCGAAAATCCTAAACATAAACAAAGACAGGGTTAAATAAGGGAAATACGGAATCGATTAACTCGATTTGCAGAAATTTCATTAATAATTACTAAGAGGAAAGAAATTATGGCTCGTATTGCAGGTGTTACAATTCCAGATAATAAACATGTTGAATATTCACTCGCCTATATCAATGGTATTGGCGTAGCTTTAGGACGAAAAATTTGTGAATTAGCCAATGTTAAGGCTGGAACCAAACTTTCAGACCTAACTGATCAAGAACTTGAACGAATTCGTGAAGTGATCGATAAGAATTATAAGGTTGAAGGCGATCTTCGGATGGAGATTAGTCAAAATATCAAACGACTTAAAGAAATTGGTGCTTACCGTGGTACAAGACATGCTCGAAACCTTCCGGTTCGTGGTCAACGTACAAAAACCAATGCTCGTACTAAGCGAGGAAAAAAGGTAACTGTTGGTTCAGGTCGCAAGAAATCAGCTGAAAAGACTTAATCTGATTAATAAACAAATATTTAGATAAACAGGAATATTATGGCTAAAAAAATTATCAAAAAAAAGAAGATTTTGAAAGATGTGGCTAAAGCGGCAATTTCCGTTAGCTCCAGTTTTAATAATACTATTATTAGTATTTCAGATGAAACCGGTGCGGTAATTGGTTGGTCTTCAGCTGGGGCTTGTGGTTTTAAGGGCGCTAAACGTGCCACTCCATATGCAGCTCAGATTACCATGCAAAAAGCATTGGAAAATGTGACACCTTTCAATATCAAAGAAGCTAAAGTTAAAGTTTCTGGCGTGGGTGCTGGTCGGGAATCAGCCGTTAGAGCTATTGGTGGAAGTGGTATTAAAGTCACTTCGATCAAAGATACGACCCCGATGCCACATAACGGTTGTAGACCAAAGAAAGTCAGGAGAGTCTAATGGAAAATAATAAATGTCGCACATGCCGTAAATTCGGTGAAAAACTTTTCCTTAAAGGAGAACGTTGTACTTCTCCAAAATGTGGAATTGTTAAGCGTAACTTTGGCCCAGGTGCTCATGGTGGCGCTCGCCGAGGTAAAAAATCAGAATATGGTTTACAGCTTCAAGAAAAACAGAAAGCTAAATTTGAATATGGTCTTCGAGAAAAACAGTTTAGTTTAACTTTTGATAAAGCTTCACATGCTGCTGATGCTACTGGCGAAGCCATGTTAAGAATTTTAGAAACCAGATTAGATAATGTGGTCTATAGATTAGGTTGGGCTGGTTCTAGAACCCAAGCTCGTCAGTTAGTTAATCATGGCCATATTAAAGTTAACGACAAATTAGTTGATATTCCGTCTTATCAGGTTAAGGTTGGTGATACGATTGAACCGGCTGATAAAGAAATTGTAGAAAAATCAGTTGTCGATAAAGCTCAATTGCCAGCTTGGCTAAAGAGTAAGAGTATGAAAGCCGAAATCGTTAGTTTGCCGGCTCGAGAACAAATCGAAACATCAATTGACGAACAATTAGTCGTCGAATTCTATTCAAGATAAGAAACGCTTCATATTGTCAAAGTTTGAATAATACAATAATAGATAAATTATTAATTATCTGGAGGAAAAATGGATTACATTTTACCAGAAACCAACCTATTACAAATTAAAACCATGGAAAAGATCGGCAATGCCGGTACTTTCATTATTGAACCACTTTCGCCTGGTTATGGTGTGACTATCGCTAACTCAATGCGACGTGTCTTGCTTTCAAGTCTTGAAGGTGCCGCTATTACTTCAGTTAAGATCGAAGGTGCCACTCATGAATTTACTACCGTTCCTGGTGTAAAAGAAGATGTGGTTGAAATCATTCTTAACCTTAAAACTTTGCGTTTTAAACTTCATCAAGATGAGCCAGCGGTTTTAAAGCTTGAAGTTAAGGGTCCAAAAACCGTTACTTCAGCTGATTTTCAAACAAATTCATCTTGTGAAATCGTTAATAAAGATGTTTTCTTAGCTACTTTAGATAAAACTGCAAAACTTTCTATGGAAATTACTGTAGAAAAAGGCCGTGGTTACGTTCCAGTTGAACGACGCGCTGAAGGTAAAATGCCACTTGGCACTATTGCCGTTGATTCAATTTTTACTCCTGTTAAAAAAGTTCATTATGAAGTTGAAAACACCCGTGTCGGCGGTATGACTAACTTTGATAAAATTACTTTAGAAATTGCGACCGATGGCTCAATTGATCCAGAAGAAGCTTTAAATAAAGCAGCAGGTGTTTTAGTTGAACACTTTGGCATTATTCAGCAAGCTTTTGCTCCAGTGGCTAAAACAGAGAAAAAAGCTAAAAAAACTGAAGAAATCGTTGAAGAAGAAATTGAAGAAGAAGTTGAAGCTAAACCAAAGAAAACAGTTAAAAAGCTAAAAAAATAAACCATCAAAAGAAAAGTAGGTATACATGCGATCATTATCAAGAAAAACAGCTTATAGAAAATCAACCTTGCGCAACTTAGCGACAAGTTTGATTTTATTTGAGAGAATTACAACCACGACCGCAAAAGCTAAAGAATTAAAGCCAGTCGTTGAACATTTAATCAATTCGGCTCGTCCAGGTGATTTGAATGGTCGCAGAAAGTTATTGGCTTACTTATTTGACGAGAATGCGGTTAAAAAAACCATTGATGAATTATTGCCAAGATATGCTAATACTCCATCAGGTTTTATCAAAACATACAGAAAAGGCCCAAGATTAGGTGATGCGGCCGATATGACCATTATAGAATTACAAAAGGCTAATGTTTTAAAGGAAGAAAATGCCAACAAAGAAACCGTTGTCGAATCAATCGACAAACCAAAACGAAAATCAAGTAAATAAAACTGCTTCAGAGAAACCAAAAGTTGTAAAACCAGTTGTTCGCGAATTTGATGCGGCCGGCCAGGTTTTAGGACGTTTGGCTACTAAAATTGCTGTAGTTTTGCGTGGTAAAGATAAACCAGGCTTTCGCCCTTATATGATTTGTGGTGAGAAAGTCAAAGTTATTAATGCCAGCAAAATTGTTTTAACTGGTAGAAAAATTGATGAAAAGAAATATTATCATCACACCGGTTATATTGGTAATTTGAAAACTGTTTCAGTCAAAGAATTAATGGCTAAAAACCCAGCTGAAATTATTGAACGAGCGGTTTATGGCATGATTCCTGATAATAAGCTTCGAAAAGAAATAATGAAGAATTTGGAAATTACCAATTAATCTTAAGGATATAAAATGATTGAAGAAAAAGAAGTCAAAAAAACTAAAACTGAAGAATATTGGTACGGTTTAGGCCGACGCAAGACCGCTATTGCTAAAGTTAAAATAACTAAAGGTACTGGCGTGGTTACAGTTAATGAAAAAGAAATTGCTAATCCAAGCCGAGTTTATCTTGAACCATTAAAAGTTTTGGGTCAAGAAAAAAACTTTAATATTGATGCAAAAATTATGGGCGGCGGAATTGTTGCTCAGCTTGATGCAATTAGATTAGGTATTTCTAGAGCTCTAGATAAATTTGATTCAGAATGGCATACAACCTTGAAAAAAGAAGGTTTTTTAACTCGCGATCAACGTATGAAAGAACGAAAAAAACCTGGTCTCAAGGGCGCTCGACGTGCTCCACAATGGACAAAACGTTAATTTATATAACGTTGGCAAAAGCAGTTCGAAAGGACTGCTTTTGTTTTAAGTAAACGTGATTTTGATTGTAAAAAAGCCTAAAATATGGTAAATTTATATTATGTCAAGAAGAACAGCTAAAGTTGAAGAATTATTAAGAGAAGAATTATCAAAATTGATCCAGTCAGAAATTTCTGAGGATTTTGGTATAATTTCTGTTACCAGGATTATGGTTAATCCAGATTTAAAAACGGCTAGGATTTTTATTTCAGCTGTTTTTCATGATAAAGAAAAAGATATCTTACAAGAACTCAAGAAAAATGCATCTTCGTTTAGATATACCTTGAGTCAAAAATTTAAATTAAGATATATGCCGTCGTTGACTTTCGAACTAGACAAAACTAGCTTCGCGGTTAATAAAGTTGAAGAACTTTTGAAGGAGATAGATCGTGGCAATTAGACTTTATGTTTTTTGCATGGTTTTAGTTTCGATATTATCAGGTTTTTTGTGGTTAATTTTATTTTTTAGCGTTAATCCGTTTCAGGCGCCAAGTTGGATTATTTTTATTTTTTATACCACATTTTTTGTTTTTTTGGCAGCGATATTTAGTTTGGCTAGTTTTTATTATAAGGTTTGGGCGAGTAATCGTGAGGTTATTTTTTCCCATATTGGTCCTTCGATTCGACAAGCCTGTTTTGCGAGTCTTGCACTAACTACTTTATTGTTTTTTGAGCAAATTAAAGTTTTAAGCTGGTGGGTAGCCAGTATGATTATTTTGGCTGTTATATTGTTCGAATTGTTTTTTAGAAGTAGAAGATAAGATAATTTTTCAATTATTCTGGAGGTATCATGAAGGGTACATTGCATCCGATAACCAAATATTTAAATGAAACTACAGAGATTTTTAAATCCTTAGGTTTTGATATTTTTGAAGGTCCGGAAGTTGATACAGAGTGGTACAATTTCGATTCATTAAATGTGGCCGCAAATCACCCAGCTCGAGATGTTCAAGATACTTTTTGGTTGACTGACGGCCGTTTACTTAGAACACAAACTTCAAATGGTCAGGTTAGATATGGCGAGACACATAAACCGCCGATCAGGGCAATTTTCCCAGGTAATGTTTTTCGTAATGAAGCGACCGATGCAAAACATGAAACAACATTTGTTCAACTTGAAGGATTATATATTGATAAAGATGTTAAAGTTGGCCATTTATTTTGGATCTTAGAGGAATTTTTTAAAAAAGTGTATGGAGATGATATTAAAATTAGATTTAGACCTCATCATTTTCCATATACAGAACCAAGCTTTGAAGTTGATGTGGAGTATCGAGGTAAATGGTTCGAGCTTTTAGGAGCAGGTATGATCCACCCGGTGGTGATTAAAAATATGGGACTTGATCCTGAAATTTACTCTGGTTTTGCTTTTGGTCTGGGTATAGATCGATTGGTGATGCTAAAATACAATATTGAAGATATCAGAAATTTACGCTCTGGCGATCTTCGTTTTTTAAAACAGTTTAATTAATATTTAGATATTAAAGGATTAGAATGCAAGTACTAAAATCTTGGCTAAAAGATTATGTAGATATAAAGTTATCAGATGAAGAATTAGTTGAGCAACTTAATTTGACTGGTACGGCGGTTGAAGGAGTTTCTTATTCTTTTAGTGATAAGATTGTTGTGGGTCAGATTAAAGAAATTAATCCTCATCCGAATGCCGATAGACTTCAGGTTGCTAAAGTATTTAATGGCCAAGAGGATTTACAAATTGTTTGCGGTGCACCCAATATTGCAGTTGGTCAAAAAGTACCATTAGCTTTAATCGGTGCTAAGTTTGCGGATTTTGAAATAAAAAAAGCTGAATTGCGTGGTATTGAATCATTTGGCATGATGTGTTCCGAGCGTGAATTAGGTCTTGGCGATAGTCATGGTGGTATTAAAGTTTTACCAGAAGACTACGAAGTTGGTAAAAAATTAATTGATTACATTTCTAGCGATACAGTTTTTGAAATAGAAATTACGCCAAATCGCGGTGATTGTTTATCTCATTTAGGTGTAGCTAGAGAAGTTGCTGCTACGACTGGCGAATCTATAAAAGTTCCAGAAAAAATTGTACTGAATGAAATTAAAAACAATTTAATTGATGTTGAAGTTGAAGCTAAGGATTTGTGTTCTAACTATAATGCTATTTTGATAAAAAATGTTAAAGTTGGTTCATCGCCAGATTGGTTGATTAAAAGATTAAATTCGCTAGGTTTAAAATCAATTAATAATATTGTCGATGTAACAAATTATATCTTATTTGATTGGGGTCAGCCTTTACATGCTTTTGATGCAAAAAAAATTGTCGATCAAAAAATTATTGTTCGTCGGGCTGGTGAGTTTGAAAAAGTAAAAACCTTAGATGGTCAGGATAGAAGTATACCTGAAAATTCATTAGTTATTGCCGATAAAGATAAAATAATTGCTATTGCCGGAGTGATGGGTGCAGCTAATTCTGAGGTTGATAGTAGCACGACAGATATTATTATTGAATCAGCCGAATTTGATTCTGCCAGTATCAGATTGACTTCAAAAACACTTAATTTATCAACAGATGCTAGTTATCGTTTTGAACGAGGTATTGATTCAGGACACGTTTCAGAGTCTGCTAGGTATGCTGCCAAGATGATACAAGAAATAGCCGGTGGCGAAATAGTTGATGTAAAGATTTCCGAGAGCAAAATCGAAACAAGATCAATCAAAGTTGAGTATCAAAAAATTAACAATTTATTAGGTCTAGATTTGTCTGAAAACGAAATAAATTCAATTTTGACTAGGCTTGGTTTTGTTTGTAATGCTAATTTAGCAATTGTTCCAACCTGGCGACACGACATCGCTATTTGGCAAGATTTGGCTGAAGAAGTGGGCCGAATTTATGGTTATGGTAAGATTAAACCAATTGCCTTGGAAGTCATTAATTGCGAATTCGATAACGATTTTACTAAAAAAGAAAAGTTAAAAAATGAGTTAGCCAATATTGGGTTTTGCGAAACCGTTAATTATGTATTCTTGTCTGCTAGCGATTTACAAACTAACAAAATTGAATCATCTGATTTATTGGAAATCAAAAATCCAATGCAAAACGAAAATAAGTATTTAAGAAATTCGTTAGTTTCAGGTTTGCTTAAAAATGTGGCCAAGAACCCTTCTTTTGATCCAGTTCTATTATTTGAAATTGGACATGTTTTTGATAAATCAAGCGAAGAAGTTAATTTGGGTATAATTGCTTCTGGTAAAGATGCTAAAAATAAAATCCAGGAAGCTAAAGAATTAATAAATAGTTTATTAAAAAAGCCATTAGACATTAATATTATTGAACTGAATAGAGATGAACTTACAAGATATAAAATTCGCAAAGCCGTAACTTATATTATCGAGATTGATCTAACGCAAATATTAACAAATCTTGTAGTCACTAAAGATACGGATTTACGACTAAATAAAACAGTTAGCAACTATAAACAAATTTCAAAATACCCACCAGTCGTTCGTGATTTTGCTTTCGTAGTTGACCGGGAGATTAATTCAGAAGATATCAAAAAACATATTCTCGATTTTTCACAAGACATTTTATTGGTTGATCTTTTTGATGAGTTTTCATCTGACAAGCTTGGTCAAAATAAAAAGAGTTTAGCCTTCCATATTTATTTTCAAGATTTAAATAAAGCTTTGACAGACGTCGAGGCAGAGTTAAAGATTAAACCTTTGATCGAAGAAATAGTCAAAAAGTTCAAAGCCGAACTTAGAGGGTAATTTGAATAAATTTTTGTGGTCTATTGGTTTTTTGATTTTAGTTATTATTTTAGGTCTCTTTTTGCAAGACCGATTGTTGCAATTAGATCAGACTAATATTAAAAAAAATAGTCTGAAAATTTTAAATTTTGTCAAAGGTTCTATTGTTATAAAAAAAGTGCCTATTAAAAAAATAGAAACACAAAGCCCTCAAATTAATGCAAGATCAGTATATTTGATTGACGTAGATAGTGCTGAGCCACTTTTTGTGAAAAACGAGACTGAAAAAGTTCCGATTGCTTCGACTACAAAGATTGCGGCTGCCATGGTTATACTTGATGATTATTGCGATCATTTATCTGATATCGTTACTATTACAAAAAACATGATTGATGTTGAGCCTTCGGTCGTCGGATTAAAAATCGGTGAAAAAATTACAGTTGAAAATTTACTTTACGGTATGTTGATTAAATCTGGTAATGATGCAGCTTATTCATTGGCTGAATATTTTGGTGGTAAGGATGCTTTTGTGGTAAAAATGAATCAGAAAGCGGTACAGATTGGTCTGCACGATACGCATTATGTTGATCCAGCTGGCTTGAACGATGAAGGTTATTCAACGGCAAAGGACTTAGCGATAATTGGTGATTATGCTTTAAGACATTCTAAATTTAGCGAAATTGTTACCAACGCTCAAAAAGATATAAGTTCGGTTGATGGTCAAATTACTCATGAACTAAAAAGTACAGATAGATTAATTGTCCCGACCGAGCAATATTATTATGATAAATCCATCGGCGGAAAGACTGGTTTTACGAATGGTGCAGGATATGTCTTGGTTTCAGCGGCTGAAGATAATGGTCATAGACTTTTGTCCGTTGTTTTAAATACTGATCAAAAAGCGCTATTTGCTTCAGCTAAAGAAAGTAAAAAACTATTGGAATGGGGTTTTGATAACTATTCTTGGTAGTTAGGTACTTGACGGTCGTGAGTTTGATATGATATGTTGAGATGTAACTAGATTTAGGAGTAACATGTCATTATCAACTATGCAGGAAATTTTAATTTTACTCGAAGATGAAAAAGAAGTAGATTTTTACCGTTTAGAAAGATGGGGGAGGCCGGCAAGAGGCGCTTTGGCAAAATTGAAAAGTTTAGGTTTTATCGAAAAGAACTCTAAAAATAAAGAAATCTCTTATAAAATTACTAAAAAAGGCGAATCGTACATCGATGATATTTTAGGTGTCCTTAAAAGTAAAGGTAGTTGGGATAAGAAGTGGCGACTTGTAATGTTTGAAGTTCCAGAAACAAACCGAGCTTTGCGTGATAAATTAAGAAGACAGTTGTCAGCGTTAGGTCTTGGTACACTGCAAGCTAGCGTTTGGATTTCACCTCACGATGTTTTAGAAAAAATTCAAGAAATTAATAATCAATTGCCAGCCGAAACTCAATTAAAATATTTTGAGGTTTCTTCGACGCCAAATTTAAATCAACAAATAATTGAAAAATCATGGAATATACCATCGATCAATGATGAGCTAACTAAATTTATTAAAGATTCAGAGTGGGCTATGAAAGCGATGGGTAAGGGTAATGGCGATAATTTTAATGCTAAGAAAATGATTTTTGACTATGCTCTGATATTAAAAAAAGGCCCAGCACTACCAAACGAATTTATTGAACAAAATGAAATTCGTAAAGCTGCGCACGAGACCTATTTGAAAATTAGAAAGTTTGCTCTCTAATCTTTATTTTCTTGCCAATTAGTTAAGGCATTTGCGGCTGAGGATGATTCAGCGGCTTGTTTAGAGCTGCCAGTGCCTTCAGATATTTTTTTCTCGTCAAGAAAACATCCAACAGTAAAATTTTTAGCATGATCAGGACCGGTTTCAAAGATTACTTTGTAGGTCGGGGTGATACCAAATTCAGCTTGAGCTAGTTCTTGCAAGTGGCTTTTTGGATCGAGATAAGTTTTTTGTTCGAGTACAGATTTAAGTCGATCTAATAAATAATTTGTAATAAATTCCTTAGCTTTATCGTAACCTTGATCAAGATAAATTGCTCCAATTAAGGCTTCGAAGCAGTTAGCTAGAATTAATTGTCTGGCTTTACCGGTTGATTTGGCTTCACCTTTTGATAAGAACAAAAAGTCATTCATTTCTAAAGAATTAGCAATATCTGATAAAGTCTGGCCGCGAACTAGGGCTGATCGAAGATTGGTTAGTTCTCCTTCGGGATTTGGTAAAGTCTTATATAGATATTCGGTCACAATTAATTCTAAAACAGCGTCACCCAAAAACTCTAAGCGTTCATTATGATCAAGTTTAAAACTAGGATTTTCATTTAAATATGATCGATGAACAAAAACTTGGTTCAACAAATCTTTGTCATTAAATTCGACATTGATTTTTTTTGTAAATAAAATTAAATCATTAAGATTTGGTTGAGCCATTTTATTCTCCTGTAGTATTTTGCTCGATTTTTTTATCCTCATCAGGATTATATTTATCTGAATTTCTGTAAATTGTGCCAAGAACACCATTGATAAATTTGCTTGAGTTTTCAGAACCAAATGTTTTGCCTAGTTCAACCGCTTCATTGATAGCAACTTTTGGTGGAACTTCAGTTGAGTGTAAGATTTCAAAAACAGCCATTCTAAGAATGGTTTTGTCGACAGTAGAAATTTGTTCGAGTGGCCATTCTGGAGCGGCCTTGGTGATCAGTTCGTCAGCTTCTTTAACGCAATCTAAAACACCTTTGATAGTACTGTCAATGAAATCAATATCGGCATCTTCGTCGTAATTATCGATATTTCGTTGCTTGATTTCGTTAATTTCGCTTTCTGGGCGAAAATCCCATTCGTACAACGTTTGCATGATAATAACTCTGGAAAGATGTCTATTCATTTTCTTTTTCTCGTTCTTTACGTCTAGCTTCTTTTTCTTGGGCTTTTTTCTCGATTTCTAATACGTCTTGTCCGTTATAAAAACCACATTTTCCGCAAATATGATGAGAAAGTACTGGGCTTTTGCATTCTTTGCAAACGGCCAGGCTTTTAGCTTTTGCTTCAAGGTGACTTCGACGGTTACCGGAACGGGTAGAAGTAAGTCGTTTCTTTGGTTCTGCCATGGAATCTCCAATTTCTATAGGATCTCTAATTTAAAATTAGAAGTTAATTTATCTTTAATAATTATATCACAAAATTTAGAATTCGTCCAGAGACATAAATAGTTTTTCTAATTTGCGCATTTTTTATAAGTTCTTGAATTTTTGGATCATTTTTAACCATAGTCTCAACTTCTTCTTGACTTGATTGTGGGTTTACTTTGACAATCTGTCTTGTTTTGCCGTTGATTTGAATGGCGATTTCGATTTCATCGTTCATCAAGAAATTTTCATCTGCTTTTGGCCATGTGGTGTTTTCAATTGATTTTTTCGAATCAAAACTTTCCCAAAGCTCAGAACTTAAATGCGGGCAAGCTGGATAAAGAATTTGTAAGAATAGTTTAAATGTGTTTTCACTAATATTTTCTTGTTTTTCAAGCAGATTATTTAACTCCATGAGTTTCGAAATAACTGTATTCATATGATAATTTTCAAGATCTTCAGTTACAGCTTTAATCGTTTGATTTAATTTTACTAAAACGTCGTTCGTGTCTTTAGTAGATGAAACTTTTTGTGCATTATTCCAAACCCGATTTAAGAATCGGAAAACACCTTGAATACCAGCCATGTTCCAAGCAGATTCTTGGTCGTATGGTCCAATAAACATGATATAGGCTCGTAAGGTGTCGGCTCCAAATTTTTTAACCATTTCGTCTGGATTAATCACGTTACCTTTAGATTTACTCATTTTTTGACCATCTGGACCCAGAATGATACCGTGAAGAATACGTTTCTGGTATGGTTCGGTTGTCGGTACGGCGTTCAAATCGAATAAAAACTTGTGCCAGAATCTGGAGTATAGAAGATGAAGAGTTATATGTTCTGGCCCGCCGTTGTATAAATCGATCGGTGTCCAGTATTTTAGGTTTTCCATATTAGCGATTATGCTTGGGTTTTTCGGATCAGTGTAACGCAAGAAATACCAGCTTGAACCAGCCCAATTTGGCATAGTATCGGTTTCGCGTTTGGCTTTGCCACCGCAAATTGGACACTCTACATTGACCCAGGAATCGATTTTAGCTAGTGGCGATTCGCCAGTAGTTGTTGGTTCATAATTTTCAATATCGGGTAGAGTTACTGGTAATTGATCTTCTGGCACGGGCACGCCACCACATTTATCACAATGAATAATTGGAATTGGTTCACCCCAGTAATGTTGACGAGAGAAAATCCAGTCGCGCATTTTAAAGTTTTTAGTTAGCTCACCAGCGTTAATTGACTTTAATTTTTCTGTAATTTTTGTTTTAGCATCTTCACTTGTAAGGCCATCAAATTCGCCAGAATTAATTAAAATTCCGTAATCGGTATACGCATTATCGTTTACATTAATATTTTTATTTGAATTAGTAATGACTTGTCTAATTTCAATATTATATTTTTTGGCAAAAGCAAAATCACGGTCGTCATGAGCCGGAACAGCCATGACCGCGCCAGTACCATAACTAGCTAGGACGTAATCGGCGACATATACTTCAACTTCTTGATTGTTGATCGGATTGATAGCTTTTACGCCCTCAAGTTTCACGCCAGTTTTTTCTTTAACTGTTTCGGCTCGTTCAAGATCAGATTTATTTTTAGTGGCTAAGACATAATCTTCTAGTTCGCTGATATTTTTGATTTGAGATTTTAGCTCATTAATTAATGGGTTTTCAGGTGCCAACACTACATAAGTACACCCAAACAAGGTGTCGGCTCGAGTAGTAAAAACATTGATAATTGAGCTATTATCTTTAATTTTGAATTTAATGTTTGCGCCAACCGATTTTCCGATCCAATTGGTTTGTTGAGTTTTAATTGTATCTAAATAATCAATATTGGCTAAATCATCGATTAATCGCTCAGCGTATGCCGTAATTCTCAACATCCATTGCTTTTGATTGCGTTTTTCGGCTGATGTTCCGCAACGCTCACAAGCGCCATTAACCACTTCTTCGTTGGCCAAAACAATTTTACATGATGGACACCAGTTTACGGTCATTTCTGCTTGATAAGCCATGCGTGGTGTGGTGGTGTCGTTATCGGCTACTTCGATTAATTTACCATCTTGATAGGAGTGTTTGTAAAATTGAGAAAAAATCCATTGGGTCCATTTGTAATAATCCGGATCAGTGGTATTGACCTCACGAGACCAATCGAAAGAGTAACCCAGTGCTTTCATTTGAGTACGAAAAGTATCGATAGCCTGAGTAGTGATAATTTGAGGTTTAATTTTATTTTTAATGGCATAGTTTTCAGTTGGTAAACCAAAAGCGTCCCAGCCGATTGGAAACATAACATTGAAGCCTTGCATGCGTTTCATGCGACAATAGGCATCACTGGCGCCATAGCCCATACAATGACCAACATGCAAACCACTACCTGATGGGTAAGGAAATTCAACTAAAGAATAAAATTTTGGCTTATCAGAATTATCCGTTGCAATACCATAATTAGTATCGGCCCAGTGTTTTTGCCATTTAACTTCTATTTCACTAAAATTGTATTCTTTCATAAAACCTCAATTTTTATATTAAATATTCATGATTTAATAGAGTTTTAATTATACAAACTATTATTCTAATTTTATCAATTTAACCAGATAAATACAAGTAGAACAATTTTTCAAATGAAATAAAAAAACACCAGTTTTCACTGATGTTTAATAAATTATTTTTTGACTTTTTGTAGTTAAGATGGTTGAATTCAAGTTGAACTGGTTGACTTGAATTACGAGGCTGGATAGTGGTAACAATTAATAGTTTCGTTAATTGCTTTGCAAATACTTTCAAGATCGTCATCATTTGGCGTTTGTATATCGCTCCATAGATGTATTTCAATAAAGTTTTCACCAAACATTAAGCCGCATATTTTGAGGTTATTATAAACTTCTATGAGTCTCCATAAAAGCCACATACCGACTACACCAATTTCTGAAGCCGTTTTTGAATTCAGCTCACTGTACATATGCGGATCTGTAAGATCATTTAGATTATAAATTTTTGGCAATCCAGTATTCGGCTTAAATTTAAAGTCTACCATAAGAATTAATTTCTTATTACTTACCGGTCTTAAGAATTTTGAAACATTTGTGTATTCTATTTGATTTTTCATGTTCGTCCCCCCTTTTTTTTACATCGATTTGATGTTTTATTAAAATTAACACAATTAATCTTGATTGTCAAGGTATTTTTAATCAAAAACAGACTTTGAATGATTAATTTCTTAACAATCTAAAGTCTGTTTTGTCTAATTAAATAGTTTTTTTGGACTAATTTATTTAGCACTTTGATTTAATTTCACTAAAATTGTATTCTTCGTAAAAACTCAAAAGTTAATTATTATGGTTAAATCATATCACTTTCAAACCTTGAAAGCAATGTGGTTTTGTGGTAAGATTATATTACCAAATAAATAATTTGGGCCGATAGCTCAGTTGGTAGAGCATTTGCATGGCATGCAAAGGGTCCGGGGTTCGAGTCCCCGTCGGTCCACCAAAGAAAAACACCAGACTAGGTGTTTTTTTGTTTTTGGTTAAAGTTGATAAGAGAGTTAGAATGCCTTGCTAATTGACAATCGAAATATTTCTTGCTATTATTAATGCAAATCAAATTTAGGGGGGGAAAGAAATGACGGATGATAAATTTGACGAACTATTTGATAGTTACGTCGTTAAGAGAGCGGATAATCCGTTAACTTACACTATAGCATTGGATGGAGATTTAAGTATCGGTGAAGTTGCTAAATTCTTTGTTAAATTAAGCCTCAAACATCCGAAAGAAGAGTTTCAATTTATTGGAAAAGTGGTTAATGGCTCAACAGGGCATTATATCGCCATTGCCAAGCCGAAAGCACCAACTCTAATCAGTTATCACTATCTTGTGCTGTATGCATACAATATTGTATCGAGTGAACAGAAAATTAGTTCCACTATTATCATTTTAGATAAACCAATCTCAAGTGATAACGATATTTCGGAAATCGCGTCGATAATCAAAAAAAGATATAGCGGTTTATCTTATGTGGAAGTGCTTACCTATGTACTTATAACATCTTAACTTTCAAAACGTTCCAAAATCGGAACGTTTTTTTGAATAAATAAAGAGGACTTTTACAAGTCCTCTTATCAAGTACTAAATTTATTTTCTCTCCACCCTGATCGCGCCGTCGGGGCAAGTTTTTTCACACATGCCGCAAGCAATACAAGTATTGATATCGACTTCGGGTAGGGGATTGCCAAGGAACCCGACTTCTTTAGAAAACTTTAACGCTTTAACCGGACAACGGACAATACAAAGGGCGCAACCTTTACAGTATTCAGGAAAGCGCGTCCAGGTTTTTTTGTCATCGGAAAATTCTTTAACAATTTCTTTGGTTTCGGTGCCAGCAAATGTTGTCGTATTTTGATCGAAATTTTTAGCAATTTCTTTGCCTTCGTTTAAGGCGTTAATATTCATCTCCTTAAGTTCAGGTTTGGCAGCAATTTTTGCGCCAAGTGTATCAAGCAGTGCTTCCTCAACTTTTACATCATCTAGTCCTTCAATTTGAGCGGCTAGTGCGCCAAGAATAATCATATTTAAAACTTTAGTTGAGTATTTTTCTTGGGCTAATTTTTGGGCTGGCACAGCCAAATATTTATGAGTTTCTGTCTTTATTTCTTTTAAAAATTGATCGTGAATGGCGGAATTATCAAAAATAAATAAAGTATTTTCAGCTAAATATTTTTTGATAACTTTAATTGAGCGGTCGCAAAAACCGACGATAATATCGGCTTTTTCGAAACGTGGATAAGGAATTTGCTCGGTATCAATTTGAATATAACTGAGCGAAACACCGCCACGCTGTTCGACGCCAAAGCTTGGAATATAGCTAGTTTTTAGTCCGGCTTTTTGTGCGGCTTCGGTTAAAATTTTAGCAACTGTTTGAACGCCTTGGCCACCTTCGCCGGCAAGAAGTATTTTAATCATTTTTGTTTTCTCCTAGAGGAAAAATATTGACCATATTTTTATCAATAAAGTCTAAAGATTCCTGGGCATTAGTTTTCCAGTTAACCGGGCACATACTTAAAATTTCAACAAAGCTAAAACCTTTTTTGTCAATTTGATTTTGTAAGGCTTTTTTGATTTTTTTCTTGCAATCTTCATAATTATTTGAAGTAGTTCTGGCGATATAGGCACCTGGTGCGGCAATCTGGCCGACCATTTCTGGTCCATGAATCGGGCTACCAAAAGCTTCGGCTTTACGGCCGTTCGGGGTTGTATCAGTGATTTGATCAATCATGGTGGTTGGAGCGTATTGACCGCCGGTCATGGCGTAATTGGCATTGTTGATTAAAATAACTGTAATATTGTCGTTACGCATTGCCGCATTAACTAAGTGTTGTGCTCCAATCGCATAACCACCACCATCACCCAAGAAGGCCATAGCAATAGCGTCTGGTTTAGCTAATTTGATCCCACTGACGGTTGGGATAACACGACCGTGGTGAGTTTGAATAGTATCGACATTAAACATATCCCAGGTCAAAAGCGAACAACCAATATCACAGGCATAAACCATTTTGTTGGCAATATCAAGTTCGTCAATCACATGACCCAAAATTTTTAAAGTTAGAGCTTGGCCACAGCCAGGACAAAATTTATGTGGTTTTGATTCATTTTTCCATGATTTTGGAAATGCAGGATTTGTCACATGACCTCCTTAACACGGTTTACAATTTCTTCAACAGATATGCCTTCGGCTGGTTTTTGTAAAGTTTCAATTTTAGTTTGTAGCCCGTAAATATGCGATTTGAGCAATCTTTCTAGTTGACCTAATGAAGATTCAGCTACCAAAACCATTTTTTTGTTTGTTAAAACTTGATTAGCAGTTTCTGTTGGGAATGGATTTAGAGTAATTGGTCTAAAAAGTCCGGCTAAAATACCCTCACTCCTTAATTTATCGACAGCTAATCGTCCAGCCGCTCCGACGATGCCGTGAGCGCAAATTATAATTTCAGCATCTTCGGTTTTGTAGTTTTCAGATTCGGAAATTTCTGGTTTGATCGCGTCAAAAGCGGTTTTGCTATCAATGATTATTTTATTTAATTCAGTTTCGAGATTATAACAATTACGTAGATTAACTGATGGATCGGTTTCATCTTTTAGTAAATATGCCTCAGCTGGTATAATTTCAATGTTTTTTTCTTCCGGTGAATATGTTTCAATTTCAATCGAAGTCTTAGCAGAATAACCATCTGACAAAACAAAGGTAGGGAAGCGGTATTTCCAGGCTGTATTAAAGGCTTTGATGGCAAAATCGTACATTTCTTGAACCGATGAAGCTGAATAAACAATTCTTAAGCCCTCGCCATTGCCACCAAAACAAGTTAAGTTCAGTTCTTGTTGAGAATAAATGACCGTGCCGGTTGACGGGCCGCCACGTTGGTTAATGAAAGCAACAGTTGGTAATCGTAGGTTTTCAGCCATACTAAAAGCATCTTGCATCAAGACGTTACCTGGTCCAGCTGTGGCTGAAAAAGCTTTTTGGCCAGCTAAAACACCGCCGATCATGGCAAAACCTGCTGACATTTCGTCTTCAGTTTGAAGGAATTTTAATTTAGGTCCGCCAGCTGGCGGATTGATTTGTGCTTCAGCCCAATAATGAATAATTTCGGTGGTTGGTGTGATAGGGTATCCAGTTAGCATCTGGCCGCCACAAGCTAAAACACCTTTGACAATGGCTTCATTGCCAGTTAAAAATTCTTTTTGCATTCTTTTCCTTCTATTTTTTTAGGTTATAACGCGCGTCGACGCAAATTGCCTGATCTTGTGTTACTTTGATT
>Ga0194053_10000859_pt1 | contig 21090 bp, 14 predicted proteins | sample SepL228m_MetaG_FD_161684 | JGI IMG/M metagenome (GOLD analysis project Ga0194053, IMG submission 161684) | Anoxic zone freshwater microbial communities from boreal shield lake in IISD Experimental Lakes Area, Ontario, Canada - Sep2016-L227-8m | ecosystem: Environmental > Aquatic > Freshwater >... | reverse complement strand
ATTTGAATGGCATCATGCATCCCCTGGTGCTAAAGGAATTTAACAAATGGATTTCGTCTGAGTCACTGGCTCCTTATGTCATCATGGAAGCGGCTATTCTCTTTGAAAGCGGCTATAACAAAGAGTTCGACAGGATTATCCATGTTTCATGCCCGGAAGAAAGGGCCATTGCAAGGGTTATTGCCCGTGACGGGACCAGCAGGGAACATGTGCTTGCAAGGATGCAATACCAGATAAAAGATGATGACAAAGCCCGGATGTCGGACTTTGTCATCATCAATGACGGCACCCACCTGGTCATTCCGCAGGTGATGGCAATTCATAAGTCGCTTCTAGAAATTGGCGCGTAAGGCTGCGATTATATTCCTTCCCGGGCTGCTTATCCCTGAAGAGAACTTCCTGTAGTTTTCATCCAGAATATTTTCCATTCCCAGTTCCACATTCACATATTTTACGATCTGGTAGCTGAGTTTCAGGTTCAGTGTATACCAGGATGGCATGCCGTAGGCCGTTGCGTATAGTTCGTTATCCTCCCCGCTGTTGCTGTACTGGCTGATGCGTTTCCATCCGTTGTACATTACATAGAAATCACCCTTGAACTTTTTCAGCTCGAGGCGGAATGAAGTCATACCAAAAACAGGGGGAATATGATCCAGCGGAACACTGTTAGTCTCGTCATAACCATAGGTGTATGTAAGATTACTGACAACCGAAAAATTACGGGTCACCTGCGCAAGAATGCTTCCCTGGAATCCGCAAACATAGGCATGGCCCGTATTTGTGAGTCCCAGAGTCTGGTACTTCTGCCCGTCGATCTCAAGTGAATCCTTGCCATTGTACATGATCGGCTTAATAACCTGGGCATTGTTTAGCCAGTTGTAATAAGCCGTTCCCTCAAGATGGATCTTGCCGCCAATGGTCTTTCCGATGGTCAGTTCCATGTTATATGAGTTTTCAGGTTTCAGGTTCGGGTTCGGAACAACAATGGTCCTGCCTGTAACCACATTGAGCTTGGTAAGGTCGTCAATATTCGGAGCCCTGAAACCGGTGGATCCGATAAGCGAGAATTTCCAGTCATGACCCGGTGTGGCAACCAGGCCAAGATACCCGTTCAGAGCTGTATTCTTCTGGCTGATATTCGGATCGAAAGGGATCGGGGTGATCTTCACCATTGTGTCGGAGTATGCTGCATTAAGGGTTACATAGTTGAAACGGATCCCCTGGGAAAAGGAGAAGGCTTTGCTTATGCTCCAGACATTGGAGAGATAGGCCGACAGGTACATCATGTTGGCTTTCTGGTCGGGGAAACGGGTGGCACGGTCATACGTGATTGAGCCGGTGTTTATGTTCTCATTGTAGGCTTTGGAACCGACATTGTTGTAGCTCAACTCAACTCCGTAATGAAGGATATCCTTAGTACAAAGCTTCTTGTCGAAATCGGCGTTCACCGAATAAACTGCCACCTTCTCGAGGTTGTACTTTTTCTTCGAACTCCCAAAACTGCGCTGGATGCGGTCTTCATTGACATGCTGATAAGCCAGGATAATCGAAGCGTGATCAAAAATGACGCCGTTAAGGTTGTACTCTGCCTTGAGCGAACCGAACAGCCTTGCTTGCGGGCCATAGTACCATTCGGAATAGTTCATGGTGCTGTCATTCTGCATTTCAGTCAGCCGGTCGTAACGGGGAATGTTGCTCGAATTGGAATACTGGAAATTGAGGATATACCTGCTTGATTTACCAGGCTGAAACAAAACTTTCCCGAGGAAATTGTACTGGGAATATGCTGATTGCTTCTGGATCCATGGTTTGTCATTGGCAACTGTATAATCCTTTCCGTCGATACGGTCGGCATAGAAAAGGCGCTGGCCGAAAGTGCCATAGGCAGGATTTGAGACCCGCCCTTCACGGAGGTCGCTGAAATCGCTGTAAGAAAAGTTCAGAAGTACAGCCAGTTTTTTCCAGCCAAGATTCAGATTTACACCTCCCGTTTTTTCCAGGTTGGCTGATGAGAACCGCCCGAGAATGCTGCCATGAACGGCTGTTTTCCCGGTAACAGAGAGTTCAGGATCTTTGGTGATGAAATTGATTACACCGCCAAGTGCATCGCTGCCATAGATAGTGGAGCCGGGGCCGTAGAGAATTTCTGTAGAGGAAAGGCCGAAAGGATCAACAGTAATTGCATTCTGAAGGTGGCCTGCACGGTATATGGCATTGTTCATTCGCACACCGTCAACAACCAGCAGCACCTTGTTGGCTTCGAAACCACGCAGAACGGGGCTTCCGCCGCCCAGCTGGCTCGTCTGGACAAAGACCTGCCCGGTCTGTTCAAGCATGATGGCTGAATTCTGCGGATTCTGGAAAGAGATATCTTTTGCCTGGATGACCTCGATCTTATTCGGAATATCTGAACGCTTTTCGTCGGTCCTGTTGGCTGATACAACAAATTCATCCAGCCTGATAATGTCTTCCAGCATATATATTGTATTGTTCATCGCCTGGAGATCGGCTTTGGGAAAATGAAGGGGCTGAAAAGCCACGTGATTGAAATAAAGAACCTCACTGGGGGCAAATCCTGAAATATCAGCAGTGCCTGTAACGGAAGTTGTGACCAGAAAGCTCCTGGCCTCGTTGGTTATTGTAACTCCTTCTACAGGCTGGAGGTCTGATTTGTCAAGGACCTTGACAGTCTGACCATTGGTCGCAAATGCGAGAAAAAGGGCTATAATTATATAGCAATATCGTGTGTTCATTACGCGAAATTTATTAAATGAAAACTAAAAAAAATAATTGGCTGTGCCTTAAACGGCTGATTGGAAATACGGGCTGGTTTTGGGAGGTGTTTCGGGTATGCTCCTGATGGCGGATTCAGTCTCACGGTTAAGACTGATGTAACTTACTGCCGTTCCGCTTTCAGCAGGCAGGGCAGCCTGTTCCTCCAGCAAAGCAATGGTGCCGAATACAGGGATCAGAAGGTGTTTCGTCTGATCTTTCATCATCTTTGAGATGCCGTTATTGATTTTGCCTTCCCTGGTATCGTGAATACAAAAGAATACCCTGGAACTTCCTTTAGAAGTCTTGCAAATCACATCGTACATTTCCCCCTTGTATTCAATTTCGGTCTGGTCGATGATCTTCAGATAGTCACATTTCCCGTTAACAACTATTGTTTCAATAGTGGTATTGTTTCCTGATGATATCTTTGCCGCCATCTCCCGCCTGACCAGGAAACGGTTTATTTCGAACACAAGGTAAAACCCCGCCGTGTGAAAAGCCATTAAGGATAGAAGAAAATATGTGGCAAGTTTCCTTTTCATGTGTATATTCGTTCCGCAAAAATAGAAAAAAATTTATTACAGCAACAAAGTTACATATGTTCATTGTATGTTTATGTCAAACGCCCTCTTATGAAAACCCTTAACATATCGGCTGTTTCCTACCTGAACACCTATCCTTTTGTTTATGGTATCCAGCAATCGGGCTATCTCCAGGATTATCACCTCTACCTTGAAGTGCCGTCAATGTGCGCCGAACGGCTGAAATCGGGCGAGGCGGATATTGCCCTGGTTCCTGCGGGTGCATTGCCCGACTTCAGGAATTACCATATTATTTCAGATTATTGCCTTGGGGCGGTAAAAGAAGTGATTACTGTGCTTTTATTATCGAATAAGCCGCTTGAAAAGATCAAAAAAATCTATCTGGATTTTGATTCCAGGACATCGGCCAGGCTTGTACAGGTCCTGTCACAGTCATTTTGGAAAACACAACCGGTTTTTGAAAGACTTCAGCGAGGCCAGGCAGAGGACCCGAGAATGAAAGATGCCATTGTTGCAATCGGGGACAAAACATTCGGGATGCGGAACCGGTACGCTTATTCTTACGACCTTGCAGGGGAATGGATCAGGTATACCGGGCTTCCGTTTGTATTTGCCGTCTGGGTGTCGACCAGGCCCCTTCCCGAAACCTTACTGGGTCAGTTCAATAAGGCCCTTCATCACGGCGTCATGAATATTGACCAGGTACTTGATTTTTACTCAACAAGGCTGCCTAAGAATGCCGATTGCAGGAAGTATCTCACCGAAAACATTTCCTACGGCTTCGACAAACCAAAGAAGGAAGGTTTGAATTTGTTCCTTTCATACCTGGGATAGAAGTGACTGGTGACTGGTGAACAGTGACTGGTGAACTTCACTGATAACTATTCACCGTTCACTATTCACTGAAAAGGTTATCGTTTCGTAGACACACCACGCTGTTTGGCCATATCTTCAAGCCGTTTCTGGAAACCGGATTTCTTTACCGGTTTTTTCTTATTGGCTTCGATCTGGGCATGCAGTTTCTTTTCATCAAGGAATGCACGGATCAGGTAAATCTGGGCAAATGTGAGAAGGTTGGCAAGCAGGTAATAATAGCTAAGGCCTGACGAATAATCATTGAACCAGAAAAGGAACATAACCGGCATCATGTACATCATGGTTTTCATCCCCGGCATCTGCTGCTGCGTGCTGCCCATCATCTGGTCGTTGATCCTCGTGTAAATGACACTGGAGATTGTCATCAGCAGTGCAAAAAGACTTACATGGTTACCGTACCAGGGCAGGCTGAAACCTCCCGGGAAAGTCCATATTGAATCATATGAGGAAAGGTCGGTAGCCCAAAGGAAAGGCTGCTGCCTGAGTTCTATAGAAGAAGGGAAGAATCGGAACATCGCGATGAGGATGGGAAACTGGAGAAGCATCGGGATGCAGCCGGCCATAGGGTTCACCCCGGCTTTTTTATACAGGTCCATGGTCGCCTGCTGTTTTTTCAGCGCATCGTCCTTTTTGGGGAATTTTTTATTCAGCTCGTCAATGTCGGGCTTAAGCACCCTCATTTTGGCCGAGGATTTATAAGTTTTGTATGCGATAGGGAAGAGCACTATCTTAAGGAGTATGGTAAGAACGAGGATGATAATACCATAGTTCCAGCCAAGGTTCCCGAAGAAAGTGAATACCGGGATTACCGCATATATATTGATCCAGGCCATCAGGAAAAAACTCCAGCCGAGCGGGATCTGTTTTTCCAGGTCAAGCTTATAGTTTTTTAACTGATAGAACTTGTTCGGGCCGAAGTACATCGACATCCCCACCGATTTTGTTTCTTTAACTGAAAACGGTATGCCGGCTTCGGCATACATGTTCTTCAGGTAAAACGAAGGTCCCTGCATACCCTGGGTCCTCAGCCTGGGCTCGGTCAGGTAGGTATCGGAAATGAGGATGCTTGTGAAAAACTGCTGCTTAAAGGCAAACCATTTGATCTTCTCATTTTTCAGATAGAGTTCTTCATCTTTGGTCTCAGAAATGTAATCAACCTTATCCTGGTCATATTTGTAATAGAGGGTGGTTGTCATCCTCTCCATCTTCTGGCTTTTCTCAAGATTTTTCAGTTTATCGTTCCAGGTGAGCACGATGAATTTATTCCCGGCATCGATAGCCTGGTCCATTCCGACAAAATTCACCTGGTACCTCAGCATATAATCATTGCCCCTGACAGTATAGAGAAATTCGATGTACTGGTCTTTGTTGAAACCAGTATCAGACGATGCTACAAACAACCTCATGCCGAATTGCAGGGAATCTTTTCCGCTCACTTTCATATACGCCTGTCCTTTATGGGACTGATCAGGCCAGAAAGGCTGAAAATAAAGCCTGTTTGTAGTGATGGTGCGGTTATTTGCAAAAAACGAAATGCCAAAATTCAGTGAATCGCCGTCCATAAGCACCAGGGGTTTCTTATCCCAGGTCAGGTAATTCTTCAGTTCCACTCTGCCTATTTTCCCTCCCCTGCTTATAAATTTCAATTTAAACACATCGTTCTCAACCGTGTAGGATGTATCCTTTCCAACGGCGGCATTGGCAAACACCCCCAGTTCTCCCTTCAGGGTCAACCTGGTAAGGGTTGCCGAATCAACATGTTCGCCCTGGGCAACAAATTTTTCTTTTTCCCTTGCAACGAAAATTGCTTTTTCCCTGGCGATTGCCGTGATCTGAGCATGCTGTTTCTGGATGCTGAGCATGTACATTGAATCGGCCTTGCGCTTTTGTGCTATAAGCTGTTCTTTGGATGGGCTCATCAGGTATGTATACCCGATAAAAATTGTGAAGATGAGGACAAGCCCGATTATCGTGTTCTTGTTGTTCATGAAAGATGTTTAATTAATCCCAGATGCAGCATTTGGGGGTGCAAAGGTAAGAAAATGTCTTTATCACGGGATATATTCCCTGGCTGCTTTTATGAATGCCACGAAAAGGGGATGGGGTGTGGCAACCGTGCTCTTATATTCCGGATGAAACTGAACCCCGATGAACCATGGGTGGGTGGTAAGTTCCATGATCTCAACCAGGTCGTCTTTTTCGTTTACCCCTACAGGTAAAAAACCGGCTTTGACATATTTGCCCAGGTAAGCATTATTGAATTCATACCTGTGCCTGTGCCTCTCTGAAATATTTACTTTTTTATAAATCTTGAATACCTTGGATGACTTGCTGATTTTACAAGGGTATGCCCCAAGTCTCATTGTGCCCCCCAGTCCCATGATTTTCTTCTGTTCCTCCATCATGTCGATCACCGGGTACGGGGTCTTTTTATTGAATTCGGTGGAATGGGCTCCTTTCATCCCCAGCACGTTGCGGGCAAATTCAATCACTGCACACTGCATTCCCAAACAGATTCCGAAGAAAGGAATGTTGTGGGTCCTTGCATAGTTTATCGCGGTGATCTTACCTTCAATACCCCTTTCACCGAAACCCGGGGCAACCAGGATCCCGTTCAGGCCACCCAGCTTCTCAGCTACATTGTTCTCATCAATAAATTCAGAATGCAGGGAGATCACGTTAACCTTGCAGCTATTCGCGACACCGGCATGGATGATCGATTCGTTAATGGATTTATAGGCATCCTTTAATTCAACATACTTCCCAACCAGTCCGATGCTGAAATTGCATGTGGGATTCTTCAATGTATAGAGGAATTTCTCCCAGTCACGAAGATCAGGTATCCCATCGGTAGGCATATCGGTTTTCCTCAGGATCTCGATATCCAGGTTCTCCTGCCTCATCAGCATGGGCACTTCATAAATGCTTTCTGCATCTATGCATTCGATGACAGAGGAGGGATTGACATTACAGAAGAGGGCAATTTTGTTCCTGAGGCTCTCGGTAAGATGTTTCTCGGTGCGGCAAACAATGATGTCAGGTTGGACCCCCTGTTCCAGCATGGTCTTCACCGAGTGCTGGGTGGGTTTTGACTTTAATTCCCCCGCTGCAGCCAGGTATGGAACCAGGGTAAGATGAACAACCACGCTGTCTTTGCCAAGTTCCCATCTCAGCTGGCGCACTGTTTCAATAAAAGGCAGGGATTCAATATCGCCTACCGTTCCGCCGATCTCGGTAATCACAAAATCATAATGGCGCTTGGTGGCAAGAAGTTTGATCCTCGCTTTGATCTCATCTGTGATATGAGGGATCACCTGTACGGTTTCCCCAAGGAATTCACCTTTTCTTTCCTTGTTTATAACACTCTGGTAGACTACGCCTGTTGTAACATTATTTGCCTGGGTGGTGGGTACGTTTGAGAATCTCTCATAATGACCAAGGTCAAGATCCGTCTCGGCCCCGTCCTCCGTTACATAGCATTCTCCATGTTCATAAGGGTTCAGGGTGCCGGGGTCAATGTTAATGTAAGGATCGAGTTTCTGAATCGTTACCGAAAACCCCCTGGCAACCAATAATTTAGCTATCGATGAGGATATGATTCCTTTGCCGAGTGATGAAGTTACACCGCCGGTTACAAAAATATATTTGGTAGAAGACATGGCAGGATCAAAATGAAGGTTAACGGTTCACAAAAATAATCGTTTTCGGGAAACAGGAGGAAATTAGTTTTGTGCCCTCCTGTTTTTTTTACGAACATTGTCCTGGTTATCTATCCTTCGTTTTATAGCGAGGATCTCCGAAGCGATCTCTTCAATCGGCTTATTGGTCACATGGATCACCGGCCATTCGTATTTACAGAACACACTATTGGAATAGTTCAGTTCCTTTTTAACGTTTTGTATAGAGGCATACTCCCCTGTTTGCCCCCCCAGGTACTGTACCCTCACCGAACGGAGGCTCGAAAGGTCCTGAGGTTCGGTCATCAGCCCGAATACCCTGCCTTGAGGTAATTTAACAAGGGACTCTGAGAGTTCAGCCCCAAGCACAATGGGGAAATTGGCAACGAACCAGCCTTTAAAAGCAAGGTAGATGCTTAGAGGGGTCTTGAATGTGCGTGAAACACCAACCAGCACGATTTCCGCCTTTTCGTAATCATAATCCCTTTGTCCGTCGTCATGGGTAAATGCAAACTGCATGGAGTCTATCCTTTTGAAGTATTCCTTATTCAGGCTGAAGAACAAGCCGGGTTCCCCGGTCGGGGAATCGGCAAAATGCTGTGACAGCCTTGACAGAAGGGGCCCCATCAGATCGATGGCATCTATATTGTGGATCCTGCTAAGCCTTAATACGACCTCCCTGAGGGATTCCGATACCAGGGTATGTAAAATCAATCCTTTTTCTTCAGCGACCTCTGCCACGATCTCTTCGATAGCCTGTTCGGTCCTTATTTCAGTTTTGAGGACAATATCCACGCTTGATTGAGGGAACTGGGTAAGTGCTGCCATAAGGATCTGTTCGGCAGTACGCCCTGAACCGTCGCTTACTACATATACTTTCTTCATGGCTTGAAAAGTTTTGATGTTTAAAACTACGCATTTTTACTGCCACATACAAAATTCGCATTTTTTTCATATTTTAGCTTATCGATTAAAATAAGTACTTTTGAACCCTTAATTCAAACTAAAAATCTAATCAAACTTTACCAATTATGACAACAATTAAAGTCGGTATCAATGGATTTGGCCGGATCGGGCGCTTGACCTTCCGTGCCTTGCTTAAGAAAGAAAATGTTGAAGTTGTAGCCATCAATGATCTTACTGATTCCAAGACCCTTGCACACCTTCTGAAATATGATTCCATTCATGGAAAATTCCCGGGTACTGTTACAGTTGAAGGGGACTACCTGGTAATCAACGGGAAAAAGATTAAAGTTCACGCTGAGAAGGACCCTGCGAACCTGCCCTGGGGATCTCTTGACGTGAGCACAATCCTCGAATGTACAGGGATCTTTCGCACTCGCGAAAAAATGAGCAAGCATCTGACAGCCGGAGCCAAAAAAGTATTGCTGAGTGTTCCCTCCGACAACAAGGAGGATGTAGATGCTACTATTGTACTGGGTGTCAACGACAGTATGCTTACCCATGACATGAAGCTGATTTCAAATGCCTCATGCACAACTAACTGCCTCGCTCCCATTGCCAAGGTTATGAATGATAATTTCGGCATCGTAAGAGGGCTTATGAACACCATCCACAGTTACACAAACGACCAGATAATACTTGATGCCCCGCATAAGGACCTGCGCCGTGCACGCGCCGCTGCCATGTCGATCATCCCAACCAAAACCGGCGCCGCTAAAGCCATCGGTCTTGTGATCCCGGAGCTCGAGGGTAAACTTGACGGTTTTGCCGTAAGGGTACCGACCCCCGATGGTTCACTGGTTGACCTGACCTGCGAACTTGCAAAAAAGACAACCAAGGATGAGATCAATGCAGCAATGAAAGCTGCCGCCGAAGGCCCAATGAAGGGCGTTCTGGAATATAATGTTGATCCTATTGTGAGTGTTGATATCGTTGGGAACACACACTCCTCAATTTTTGATTCCGAACTCACCAAAGTAATGAGCGGGAACTTTGTAAAAGTCATTTCATGGTATGATAATGAGAATGGGTACTCCTGCAGGATGGCCGATCTCGTTGTAAAAATGGGCTGATATGAGTCATCTTTTCGCATCCGGGGAGAGGGAAGGTTATATCATGGTCGTCGAGGACTCGAAGAGCCAGGCGATGATGCTGAAATCCCTTCTGAAAAAACACGACTATAAAGTCAGGGATTTCGAAGACGGGCTCAGCGCGTTTAAAGCTGCCATGGAAGAACCCCCGATTCTGATCGTCAGCGATATTGTGATGCCGGGTATGGACGGTTACGAGTTATGCGAAAAGGTTAAAAGCACGAAGGAGCTTAAAGAGATACCCATAATCCTGCTTACAACACTTCAGGATTCAATGGATATCATCAAAGGCCTGCAGGCGGGATCAGATAATTTCATCACCAAGCCATTTGATGCCAAGTACCTGCTATCACGTATTAATTACCTTCTGGCTAACAGGGAGCTCAGGTACCAGGGAACAAGCGACCTTGTGCTTGAGATCATGTTCAACGGCCAGAAGTATGCTATCAACTCGGAGAGGAAACAGATCCTCGACCTGCTTTTATCGGTGTACGAAAATGCAATCCAGCAAAACCATCAGCTTATAGAGGCTCAGGCTGAGCTGAGGCGCTCCAATGAGCACCTGATCACTATGAACCGTGACCTGGAGGCATTTTCGTACACTATTTCCCATGACCTTAGGACACCTCTCAACCACATCAGCATGAGTGCCCAGCTGCTTCATCAGCATTACCTTGACAAACTGGATGAGGCAGGTGCTTCCTATGTTGAAACCATCCATTCCACTACAAAGTCCATGGCTGAGATGATAAATGACCTGCTGCAGTTTTCGCGCACAGGCACGATCAACATCCACCCCCAGCCTATCGACCTGAGTGAGATGTGCCGAAAGGTCATGCAGTGGATACACCAGGACAATCCTGAGAGGAATATCGATGTGAAGATTGATGATAATTTGCAATTAACCGGGGATCAGAGCCTTTTGATGGTGGTCGTGAAAAACCTCCTTGGAAATTCATGGAAATACACATCGAAAACCGACCATCCTGCCATCCATGTAAGCAGTTTCCAAAAGGATGGCCAGACTGTATTTTCATTTAAGGATAATGGGGCCGGATTTGATCCCATGAGGGCTGCAAACCTTTTTACTCCTTTTGTAAGGCTGCATTCCCAGGAAGATTTCCCTGGTACAGGGGTGGGGCTTGCAACAGCAAAGCGTATTATTGAAAGGCATGGCGGCAGGATATGGGCAGAAGGAGAGATTGGAAAGGGAGCAACTTTTTATTTTTCCCTGGGTCAGCCAAAGTAAGCGATGGAATCCATCAAAGAAATTTATAAGATAGGCTGCGGCCCGTCGAGCAGCCATACTATGGGACCTGCAAAAGCAGCCATGCTTTTTGCAAAGCGAAATCCCGGTATCCCTGAAGTCAGGGTTAAACTTTATGGAAGCCTTGCTGCAACCGGCAAAGGCCATATGACCGACAAGGCAATCCTGGAAGCCTTGCATCCCGTTCCTGCCGTAATAGAATGGTATCCTGAAACTTTTCTTCCTGCCCACCCCAACGGGATGACCTTTGAGGCCCTTGACAGGCTGGGGAACATAAGGGATTCCTGGACAACATACAGTATAGGGGGAGGAGATATCAGCGATACGGGAAAACGCGATCCTTCATCATCCATATATGAGTTGTCAAACATGGAAGATATTCTTAAATGGTGCCTTAATAACGGGAGGACCATATGGGAGTATGTTGAAATGCACGAGAATTCCGACATCTGGGATTATATGGCAGAAGTTTGGGAAGTCATGAAAGACGCTGTTGAAAGGGGAATAGAAACCGAGGGGGTTCTGCCTGGCCGGCTAAATCTTCCCAGGAAAGCATCATCATATTATATCAAAGCAAAAAGTTTCAAAGGGACCCTCAGCCGCAGGGCATTTACGTTCGCTTTTGCACTTGCTGTTGCCGAGGAAAATGCCTCAGGCGGTAAGATCGTAACAGCACCAACCTGCGGATCATGCGGTGTGATGCCTTCGGTCCTCTACCTTTTAAAGTCACAATATGATATTCCCGACAAGAAAATTCTGAGGGGACTTGCAACTGCAGGGCTGATAGGAAACCTTATAAAGACAAATGCGTCGATTTCCGGAGCCGAAGTTGGATGCCAGGGAGAAGTAGGAAGTGCCAGTTCAATGGCAGCAGCGGCAGCTGAGCAAATGTTTGGTGGCACTCCCCGCCAGATTGAATATGCCGCCTCCATTGCTATGGAACATTTCCTCGGGCTAACCTGCGACCCTCTTTTCGGCCTGGTACAGATCCCCTGTATTGAAAGAAATGCTTTCGGCGCTGCCAGGGCCTTAGACGCCAACATGTACGCGTTGCTGTCGGACGGCACTCATCTTATAAGCTTTGATAAAGTGTTAGCCGCAATGAAGCAGACAGGCCATGACCTTCCGGCCATCTACAAGGAAACTGCCGAAGGTGGGCTTGCTGTTCTCGGCATCAAGGAGTAACATTTTCCTTTTTTTTACGTAAAACTCTGAATAACGGAAGAATATGCTCTTTCTGCGTATTACGGTTTTATTCTTACTCCTTGCAAAACCGCTTTACTATTCGCCACAACAAACAACAATACTTGATTCCGACGAACTGGTAATGCTGGGTGATAAAAACGGGTTGCAGGCTGTTGAAAAGCTTATCAATCCAATGGCCCTGCTATATCTTGATACGTCTTACGCAAATCATATTGTAGATTGGGAATTCAGGGAGGGGTTTCTAAAAGTTCATCCCGACAGCAGCGGGTGCTATATTTTTGGACTTCCCCATTACACTCTTGATATCGCCTCGAATACCAATAACAGGCATGCGGCTTCATTTCTTTTACGGTATTATTGTTCAATACCCAAACTTGCTAAATCCGATACGATTTTCCCGATATATGACCAGCTTTACAGGTTTCTGCCGGTGTTTGTGTGCCGGAAACCTTATAAAACGGTTCTTGAAAAGAAACTCAAATCAGATTTTGAAGATTGGAGCCATATTGCTGCATCGACGCCTCCCGTGAGATATCCCGATCCATCTGTTGAATATGACCGCTTCCTTAATATGAAACCTCTGTGTAAACGGCCCGATTCAAGATATGTTTCATTGATGATCGGGCTCTCCTTGCAACAGATGAAATCACCGGGCTTTGACGAAAACAGGATTAAAGATCTGAGACGGATGCAAACCTGCCTTAACAACTCAAGGTTTAAGCTGCCTGTTCTCACAGGGGAATACCCAATCTATACCGAACCTATCGAGACACAAATAATTCCGGCTGCCTGTGAATACAAGGAAATAAACCAGCTTGTCAGCGATAAGGCTGCAATGGCCCTCATCATCTCTTCATGGCTCACCAGGCATAACTTCAGCCAGCATATGCCTTACAGCCAGAGCAGGGTCCTTGTCAAGCGCCCAAACAAAGCTTATATTGAGATCTATTACGAATTTGGCATGCAGGCGCTGAGGCTTACTTTGCTTGGGAGCAAGAGCATCATGATCGAGAAAACAATTGAGACAATTGATTGACCGGTGAACGGTTTAGTGCTGACGGATACCAATATGATCAGATCTCGATATGTACCCTGAGGCCGAAAGCATTTACCGGTCCCCTTGCCTGGTTATAGGCAGGGTTAACGATCAGCTGGTAATCGGGGCATATCCATAGCAGCTTGCGGAAGAACTGGAAAGAATAATAGATTTCACCTATAAACTCGGGAGCATAGCTGAGCTTACCATCCCCAATAATAAAACCCAGCCCTCCTGCATACAGATAGTCGGCATGGGGTGATGAAATCCCATTCATAATAAATGCAACGGACAGGTTATCATCATCGCGTTTCCATAAATTACCGTCCACATTCAAACCAAGAGTAATCGTGCGGTCGATCTCTGTGAACACCCAGGTCTCGTTCTGACCGTCATTCCAGCCTGCACGCATAAACATCCCGAAATTCCGGTCGATCGATTGTTCAATATTAAGTCCGCAACCGTATTTTGTATGACCCTGGGCCCTGGTAAGCGTAATATCCGGAATAGTGTCAGATTGTTTGCCGAGGGATATCGACTGCTTATAATTACCCATTGGTGCCAGGTTAAAATATGCCATAGCCCTTAAAATTCCAGGTTTCCTGCCGAGCTTATACTTCCTCTCAAATTCGAAAGCCGTACCAAAAGACTTTGTCACATCATACTGCATCTTTTGACCGTTTGCTTCTTCGGGCATGGTAACAAAGGCAGCACGCACGGCCCATTTCGGTTTTACAAATTCCATCGCCAGTCCGTAATCATATCCCCTTACGTTAGCAGGGTAATCCCAGGCCCCGTTACCCATCAGGGCCCAGTTGTAAAACTGGGTCCTCGGGTCATGGCTGAAAGTATTATTGTCAAAGAAGTCCATGATGCTGAATTTACCCGCAATGAGCGAAAGATAGGTATCGGGCTCACGGCCGGCAAGCTGATTGAATTCATCCGCCACCCTGTGATTTTTCCCTGACAGGGCAAAGATCTGCTTAAGGTATAGCCGCCCTATATAGACATGAATCGAAGGGTCACTGACCCTGTACACTTCGCCATTCGGGAAACCAGCCACTCCCCTCGTCTCAGTAAATCCTTTTCCGCCTGAGACTTCAGGGTTAAAGTATACCTGGGCTCCTTTCCAGAGCCGCATTCCCAGGAAAAGGGTTGCCGACAGGGAAACTGTAGACTCCTCGCATTTCTGAAGGCTGTTTTCACCTGAATATTCAGCCTTAAAAGCAGGATGGTATTGAGGAAGGACGGTCAGCTGGAAATGGTAATTCCAGAACTGGTCTTTCAGGGTATCGGGTTCCGACGCATGCATAATAGGCACCCAGCCGAAAAGCATTAAAAAAGTTACCAGCAGGGTATATCGTTGACATCGTATCATTTGTAATATATTTGGGTCAAAGTCTGTTCTTCAAATTTCGACATTTCAGGGAAAAAAAGTAAGTTTGCGGCCTAAAAAAATGATTTATGCTCAAATACTTTATCGCCCGCCAGATGGTGAAGCGCACAAAAAACAGGCAGTTCCCTGTTGAATTCCTGGAACAGAAACATGTCGACCTGAACCAGCCATACCCTAATGACAGCTCGTATTTCTATGGAGGCGATAAAGCAGGCAATGCGTTTATTGCAAGGATGGCTTTCAGGGGTCCGAAACGCCAGCATGAATGGTGGTTTGATTTTTTCATTAAAGGAAGAGGTTTCTTTGGATTGAAAACCGATCCCGGCCCTGATGGAAAAGGCTTCCAGATGGGCAGTTTAAAATGGGAAAATACCGTTGTCGGGAAAGAATGGAGGATCACCTACGACGGTCCTGTTACCGATGAACAGGGTAAGTCATACAATTGTAAAACCGATCTCCTTTTTATCGGGGAACACGAACCTTACGATTTTGCAAAAAGCTCTGACCAGAGCATGATCGCAAAGGCCATTGCCGGTGAAAAATGGAGCAGGGAATTTTTCTTTAAAATGAAAGATACCCAGCAAACCCATTATGAACAGACCGGGGTCTTCAAAGGGACCATTTCTCTTGATAAGGATGTGTACCCTTTTGAGATGAGGGCTTCCCGGGACCATTCATTTGGTTCCAGGACCTGGTTGACCTGGGACAGGCATTACTGGATAACAGGGATATCAGAGGCAGGAATGCATTGGACTGTTACAACAATCAAATGGGATTTCCTCGGCAGGCTTACAGCAGGGTTTATCACCCATCCCGACGGGCATACCGACGCTATTATTGAATGTACTGACCTGGAAACTATATCCCGTGAAAAACTGCTCCCCGATCATGGGTTCATTGACATCCATTGCCGCAGCGGTGCCAGGCACAAAGTGGAATTTTGGAGAAACGGCCATTTCCCTTACCTCATGGATGGGAAATACCAGATGCGTGAAGCTATCGGAACATACAAGTTTGATGGTGTCGACGGATTGGGAATGGTTGAATTCGGGTTCCATAAAGATAAATACAATATAGACTGACACTCAACTCCGCTGCGTGATACTCCGACTGCATGAAATAGATGGCCACCCTGTTGGAGGCAAGGCCAAAGGCCTGAAGATACTGAAAGAGCTTGGTTTTAATGTTCCCGAAGCTGTAGTGCTGCTGCATCCTGATCCTGATGAGTTGCAGGACGCGGTTATAAAGCGTCATTTGATCTCACTCGGTCCGGGACCTAAAGCAATACGCTCATCAGCAGTGAGCGAGGACGGGCATTCAGCTTCCTTTGCAGGACAGTTCGAATCTTACCTGAACCTTCATTCGTTTGAAGAGATAAAATCGGCTATCCTCAAATGCATTGAAGCAGCAGGGGCTGAGCGTGTAAGGTCATATTCGGGCAGCCTCCTGTCTGAAGCCGACCTCAGGATTTCGGTCATAATGCAGAATATGGTTGACGCAAGAGTGGCTGGTGTCGTTTTTTCGATTAACCCGGTCAATAACCGCCGTGACAAGATGCTTGTCAATGCCATTGCCGGACATGGAGAGGAACTGGTGAGTGGAAAAAGGGATGCCAGCCACTATGAATTATTCCGCAGCGGATCAAATATTCTAGCAGAAGCTGAAAAAAACGGCCATCTTTTAAATGAATCCCTTCTGAAGCAGATCATTGCAGGGGCTAAGAGTGCTGAAAGTTTTTTCGATGCACCGGTTGACATGGAATGGGCAATTGACCAGTCAGGCGTTTTGAACTGGCTGCAGGTCAGGCCTGTCACGGCCCTCAGCGGGGTTCACTTCAATGAGCTCGATACTGTTAAAGGAGGTAGCAGCGACATCTGGACACTTGGGAACATAGGTGAAATGATGCCCGGGGTTGCCACCCCCCTTACTTATTCTGTGAGCGCAGAAGCCATCGACTATGGGATGGTTCTGCTCGCCGAGCGTGGCGGGGCTTTCCGTATGAGCGACCGAAATGGGCCCAGGTACATCCAGATGTTCTACAACCGCTTGTTCATCAATATGAGCAATATGATGGACTATCCCAAAAGGATATGGTTAAACAAGCCGGAAGACGTGCAATTTGCCCTGAGCGGGAAAATATTCATGGGGCTCACAGCGGTTCCTGACATTTCCTTCCCTGTCAGGTTCCTGAATTTTATCCGGCAAATGATTACTACCTTACGTGCAGGCAGGTACCTGGAACAGCTCAGGAGCCTCGAAGCCGGCTTTCGTATCGACATATCACTGCCGCCTGCTGAGCTGCATAAGAAACTTGAAGAAGGAAGGATTCAGCTGGGCATAGGCTTCGGCCACCATCTTATGGCATCGGCACAAAGCGGGACCATGTATTCAGCCTTTATGAGGATAATGACAGGGAATAAAAGAAGGCCCGGGGCCGCCGACCACCATATAGCCACGATGCTTCTCCTGGATATTCCGGAGATTGAAAGTGCAGATGCAGTGAAAACACTTGAGCGGTTCGCAGGGACGATCCGTTCACATAAAGAATTCTCTGAAAAATTCATCCGGGCCAACTCCTCTGAGGCCCTTGAACTGCTTGAAAAAAATGCGCCCGGGGAAGTCAGGGAACAATTCCGGTTTTTCCTTGAACGCCATGGCCACCGTTGCGTAAGGGAATCCGAGTTGAGGGAGAAAACCTGGGCCGAGAAACCCTCCCGGCTCATCCAGATCCTTCAGACCCGGGTAAAAGCAGGCGAAGTCAGGCATGTTTTGCATGATACAAAGAAAGAAATTACTGTTGCCTTAAGCAAGCTCAGGCCTGTTACCAGGATCATTCTCAGGTCAATGATCCCTACAGCAAGAAAGGCTGTTGCAAGGCGTGAGATCACAAAAGCGCTTTCCATAAAAATGGTCGACACGATCAGGAAAGGGTATCAGTCACTGGCTGTTCATCTGACCGAAGCCGGGCTTCTCTCTGATACAGACCAGGTTTATTTCCTTACCCATGATGAACTGGGTAAACTTATTGCTGATCATGACCCCTTATGGAAGGAAAAGGCTGACAAACGGCGTGAACTTATTTCCGCAGCTGATAAGCTTGTATTTGAAGAGATCAGTTTCGGGATCCCGGAACCTCTTGAAGCCGAACAGGTGTTCGAGCTCAGGGAAGGCCAGCTGGCAGGGACCCCTGTAAGCAGCGGTATCGTTGAAGCCCCGGTGAGGATCATCCATACACTTGAAGATGCTGAAAACCTGTTGGAAGGCGAAATCATGGTTGCTTCCTTCACCGATATCGGATGGACTCCCTATTTCAGTATAATTTCAGGGCTGATCACCGAGATCGGCAGCCCATTGTCTCACGGGGCCGTTGTTGCCCGGGAGTATGGCATCCCGGCCGTAGTTGCCGCTAAGGGTGCAAAAAAACTGTTTAAGACCGGCGACCGGATAAGGCTTGATGGAGAGAAGGGCCTGATAGAAAAGATCTGAACGAGACTGCAAGGTCATGGCAGCCGGGCCCCAAGGCCATATGACCTGAATTTATTATCCCGGAACTGGAATTCCATAAAAAACGGGCCTGACACGAAGGCATAATAATCAACTGTCTCGCCGCAGAAACTGATGTTTTTAGCGTAAAATACATTTTTAAGGACCGAACCCTGGTTCAGGGCACCGAAAACCCCGGTCCTTACCTTGGCATAAGAATCTGCCCTCCACCATGCAACACTATTAGAGGAATCGATAATTGAGAACTTGCCTCCTCCCGTGCTTGCATCATTCCTTACATCTGAATAACCGTAATTGCCCCTGATCCTGTTCAGTCCGCCATCGAGCAACTTCATACCAACAAGATAACCATGACCAAATCCGAGGTCCATGACAAATACGGCACCGCTGTCGGTTGCACAGGGGAACCCTGTTATTGTATCATTGGAATTAAACTGCTGCATAATCAGCCGATGGTGATTAAAACTGTTTAAAGTCCAGGTTCCCGAATCCGGAGGATTCAGAGGTGGCACAGGACCTGTATATTCGTCGGGCATCAACCTGCTCATTGACCCGGTATCATTACAAAAACCTTGTTTTATCCATGTCCCTCCGGCCTGAATGGTCAGGATGCCCCATTCCCTGTTGAGATTGCTCCCGCTGACCGGTTTGTTGCTTATATGCATATATACGTAATTCCCTGCTACCAGGGGATTTGATGCATCTGAAAGCTGGGTGACACCGAATGAAAGATTATTGAAAAGCCTTGCTGATGGGAAATTCCCGGTAAACACCTGGCCGGGAATCTCAACGGCATAATAAAACGCCCCGTTGGTATAAACCTTGTAAAGACCGTTTAATTCACCTGAATATACCGTAAAGGACCCGTTGACATACAATTTATTCGACTCGTTGTAAACAGTGTATCCTCCGGCATTCTCGTTGACTGTTAAGTTAAGTATGTCACCAGAGGTACCTGATCCTGAATAAGTGTATGCAACATAGACAGGGTCAGTGTTCTTATTACAGCCGGCGGCTGCCGATAAAACTATAAGAATAAAATACAAATAATGCCTGGGCTTCATATGATTCAGTGCTGTAGATCAAATCCGGAGATAAAGATACAAAGATTTCCTGTGAGAGCTAAAATCAGAAAAACAGAGAATATGCTTTATTAAATCTTTATATTGAATACGAACAAATTTATCAGGACTTTATAAGAAAACATCGTTCTTTGAATGTTCTTACAAACTGGAGATACCAGTCTTATTAAGCCGTTAGTCAAAAATTATTCATAGGTTTGAATGAGAATTAGCCACTTTATGTCCAGGACCAGAATCTGGAAATATTCTTCCCGGTCGGATTTCAGTGAGTATCTCATTGCATTCCTTGCAATAGTACTCACGGCAGGGATATGCTTCCCTCTCAGCCACTTCATTGGCATCTTCAGCGTAGGGCTTATACTTCTGATGGTTGTGGCCGTTCTTGCACTTTTTTTAGGCCGGTGGCCGCTGATGTTCGCAGCTATCCTTAATGTCCTGGTCTGGGATTATTTCTTCCAGAAGCCTCTTTTTTCTATTGGCATCATGCAGATCGAGGACCTTTTTGCCAATATTGCAGATCTCCTGGTTGCCATTGTTTCGGTAATTCTTATCACAAGGATACGTAAAAGCAAGACCATCCTTCAGAACAGCCAGGAAAGGCTGATTATTCTGAACAACTTCCTGGAATCCATGAATAACGCCAAATCGATTGCCGAAGCAGTGCAAATTGCCGGGGAGAACCTCAAAAAATATTTCGGGCAGGAAGCCATAATCTACATTAAAGATAAAAACAGCAACAGCCTTTTTTCAGCCCCCTACGGTAACTCCGACTTTCATAATGCCAACGGGATTGCCATTGCACAAAGCCTTTTTATTAAGTCAAGCACAGGAAGGCCAGGTGATTCAGAGAAAAGCACCGACGGGATTACTTATTTTCCCCTTCTTGATCCGCGCGAAGCAATCGGTGTCATTGGAATTAAACTCGAAACCGATTCCGCACCCGGGGAAGATAAAATTTTCCTGTTCAGGTCCTTTATCACTATTATCGCTTCAACGCTGGGGAGGGAGATCAGCATTGAGAAAGCAATGGAAAAAGAGCTTTTAGACCATTCCGAGAAGCTTTTCCAGGCCGTGCTTAACAGTGTTTCACATGAGTTGCGGACACCGATCGCCATCATTTCTGCCGCGGTTGGCAATCTCAATGATGCAAGGACATCTTCGGAACCGGAGAAACGAAGGCAAATTTGCGATGAACTGGAATCTGCGTCAAACAGGCTGAACACCCTGGTTGAGAACATCCTCGACATGTCGAGGATTGAATCGGGGCTTTTAAAGCCCAATCTTCAGTACTGTGATATTGCCGACCTTGTCGGCCTTGTCGTCAAAGACCTGAAAGGAGAGCTTTACGGCCGAAGGCTAAATATTTCAATTGATGAGAACCTTTCCCTGATCAAAGCCGATATCAGCCTGATAAGGCAGGTACTGGTTAACATCTTACGGAATGCAATGATGTATACCCCGGTCGGAACGGGAATTGAAATCACGGCCTCCAATGATCCCGCCAACATGGTATCCCTTTCTGTGAGGGACTATGGCCCGGGGGTACCCGATGAAAACCTGGAACATCTTTTCGAAAAATTCTACAGGGTCCCCGGTTCCAGGAGCGGGGGCACCGGTCTTGGGTTGGCCATAGTAAGGGCTTTTGTTGAGGCTCATAAGGGATTTATCCGGGCAT
>Ga0194053_10000858_pt1 | contig 21096 bp, 17 predicted proteins | sample SepL228m_MetaG_FD_161684 | JGI IMG/M metagenome (GOLD analysis project Ga0194053, IMG submission 161684) | Anoxic zone freshwater microbial communities from boreal shield lake in IISD Experimental Lakes Area, Ontario, Canada - Sep2016-L227-8m | ecosystem: Environmental > Aquatic > Freshwater >... | reverse complement strand
GGGTGACATGCACGGTGGCGGCGACGGTCTCGAAGCCGCCGTCGCCGCCACCGTGCATGTCACCCTGCCGTCAGGTGCCGACGAAGCCCTGTTTACGCTGACCATCGAGAACAGCGATCCGAATGTGGTGTGCGAGGCCATCTTTCCCTGGGTGGGCGGCTTTACCGGCTACCAGGGAGAGAATCGCGGCAAGATCCAGTGTGGCGCCAACCATCCGTTCGATCCATTCAAGATGCGCTCAGGCGCGGGGTGGAACCTGATGCGCCGGCACCGGCGGACCAGCTTCGGGTGGATTAACTTTCATGCGCCGCTTTGCGACATTTCCGGCGACGGCATCGGCCTTTCGTTCAATTTCTACCCGATGGTGCCGGACCGTCGCCATGAAGTGGTCGTTATGGATTTGGCCGAGGTCAAATGCGGGTCGCCTCGACCGAGTTGGGCCTGGATCCAACGGCCCTTCCTGAAGTCGGGCGACAACTGGACCAGCGAACCGGTCGGCATCGGCCCGCATACCGGTGACTGGCATGTGACGGCGGACCGGTTGCGGCGGTGGTTGCTGACGTGGTGGAAGGCGCCGTATGCGCCCGAGCGCCTGCGCCATTCTATCGGTTTTCATAACGCGTATTTTAAGGATTTTAACGGTCGGGACTGGCGGCCGCTGTCGGCGTTGCCGGCCCTGGCGCGCTACGGCCTGGAGCACGGGATGGATCACTTTTGCCTGTGGGATATGTCCTTCATGGGGCTTTACACCAAGGTTGGGAAAGGCGGCCTGTTCGATAACCCGCCGGAGAGGCAGCGCGAACTGCTACGCGTGCTGGCCGAAACGCAGGGGCTGGGCGTCGAGACCAACGCGCTGATCAATCTTCGCCTGGTCGATGTCAGAAACGATGCCTGGGCAGAGTGGGGGGAAGACCGTGCGGTCCGCAGTCGGTACGGGGTGGCGATACCGGAGTCCTATCCCATGCGGGCAAACAACGGAATGGAGCTTTCGGCCTATCTGGAGGGGGGCGGAAGGCGCCTGTGCCAGGCCTACCCCGCTTTCCAGAAGTGGGCCATCCGCCAGATGGAGACCGCGCTGGAGATGGGGTTTGGCACGGTATTCATCGATCAGCCGTTCGCCGAGGACTACTGTTTCGCCGAGCATCACGGGCACCCGGTCGGCGCCCCGACCCACGCCGGCGCCTGTGCCTGGACGGACCAGGTCTGCCAATCCATACGTCGACGTAATCCCGATGCCTGGTTGATGGGTGAAGTGCCGGATATCTGGAATACGCAGGTCTGCAATCTCTGGTGGCACTGGCCGTGGAACTGGATGCGCCCGGAAGTCTTCCGCTACGTGCTGCCGGAATCGATCCAGTCGTGGACGATCGATGCCTTCGAGCATGAACATGAGGTCGGGCGGGCGTTTGCCATGGGGTTCCTGCTGAACGTCAATGTGCGTGCTTTCGAGTTGGCGTTGTCTGACGTCCCAGACTTCGCGGCCCGGATCAAGCAATTGGCGGCCCTGCGCAAGAAGACGGCTATTTTCACGGTGGACGCCCGCTTTATGGATAATACCGGCTTCACCCTTGAAACCGAAGCGACAGTGCATGCCTGCCGCTATGAGTCCTATCAATCATCTGAGACTTGCAGCATTGTGCTGGGTGAGGGCAGCACCGAAGACGATAAGGGCGGAGGTTATGTGAAACTGATTCTGGATGAAGCGGTTCTGGGCAATGTGTCCCGAAAGTTTGTGATCCTGCATCGCCAGGATGGATCGACGAAGCAGATTCCGCTGACATCGACAGACTCCGGTGCCGCTGTGGAGTTGGAACTCGATCGACACGAGTGCGCCGTTATACAGATGCAAGTAAGGAGTATGGATCTATGAACTCACGACAACGTATGTTGACGGCGATGCGCAACGGCACGCCTGACCGGATCCCGGTGGCGCCGGATATCTCGAACATGATCCCCTGCCGCCTGACCGGCAAGGACTTCTGGGATATCTATCTCTATCAGGATCCGCCGTTGTGGCAGGCCTTCATCGACGCGGCCAAATATTTTGGCATTGACGGGTGGCTGCCTAACCTTGATGGCTTCTGGCTACCGGATCCCACCGCGCCCGCCGCGACACCCGATCCCAACTTGGACCAGCAAACCGTCATTGTCGAACGCAGCGCCGAACGGTTGGTCACACGCGGCTATTCCCAACGCAAAGGGCAGGCTAAGGTCTGGTCGCCCCGGCTGACGGTCTATCCCCGCTTTGATCCGCCGACCACGCTGGCAGCGGAGAAAATCGGCATGGCGCCACCGCCCAGCCGCTGGGAGCCCATTGAAGGGGTGAAACCGCATGCCTGGGGCATAGCATTGTTACAGGAGGCCTTGGACCGTTTTGACGGGCATGGCGTACTCGGGGTTGCCGTGAGTCCTCCTAAATTGGGGCTTCCAGACGTCGGGGATGGCTATTCCGTGTATGATTACTACGATAACCCTGACGAGGTAAGGGAGTGGAGCACGCGCGCCGGCACTGAGGCGGTGGCATATCTGAAGCGTATTCTCGCCGCTCCCGTGAAACCGGACTTCATATTGACCGGCGGTTCCGGCCTGCTCGTAGCCAATACCCCCGACATCATCCGGGAACTAACACTTCCTACAATCAAAATCATCACCCAACTCTGCAAGGATGCAGGTATCGTGTCGCAGATCCACTGTTGCGGGCCTGAGCGCGAACTAATCGAGATGTGCGCGCTGGAGACCGATTTGTCCTCCATCAATCCCCTGGAAATCGTACCGATGGGCAATTGCGACCTGGCCGAGGTTAAGGCCAACTTTGGCCAAAAACTGAGCCTCATGGGCAACCTTCACACTACGGAAGTGATGCTTCGGGGCAGCGTGAAGGATGTTCGCCGCGAAAGCCTGAAAGCCATTCGCGATGCCGGTGGAAACGGCGGATTCATATTGTCGACCGGCGACCAGTGCGGAAGGGATACTCCTGACGAAAACATCCGGGAGATGGTGAATGTTGTCAACGAGTTTGGCGTTTACCCTCTGGATTTAGCGGCGATTGACCGCGAGATCAAGGCTTTGGAAAACAAACGATTGGGGATGCACTCATGAAGCAAAAAATCATGCTCATCGGCAACTCGATCACCCGTATCTTGTCCATGAACGCCTTCACCGAGAACGGCGTGCTCCAGTTTGTTATTTCACACCGCTGCCTGCACCTGCAATTACCGGAAGCCGAACTGCGGTGTCTGCCCACCGTGGAGGATCTGGGATGAACTGGAAAAGGAAGAAGCCATACAGAATGGAACGAATAAGCCAGTTGCTTACCCTGTCCTTACTAACGATAGGAGGGATACTGATGCCGACACAGACTAACGCAGCCGAAATGGGATTGAAGCCAGCAATAGGGTCTGGGACGTGCGCAACGCTCGTTATGGACCGCTCCTCCGTGGTCCAGCATACGGCAGGTGTTGCGATACGCGTGCAACCCCCGATACGTGCCGAGCGTTGTTTTGGCGTCGCCGGGAACTGGGAGCGCATGCTCGGACTGTACCTGACGGTCATCGATGACGGCGGCACGTTGCGCCTGTGGTATGGCTGCCGGGGCTCCGCGACCTTCAAGGGACTCGCCTACGCCGAATCGACGGACGGGGTGATCTGGCAGCGCCCGGAACTGGGGTTGCGCTCCTTCGAAGGGTCGGCGAAGAATAACCTGACCGATCTGCCGACCATGGAGGGATCCGTGCTGCGGACGACCACTGGTTACGCTTTCGTTGGAAATTTGTTTGGCCAGGGCGTTTTTCGCTGGACTTCTCCAGATGGATGGCGCTGGACCCGGGACACCGAGGCACTGTTGGCCTTCGAGTCAGACACCCAAAACGTCGTATTCGCTGATCCGCTGTCGGGTCGCTATGCGGGTTATGTCCGTGTCTGGGTGCCGGGATCGAATCGCTCCCGGCAGCGCAAGGTGGGGCGGTGGGAAGCGGACGCGCTGGATCGGCCGGTGGGCCTGACGCCGTCCGGTAAGGATGGTCCGTTCCCCACCCGGCAGCGGCTGCCCCATTTCATCGACGAAGTGCCGGTTGTGTTCGCCTGTGACAAAAGCGATCCGCCAGAGACCGACGTGTATACTCTGATGCCACAGGTTTACCCGACCCGCCCGCCGTTATATGTTGCGTTTCCCACGTTCTATAACCACGCCCCTGAAGCGGATAACGGCCCGTACCAAAATGATGGTGTCTGTGTAGCGCACCTTGCCACCAGCCGGGACGGCAGGCAGTGGGAGCGGTTTGATAGGTCACCGTATGTGACCGCGGCCCTGCTGGGGCGCAAGCCGGGGATGGTCTTCCTCGGACTCGGGCTGATCGAGCGAGGGGACGAGTTGTGGCAATACGGAGCAGTGCTCGATACGACTCATGGCCAGGGCGACAAGCGCATGGCGGATGGCGATGGCGAAATCTGGCGCTTCGTGCAGAAGCGGGACCGCTTGGTCGGTGCGGTCGCGAAGGCGGGCGAGGGCCAACTGACCTTTGTTGCCGCCCCTCTCACCGGTTTGGCACTGACGCTCAACCTCGATGCCGGAACCATCGGCGAGGCGCGCGTCGCACTGCTCGATGAAAACGACCAGCCGCTGCCAGGTTTCGCGCTGTCAGACTGCCAACCAGTCCGCGGGGACAGTCTGCGGGCTCCTGTTAAATGGAAGACTCACGCGAACCTGCGATCACTCGCTGGGCACCGAGTGCTGGTTCACGTCGCTTTGCGTTCGGCCACTCTTTTCGGCTATTCACAGGAAAAATGAACATGACATCTAAAACAACTACACAATCTTTTCTAAACGCATTTTCTCATGCGTCGAACCGGGAGGATGCTGTCCGTGTCTTCTTTGACGCGCTTGCGCCGCACCAGGAACGAATCGCGGCAACCGAACGTCGCGCCGACGATATCTTTCGCTTCAAGACGCCGGATCGGCCGTTCATCCAGTATGACGTCACCGATGCGGCAGCCGGACTGGAACAGAAGCCAGCGCAGTGGGCTAAGAACAATCTGGATCACACACTGGCCTGGCAACTCATGGGCATGATCCTCAATCTTGAAGCGCTGCCGGAGTCGGACTACGTGCCGATGCTCTATCCCGGTTACGGCACCTCTGACCTCATCCCCCGCATGCTGGGGGCGGAGTTCGATGCCTCCGCCGATGGAGCGGTCATTCCCAGAGCGTTTCTGATTCGCGACCTGGCGACGGACCTGCCCAAGCTGTCACGGCCTGATCCAATGGCCGTCGAACCCTGCCGCGGCATTCTTGAAACCTGCCGCTTCCTCGTCGAGGCGACCGAGAGTCGGCTGCCTATCGTATATCCGCAGATGCAGGGGCCAACCACCAACGCGGTGCGCCTTATGGATCAGGAAGACTATCTGGTCGCTTGCCTCACGGAACCGGAGTTGGTGCGCCAGTTCTCCGAATTGCTCACCGGCATGATCATTGACATCAGTAAGGCGATGTGGCAGGTGATTGGGAATCCTGCACTGGCACGTACGCGGCAACGCGGTGTACAGCCAGTCTGGGTGCGCGGGTTGTTGGTGGATGATTACATCTCAGTAATCAAGCCCGACACCTATCTGGAAGTCGCCCGCAGTTCCTGGCAGATGATGTCGGAGCAACTCGGGCCAATCTTTCTGCATACCTGCGGCCCGACTCTGCAGTGCGGTAGTATGTTGCTGGATTTACCCGGATTCGCCGGATTCGAGACCACCTTTGTCAACGGTTTCTCCAAGACCACCGCCGACTTGGAAGCGCAGAAGACCGTACTCCAAGGACGCGTTGCCCTCCAATCGTTCATATTGCCGGACAACCGCACGGTACAGGACGAGGAGAATTTGACGGCCGGCTGGCTGCGCCGCATCAGTGCTGGCGGCGGCTTCTTACTAAATACGGGTGGGACAACCGCTGAGGGACGGGCATTCTTGCAGAGTATGCTGTCGTAATATTGAAAGGATTTACCAAAAGATGATTATAGATAAACTGAAGAATGCTGGACTCTATCAGGAACTCAGCGAAAACCTTAAAAAAGCGTTCGACTACCTGGCCGCGAACGATTTCTCCACGTTGGAGTCCGGTCGTTACGACATTGATGGCGACACGGTCTATGCCATGGTGCAACGATACGACACCAAATCTCGTGAGATGGGGTTGTGGGAAGCACATCGCCGCTACATCGACGTGCAATTCGTGGCGTCCGGGATCGAGACTCTTGGCTGGACAAACGTCGCCAACCTGACGGAAACGCAGTCCTATACAGAAGACAAAGACTATCTATTATTTGCTGGAACTGGCGACTTTGTGACTGCACGAGCCGGTGATTTTCTGGTTTTCTTCCCAGAAGATGCCCACATGCCATGTCTTGCATACGAGAGTTCCGTGCCGGTGCTGAAGATCGTAGTTAAGGTGCTGGCGGAATAAGGAGCGAAGCGTGAAAAATTCCCGAGAACGAGTTTTGACGACGATCAATCATGTGAAACCCGATCGTATACCGCTGGATTTTAGTGCCAATTCCGCTACGCTTACCCGGCTTCACCGCGATTTGGGTACATCCTCCCATCGGGAGTTGCTGGAACGGTTGCATGTGGACATAGTGGATCTGCGCGGAGTGGTCGACCCTATCTACCGTGGACCAATCCCAAAAGAGCGGTCACTGGCTGATGGCGTGACTGAGAACTACTGGGGTTGGCGAACCAAGGATATGCAGACATCGACCGGCATTGAGACCTGTTTCTGTGACTTCGTATTGGAAGAATGCGACACGGTGGAACAATTGGCGGCGCATCGTTGGCCAACAGTGGACTGGTTCGACTTCAGCGATTTTGCCGCCCGACTTGACACCTGGCATGGATTCGCCATCATGGCCACTGGTGCCAGTATCTGGCAGCATCCGAGTTTTCTCCGCGGGCTCGATCAATTACTGATGGATTTGCTGGTGATTCCGGAAATGGCTGATTTTCTCCTCGATCAGTATACTGATTATTATGTCGCCTTCTTCGATCGCATGTTCACCGCGGCACCGGGACAAATTGACATATTGCGTATTGCCGACGACCTCGGCATGCAGGATCGCTTGTTGATCGGTCCGGATATATTCGACCGCTTTTTCGCGCCACGTCTGACAAAACTCATTGACATGGCGCATAGTCATGATGTGAAGGTAATGTTTCACTCTTGTGGCGCAATTCTGCCGTTGATTGAGCGTATTATCACCATGGGGGTGGATATCCTTGATCCTATTCAGGTGGCTGCGAAAGGGATGGATCCCACCCTGTTGAAAACACAATTCGGTTCACGCATCTGCCTGCATGGTGCTATCGATACGCAGTACGTCTTGCCGCAAGGATCAATGGCAGATGTTACCCATACGGTACGGGAAATGATGCACATCCTTGGCGCTGATGGCGGATTTATCCTGGCGCCCAGCCACGTATTGCAGACGGACGTCCCGACCGCGAACATCATGGCATTATACGAGACGGCCTATAACACTTCGGGAGGAAATTGATTATGTTAACCCATGCAGAACTTCTCCAGCTAAAACGCTGGAATACCCCGACCATCTATAATGGTTGGGAACAAATAACCAGTCACGATATTTCTAAAGAAGGTTTTAATATCGAGGAATGTCGCGACTTTATGCCACAAATGGGACCGATGGTCGGCTACGCGGCGACGGTGCAATTCGAGCCAAGCAATCCGAAGCATCCGCATGACAATCCCAATGCCTGGAGTGAATATCGCACATATATTGCCAGCATACCGGGACCAAAGATTGTAGTTGTTCAAGATATGGACAAGCCAAACGTAATTGGTGCTTTCTGGGGTGAAGTAAACAGTAATATTCACCGCGCCTTGGGTTGTGTTGGTACTATTACCGATGGAGCTATCCGGGATCTCGACGAGATGAATAACGCCGGATTTAAAGCAATTGCGCGCAGGTTATGCGTAGGTCATTCTTTTTCATGTCCGGTACATTGGAACTGCGAAGTGGAAGTTTTTGGCAGAACAGTGAAACCAGGACAACTTATTCATGCAGATAAACATGGATTTCTGGTTATTCCACATGAAGACGAATCCGGATTATTGGAAGCGGCAAAGTTTATGGACAGCAACGAATGCAATACAGTAATTCCGGCAGCACGTGGTGCCGCAGGATGCACTGTTGAAGAAATATTAAACAGAATTAATGCCGCAGGCGCTGAGTTTAACAAAGCAGCTAAAGAAAACTTTGGTAAAAAGGGAGAATGGTAAGATGATTATCGAACATACCATTCACATACCAGCCCGTGACATCCCCGTTTTCGGGGAATATGATGTTGTCGTTTGCGGCGGGGGACCAGCAGGCTGCGCGGCAGCGTTGTCAGCGCGAAGATCTGGTATGTCTGTACTGATAATTGAAAGCCAGGGACAACTGGGCGGTATGGGCACATCGGGGCTGGTAAGCCATTGGCTTGGTGGTCGCACCGCGGATGGGAAATGGATAGTAGGCGGAATATTTCGTGAACTATCCGAAGAAGCTGCCGCGCAAGGCTTCGCGCTTTTGCCGCGGGAAGACGCCGGCGTGAAATACCCACCCCATGGATGGTTCAATGGTCTGGTGCATGGCGTGCCTTTTGATCCCTTTTCCATGGCGGCGTATCTTGACCGCAAAATGATGACGGATGGGGTGGAAATCCTGTTTGAAACCCGGGTGGTCGATGCCATGGTGGTGGATGGGCAAATTAACCACCTGCTCATCGCCAATAAGTCTGGGATACAGGTGGTTGCTGCACGTGCCGTGGTCGATGCCACCGGCGATGCCGATGTGGCCGCGTACGCCGGATGTCCAACCGTTCTGGGGCGTGATGGTGATCACCTGATGACGCCGACGACCCTGATGTTCCATGTCGACAACGTCGACCAGACCGCACTATCTGCCTACATTCAGGACAAGGAGTCGCCACGGCTCAAGGAATTGATTCTGGCTTTGCGCGCCATTGGGGAATGGACCTTCCCCTATGAGATCTTCATCAGCGTGCAGTTGCAGGAACCGGGCGTGATGATGATCAACACCTCGCGGCTGGTCGGCATCGACGGTACGGATCCGCGGTCGCTGACGCGGGGGATGATTCGGGGGCGTGAGGAGACACAACAACTTGTGGGTTTGATGCGCAAGTACATCCCGGGCTGTGCCCATGCCCGCATCAAAGCGGTGGCCACACTGCTGGGGGTGCGCGAGACGCGACGGATTGTCGGTGATTATGTCCTGTCCGTCGACGACTTGGTCACAGGAAAAGTGTTCGCAGATACCATTGGTCTTTCCGGCTATTGGTGGGACTTGCCAGACCCGAAACGGCCAAGCCATCAGCCGATGGAAGGGCGCAAGGCGCCATACCCTACGCCTATTCCATATCGGGTCATGGTACCACAAGTAGTGAAAAATCTGATCTGTCCGGGACGTGCGATTTCCGTGGAACGTGATGTACTTGGTCCGTTGCGGGTAATGGCGCCAGTAATGGCAATGGGTGAGGCAGCAGGCGTTGCAGCATCGCAGGTTGTATCACAGAATGTTTCATTTGCAGATGTAGATATTGAAACTTTACGAAATACCTTGCATGAAAATGGCGCAATTATTAGTGTGGTAGATATAGCATGAATAACAGTACAATTGATCTTGCAACACGCTTGGCGCGGTATGAACGATTTCATGCCGTCCAGGAACCGGCATTACTCGTCAATATACGATGTCATGACCAGGCTCATAATCTGTTCCAGATTCACGACCTGATTCGACATTTTTGGCGGTTGGATATACGACAGGATGAACACCGGTTGCGCATTTACCAGGGATGGGTTGACGAGGTGATCGAGGAGAACAAATTGCATCCGTTGGACGACGACTATATTCCCGCCATCAAGTTGCTGTTGACACCATATCTTTACAGTTTGATTATCAAAGACCGGCTAATCAAGAGCACGGAACATTCGGCGTGGGCGGAGCATTGCCTCACCTCGATCGATCAGGTGAGTGAATTGTCCTGTATCCTTGACGACAACAATTTCTGGTGGCGGTTTTATCGCGATGGGTACCAGTTCGCCATTGACGCCGCCAATGGGCGGATTCCCATCCAACCGCCGCAGCACAATGGGCTGCTGGACCTGGCTTGGGATCTTCGCGGAAACGACTTGTACATGGACGTCGTCTCTGAGCCGGAACGTCTGCCCGCTCTGCTGGATTTCATCAGCGCGGCGATTGATGCCATCAACGGCGGCTTACCGGATTACAGCGCGAATCAGTCTCTGTCCGGCTGGGCCGCTTATGGGTGGGGCTATAACGTGTTCGCTCCCGGTGCGGGACTGATTACGACAATCGATTCTTCGAATCAGATTAGCCCCGACACATTCAGGGAAGCTGAGCGGCCATGGCTGGAGCGGTTGACCACACACCGGTCAGGTACTGTGTTGCACATGCATTCGGGCGGCCTGCATCAATTGCCGAATGTGGTGGATCTGCCGGGAATTGCCTTTCTGCAACTGGTGAGCGATGTCAACAAGCCGGTGATGGCAAAACTCGATGACGTTCTGGATGTAGTGGGCTTGAAGCCGCTGATCGTATCGGCCTCACCTGCAGAAATTCGCCAGCACATCGGCACACTGAGCAAAGGGCGCATCGTCCTGCGCGCTGAAGTGGCGTCGCGTGGTGAGGGTGAAGAATTATTGCGTTTCGTCCGGGATCATTCACGAGGTTATAGGAGCAGATGATGAATAAGAATAATGGCAACAGCAGTGGCACAGTGGCAATCAATCGGAACCTTCCGGTACATGGGCGATACGATGTGGTGGTGTGTGGCGGCGGCCCGGCCGGATTCTCGGCCGCGCTGGCCGCTCGACGAAGCGGGCTTTCCGTCTTGCTGGTTGAGCGGCAAGGCGTGGTGGGCGGCATGGGAACCGCGGGTTTGGTCTCGCATTGGCTTGGCGTCAGGATGAATAATGGGACGCAGTATGTCGTCGGCGGCATCTGCCGGGAATTCATCCAGGAGGCGGCGGCACTGGGTATTGCTGTCATACCGCGAGCGGAAGATTTTGCAGATGTTCCCTACATCCCCTACGGACAATACAAAGGGCTGATTGACGGCATTCCGTTTGACCCGTTCGCCATGGCGTCGTTTATCGAACAGAAACTGATTGCCGCGGGCGTCGAAATCCTTCTTCAGACGCATGTTGCCGACGTAATCACCGATTGCGGCCGGGTGACTCATGTCGTGCTTGCTGGCAAAGAGGGGCTGTTTGCCGTGGAAGGAACCGCGTTCGTGGACGCCACTGGCGACGCCGATGTCGCGGCGCAGGCGGGATGCGAGTTCGTGAAGGGTGACGAAAAGAGTGGGGAGATGTGTGTCGTCAGCCTCATTTTCCATCTCGACAATGTGGACGAAGCCGCGTTGATGGATTATGTCGTGCGCGAAGACGATCCGCGGTTCAAGAAACTCCTAACCAAACTCCGCAACCAAGGGGAGGACTGCTTTAATTATAGCATTACGATCTTTGTCAAGATGCCCCGGTATGGGTCATTCATGGTCAACGGCCTGCCGTTCCCGGGAGTGGACGGCACCGATTCCGCGTCACGTACCGGCGCTCTGGTGGCGGTGCGCGACAGAAATGAAAAAACGCTTCGCCTGTTCCAGCGTCACTATCCCGGGTGCGCCAACGCTCGGATTCGCGCGGTGGCAATGGATCTTGGGGTACGCGAGACCCGGCGGATTACCGGCGAGTATCGGCTGACGGTGGCGGATGTACGGGACGGGCGTGAGTTCCCGGACACCATTGGTTTCACCCCTTACGGTTGGGATCTGGCCAAAAGCGACGGCACGCAACCTATGCATGGCGTTTCTAAACCGCCTGTTGTGCCGATCCCTTATCGGATCATGGTTCCCAGAGGACTGCGAAATGTGATCTGCCCGGGGCGAGCCGTTTCGGTCGAACGCGATGTACTCGGTCCGATGCGAGTGATGGGGCCGGTGATGGCCATGGGCGAAGCGGCTGGTTTGGCGGCGGCGCAGGTCGTCACGTTAGATCGGTCGTTCGCAGCCGTTGACATCGCCACGCTCCGAACGGCATTGCGATCCCAAGGTGCCATTGTGGACGCGGAGGCGTTGCGTGGCTGAAAGAATAATGAAAGAGGAACAATATGAAAGAGCAACAAACAGTGAACGAACCTGCCCGCGAGATCCCCGTACTCGGTAAATTCGATGTCGTCGTCTGCGGCGGCGGTGCGGCGGGGTGTGCGGCGGCGATTGCCGCGGCTCGACTTGGCGCGGAGACTCTCCTCATCGAGAAAGATGGCTACCTGGGTGGAGCGACGGTCTCGCAACTGGTGAGCCATATTCTCAGTACCAACGGCGTGGATTTTCAAGGCATCTGGCACGAGTGGATTCGCGCGTTGCGGCAGCGTGAAGGAGCCTGTGCGCTGGTGGGGCAGCCACCTCAGTTTCGCGGTGGTGTCGATCCCGAAGTGGTAAAGTATGCTTGGGACGATCTGCTGATGGCGGCGGGTGCGCGGCAATTACTGCATGCCTTGTGCGCCGATGCCATCGTCGAGGACGGGGATTGTCGCGGAGTAGTGGTCGAGACCCGTGCCGGACGGCAGGCGATTCTGGCCAAACGGGTTATTGATTGCACGGCGGACGGTGCTATCTGCGCGGCGGCGGGTGTTCCCTGGGAGCAGGGTGACGGAACTCATACCTGGGGTCAATCCTTGACCAAGGTTTTCCGTATGGGCAATGTTCACTGGCCGGAAGAGGGCTACTCGGTGGAGGCGGTGCTGGCAGCTAAAGAGGCTGTGGCGATTGCTGTCGCTCGTGGCGAGTATGACACGCCGGTTCTGGCTAATGGCCGCGGCATCAGCTATGGTATGGCAAACTGGGTGCATCCGAGTGTGATGCCGTACCGGACAGAGATGAACGTGTTCGCCAGCCGTGTGCTGCAAGTCAATCCGCTCGATCCGTGGGATCTCACCCGCGCCGAACGCGAAGGGCGCGAGCAGGTCTGGCAATGTGCTGATGCCTTGAAACGTTTCGCTCCAGGCTATGCACAGGCTTACCTGCTGGATACCAGTGCCCACATTGGTCTGCGCGACAGCCGGCGCATCCGCGGCATGGCGACGGTGACGGGCGACGACGCGTTGTTGTTCCGTAAATACGCAGATAGTATCGCCCGCAGTTCCTGGGATATCGATATTTGGCCGGCGGAGAGTTACAGTGCACCTGCCGTGGATCGGGAATCGGATGCCTATCAGTTGCGGAAAGCCAAAATGCTTGCGGGTGATTTCTTCGATATTCGTTATGGCTGCCTGGTGGCTGCCGGTGTCGATAACCTGCTGGTGGCAGGACGTTGCATCTCCGCCGAACGCACCGCCCAGGCATCCCTGCGAATCCAGCAAACCTGCCAGTCAACAGGTCAGGCGGCAGGGACTGCGGCGGCGCTAAGCCTGCAGGCGGACACAACTCCACGTGAACTCGATCCGGCGCTCGTGGTTGCACAATTGGAAAAGGACCGCGACATCGAGCCGGCATTCCCGGAACTATGCGGCTTGATCGCAATCAATCCGCAAAGGAAGACAATATGAAAACTACCATTCAAGAACCCGCGCGTGATATCCCCGTACTCGGTGAATATGATGTCGTCGTCTGCGGCGGCGGGCCGGCGGGGTGTGCGGCAGCAATAGCATCAGCAAGGCTTGGCGCAAAAACGCTGATTATCGAAAAAGACGGCTATCTGGGCGGCGCCACCGTATCACAGCTTGTATGTGTTGTACTCAGCACTAATGGTGTGGATTTTCAAGGTATCTGGCATGAATATGCGCGTGGTTTGAAAAAACGCGGCGGGATTTCTGAAAAACTTGATGGTATAGGCAGTGGACAAATTCGGGGTATCGTTGACCCGGAAGTCGTAAAGTATGTATGGGATGACCTGTTAACAGAGGCAGGTGCTGATATCCTGCATCATGCGTATTGCTCCGGAGCGATAGTAGAAAATAATACTATCATTGGAATTACTGTTGAAACAAAGGCGGGAACTGGTTTTATATCCGCTAAGCAGGTGATTGACGCTACCGGAGACGCGATAGTATGTAATTATGCCAGAGTTCCTTGGGATCAGGGAGATGGGAAAAATCCATGGGCGATGGCATGCACAAAAGTTCTGCGAATTGGCAACGCGATTAAGCCGGAAAATTTCAACACTCCTGAGTTTGCACAGCAGATAGAAGATGGATTTCAGGCTGCAATGAAAAGCGGTAAATATACCACACCTGTAATTACAACGGGTCGTGTCAAAGGTTATGCTCAATGGTGGATGTGGCAAATGCCGTCATATAGAAATGAATTACTGCTGGTGACAAGTCGCGTGTTAAAAGTGAATCCGCTGGATCCATTTGATTTTACCCGTGCAGAACGTGAAGGACGCGAACAGGCATGGCAGGTAGCAGATTATTATAAGAATTATGTGCCGGGATGTGAAAATTCCTATCTTGTTGATACTTCTTCACATATTGGTTTGCGTTCTTCGCGTCGGATTCATGGATTAGCCACGGCAACTGAAAAAGACGCAGTTGAATTTAATAAATATTCAGATGGGGTGGCACGAAGCTCATGGGATATTGATATTTGGCCAGCTGACAGTTATACAGCACCTGCGGTTGATAGGGAATCTGAAAGTTATAAAATACGTCATGAAAGATTTAAGACTGGAGATTATTTTGATATTCGATATGGCAGTTTAATTCCAATTAATGTTGATAATCTTCTGGTTGCAGGCAGATGTATTTCCGCAGAACATATTGCCGAATCAAGCCTGCGTATTCAACAAACATGTATGGCTACAGGACAAGCGGCCGGGACGGCGGCGGCGCTAAGTATAAATGCTGATGTTTCACCCAAGTTGCTTGATGCAAAACTATTAATTAAGCAACTTGAAATTGATAGAGATGTTGAACCTGCATTTGAAGAACTAACAGTTAGAAAATAAAATGACATTTTATACAGGCTCTTGCAAAACCTATATTTATTCTATATTTTAGATGGTTGATTATCGTTTTTTGAGAGAAAATCAGGGACTGACACCGAGTGGCGAAGCCATGATGGTGTCTGTCCCACCGGGTTTTGTAAGAGCCTCTATAATTTTCCAGATCGGTGGAATTGCCTATATTGAGAAGGAGTCATTCCTGAGTAATGTCTAAATTTTATAGCAAAATAGCCTGGATGAATTATTCCGATTAACTTGCTTATTTCACTTAAAGGCAAAATGGTATCAACAAGCAATTCACCGGCTTTTTCCATTCTAAAAACATCTAATTTATGCATTACACTAACGCCGGTTTCTTCTCTGAATCGACGGGATAATGTTCGTTCGCTAATTCCGATAGCATCCGCTATTTCTTTTAAGGTTAGCGGTTTAAAATAATTAGCACGAATAAATGCATCAACAGATGTTGAATAATCTTGTTGCGATATCATGTCACTGGCTAATGTTACTGTATGTTGCAATGCTAATAATTCGGAAAGAATTACACCTAAACGAGCCTGTGAACGGAATCGCCAACCTGGGCGGGCTTCACGCACGTCATTGAATAAAGCGCGCGTTTCCCATGCTAACTCTGGACGATGAGGTGATTGTTGGGTATCCTGATAATTCTTTAATAAATCATCTTCGTACCAGAAAACAAATCGTAAAGCGTCATTATCGTCAGTATTCCATTCATGCATACAATCAGGAGGGAAAACAATAGATCCGCCAATATTTAGCAAATGTGGAACTTGCCAGGTATATGTAACTGAACCGGATAATAAAAGAACTGCTTCTGATGTATCATGAGTATGCTGACCGGATGAAACATTAGCAGGAGAATAATGAAGCCGCAAATCGCGTAACCGAATATACCGCGACCCAAGGGAAATTGTCGGGATAATATTAGTCAGCAAAGCGGTAATCCGTCGCAATTCCGCTAAAGAATATTTTTCAAATGGTTTGTTATTCATCTGGCTGAAATTATAACATTATTGGCTGAAGTTTAATATATAACAGGACATACAGAGAGAAAGTTCTCTAATCATTAACTTGCTAATATTTTATCAAACCGGTATAATAACGTTAACATATTAAATGGGGTACACATGGCCAAGTCGACTCAAAAACAAAAAGTTCAGGATTCACAGGTTAATCTGCATAGCGTTGCTGAGGAATGCGGCGTAAGTGTGATGACTGCTTCACGGGCGTTGAATGGCAGCAGTTATGTTGCCGCTAAGACACGTGAGAAGATACTGGCAGTGGCTAAAAGACTTGGATATGACCCGGCTCGAAATCAAATGGCGCGGCAGATGGTACTTCGCCGACATGGCATTACCGCGTTAAATCATACCATCGGGTTGTTTTTTCCGCCATTGTTTACCCGATATCCGGCATCAGCTTATTATGGTCCGATTTTTGACAGTATAATGACAGTTGCGGTGTTGAAAAGATATTCCGTTCATACTAATTATGTCAGTTATCCTCATTCAGAAGAGGAACCTGTAACTGAGTTGATAGAATCGTTAATATGGCCAGGTAAAACAGATGAAGAGTTGTTTCCTTATGACATGATTGAATCTTTGCCTGCTGTATTTTGCCATGGTGATATAGACGGTGCATTGCTGCAGGCAAAACCACATGAACAAGCGTATATCGTTAATATGCTGCGTGCTGAGTCCAACTTTTTTGACCGGCCTATCGTTACAATTATTGAACCTACGGATGGATGTTCTGCGATATTAACCGATGACGCGTCTTCCGCTTACGCGGCAATGCAGCATTTGATAGAACTCGGTCACCGGCATTTTCTGCATTTCCCAGAGCAGCAATCACAATATTATTGTTACCAGCAACGGTTGGCAGGATATGGCAAAGCGCTAATGGATGCCGGCATCGACGCGGATTCTGCTTTGTACGCCTGTCCATGGGATTGGGATTATCCCATTGCCAGTATGACTGCATTTAATAAATTCCTAATTACCAATCCACAAATTACCGCAGTTTTTACCCATCATGATTATATGGCACAAATGATATATAATGACCTTAAACAACAGGGAATTAGCGTGCCGGAAGATATCAGTTTAGTGGGGCATGATGACAGTTTTCCGGTACTTGACCCGGTGAAAGGGATAAATGTCACCACTACCAACCTGCCATTAGCAGATGTTGGCCGCGAAGCCACCCGCATGCTGATTCGTCAGATAATTGAACATAACAAAGAAATACAAAGAATTACTCTCCCTACATCCTTTATTCCGCGGAACTCAACCGGACCAGCCAAAAAGTTTAATAGAGATAAAAATATAATATAATCAAGTAATAGCTTGACGTAAAATTTATTAATGCTCGACAAAAAATCTATTGACATTTATGACACATTCTGCTATTATAAATTTATAATATCTGTTAACGTTAACAATTTTATTTTTACAAGGGGGGGATTATGAAAAATAATGCTCATTCGCATGGTTTTACACTGATAGAGCTATTAGTTGTAGTTGCCATTATTGCTGTTTTAGCGGCGATACTTTTCCCGGTGTTTGCCAGGGCAAAAGAAAAGGCTAATCAGACCACATGCACTAACAGCCAAAAACAATTGGCAGCATCTATGATGATGTATGCACAGGATCATGAAGAAACATTGCCGCCCGCCGAGGGTTGGACGCTTGCGCTAACCGGATTGGACCCGAAAATATTTGATTGTCCGACCACGAATGACGAGGGTAGTGCCGGTAAACCGGAATATGGTTACAACCAGTTTCTGGGTAAAACATCCACCGGTCAACCAGCATCGATAGGCGAAATAGATGACCCGTCGGGAATATTACTAACCGGCGATTCTCTGGTACAAACCACTAATTCATCATATCAAGTTCCTGGATGTATCTATAACCAGGTATTAATAGCAGAAAGACATTCGGGTAAAGCCATCATGTCAGCATTAGATGGCCACGTTGTTGTTGGCACATCAAATACACTAAAGTTACGCCTTCCGCCGGTATCTGGACATCTGGTACTCTGGTTGATGCCGGAGAATATTACCTCTGGTGGTAGTAGTATTTTGAAAAAATGGTCTGATGAATCTGGTTATAAAAATGATCTTTATCCTGCCGGAAACGGTGCTACTGTTACTCCCAGTGCCTTAAATGGTTATTCCGCATTTACAACTATTCAAAACAATTCAGGGGCGGGAACAAACAGTCTAATGGCAACACCACTTTCTATATCTACTTTTACATGCTTTACAGTATACAACATGACAGATAAATGTCAGACTGGCACTATTTTAAAAGGCTGTGCACCAGATGTCGCAAATGGCACTTCAATTAGTTGGACAGATACAACAGGTCCATTCCCTTTAGCTTTTAATGCAGCAACAGTAAAAATCACACCAACCAGAAAAACATCACTATTTGGAGTTGGACGTTTTCGTACTGTCAGTGTTGTTAGTCCTCTTACACTTGGATGGGAAAATCCTGATAAAAGTCCTATAATGCAAGTTTGTGAAATATTGTGTTATCACGATGATATGTCTCAAAGCGATATTGATAAAGTAATGGCATATTTAAAGGCGAAATACGCACTTTAACATGATTATCGCAAACTGCGATAATTGATTACTGACCGTACCATCTGGTACAATAAATTAAGAGGAGACTGATAATGATAACGTTAAACAAAACAGAAGGAAAGGGTTTTACCCTGATAGAACTTCTGGTCGTGATTGCCATAATTGCCATTTTGGCCGCGATATTATTCCCGGTATTCGCCAAGGCGCGTGAGAAATCCCGACAGACGGTATGTACCAGCAACCAGAGGCAATTAGCGATAGCTATGACTATGTATGCGCAGGACCACGAACAGCGATTGCCTAATAGCGGCACATGGAAAACTTCATTAGGCGGCAGCAATGGCATTTCCGGCAAATCTTGGGAATGTCCGTCTGCTTCTAAAAGTGGTGATAACTCTATTTCTGTATATGGTTATAATAGTTGGCTGTCAGACCGGGTAACAAGTGATATTGATAACCCAGCAAAAGTGCTAATGACTGCAGATAGCGCGGGTGGTGTAAATATATTAAACTCTGTAACTGACATTGACACTAATCGGCATAGCAGCAAGGCTGTCGCCAGCTATGTAGATGGTCATTCCGAGGCAGGCAGTTCATTTGACCTTGTACCATGTCCGATATCAAAGAATAATTTGCAATTTTGGGTAATGGCAGATATGGGTGTTGTAGCAAATGCAACAACTGGTGCGGTTACTTTATGGAAAGACCAGTCTGGTAAAGCACGTGATTTGACTCCTGCTACTATTTCGCCGATATTGTCAGCAACAGGGATGAATGGCAAACCGACAATATCATTTTCTGGTGTTACTAATTGTGGTATGCAAGTAGATTTTCGTGCAGTGGGTGCAACCCAGTCAGCAAAGTGGAGTGTATTTACAGTATCAAACAGTCCTAACGCAACTCAAATGGGTCGTATTGTCGGTGCCGGTGGATTAAATGGCGGAACTTATTATTCTGATTATGAAAATACAGGTGGTTTTTATCTGACACCAAAACAGTTAACAAAAGATGCTATTCAGGCAGGCCCAGGTGCTGGTGTCTGCGTTTTTAGCAGCATTCCTACTACCAACAATTATTCAATCTATGGATTTAGTGTTGGCAAACGAGGAATGCAAGGTGGTGATTATTATACAGGTGATGTTTCAGAAGTATTGTGTTTCTCTCCTGCATTATCAACATCTGATAGCAATATCATATATGAATACCTGAAGAAAAAATGGGGAATTCTGCAATAATCTGAATCGAATACAATTATTTAGGGGTGGCTCTATTGCCTATTAAGGTGTGCAAGCCACCCCGATTTTTTATTTTTAAATTCTTTTAAATTCCTATTTACACCATACAAACACAGTGGTATAATTAATATTAGCAATATTCTGTTAACGTTAACAAAATATTTTTATTAAGGGGGTATTTATTATGTATCATCACTATTCCAAATGTGGCAAACGAAAATCAGGATTTACGCTGATTGAACTTCTGGTTGTGATTGCCATTATTGCCATTTTGGCCGCGATATTGTTCCCGGTATTTGCCCGGGCGCGGGAGAAAGCACGGCAGACTACCTGTACCAGTAATCAGCGGCAAATATCTGCATCGGTTCAGATGTTCGCGCAGGACCATGACGAAACGCTGCCTTTATCAGCAACTTTCTGGAATGATATAAAAGTTGATGATGGGGTGAAGATATGCCCGACAGCAGGCAGGGATGTCCTGCCCGGATATGTTTATAATGCTGCTATATGTTCAGGTACCGCCATCGGCGACCCGTTAAAAATACCGGACGCGTCAGCTGTATGGTTGACCTGCGATGGAAAAAATGACGCTATGGACCCGCGTCACAGTGGAAATCTGGTACTTAGCTATGTTGACGGTCATTGTGCGGCATCGAAACCATTTCAATACTATATTATTCAGCCGACTTGTGTGGCAACCAGTGGTCCTGCCGCAGGTACACGAGGTTCTTCATTTGCTGCTACTACTGACGGCATTGGATTATCGAAAGCATTAAGCACCGGAGATTCAATACCTTTAACCTGGCCAACTCAAACCAATTCCGGCTCTGGAGGTAATGAAAATTATTGGTGGCCGTCGAGTAGTGGAAATTGGATAGTTTATTATCTGGGCGGTACATACAATCTTACCGGTATCACTATCTGGAATTATTATGAAAATTCCTCATGGCCAAACCGATCACTCAGGTCGGTAACTATCAGTTCATCATTAGATTCAACAAATGGTTCAGATGGTGTATGGGCTGTAATTCCTGGAGCACCTATTGAATTTGGCAATGAAACAACGAATCCGTGGAAAGCACAATATTATACATTTAGCGGACAAGCTACAAAAGCTAAATGGGTAAAAATATATATCAATTCACATTGGGGTGGTGGTGCCGGGCTTGGTGAAGTTCGATTCGTCTACACGCCTTAATTATTATCGTTCATATTTCTTT